>Ga0194063_10001700_pt1 | contig 14104 bp, 14 predicted proteins | sample SepL3720m_MetaG_FD_155459 | JGI IMG/M metagenome (GOLD analysis project Ga0194063, IMG submission 155459) | Anoxic zone freshwater microbial communities from boreal shield lake in IISD Experimental Lakes Area, Ontario, Canada - Sep2016-L373-20m | ecosystem: Environmental > Aquatic > Freshwater... | reverse complement strand
GTCTCGGCCAGTCCGGACTCGGCCACCCCGAACATCCGCACCGTGTCCTGGCGATAGTCGGTGCGCGCGACGATCGCCTGGGCAACCGCATCGGTCGCGACCGCGGCCGGCCACATCGCCTGCAATTCCTTCGGCGGCCCGGGCAGCACCACCACCGTCGGGCGGCCGGGCACCACCACGCCCGGCGCGGTGCCTACCGGGTCGAGCACGAAAGCGCCCTCGGGCACCATCGCCTGCTTGCGGTTCGCGGCCTGCACCGCTTCGACGTCCATATCCGGAAACCGCGCCATCCACTTCTCGACGATCGCGGCGATCCGGGCCTCCATTGCGCTGTCCAGCAACAGATCCCGGCCGCAGAACCCCGCCACGGTGGCCACCGTCATGTCGTCAGCGGTCGGCCCCAGGCCACCGGTCGTCACGATCAGGTCCACATCCTCGTCGCGCAGGAACCGCAACTGGGCCGCGATATCGGCCGCACGGTCACCGCAGATGGTGATGTGGGCAAGTTCCACACCGAGTTCCAGCAACCGCTCGGCCACCCACGGCCCGTTGCGATCGGCCACCCGGCCGGTCAGAACCTCGGTGCCGGTTACTACAATCCCTGCCCGCACACCCATCAGAGCTGCCTCACTTCGCTAGCGCCGCAACGGAATCGCCGCATCGAACGTCGCGGCCTTGCCGCCGGACTGCCACCCGTACCAGCGCTCCCAGCGCTTGAGCGCGAATCGCTGCCACCGTTGGTCGAGACCGGGAACGACGCGCCGGGCGACTTCGACGCCGGCGACCAGTGGCGCGCGCGCCAACAGCAGCGCGATGCCCACCACCGGGGACGGCAGGTCATAGCGCCGCCGGTTCCACGGCAACATGAACAAACCGGAGTAGCCGGCTTGCAGCCGGTAGTGATAATCGGCGCGGAGTCGGTCCGCACCACGCTGGCCGGGTTTCGGCGCGAACGCCGACACGAAGGATTCCACCAGTTCGGTTCCGGTGCCGGCGGAGTCGTAGCTGCGGGCGGAGTCGGCCATGAACAGGATCCGCCAGGCGTCCAGCACGGTCTCCGGGAAATAGCCGTCGCATCGCACCCCGACCAGGTGCCCGCAGTACCGGTTGAAGTGCAGCACGGCGCGCATCTCCCGCGGCGACGTGATGAACCCCAGGGCCGTCAGCCCGAGAGCCGGCGCCACGCTGCCGCCCAGCAGCGTGAGCATCATCGCCGACTGGCTGATCGGCAGGCCGTGGCGCTCGAAATCCCACTCGGCGTGCTGCCCGACCCGGGCCCGGATACTGACATGCATGATCCGCACGTGCAGGGAGATTGCGCGCGCCGCCGAACCCGCTCGCAGCACCGCACCGGGTTGGCTGACCTCCAGCCACCACCGGGAGGTCTCCATATAGCGGTGCAGCGCGCGGTCCCCCGCGTATCCGCCCGACAGCGAAAGCGGCAGCGCGAGCCAGCTTTCGGTGTAAGTGTCCATCGTGCCGGCGTTGCCGACCGCGCCGAGGGAGTAGGCCCAGCGTCGCCACACCGCAGCGCCCTCCTCGACCAGTGCGGTGTCGACCCAGTCCGGAAGCCGCTCGAAGTCCTCGATGAGGGCGCGTAGCGATTCGGGGGCCTCCGGCACAGCGTCGAGACCCTCACATTGCGCCTTTTCGACCAGTGCACGCGCTGCTGGCGCGCCGAGTTCGCCATGGTAAGTCTCGGCGACGAACCGCTCAGCGATCGGATCACCCTCGGTCAGTCCGGCCTTGAATGCCGCCGCGACCCGGTCGGAGGGGAACAGGTCGACGCCGGTTACCCGACGCACCCGCTCACGCAGCCGGGCGTGCGCGGTGCCGGTCCTCGCCGCCGGATACCGGAACGCCGTGGGAACCCGCGGAATCGTGATATCGGGCACGATGCCGTTCAGCGTGCGGCCCCGGGGGTCCGCACCACCAGGGGGACGGCGGGGAACTGCGCGGCCAGTTCCGAGCGCGACCTGCGTAGCGCCGAGGTGCCGTAGCCCTTCTGGCGATGTGCGGGGTGGATCCAGATCCGCACGTTCACCTCGCCACCGTCGAGTTCACCGAACACCATGCCGACCTTGTCCTCGCCGTCGATGGCGACGAACCAGGCGGCCTCCTCGGCATGCAGACGCTTCCGCAGCGCCCGGATCTCGTCGTCGAGGCTGCCCGCGGGGGCGCCGGAGCCGTCGCCCGCCGCGCCGATCTCCTCGGTGCGTGCGGCGAAGATGTCGCGGTCCGAGTCCTGCGAGAAGGGACGCAGTCGCAGGCTGTCATCCGCGCTCGCGGGTCGTTCATTGACGGTGAAGCTGAGCAGGCTGTTGAGGTCGTCGAGTTCAGCGGCGATCCGGCGCCTCGACTCCTTGGTGAACTGGTCGAGACGCATCCCCATCAGCGCCTCACTGCCAACGCGGGAGGTGCCCAGCACCCCGGCCACAGCCTCGATCGCCGATGTGCGATCACTCGAGTCGACGATGGCGTCGACCAGTTCGTGGCGCCGTTCCAGCGCGGTGAGCAGGGCATCGGCAATAGCGCGTCGGGTAACCGCACGGTCCTGATCAGTCATGTAACCAGCCTAGACCGCGCAGCCGCCCGGCGTCCGGCGAGCGGGTCACCCTGTGCGGCGCTTCGCTCTGCCAGGATGTAGCACCGTGGCGAAGACCTTCCTGAAGATCTTCGCCGTCGTGCTGCTCGTACTGTGCGCCGCCGATCCGCGTACGGTCGCGGGCCCGGTGCCCGTCGCCGGCCGGGACATCGAACTGGCCGACGGATGGACCTTGAAGTCGGCGACCGGTCTGCCCGACAACGGCGAGACCATCTCAGGCGCCGGCTATCACGACAGCGCCTGGGTGCCGGTGCGGCGGATGCCCGGCACCGTCCTGGACATCCTTCAGGACGCCGGGGTGTATCCGAACCTGTACTACGGCATGAACCTGCTCACCGAGGTCCCGCAGGACCTCTACAAGCAGGACTGGTGGTACCGCACCACGTTCACCGCTCCGGCCGGCCAGCAGACCTACCAACTGGACTTTCCCGGCATCAACTACCGGGCCGATATCTGGCTCAACGGCCACCGTATCGCCGACAGTCGTCAGATCGTCGGCATGTACGTCGACCACCAACTCGATGTCACCGAGTGGATCACCCCGGGCGAGCCGAACACCCTGGCCGTCAAGGTGACCCCGGAGCGTGCCATCCAGGACGTCAACGGCGTCGAACTCGCCGACAGCTGGTACGACTGGATCAACGCGCGTTTTCTGGGCTACCGGGACCCCGACGGGGGCCGCCCAGATGGCCCGTCGTTCGTCGCCGACCGCAACGCCGGTATCTGGAAACCGGTGCGGCTGAAGGCATTCGGTCCGGTCGGCATCGGCCCGGCCACCGTCAATACGCAACTGCCGCTGCCGAGCACCGACAGCGCGAAACTCACCGTGTACGCGACCGTGCACAACCATGCCTCGACGCCGGTACGCGGCCTGCTGCGGGCCAGTATCACCCGAGCGGGCAAAGATCCGGTCAAGGTGTCCCGACCGGTCTCACTGCAGGCCGGCGAGGACCGCGAAATCGCCTTCAGCCCTGACGATTTCACGCAACTGAACGTCAGTAATCCCGACCTCTGGTGGCCCTATACGATGGGCCGCCCCGACCTGTACGACCTGAGGCTGGACTTCGTCCAGAACAGCACCACCACCACGACCGTCACGAGCAAGTTCGGCGTCCGCACCGTCGGACAGGCCCGCGACTCCGATCAGGGCGCCGTTCCGGGCGGCGGCGGCGACTTCTACCTGACGGTCAACGGCCGCGACTTCGGAGTGCGCGGAGCTACCTACACACCCGACCTGCTGTACCGCTACGACCCCGACCGTGACGAGGCGATCCTGCGCTACGCCAAGGACCTCGGGATCAACATGCTGCGGTTGGAGTCCAAGATCGCCTCGGCCCGTCTCGTCGAGATGGCCGACGAGATGGGCATCCCGCTGATGTACGGGTGGATGTGCTGCAACCAGTGGGAGAAATGGCCGCAGTGGGACGACGAGGACAACCGGGTGGCCGCCGACAGCCTGCGCTCCCAGATCGCGACGTTGCGTTCGCACGCCTCGGTGTTCGTCTGGGCCAACGGCAGTGATGGCCGTCCACCCGATGAGGTCCGGCGGGGCTATCACCGCATCCTGAGCGACCTGCACTGGCAGAACGCGGTCGTCGACACCGTCTCCGCGCTCGCCCGCGACCCCGACGGCGTACCGCTGTGGGACGGCATCCAGATGTCCGGCCCGTACAGTTGGCGCCCGCCGTCCTACTGGTTCGCCGGCACCTACCCCGCGGCCCGCGGCGCGAGTGCCGAACAGGGCGACAACGAACACATCCCGCCTTATCCCAGCCTGCGGAGATTCATCCCGCCGGACAAGCTGTGGCCGATCAACGACACCTGGTACCTCCACGCCGGTTCCGACCCGCGCAACGCCAGCCTCACCAGCATCCGCCGGATCATCGACTGGCGCTACGGCATGTCGACCAACGCCCAGATGTTCGCCGACAAGGCACAACTGGCCCACTACGAGAACACCCGTGCGCAGTTCGAGGCGTTCGCCGCCGGCGGCTGGGACACCCACACGATGACGATCTACTGGATGCTCAACAGCCACTGGCCGTCGTTCTTCGGCAATATCTTCGACTACTACCTGCGGCCGGGCGGCGCCTACTACGGCGCCAAGAAGGGCCTGCGCCCGCTGTCGGTGGTGTTCGACTCCTACGCCACCGGCGACCACCGTCAGGCGAAGGTCACCGTCGTTAACCAGAGCCCGGAGGCCCAGTCCGGCCTACGGGTGCGGGTGCGCACCTACGACCTGTCCGGCAGGGTGCGCTCGGACCGGTCCGCCGACGAGATCACCGTCGCCTCCGGCGGCGCCACGCCGGCGCTGACCCTGCCACCGGGGCCGCCCGACTCCCCCGTGTTCTTCGTGCGCTGTGAACTGATCGACGCGGGCGGTGACACCGTGGTCGAGAACGTCTACTGGCAGTCGCAGGTGATCGACGACGTCGGGCCGGCGGGCAACGATTCGGCCTTCGAGTCGAACCAGATCAGCTACGCGGACATGACGGCGCTGAACACGATGGCCAAGCCCAGGCTGGACATCACCGCCCGGCGGGACGGCGCCGACGTGGACATCGCATTGCGCAACCCCGGCACCGACATCGCGTTCTTCGAACGCGCCGAGTTACTTGCCGCTGAAGACGGCGACGAGATCCTGCCGATCGAATACGACGACAACTACGTCACCGTGTTCCCCGGCGAGACGGCGCACATTCGCGGGCGGGTGCCCGACGACGGTGATTCCCCCGGACCGGTGCCGGGGTGGGTCCGGGTCACCGGTTACGGCGGCACCCCGGTGGTCGTGACAGTCGGCTGACACGCGCCGTGCGCGACGGCCGTGCGGTCAGGGGTGGCTTACGGTGAAGGCGGTACGCAGACCGCGAACCGGCCCGAAGGGAACCACCTTGCTCGAGCACGCCCTCGTCGTGGCCGCGGCTCTGGCCGGCGCCGTCTTCACGGCCATCGGGATCGTGGTGCGCCAGCGGGCCACCATGGACGTGCCGGACGAGCATGGCGTCAGTGCCCTGATGCTGAGCACCCTGTTGCGCCGCCCGCTCTGGTGGGCCGGCACCGCGGCAGCCGTCACCGGCTACGTCTTCCAGGCCGTCGCGCTGACCTTCGGATCGCTCATCCTGGTGGCGCCACTGCTGGTGTCGGCATTGTTGTTCGCGCTACCGCTGAGCGCATGGCTGGCGCACCGGCGGGTCAGCCGCCCGGAATGGGGCTGGGCCCTGTTGCTCACGCTGGCTCTGGCGGTGTTCGTCGCGCTGGCCAAGACCCGGCCCGGTGACTACGAGGCATCGGAGTCACCGGCCATGGCGGTGGCGGCCGGGTGCCTGGTGCTGGTGGCTGTGTGCGTGGCGGTTGCCGGACGGCTCTCGAACTGGCGGCGGGCGATCACCCTTGCCGTCGCGGTAGGGCTGATGTTCGGCGTAGTGGCCGTGCTCACCAAGATCGTGACGCACATCCTGACCGAGGACGGCGCGCTCCGTTTGCTCTCCACTCCGGTGACCTATGTGCTGCTCGCCTTCGGCGTGGGCGCCACCCTGCTGCAGCAGTCGGCCTTCCACGCCGGTTCGCTCAAGGCGTCGGTTCCGGCGATGCTCGTGCTGGAGCCCCTGGTGGCCGTACTGCTGGGCCAGGTCGTGCTCGGTGAACATCTGGTGGTCAACACCACCAACGCGATCATCCTGAGCATCGCGGTGGGTGCGATGACCGCCGCCACCATCGCCCTGGGCCGCGACGAGGGCGCCTACGAGGATGAACTTGAGGCAGCGGCCATCCGCCGGTCGACCCCGTGACGCTCCCGGACCCGCTGGACCAGATCGCCGCGAGCCCGTCCGGGCCCGCGGTAGGGGCGTTCTTCGACTGTGACGGAACGCTGGTGGCGGGCTTCACCGCCGTCGCGCACGCCGGCGACCGGATCCGCCGCGGGCAGGCCCGCATCGGCGAGGTGCTCGGGGTGGTCGAGGCTTCACTGCGCTACAAGCTGGGACGCATGCAGTTCGAGCGACTACTGGTGCGCGCCACCGAATATCTACGTGGGGAATCCCTGCGCGAACTCGACGAGATCGGCGAGCGGTTGTACGCCGAGCAGGTGTGCAAGAAGGTCTATCCGCTCATGCGCCAAGTCGTCGAGGCCCACCGCGAACGCGGCCACACCCTGGTGCTCAGCTCGTCGGCGCTGACCATCCACGCGGCACCGGTTGCCCGTGCGCTCGGAATCCCCCACGTGGTGTGCAACACCTTCGAACTCGACGACGACGGGCTGCTCACCGGTCGCATCAACCGGCCCATCGTGTGGGGACACCAGAAAGCTGCTGCGGTGCAACGCTTTTGCGCCGAGCAGGCGGTGGACTTGGGGCAGAGCTACTTCTACGCCGACGGCGACGAGGACGCCGCGCTGATGAAACTGGTGGGCCACCCGCGTCCGGTCAATCCGCGGCCCAGGCTGACCGCACTGGCCGCCGCCCGAGACTGGCCGGTGCTGCGGGTGACGGTGCCGGGCCGGGCGGGCGCGGCCGACGCCCTGGCGCACCTGCCGGCCCTGGGCCGGGCCGCCCTCGGTTCGGCATTCGGCGCCCTGGCGTTGCGCGGACGCGGTCGCCGCTGACGTCAGACCGCGCGGTGCGGCACGTCGGTGATCAACCCGCCGTCGACCACGAACTCCGAACCGGTCGAGAACGACGATTCGTCACTGGCCAGGAAGAGCACGAAGGTGGCGACCTCCTCGGGCGTTCCGGCGCGGCCCATCGGCGCCGACACGATGTCGTCCGGGAGATGCTTGGTCATCCTGGTCCGGATGAAACCCGGGTGGATCGAGTTGACGCGGATGTTCTCCGGTGCCAACTCCAGTGCCGCCGACTTGGTCAATCCGCGCAGACCCCACTTGGAGGCGACGTAACTGTGCGCCCAGGCGGCGCCGCGCATGCCCTCGATCGAGGAGATGTTGATGATCGAACCGCCGCCGGCGGCGATCATCGGGTCGATCACCGCCTGGATACCGCGCATCGCGCCGGTCAGGTTGACGTCGAGCACCTTTTGCCAGCGGGTGATGTCCGCGGTCTTCAGCGGCGCGACCTGGACGATGCCGGCGTTGTTCACCAGAACGTTGAGCTTGCCGAAGGTCTGCACCGCGGTGACCACGGCGGCCTGCCAATCCTCGGCACTGGTGACGTCGAGGTGCACGTAGTGGGCGGCATCGCCCAACTGCTCGATCAACGCGGCGCCTTCGTCGTCGAGGATGTCGCCGATCACCACTTTGGCGCCCTCGGCGACCAGCATCCGGGCACTGGCGGCGCCCATCCCTTTGGCGCCGGCACCGCCGGTAATCAGTACGACCTTGTCGTCTACGCGGCCTTTGGCCGCACCGTCATCCACGCGGCCTTTGGCCGCACCGTCCTCGACGCGGCCTTTGGCCGCACCGTCATCTACGCGTCCCATGGGGCGTCAGGCTACTAGAACCTGTTCCAGTTTTCCTCGCCGCTGCGCATACTGTGGTCATGGCCATTCGCGTCGTCCACATCGGCACCGGAAACGTCGGCCGGCTCGCCCTGGCCGAGCTGGTCGAGAACCCGGCTTTCGAGCTTGTCGGCCTGTGCGTGTCCACTCCGGCCAAGGTCGGCAAGGATGCCGGCGAACTGGCGGGCCTGGACGTCACGACCGGGATCAAAGCCACCGACGACCTCGACGCGCTGCTCGCCACTGAACCAGAATGCGCGGTCTACTGCGCCATGGGCGACACCCGGATGCCCCAGGCCATGGATGACGTCCGGCGCATCCTGGCCGCCGGGGTCAACGTGGTCGGCTCTGCACCCGGTGTGCTGCAGTTCCCCTGGCAGGTTATCCCGGACCAATTCATCAGACCGATCGAAGATGCTGCGCGACTGGGCAATTCGAGTGTCTATGTCAACGGCGTCGATCCGGGATTCATCACCGATCTGATCCCGCTGGCGTTCGCGAGCACCTGCCGGCGCATCGAGGGCGTGCGGTGTATGGAGATCGCCGACTACGCCACTTACGACGGCGCCATCGTGATGTTCGACGTCATGGGATTCGGCAAGCCGCTCGACGAGGTGCCGATCCTCTTCCAGCCCGGCGTGCTGTCGATCGCGTGGGGCTCGGCCCTGCGGCAGCTGGCCGCCGGGCTGAACATCTCCCTGGACGCCATCACGGAAAGCTTCGAGCGGGAACCGGCGCCCGAGGCCTTCGACGTCGCCGCCGGCCACATCCCGGCGGGCGGTGTCGCGGCCGTGCGTTTCCAGATCAACGGCGTGGTCGACGGCCACCCGGCGCTCGTCGTCGAGCACATCACCCGGCTCCGGGGCGATCTACGGCCGGACTGGGCCCAGCCGGCCCAACCTGGTGGCTCCTACCGTGTGGAGATCACCGGCGAACCGTCCTACGCCGTCGACATCTGTCCGACCAGCCGCCACGGCGATCACAATCACGCCGCCATCGCCGGGGCGGCCGGCCGCATCGTCAATGCCATCCCCGCCGTGGTCGCCGCGCAGCCCGGCATTCGCACCACCCTGGACCTGCCGCTGGTCTCCGAGGTGGCGCTCTACGTCAAGCCACAGCTGTGAGTGAGCCGACGGCTACCGGAAACCGGGCCCCAGAGCGAATCCGGGATACCCGCCGTTGACGTAGGCCGACAGGCACTGCGCCCGCAGAACTTGGCCCCCGACGCTGCAGTTGAGTAGCGCCGTCTGATCCGGGGCTCCCCCCAGCACGTGGGGTGGGCGTGACGGGATGGCGCAGTTGTTCGCATAGGGGTTCAGCGGGACGATGCCGTTGTAGCAGGGCTCCAGCGGTATCTGATCGGGGCGGGCCGACGCCACCGGGGCGGCCGCGAGAAGGGACAGCGCGGCGGCCGCGGCGCAGATCGATGCCAGTGCGCCTCTCCTGGGAGTGGCCATAGCGAACACCTCTTCACTAAGAACGCTCTACGTTGAGCCCACCAGCAACGTTACTCCTACAAGCGAGGATGGATGACGGTCCGAATCCTGACGGCCTGCGCGGGTTTCCTGCTCGCCGTGCTCTGGATGGACCTCATCTTCGACACTCAGATCAGCGGTCGGGCCCGCGACGGCGACACGGATCAGGCCGTGGAGTCGATCTCCGGCTATTACCGCCGGGCGACGACCACCTCTCCTCCGATGAGCACGCTGATCGTCCTGGTCATGGGAATCCTTCTGATGGCGTTGGCCTTTGAGGCGATAGGCGGTACCCGGCCCGGCTGGATGCTGGCGCTGTCCGCGGTACTGGCCGGCGGCCCGATCCTGCTGGCACTGGTGCGCACCGTGCCCAATGCGGTGCGCCTGGGCCGGCGGACCGATCCACCGGACGAGCAGTCCCGGCTGGCGCGCGCGATTCTCCGCGACCACATCGCCTGCATCGTCGGTATGTGCGGGTTCCTCGTGCTGTGGCTGCTTCGGGGCCAGACTGGGGTAAACTAGAACGCGTTCCAGTTTGCCTTTGTGAGGAGCCGACCATGCACACCCCCATCTGCGACGAACTGGGCATCGAGTTCCCGATCTTCGCCTTCACGCACTGCCGCGACGTGGTGGTCGCGGTCAGCAGGGCCGGCGGTTTCGGCGTGCTGGGCGCGGTCGGCTTCACTCCCGAACAGCTCGAGATCGAGTGCGCATGGATCGACGAGCACATCGGCGACCACCCCTACGGGGTGGACATCGTGATCCCCAACAAATACGAGGGGATGAACTCCGACATGTCCGGCGAAGAACTCGCCGAGATGCTGAAGAAGTTGGTGCCCCAGCAGCACCTGGATTTCGCCAAGAAGATCCTCGCCGATCACGGGGTTCCCACCGCCGATGCGGACTCGAACGCGCTGCAGTTGCTCGGCTGGACCGAGGCGACGGCCACCCCGCAGGTCGAGGTGGCGCTGAAGCACCCGAAAGTCACGTTGATCGCCAACGCCCTGGGCACCCCGCCGGTCGAGATGATCAGGCACATCCACGAATCCGGCCGCAAGGTCGCCGCGCTGTGCGGTTCGCCGGCGCAGGCGATCAAGCATGCCGAGGCCGACGTCGACATCATCATCGCCCAGGGCGGCGAGGGTGGCGGACACTGCGGCGACGTCGGGTCGATCGTGCTCTGGCCGCAGGCCGTCAAGGCCGTGGCGCCGCGGCCCGTTCTGGCCGCGGGCGGCATCGGCAGCGGTGAGCAGATCGCCGCGGCCCTGGCGCTGGGCTGCCAGGGCACCTGGTCAGGCTCGCAATGGCTGATGGTCGAGGAAGCCCACAACACCCCGGTTCAGCAGGCCGCCTACGTGAAGGCCGGCAGTCGCGACACGGTCCGAAGCCGGTCGTTCACCGGGAAGCCGTGCCGCATGCTACGCAACGAGTGGACCGAGGCCTGGGAGACGGCGGGCAACCCCGAGCCGCTCGGAATGCCGTTGCAATACATGGTGTCCGGGATGGCTGTCGCCGCGACCAACAAGTACCCCAATGAAACAGTCGACGTCGCGTTCAACCCGGTGGGCCAGGTGGTCGGTCAGTTCAGCAAAGTCGAGAAGAGCGCAGCCGTCATTGAGCGCTGGGTCACCGAGTACCTGGAGGCGACCAACCGCCTCACCGAACTCAACGAGGCGGCTGCGGCGGTCTGACGCCGGGGCCCGATCAGCCGATCGGGTCGAACTGGCTCCCGTTACCCCAGTCGCCGTTGCGCAGGAAGCCGGGCTGCCAGCCGCGGGCACCGAGGCACAGCATCGGCAGCCCGTCCGGGGACTGAGCCGCGGCCTGCGAACCCGGGCACGGGGAACCCACCTCCTGTACGCCGTACAGCCGCGGTGAGATCACCCAGAAGCCGGTCCCCTCCGGTGGGCGGTCCATGCCGATATAGGACAGGCCGACGAGATAGTGGCAGGCCATGGCTTCCCCACTGGGCCCGCGGCCGAAGATGAAACGGTCCCACCGGTAGCACGGCGCGCTCAGGTGGGCGTCATAGGTGAGCCCGGGCACGTCACCGGGATAGGTCGTCTGGGTCCCGTCGGCGATGGCGGCCGGCGCCGCCCCCAGCACGCCGCCGATGACGGCTGTGGCGATCACGAGTTCGCGGAACATCTCCCACCCTCGGTTCATGGTCGACAGTGCCCGGGTGGCACTGCACCGAAGCCTAGCCGCTCACCCCGCCGACCTCGCTCGCATTGATACGCTTCGCCGAAAGAATCTATAGGGGACCGAACGTGGACGAAGCGCCGAACGTCGAGGGCGGTGTTCCTGTGCCCGCAGACTCCACGGCGATTCCAGCCCTGCGCGGCTTCGCTGTTCGCCTGCCCCCCGCCGCGTCACCCGGGTCCTGGGTCGACGTCATTGCGCTGCCCGACGGTCGCAAAGGTGTCGTCCTGGGCTGCTGCGCCGAACCGTCGATCGCCGAGCGGGTGCGGTCGGACGCGCGAGAGTCGCTGCGGCGCAACGGCAATCCGGTTTCCAGCCTCGATCGCGTTGACGGGCTCCCGGTTTCGGCGGTCGGCGCGGTGATCGGTGCGACGACCATCGCCTACCGCACACACGGAGACTCCGCCGCTGTCGTCGTGCCGGACAGCGGACCCACCGATCGCCGCGATGGTGATCTGGTGGTCTGCCACCTGGCGCCCGGTGCAACGGTGTTGTTGTCCACCGCGCCCATTGCCGGGGCAGCGGCCTTGCTCGGCAGCGGCGCGGCACTGCACCCCGACCGACTTGCCGACTTGCTGGCTCCGGCTGCCAACGGAAAACGTGGTGTCGCCGTGGTCCTCTACCGGCATCCGCCCGACCCGATGGCCATCACCTTGCCGGCGGCGCCGGCCAACCTGGCGGTAAGCCGGGAACGCCTCCGTGCATGGTTGGCCGAGGCTGGGTTGGACTCCGAGTCGTGTGCCGATGTGCTGCTCGCGGTGGGTGAGGCGACTGCCAACGCCACTGAGCACTCGGTGGTCGGCGCCGACCATGAGGTGCGCTTGACTGTCAGCGCCGCGCTGAGCGGAAACCTTCTGCAGCTTGCCGTCTCCGACGACGGGCGCTGGAAACAGGCCACGGTCTCGCAGGGCCATCGCGGCCATGGCATGCAACTCATTAACGCCCTGGTCGACTCGGTCGAGCTGACCACCACCCCCGACGGGACCACCGTCGCGATGCTCAAGGAGGTCCCATGACACAGGCACGCTTCGCCGTGCGGTCTGCCTCCGGCGATCAGCCGCCGGTGGTTTCGGTGGTCGGCGACATCGACCTCGCCAACGTCGAGGAGTTCGAAGCGGCCATGAGTAAGGCCCGCAACGGATCTCCCGCGCTCACCGTCGACCTCACCGCGGTGAGCTACTGCGACAGCGCGGCCGTTCGCGCGCTGTTCTCCATCGCCGCCGACGCGCAACTCACCATGGTCGTCAAGCCGACCGGGCACATCGCGACCCTGCTGGGAATATCCGGGCTGGATCGGGTGGCGACCGTGGTCAGAAGGGACTGAACGCTCCAGTGCCCGCTCCGGTGTTCCACCCACGCCAAAACGGCTCGCACAACGAGCTTTTCGACCGCATCCTTGAGCGCGTGCAGCGCGACCTTCCCGACTCCGTCGGGCTCGCCATCACTATGCATGCCAAAGGCACCGGTGCCGAAGTGCTGGCCGCACACGGCGTCGGAATCGATTGTCTTGCAGGGCCCGACGGCGAAGGACCGTTGGCCGACGCAGTCGAATTCCAGGTCCCGGTGCTGAGCCCCGACCTGTGGTCCGAAGATCGGTGGCCGGGCCTGACGCTGGAGGCGGCGCGCGCCCGACCGGGCGACGATTGCGCACCACAGGTGCACGGAGTGGCCGTCGTACCGGGCGTCTGGCGCGCCGACGAAACCGTCGTGCTGTCCTGCGCGTTGAACCGGGCCGCCGATGCGGCCACCGTCACCACCCTCATCGGCTACGAGCAGCTGGTCTCCGCGGCGTTGGTGACCTCAGCGGCCGAGGACTCCGGGGCGATCGGCGACATGCTGTCCGTGCTGCAGTCCCGCGGTGCGATCGAGCAGGCCAAGGGCGTGATCATGGGGAACCTGCAGTGCGATGCCGACGCCGCATGGTCGACCCTGCGGCTGGCCAGTCACGAGTCCAACGTGAAGCTGCGGTCGTTAGCTGTCGCGCTGGTCGAACATGTCGGCGGCGTGCCGGCCGAACAACCGGCGGCAGCTGCACCGATCGTTCCTGATGACCCGGCACGCAAAGCCGCCGCACTGTTGTGGGCGGTACTCAGCCATGCCCCGAGGCCGGACTCAGCCCAGGGCTGATCCCCCGCTCCCCCGGCTCAGCAGCCCATGTCCGCAGCGAGGGTGTCGATACGCCGGAATCGCCGCGCGGGATGGTTGGCTTGAGTTGTCGAAGGGAGCCCGATGTCCGACCGCGAATTGCGTGCTGCGGGAATGCTCGTGGCGGCAGCAACACTGACCGTCGGCGCGGTGATCACGCTCAGCCCCGCTGCGCCGATCCCCCGCGCAGCGGCCGAACCGTCGACCTCCCCCACCACGACCTCCCCCA
>Ga0194063_10001698_pt1 | contig 14114 bp, 12 predicted proteins | sample SepL3720m_MetaG_FD_155459 | JGI IMG/M metagenome (GOLD analysis project Ga0194063, IMG submission 155459) | Anoxic zone freshwater microbial communities from boreal shield lake in IISD Experimental Lakes Area, Ontario, Canada - Sep2016-L373-20m | ecosystem: Environmental > Aquatic > Freshwater... | reverse complement strand
CGCTGCAAACAGTTGCAGGTCGGACAGTCGCGCCATGGTACCATCGTCCTTCATGATTTCGCAGATCACCGCGGACGGGCTGCAGCCGGCCATCACGGCCAGATCGCAACCCGCTTCGGTGTGGCCAGCGCGCATCAGGACGCCGCCTTCAACCGCTTGCAAGGGGAAGATGTGACCCGGTTGAACAAGATCTTCTGGTTTGGCATTTCTGGCAACCGCCGCCTGCACCGTGCGTGCGCGGTCGGCAGCGGAGATGCCGGTCGTTACGCCCTCGGCCGCCTCAATCGAAACCGTGAAGGCGGTCGCCTTCTTGTCGCCGTTGCGCAAGGTCATGGGCGGCAGTTCGAGCCGCTCGCAGTGTTCGCGGCTCAGGGTCAGGCAAATCAGGCCGCGTCCAAAGCGCGCCATGAAGTTGATGGCGTCCGGCGTGACGTGGTCGGCTGCCAGCAACAGATCGCCCTCGTTTTCGCGGTCTTCTTCATCGACCAGAATGACCATGCGGCCGGCGCGCAGGTCGGCCACAATATCTTCAACGGGGGAAATGGCAACAGGAGAGAGGGCGCTCATGCAAGGATCTTTCAGGAAGCACGGTGGGAGGAGGGAGCGGTCTCTGGCTGGAGCATGCGCTCCACATAGCGCGCGATCAAATCGATTTCCAGATTCACTGCGGAGTCGACGCCCAGGCTGCCCAGCGCCGTGTTCTGCACGGTATGCGGAATCAGGTTGATACGGATCTCGCAGCCGCCCTCAAGGTCGGTGACGCGGTTGACCGTCAGACTGACGCCATTGACCGTGATCGAGCCCTTGTAAGCCAGGTATTTGGCCAGGCTGGCAGGTGCGAGCAGGTGCAGTTCCCAGCTTTCGCCCAACTGCGCGAAATGGCTGACCCGGCCAATGCCGTCGACATGGCCTGAGACCAGGTGGCCACCGAGCCGGTCGTCGGCACGCAGTGCCTTCTCCAGATTGATGGGTCCGGTCCGGTCGAGGCCGGCGGTCTTGCTCAGAGACTCGGCCGAGATGTCGATGCCGAACTCGGCGCCGTCCGCGTTGAGCTTGGTGACCGTCATGCAGGCGCCATTCAGGGCAATGCTGTCGCCCAATACCACATCGTCAAGGTAGTTGGCCGGGCACGCGATCGTGAGTTGCTTGCCGTGGCTTTGAGAGTTGCCAAACGATTGAACGCTGACGATGCGTCCGACGCCGGTGATGATTCCAGTAAACATGGTGCTATTTTCGCAGGGAAAGAGTCCCCGGGCCGGCCAAGGCGCGAAACTTGTCGATCAGAACCGGTCCCGCCCCGCAATTCGAGCCACGATGCGCAGGTCCGGGCCTATCCTGTCGCCGCTGATGAACTCCAGGGCCAGGGCCTCGGACAGGGTCGCCAAGGGACCGAAACTGGCCATATCCCGGCCCTTGCCAATCATTTTTGGGGCCAAGTAAAGCACGATCTCGTCAACCAGACCGGACTCGATCAGGGCGCCGTTCAGCCTGGCACCGGCTTCGACGTGCAATTCGTTGATTTCATGTTCGGCCAGGTCGCGCAGCATCACCGCCAGATCGACTCTTTGATCTGTCCCGGGCAGGTGGCATACCCTGGCGCCCATTGCTTCCAGAGCGGCGCGCCTGCCGGGGTGCTGGCTGGCGGTGTAAATATGGCAGGCCCGCTGGACCTTGAAAAGCTTTGCTGCCACCGGGGTTTCAAGCCGGTTGTCGAGCAGGACCAGCTGCGGCTGGCGCTCGGTTGCTACAAGCCTCACGTCAAGTTGCGGGTCGTCCGCCAGCACCGTACCCAGACCGGTGAGCACGGCACAGGAGCGAGCTCGCCAGGCATGGCCATCGCTGCGGGCCTCCCCGGAGGTCAGCCACTGGCTGGCGCCGTTCTCCAGTGCTGTTTTGCCATCCAGCGAGGCCGCCAGTTTCAGGCGCACCCAGGGCGTGCGGCGCAGCATGCGGCTGAAAAAGCCGATATTGAGTTCACGCGACTGCACTGCGCCGGGGCCAACTTCGACGGTAACGCCGGCGGCGCGCAAGCGGGCAAAGCCTTGCCCGCCGACCAGCGGATTGGGATCAGCCAGTGAGGCCACCACTTTCTTGATACCGGCGGCAATCAGCGCATCACAACAAGGCCCGGTGCGCCCCTGGTGCGAGCAGGGTTCCAGCGTCACGTAGGCGGTGGCGCCAAGCGGGCTGTGGCCCTGCGCCTGCGCATCACGTAGCGCCATGATCTCGGCGTGCGGTCCGCCAGCTCGCTGGGTGAATCCTTGCCCGAGCAACTGACCCCCGGCACTGGTGAGGACGCAGCCGACATGCGGGTTGGGCGAACTCAGCAGCAGGCTTTGTTGTGCCAGGCTCAGGGCGAGGGCGGTGAAGTCTTGCATGGGCCGTGCAGTTTACCGCCTGGCGGCCAGACGCCACCGCTGGTCGGTTTGCTGCACGGCTCGGCGCCGACTTGCGCTAATCTGCCAGCCATGAAATTTCGTCCCTGTTCCCTTGGCCAGACGCGCGGATTCACCATGATCGAGTTGCTGGTCGTGGTCGCCATTGCGGCGATCGTGGCGACGATTGGCATTCCGGCGCTGCAGGGGACGCTGCGCGACTTTCGCCAGAAGTCGGCACTTTCGCTGCTCGTGAGTGACCTCAATCAGGCGCGCGGGGAGGCGATCAAGCGCAACAGCCGGGTCTTGCTGTGTGTGCGTGATGCCGCCGGCACCGCTTGCTCGGTCAGCACCAACTGGCTTTCAGGCTGGCTGGCCTGCATCGACTCGAATAACGACGGTGCCTGTGACGCTGCCACTGCCAGCAGTCCCAACCCTTTCATCGTGCGTCCGGCGCTCGATGCGTCCTTGACTCTGACCGTCACGGATGCGGCGTCGGTGTCGCTGTCGAATATCCGACTGAACGCCAACAGCAGCCAGGGTGCCGGCAGTTCGGCCGTCACCCTGACCCTGGGCGGAACCTGGTCGGGTGCGACGGCGCGCACCGTGACCGTGGCCGGCACCGGCAATATTTCCAGGCAATAGGTGGCACGCATGAGGCAAACCCATTTGAAGCGACACAAATCTTGCCGGAGCGAGGGCGGGTTTTCGATGATCGAAGTCCTGGTCACCTTGTTGATCATTTCGCTGGCGCTGCTGGGAACCGCAGGCTTGCAGGCGTATTCCATGCGGCTGAATCAGGGCGGGCAGTTCCGCTCGCTGGCCGTCTTTCTGGCCGCTGATCTAGCCGAACGGATGGAGGCCAACCGGACCAGCGCGCTGGCTGGCGGCTATGTTGTGTCGAGCACGCTTGGCGCTGATTTTCTGGCCGGTGGGGCTGCCGTTAGCACCGCCTGCGTCACGGCGGCCTGCAGCCCCGCTGCGCTGGCCGCTTACGATCTTTCTCAATGGCAAAGCGCTGTTGCCACGACCCTGCCGCAGTGTTCCTGGTCGGTTGCGCAGACGGTGAGTGGCAGCCAGCGTACCTACACCGTCACCCTCAACTGGGTTGACCGCAAGACCAATGCGAACAGCGCTGCGGCAGACGCCAACTCTTCGTTTGGCAGCAATGCCGCAGGAACCGGTGAGAAGTTCTCCTATACGTCGAGCCGTACTTTTTTCAACTGATGTGATGAACCGTAACACTACCAAAATGAAACCTTCACGGCGACCGGGAGGCAGCCGCGAGTCAGGTTTTACGCTGATCGAGATGATGATTGCCATCACCATTGGCCTTGGCATCCTGGCCGGACTGGTTGGCGTGCTGGCCGCCAACTCGAACAACGCGCGCACCAATGACAGAACATCAGAGCTGATGAGCAACGGCCGCTACGCGCTCAACTCGATGAAACAGGAATTGCGCCAGGCCGGTTTTCGCGGCTACACCTGGGCCGAGCCGACTGCGCCCGGCGCGCTGGGAACCTTGACCAATGAATGTCTCGCTGCCGGCGCGACGGCGGGAACCTTTGTCTCCAATATTCGCCAGGGCATCTGGGGCGCCAACAACAGCAATCCTTTTTCTGCCTCCTGCATACCCAGTGCCAGTTATGCCACTGGCAATGACGTTCTGGTTGTGCGCCGCCTGGCGGTCAACTTCGAAACACCTGTGGCCAACAAGCTCTATTTCCAGTCCAGCTACTCAACGGGCCAGGTTTTTCGCGGTGCCACGGCACCGGTGTTTGCCGACGGACTGACGCCAGTGGCAAGCTTTCCTGTGCAGATCTATGTTTATTACATCAGCCCCTTCACGGTTTCGGCTACGGAAACCCCCTTGGTGCCCGCCTTGTACCGGGTTGCCTTGCAGAGCGACGGATCGATGAGCCGGGAACTGGTCGCCAGCGGCATCGAACACTTTCAGGTCCAGTATGGCAGGTTGACGACCGCCGTGCCGGCCACGACACAGTTTTCTGACACGCTGACCGGTACCTCAGTCAGCACGGTGGCCAGCGATTGGGACAGTGTCGAATCGGTGCGCATCTGGTTGCTGGCACGCAATGAAACGGCCGAGCCGGGCTACAGCAATACCAATAGTTATGTGATGGGTGACCAGACCTACGACTTTGCTGCGGCACCCGACGGATTTCGGCGTCAGCTTTTCAGTACCGTCGTTCAGTTGCGCAATTGAGGGAACCAGACATGCGAACTCCATTGCGCTACGGAAAACCAGCACAGCAGGGCGGGGCCACGCTGGTCATAGCCCTGTTGATTTTGGTGTTGATCATGATGATTGGCATTACTGCGGTCAGCACCTCCAACACACAGTACAAGCTGGCGGGCAATCTGCAGTTTGAAGACGGTGCCATGAATAACGCGGAAGCGGCAGTTTCGGCCGCCGAGAGCTGGCTTATCACCAGTACCAGTGCAGTGCCGCCAGTGCCGCATTATCTTGACGGCGGTTTCTCGACCGCCGGAACAACAACCGGCTTGCTGACGATTGCCTCCAGCAGTGCTCCATTGACGATGACCTGGAGCGACAGCACGTCGGTCAGCGTTGGTGGTAACAGTGCACAGCGCTACATCATTCAGTTGATGGCGACCAACAGCCTTCTGACAGGATCCAGCGCGGTTGTCGGCCGCCAGGGCGCAGCAGTGTGCAACAAGGTCAACAACTACCTGATCACCGGGCGCGGCACCTCCCACCGAGGCGCGACCAAATTCGTCCAGTCCTTTTACAGCGTTCTCGCGTGCAGCTGATTTTGAGAAAGTTTCTTATGTTCAAGTTTGCTGTCAAACCCATCTGGATTGCCACATCGGCCTTGCTTGGCGCATTGATGCTGGCTTTCAAACTGGCGCTGGCGATCACCGCCTTTACGCCTGCCACCCAACCGGTCGGCTTTGTTGGGCAGGACGACATTACCAATTACAACCTGACCTCGGGGCGCGAACTGCTGTTTCGGGGGCAGTATGAAAAGGAGTACTGGGGCGGCAATCTGATTGCCTATGCGGTTAACAGTTCGGGTGACATTTCTTCTGCAACCCAGCCCTGGAACGGCGGTGCCGCCTATCAGATCGATCAGCAGGGCGCCAACCGCTTTATTGTGACCATGAATGGTTCGGGTGCCGGCATCCCTTTCACCTGGGCCAATGTTTCGGCCACGCTGGCATCAACCGAACCGGTGCTTAATTTCCTGCGCGGCGATCGTACGGGCGAGGTGCAGCAGGGCGGCACCTTGCGCCAGCGTGCTTCGGCGCTGGGAGACGTTGTTCACTCCAGACCCTATTACGTCAGCGACAGCACCAGCGCCGTGCCGGCACCGACTGTTTTTGTGGGCGCCAACGACGGTATGTTGCATGCCTTCAATGCGGCCACCGGTGCCGAGCGCTGGGCCTATGTGCCGTCCATGCTGATTTCGAAAATGAAGAATCTGGCCACCACGCCTTATGTCCATGATTACTACGTTGATGGCTACGTCAATGTCGCCAGCATCCTGTCGGGCTCCAAGCGCGTCCTGGTCGGGGTTCTGGGAGCCGGCGGAAAAGGGATCTATGCGCTCGATGTCACCGGCAGCAGTCGTCTGGCACCGGCCACTGAAGCCGCTGCCGCCAGCAACGCACTGTGGGAAATCACGCCGACGACGATCAATAACGCCGCTAGCGCGTCCTATGCCAATCTGGGTTACACGTATGCCAACCCGAGCATTGCCAAAGTGGGCGGTGTGGACGCGGTGATTGTAGGAAATGGCTACAACAACGGTGGTGATTACCAGGCCTATCTGTATGTGATCAACGCCAATACCGGCGCCCTGATTTCGGCCATCAAGGCCGGCACTTCGGGTACCGCAGGCAGCCCGAATGGATTGTCCACTCCGGTCGCCATTGACAGTAACAGCGATGGCAGCGCGGACACCGTGTATGCCGGGGATCTGAACGGCACGATGTGGAAATTTGACTTGAGCGCGGCGAGCGCAACGGCGCTGCTGACCACGTCGCCGGCCCAGCCCATCACCATGTCGCCTGGCGTGGCCAAGCACCCCAGCGGCGGTTATATGGTGAATTTTGGTACCGGCGCTATTCTGACCGCAACCGACATGACCGACACCTCGGTGTTCGCGGTCTACGGCATTTGGGACGGTGCGCCAGCGGCCAACGCCGTCTTGCTGACGCAGACCCTGACCGAACGCTGCTACACCTCAGGCGCCGCGGTGGCAGCCACCCCCTGTGCCAATCGGGTTCGCACCGTCAGCCTCAATCAGCCTGACTGGACCTCTGGCGCGACGCACCACAAGGGCTGGAAGGTCACGCTGCCGGCCGGAGAAAAAGTGGTTGGCGATGGCAGTTTTGTTGAAAACGGTCGTTTTTACTTCAACGGCTACAACCCGACCATTTCGACCACTGTTCAATCGTCAACGGTCTATGGTGAAAACTGGCTGATGGAACTCGACTACCTGACCGGCGGTTCGACTGTTGCCAATTTACCGTTTCTTGATCTCAGTGGAAATCACGTACTCGATGATGACGATCGGGTGAAGTTTGCCAGCCCGCCCGCAGTGGCTACCGACAGCATTCCGGTTGGCAAGATGATAGGCATTGGTGTGATGTCGCAGCCGGTTCTGGTGCAACTGAGCAGCCTCAATAACACGATGTTCAATCAAAACCCGGATGTCACCATCGTCCCTGTCGATCTGGGCACAGCGCAGGGTGTGACAGGGGGGCACTTTGACGTTGACTACTTTTACGTGCCTCCAACCGGGGGGACGCAGGCCACCGCCACCATCACGGTTGGCACCACCGGTCAAACAGCTGGTTACCCGGCCACGCTTGGCGCAATTACAGTTGGCGGTGTCACCATCGTTTCTGGTTTGACCGTCAGCGACATCACGGATGGCACGGCCAGTAGCACGAACGCCACGACCATCACGAACAATGTGACCGGCGGCTTTAGCGCAACCAAGTCCGGTAGCGTCATTACGATCACTGCGCCGGTCGGTGCTCAATTCAACGGACAGACCATCAGCATTGGCGCGGGAACTTCTCAGACGTTGGTGGCTGCTGCTGCGGCAGTTTCGGCGACGCGGCCCACGGCATTGATACGATTCAGCGGCACGACATCCAATTCAACTTCGGTGCTCAACGCCAGTCTCACGAGTCCGACGGCGAGTGTCAAACTGGGCTCGACTGCACTCAGTTCAAGCGCGATCACGATTGGAAAGAACAAGGGCGGACAGACGGCAGCAAATGTAATCGCCTCAGCTATTGGAACCGGTGGCACGATCAAGGCCTACGTGGGAGGCAACAGCATTACCTCAATCTGCGCAGCCGAGTCATCGAGCACGGTTTGTATTGTGGACAACTCTACTTATGCGAATGGCGGCACGATTACCCTGGGTACGATCAGCAACGTCGGTAGCCTGACTTCCACATTGATCGCAGGCGCTGGCGGCACTGCCGGAAGTGCCGCTGTCTCCAAATCTGGCTGGACCAACTTCGCTCCGGCCTTAACGCCGGGTACTTTTAGCGGCGGTGCTGACCCGGCCAGCGTTGGCGATACCTGTACCACAACCGACTGCAAATATGACATCCACTTTCACCAGTATGACGATGTGTATGACGTGACGGGCTTTGACATGCTCAACCCCAGCAGTACGACGCTTTTGCTGAGCAATTCCATTCCGTCGCTGGCTCAGAACTTCAAGGTGCTACTGCAGAACCAGTACCTCAGTCCCGCCGTGAACCTGCACATCGGAGACCCCAGCTATATCTATAACGTCAATCACGGGTATCTATCGGTCAAGAACTATGCGACTTCCTCTACCCTCAGCCTGGCTAGTCTGCAGACTTATCGACGTGATCCGAGCGCGGTCTGGCCAGGGGCTGCGGTAACCGACGCCGCCAAACTCGCGCTACCCAAGCCGATCGGCAGTCTGGTCGTCAATATGCCGCTGGATGCCCTGACGCCCAAGGACTGGTGGGGCAACGGCGATGTGCGGGTTGGCTTGCACCCGACGGTTTACAGTTGTGTGTGGCAGGCCAAGGGTTCGAATGACGGGAATATGTACCAGCCGGTCATACCGCCGGCAAACGGTACGGAGGGTCCTGGTCGGGCGGGATGGTCAAGTTCCTCGCCCACCACGACGCCTTCCACTGCGACCGGTGCCCGGCACAACGGTGCTCTGGTGGTTCAACTGATCCGCGATACGACACCGGACTCCGCCATTGAACAGAATGTCAGTGGTCGCCCGGAATATGGCTGGCGTGTCAAATCCAGCCTGTACAGCAGCTATGTGCTGGCAGAGTATGCAACCTACTGGCACCACCCGAATGGCAAGTGCTATAGCTCCTCGGGTTGGACCAAGATCCCTCCAACCGATACCGGCGCCAGCACGCCAAGTACCAAGGCCGCGGGTTCGACCGATCCGAAGCTGGGTGACTTGAGCGCCGGCACGGGCGGTGCTGGTGGCACCATCACATCGGTAACCACCACCGTCGTGGGGGCGGTAACGACGACAGTGATCAATTATGCCGACGGCACGCAGGCCACCATCGTCAGAACGGTCAACGCGGATGGCAGCGTGACCATTGTCACGGTCGACGCGCTCAATGTTCGAACGGTGCAGACCATCGCCAACGCCGATGGTTCGCTCAAGACTGGCGGCGATGAGCGGGCCCGCCAAGCAGCGCGCAGTGGTCGCATTTCGTGGCGTGAACTTGTGGCACCATAGGGTTTTCAACCGAGGGGGAGTGTTCGTGAAACGATTCGGCGCAAGGGGCTTCACCCTGATCGAGATGATGATTGTGGTTGCCATCGTGGCCATTCTGGCCGCTGTTGCGCTGCCTTCCTACACGGCGCATGTGGTTCGTGCGGCACGGGTTCAGGCGCAGGCCGAGCTACTTGAACTGGCCAGCCTGCAGGAAAAAATCTTCCTCAATTCAAACAACTACAGCGCCAGTGTGACGGCAGCCTACAACGGCACCTCTGCCGGTGGTTTGGGGCGCACCAGCGGCACGACCAATGACGGTCGCTACACCCTGGCGCTGGATATCACAACACCTTCTCAGACCTTTGTTCTGACCGCTACGCCGACCGCTGGCGGCACCCAGGTGGGCGACGGGAATATTTCTGTCAGCGAAAGCGGGCGGCGCCTCTGGGGAAGCGTCTCCTGGTAGGGTAACTACCAATGGATTGAAGCCGATTTGGCTTTGACTTGAGGGCGCCGCAGGCGCATTATCCGGCGCATATGCGCCAAAGCGTTCCAGGGAGGAAGGCGGGCCTGCCGAGTTTTCAGGCCGGCTATAGCTTGGTCGAACTTCTGGTGGTGATGGCCTTGGCGGCGATTCTGCTTGGCGTTGCCCTGCCTTCCATGACAGAAATGCTCAATACGCAAAGGTCCAATGCGGCCAGCAGTTCTTTTCTGGCCAGCCTGAATCTGGCGCGCGCTGAGGCCATCAAGCGCAATGCTCGTGTCGTTGTGTGCAAGTCGGCGGACGGCCTGTCCTGCAAGCTCACGGGTGGCTGGAACCAGGGGCGCATCACGTTTCACGACGTCAACAACAACGCTGCCATCGATGCGGACGAACAACTGATTGAGCGCTACGGTGCCCTGCCTGACGGATTGAGTCTGACCGGGAATACGTCGGTGGCCAACTACGTTTCGTACAGTGCTTCCGGTTCTGCGAAACTGACTACGGGCGCCTTTCAGGCCGGTACTTTCACCTTCTGTCTGATGCCTGCTTCAAGCGCAGAGGTGCAGCAAATTGTCTTGAGCAGCACCGGCCGGGCACGCGCAAGAAAAGGCGTTGCTGCTGATTGCCAGTAGCGGTCGGACCCTGGCTCAGCGGCGGACTGCGTCGACCAGCGTCTTGAATTCGTCAATATCCTCAAAACTGCGGTAAACACTGGCAAAGCGAACGTAGGCCACCTTGTCGAGTTTCTTCAATTCGCGCATGACGAGTTCGCCAATGCGAGTGGACGGCACTTCGCGTACCCCCAGGGTCAGCAGTTTTTCCTCGATGCGTTCGATGGCACCATCGACCTGTTCAATGCTGACCGGGCGCTTGCGCAGCGCCAGTTTCATGGAAGCCACCAGTTTTGCGCGCTCAAACTCGATGCGTCGGCCATCTTTTTTCACGACGACAGGGAAACTGACGTCGGCCCGCTCATACGTTGTGAAGCGCTTTTCGCAGGAGGCGCAATGGCGCCGGCGCCGGATGAAGTCGCCGTCTTCAGCGACCCGCGTCTCCATGACCTGGGTTTCGCTGTGGCTGCAGAACGGGCACTTCATGACGGATTGGCAGCGACTGTCACCTGTACACAGGGAATCGGGCCGTCAGAGCGTTGACTTTGGCACGTACCGCATCGAGGTTCGCGCTGTCCCTTGGATGGTCGAGCACGTCGGCGATCAGGTTGGCGGTAAGGCGTGCCTCGGCGTCCTTGAAGCCGCGTGTCGTCAGTGCCGGTGTGCCGATGCGCACGCCGCTGGTGACCATCGGTTTTTCAGGGTCGTTTGGAATCGCATTCTTGTTGATCGTCATGTGCGCCGCACCCAGCACGCTCTCGGCTTCCTTGCCGGTGATGCCCTTGGCCCGCAGGTCAACCAGCATCACATGACTTTCGGTGCGGCCACTGACAATGCGCAGACCGCGCTCGGTCAGCGTTTCGGCAACGATCTGGGCGTTCTTCAGTACCTGCTGCTGGTAGACCTTGAATTCGGGCGCCAGTGCTTCCTTGAAGGCGACGGCCTTGGCGGCAATCACGTGCATCAATGGGCCGCCCTGCAAGCCGGGGAAGATCGCGCTGTTGATCGCTTTTTCATGCTGCGATTTCATCAGGATGATGCCGCCGCGCGGCCCGCGCAGGCTCTTGTGGGTGGTTGAAGTCACTACATCAGCATGTGGTACCGGGTTGGGGTACACGCCCGCGGCGATCAAGCCTGCGTAGTGCGCCATATCCACCATGAAAATCGCACCGACATCCCGCGCCACCCGGGCAAAGCGTTCAAAATCAATGCGCAGACTGTAGGCCGAGGCCCCGGCGATGATGAGCTTGGGTTTGGATTCGTGGGCCCTGCGCTCCATCGCGTCGTAATCAATTTCCTCTTTGGCGTTCAGACCATAGCTGACAACGTTAAACCACTTGCCGCTTATGTTCAGTGCCATGCCGTGCGTCAGGTGGCCACCCTCAGCCAGCGACATCCCCATGATGGTGTCGCCGGGCTTGAGAAAAGCCAGGAAAACGGCTTCGTTGGCCGAGGCGCCGCAGTGCGGCTGCACGTTGGCGCAATCCGCGCCGAAAATCTGTTTGACGCGGTCAATGGCCAACTGCTCGGCCAGGTCGACAAATTCGCAGCCACCGTAATAGCGCTTGCCGGGATAACCTTCGGCGTACTTGTTGGTGAGTTGAGTTCCCTGCGCGGCCATCACCGCCGGCGAGGCGTAGTTCTCGCTGGCGATCAGCTCGATGTGTTGTTCCTGGCGGGCATTTTCGGCCTGGATGGCGGCGAATATTTCAGGATCGGTTTGTTCAATGAGAAATTGACGGTCGTACATGGTGGTTCAGGAAGGAGAGAGAAGGGCAAGTTTTTCGACGCTGCGGTCTGCTTTGGCTGGCATGGGCGCGGCAGGAGTCAAGGGCACGTTCAGGCCTTTGGCCACCAGTTGGAGCCGGGCATGCTCGGCCATGACTTTGCCGGTGTATCCGCTATCGTCTTCAACGTTGGCGGCGCCGACATATGAGCGCAGACCGCCCTCAATGGAGCCCGCGCGGCTGATGCATTCCTGCAAGACGCTGGCGCCGACCCGCAAGTTGCTCAGTGGGTCAAAGGCGGCAAATTTGCCGCCAAAACTCTCGTACTTGTCGCTGTGGACCTGGGTCATCACCTGCATCAAGCCCTGCGCGCCGACCGGGCTTTGGGCAAACGGATTGAATCCCGACTCGACCGCCATGACCGCGAGAATCAAGGTCGGATCCAACTTGGTGTGCCGGCTGATCTCATACGCTTCGGTGACCAGGGCGCTGATGGGCTCCGGAGCGACCCGGTACTTCTTGCTCAGCCAATAGGCCACGGCCGCCTGCTGTCGGGGCAAATCTTGTGGATTGATGGCGGTGGCACGATCGCTGGCATCGATCTCACTGGACCAGCCGGTCAGTGCGATCTGGCGGGTTTTCAGCCAGCTGAACAGCTCGATTTCACCCACCTGGCGCAGTTCCGGCCGTACCGACATGGCGATGACGGCAAAGATCACTGCCAGTCCGATCAGGGCAAAACCGTTGTGCGTGATTTCAAAGAAGCCCTGGGCGACATCGCTGGCGAAGGTTCGCAGGCCCTGGGTGAGTTTTTTCGACGCTGTCATAGCTCTTCCTTCGTTCGCGCGGGCTGCTGTGATGCACTGCCGGGGGCGGCACACACGCGGCACCTCGTTTGGGTTGGTACGCCATCAACCGCCTGCAGTCTGAACAGAAGTCTTGCAGAAGGCTGAATATGCCGGGTTCGGCAGCGGGTTCGGGTTATCCCTGAATATTCGAGGGAAAGCGGATTCTAGGGTGACATTATATATCGAGTCAACCATATGAAACCTATCTCTTATCCGTAAACAAAACTTGAACTTGCCCATGCAGTGGTCTAGACTTTGTTGGCCCGTCACACGATGGGCAACACGCCGGCAGTAGCCAGTCCCTACCGTCAGGTAGCTGCGATAAAGCGGCCCCGGCAACTTGTGGTGGCAATCTTTTGCTGCCCAGCGCTCGGGGACTTTACCCTCCCTTGGCGTGAGCCCTGACAGCATGGACCTTGTGTCAGCTGTCAAGCCCGGCGACTTGGCTTTGAGCCATCCGACCGGGCTTTCGTCTTTTTTGTTGCCGTGACAGTGCAATTCCGGTGAAAATAGCGCCTCCTACCTTGTCAGCACTCTGGCTGGGGTTTCCTTCTTTGTTCGTGCTACTCATGTTCCCTTTTCCTGCCAATCAAAAATCTGCCTCCGTTTCCGAAGAGACAAAAATTCCGGCCAAGACGCACGAGCCTCATCCCCTTGACCTGGTGACGGGAGGGGCGTTTTCCGCCCCGACCTCAAGCGAGCGCACAGCGCGCATTCGCGAGTGGCTCATCAGTTCACCCGGCGTCGAGCAGATGCAGGCGGTTTTCAAGGAACTCAGCGGTAAAGACAAGGGTGCAGCCAAGCTGTTGCGCGAGCGCCTCGATGAGATCAAGCGCAGCAAGGGGCAGGAATCGATTGCGATGGAGTGGGGCGACAAAGCCAGAAGCCTGCTGGCCCTGCCCAAACTCAACATTGCCGACGCCATGGCATGGCAGCGCGACGCCGCCAAGGCCGGTGCGCCGCTCAGCAAAGAGCCGCTGGCCACGCTCAAGACGGAACTCAGTGACCGGGTAAAGGTGATTGAGGACTTGCAGCATCGGGTCCAGGTGCAGCGCGAGGCAGCGGTGCTGCTGGCACAACGCATTGAGGTGCTGTCCACCAAGTCGTGGCGCGACGCCCAACTGCTGCTGGACGCCCTGCAGGCTGATGTGGAGCATTGGCAAGCACAGGCGGCGGCCCTGCTGGCTGACACCAACTGGGCCAGCGTGGATGTCAAGTTTCCGCCCTTGCTCGATGCCTCACGGGGTCAATTGCTGGTGGTCTGGGAAGCTTTCAGGGACGCGCTGGCGCAAGCCTGCGCTGCTGCGATAGATGGTGCTGCGGCCTTGCAAC
>Ga0194063_10001697_pt1 | contig 14119 bp, 21 predicted proteins | sample SepL3720m_MetaG_FD_155459 | JGI IMG/M metagenome (GOLD analysis project Ga0194063, IMG submission 155459) | Anoxic zone freshwater microbial communities from boreal shield lake in IISD Experimental Lakes Area, Ontario, Canada - Sep2016-L373-20m | ecosystem: Environmental > Aquatic > Freshwater... | reverse complement strand
ATGGACGCAGCCCTGGCCGGGCTTCTCTCCGGCCTCTCCCTCATCGTCGCTATCGGGGCCCAGAATGCCTATGTTCTGCGACTGGGTCTAGCTCGCCAGCACGTTGGGCTGGCCGTCGCGATCTGTGCGACTTCTGACGTGATGCTGATCAGTCTGGGTATCAGCGGGGTGGGTCGGGCAATCCACTCGGTCCCCATGCTTCTCAGCATCCTGAGGTGGATTGGTGTGACCTACCTGGTCGGATACGCCGCCCGCTCGTTCTGGAAGGCCTCGCGGCCCGAGATGCTCCTGCCGTCTGAGTCGGTCCAACCCTCAGCCCGGGCTGTAGCGATCGCCACACTGGGCTTCACCTTCCTCAACCCTCACGTCTACCTCGACACCGTGCTCCTGCTCGGCTCCATTGGGAATCAATACGGGGCGAGTAGATGGTGGTTCACGTTGGGGGCAGGGGCCGGATCGATCTTGTGGTTCGTCGGACTCGGCTTCGGTGCCAGATCCTCGGCAGGCATGATGTCTCGACCATCGACATGGCGGATCCTCGATCTCGGGATCGGCGTGGTCATGCTGCTCGTCGCGGTCAGCATCTCCACGGCACACCTCGGTCGATGAGCTCAACCAGACATCCAGTGCCTCCAGGAAACCCGGTGTGATTCAGTTCCGACGTGTTCTTGGGGCGCAATCGGCGCCAACCAGGGGCGGGCGCGTCTGTGGCGAGGGGTCACTAACTAGGAGGGGGGCAAGGAGTCGGCATCGTGGGCGACACCTTGGGCTACACGAGAGGTGCCGCCGCTGAAAGCCAGGTCGTTGGCCGGGCCGGGGCGAATGCGCCGCCAGGTGGGCACCGGACAATCTGAAGTGCGGGTGGCACCGCCAGTAATCTTGCGCGTTCTCTCGCGAGATATCCTGCTGTCTCGGGCCGCTAGCTCATCGGGAAGAGCAGGGGACTTTTAATCCCAAGGTGCCGGGATCGAGACCCGGGCGGCCCACCAGTGATGCCAAGGTTTCTGCCCTGTTCAGTCTGTCGGCGCACAATGGCGGCGTACGGAATAATTGCACCAACGCGACTATTCCGGCTCCAGGGACCCGAAGGTCGCTCCAAGTGACGCTCGATCCGAACCGAATCAGATGGCGGTCCACCTAACCGGTGTTAGGGGAGGGTGCGTAATACTGATCAGGCCATTGGCGGGTGAAGTCGGATGGGTCCCCAGAGTAAAGTGAGAATCGATGCCGAACATCTGGTCCGGATTGACCATCGACTGCATTGACCCTGAAAGAGTGGCTCAGTTTTGGAGCGCTCTGCTCCGCAGACCGCTTGGGTCCTCTGAACCTGATTGGGTCTACCTGGGTGAGCGCAGTGACCCACAACCTCGACTTGTGTTTCAAGCAGTGGCGGAGCCGAAAGCGGGCAAGGTTCGCATTCACTTGGACGTCACGGTTGATGAGATCGAAGCAGCAATCAATGAGGTCAATGCTCTCGGTGGCCGCTTCACAGGCGAGCGACATGTCTACGCCGAGGGGACGGTCGCTGTCATGGCCGATCCGGAGGGTCATGAGTTCTGCCTAGTTCGATACAACTAATTCTTCCGACTGCTGGGACTCACTGCCGGCGATCAGGGGCGTGTGCAATCCTCGATCAGCCCGCTGCACCAAGGGCCGCTAGCGCCTCATCGATTCGGATGAACATTCTTCCCACGGGATCTCCGGCCACATCCTTGAATCCAAAGTGCGCATAGAAAGCTCGAGCACTTTCATCGATTGGGTCAACGGCAATGAACCTCGCAGCAACGTGCAGACCTGCGTCAGCGGCTCGCTCGACAGCTTCGACGAGCAGGTCGCGGCCGAGTCCTTGCCCTTGCTGGGAGTCGGCGATCGCGAGCCTCGCAAGGAGAACCATCCCAATGTCGTAGCCGGGAAGTCCACGGCCGTACTTGGCCGGAAGCGACTGCTTGCGCACACCACCCATCGTGAGTGCGTAGTAACCGACGATGGTGTCAGCATCATCGATCAGGAGGAAAATGCGAGAGAGGTTTCTCCGTTGGTTCTCCTTCGCATGATCATGGAGCCAGGTGTCGAGTGCCTTTACACCGCACGAGAAGCCTGTGAACTCGTGGTTGACGTTCAATCGTTCAACACGCACTCAATCAACTCGCTTGAGCCGCCGAGCCTTGCGTGCCTGCTCGACGAGGACCTCTGGGGGTCGAACAGGGGCATCAAGTGCATCGAGAAACTGAGAGAAGACGGATTCCTCAAGCTCGATGGCCCGGTGAGTTTCAACGATCTCCACTGCATTGGACATTGCACGGTCCAAAAGGAACTCGGTTACCGAGACGCCGGCCAGTCCTGCAGCCTCGACCAACACATCATCATCTGCTGAAGAGATCCGGACTTCCCGGCGCTTGTTTTTGACCGTCATGGTTTCCTCCTAGCTGTACGTACAAGTGTACGGCATTATCCGAAAGAGTCAAGCCACCAACAGCTCAACGCAGCGGATGTTGACGTCCCTGAAGTGGTGTCACTTGGAGGGTCCGCGAAGTAGTCGGGCCATCGGAGCATTCTCAGCGTGTCCCTAGTCAAGACACGAAAGAGAGATGCTCCGATGACCCATCAAGAGCTTGACCTGTCCGCGTTCGCCGATCGACTTCATGAGCATCCCGATGTCGATCTCGTGGCCGAGATGGTGACCTTCCTCTTCCAAGCCCTGATCGGTGCCGAGGCCACCGACCACATCGGAGCCGAGCCGCATGAGCGGAGCCTGACGAGGACGACACGGCGCAACGGAACACGAGCTCGGCGAGCGTCGTCGAACACTGACTCTTGCAAGGCAGCCACCGCCGGCGTCCTTGAGCACACTCCATCACGAACTGCGACGAATTGTCCTCACCGCATCCTTCAGCAACAGCACCAGGTGAAGGCGATCGGTAGGGCTCACCTCGAGCTCGGGAATGAGGTGCAGGTAGAAGTTTCTTGCTTCGTCGCTCTCGGCGTGAATCAGAAGTCCCCGGCATCCAATCTCTTCCCCGATGAGGATCAGTCGCGAGATGACGTCAGCGAGCAGCGCTGCGCCAATACCGCGACCTTCGTGGCGTTCGTCGACGCCGAGTCGGGCCAGCAAAGCAACTGGCTGAGGATACCGTCCGGCCCCCTTCGCTAGTCGAGGCGGAAATTCTGCCAATTGAAGTTGCGCCATCGTCCAGGCGTAGTACGCGACGACCTGCTGATCATCTTCTTGGGCGACCACGAACACCTTGGTCGAGTTCGACGAGACAGACTGTTTCGCGTGCCGGATCAACCATGAGGTCTGCTCGCTCGATCGGCACTGGAAGGTCTCGACATCGTCGCTGCCGGCCAGAAGCCGAGGTGCCAAGTAGCCCACTGCTAGGAACTAAAGGGGCTGGTGCGTTCCATGAGCCCGAGGAGACCCGGAAGTTCTCGCGCAGGTGTCTCGTTGATCCGATCCCACTCTGCAGCTTGGTCACTGCTCAGGACGAATTCGTCGCGATCAGCGAGGACGCGTCGCGAGGCGTCGAGCAGGCTACCGAGGGCAAACGAGGTGAGGTCGGTACCGGCCGAGTCGACGGCCAAGTTGATCAACTCTCGTTCTTCGACGGTGGTGCGAACCTCCAGGCGCTGGTCTCGCTTTCGAGTAGTGGTGGCCATATGAACTCCCTCGTGATGTACGGCCATTGTACGGCCAATCTGCAGTTTGTCAACAGCGCTGTTGGGGACGCGAGGATGACATTCTCTCCATCTCAGACATCCTTTTCATGTAGCCAATTGTTTAGCCAATGCAGCAGATCTCTATGGACTTCGGTGGACTCCCATGGAAATCTCAAGCCTCTGACGAGGACTTATGGACTCAGGTGGACGTCTCTGCCCCCTCCCGTTTGGGGTCCCAAGGAGCAGACATCACGAGCAGGAGAATGACGACGTATTCCGAGGACGTTCACCTACGTATTCAAATCACTTCTGCCATGAACCTCGGCAAGGAAGATCTCGTAGATCTTCACCCGACCATCCGGACAGGCAATGGCCCCCCTCCATCGAATGGCGGGTTCAACCGGTCGTCGCAACGCTTCGGGGAGTAGACAACATCAGTTGTCGCTGACTGAAGGAGACGGAGATGGCGAAGCGATTCACCGCTGAGGAACAGAGCCGTGCCCGCAGGCTTCGCGTCGAAGAGAGCCACGGCCTCTTCCTCTGAGGTGATGCCGCACTTAAGCATCAGCACTCGAAGATCAGCTTCGTCACGGCGGCCGCGGCTAGCACGGATCTTCATGGCCAGCATCGATCTGGCGTCTGCAAGATGGATCGACAGGGATTCTACCGTCTTGACCAGCCGCCATTCTGGCTCTTTGAAGACCGGGACGTAGGCCTTGGCTGCGTCATTCAGCCACTCATCGTTGAGGCCCCAGGAGGAGGCACTCGCAGGTGGCCGATCGCTCATTCCGCCGATGTCGTGGAAATCAGCGGTCGTAGATCTCGCGACGATGTGCCATTCGGAGCACGAGCACAAGAAGCTCGCCGTTATGGATCTCGTAGATGACTCGGTAGTCGCCCGTGCGCACTCGCCACTCTCCAGCTCCACCGACGAGCCGAGTCGCCGCCGGCGGACGGGGTTCATCCGCCAAGAGCTCGATCACCGCCTGGAGCCGGCGCCGAGTCTGGGGATCGAACTTGCGGAGCTGGCGAGCCGCTGCAAGCGAGAGTTTGACGACGTAGATCATGTGAGGCCGAGTTCAGCCTTGATGTCCTCCCATGGAATCGGCTGCTCTCCGGTCTCCTTCATCTCAGCTCTCGCAGCCTCGGCGGCGCGGATATCTGCCATGTCCTCGGCCAGGTCAATCATCGCTGCAAGGTCGTCTGCATCGATCACTGCGGCCACCCGTCGACCCCGACGGGTCAGGTAGATCGGTTTGTGCTCGGCACGGACCTGATCGATGATCGCCGCCAACTGCTTTCGAGCCTCGGTGATGTTGAGGGGGTCAGTCACGCTCATGTACAGAGTGTACATAAATCTATCCATATGTACAGTAAGTCAGAGCCAGGGAAAGCATCTCCGACGTCAACTCAAACAGGGATTCCGGATTCAGATTCCGCGATTTCTCGAGCCGACCAAGGGCGAGAAGCCCACCAGCTCTGCTCCCTCGAAAACTGAGTTGCACCATTTCGTTCCACCAACGCTGGCAATTTGCCCACAATCAGAGGGTCTCAGCGGAATCTGACCACTCAGAACCCCAGTATTCAGGTCTGTACGGACTGAGTGGACAAGTACGTCGGGGCTCTTAATCCCACGTTGATGAGGCCGGATGTTTTCGAGCATTTCAGGCGCATCGCATGAGATCGGCAACCAAGTCACTGAGCAGACGCTGATCGACTCAATCCCGTCGCGATTCACCTTGCCAGCTGCCCTTTAGAACCGGCGCCCTAGCTTTCCTGGATGAGACCGATTGCCGAGAGCAGGTCGGGCGTGTCCTCAGCCGCCGCCAACCACACCAGGTCAACTTCGATCCGGTGGTAGGCGTGAGCAAGAAGGTTCCGCATTCCAATTACCTTCGGCCACTCGACGCTCGAATGGCTATCGCGGAACTCGTCCGACATCTTCGACAGGGCCTCTCCGATGATCTCGAGCAGGCGCTCGAGCGCAAATTACAGGAGGCGATCTTCCTCAACTGCTCGACGTCCCTTCGCTACCACCGATGCAATCTGGCGACCTGCTTCGGCGATGTCCTCTAGCCGCATGTCGTCTGATCGGCTCACAGTGGAATCGCCTCATCGAGGATGTGAGCATCCCTTGCCTTGAGACTTCCCTCGGAGATGACATCCACATCGACTCCGAGGAGCTCCGAGAGCGCGAACTGGATTCCACCAAGATCAAAGAGGCTCGACCCTTCCGCCATGACCACGAGGAAGTCAACGTCGCTCTTGTCGCCGTCAAGTCCCTTGGCAACTGAACCGAAGATCTTGATGTCGAGGGCGTTATTCCGGGCGGCGATGTCCAAGATTTCCACTTGATGTTCCTCGACGCGCTCTCGGAGTCTGCTCACACGGCAAGGCTACCGACCGGCTGCTACTTCGCGCGTGCCACATGACGAAAATGTCGCTTTTGAAGAGAATCCCCCATGGAACGCAATTTCCCCAGCTCCGGGTAGCACGAAGATTGCCCCAGGTGACACTCGGTTCGAACACGATCAGGTGGCGTCCCACCTAACGGGGGTTAGGGCCCGCTCCGAATACTCCTGGGCCTCGTGCTCAGTCAGCCAGGGAGCCGAGAACCATTTCCGGTTCTCGGTATGCCTTGATCTCGATCAGGTTGCCACTCGGATCGAAGATCATCAGCTTGCCCTGCTCGATCGGCTCTCCCTCGTACGAGATCGTCGGAGGCTCCACGATCAAAGAGCTGCCTGCAAAGCGGGCTGCGAACACGGCCCATTCGTCCCAGCCGATGGTGGCCCCGAAGTGGCGCGTTCGGGGCATCGAGGACGGCACACTCCCTGGGTCGTGTTGCAACGTCACCTGTGCACCGAATACCAAAGCATCTGCAAAATCAGTTGTCTTACGGCCGATCTCGGCACCCAATTGACGTCCATAGAAGTCAATTGCCTCGTCGAGATCCCGAACGGGGATTGAGAGATGGAAGATCGGTCTCACATGTCGTCTCCATAAGCGTCGGCCATGTTGATCTTACGAACGATCGCCAGCCGATCAGGAGGTGGGCAATCTCGGGTGCTCTTGGTCTGAGCTGAGCCGGCATTCGGGGGCACGGTCCAGATCAGCCCTGGAGATCGCCTGGTCCGAGAGGTACGTCCACGGCGTGCATACGAAGAATATCGAGAGGCACGATCTCGAGTGCTCTCTCGTGCGTTGAGGCAAGGACCACGAATGCCGCCATCCCGTCGTAATGCGAACGGAGCCAGTTGGCAGCGGTGACACACCAACGGTCACCGGGAACCAGTCCCGGGAACCCGTAGTGAGGCGCCGGAGTGCCCAGATCGTTACCGATGGATCTTTGGTGCTCAAGGAACTCGGCGGTGACCACGGCGCAGATGGTGTGGCTCCCGAGGTCCTCGGGTCCCGTCGTGCAACACCCGTCTCGATAGAAGCCCGTGACAGGGTCGGTGCCGCACGGCTCCAATGAGCCACCAAGGACGTTTCGGTCAACCATGGGCACAGTATCGCCGACTGGCCGAGCACTGGCAGGCGACTCCCACCAGCACCCAAGTCATTCCCGGCGTTCGGAGGCAGAGTCAGCCGGACCGAAGGACGACCGCCGCCACCTCGGGGGTCGTGAGCACGGTGAGCTCTGGCCAGAAATTCTGACCACTCCACGCCCGCCCCCTGCTCATTCAGATCGTCCGTGGCCCAGGCAAGAGGGGTTCTCCTTGGCGGCCGTAGTGCCCATGCATCCAACCAAGTGGCCCGCGTTCACTCATCCCCTTCACCCGGGCACCGAACGGTCGTCCCAAGGCAGGAAGTCCATCGACATCGATGTCAACATCTTCATTGGCGCAAAAGACGCTTCCGTGGCGCTCGGTGCTCTGCCCCGTGGCATCTCTCACGACGTGACGAACCGATCGCGACTCGAACGGGACGGCCAAGACCGCCTCTGGTGGGGTCGGATCGCAGTGGACCTCTTCCTCTCGAACACCGAGTATCACAAGCTCGTCGAACGTCAGGTCGAGCTCCAACCCTTCGGAGGCCTCGACGTTGGGTTCCTTGGCTGCCAATCCCTTGCCACCTTCAAGCCCTTCTTCAGTCGAGACAAGGACTGGGTCGACCTCGCGTCGATGGTCGCCGCCGGCCGGGTCGACGGAGACGGTCTCAGGAACGACCTGATCGCCTTCCTCGGTATCGACGACCCGAGGGTCCAGCGGCTCGACGACATCCTGATGTCCTAGGTGAGCCGGACCGTCAGGGGTTCTGGACCTCAAGGGGGTCAGCTGCCGCCTCTGGGGTCGAGAACCATGAGACGCTGCCGAGCGTCGACCTTGCGGCGAAATCAGAGCAGAGGCAATGTCAGCAGACTGTTCACTTTTCGACCGCCGGAAGTGACCAGTGTTCGAGCGCCAGCGACAGAGGTGCCAGCAGGCCTCGGGCTGGAGTCTCGTTGATCCGATCCCAGCCCGCAGTGTGATCATCACGTAGGACGAATTCACTGCGATCTGCGAGGACGCGACGCGAGGCGTCACGCAAGCTGCTGAGGGCGAACGAGGTCAGGTCAGTACGGACCGAGTCGACGGCTTGGTTGATCACATCTCGCTCTTCGAGTTCACATCCTGCGATGGCCACACTCCCGTTGCAGATCAACGCTGCGGCTCTCTCGAGAAGCCATGAACTCGATGAACTCCATCACGACGGGCCTCGTCCCGGCATGGCGATAACGGTCAATCCAGAGCGGCGAAGCCTTGATCCATCCTTTGGCTCGGTAACCTCTCCTTGTGATCAGCGAGCCTGACGAGAGCACGTCTGAGCCTCAGTCGAACCTCGGGCAACCTCGCTCCACCCCCGGGCCTGATCGCTATGCCTCATATCGGAAGTGGCTGCTCGTGAGCAATGTCTTCTGCTTCGGAGGAGAGCAGACGGCGCTGTTGATTGCGGCGTTCCTCATCTTTCGAGAGACCCACTCGGCAATCTTCGTCGGGTTGATCATTGTCGCCTACAACGTTCCCCAGGTGCTGTTGGCGGGTGCCGCCAATGCCTTGTCGGCCCGCTGGGGAGCGGTGCGAGCCTGTTGCATTCTGCATGGCGCGGAAATGGTGAGCGCCCTCGTGGTGGCCGGAGCTGCATTCGCTCACCATCTTTCGGTACCAGTCCTGCTGTCATGGGTAACCGTGCTTGGGATCAGCGAAGGTCTCAACTCGCCCAACCCTCCGCTGATCCGGCTCGAGATGGTTCCCCCGGATTACTGGCTTGAGTACAACGGCTCACGAACGCAATCCATCGTGATTGGGACCATTGGAGGCATCCTGCTTTCCGGAGTGATTTACGGACTCCTCGGACCAGGCTGGGTCTTCGTGATCAATGCCGTGGGCTTAGTGCCCATGATTGTCCTGTACTGGATGTTTGGACGCACCACGCCAGAACTGACCGTCGTGACCGACGAGGTGGGAACCCTTCGGGAGGGATGGCACTATCTGCGCAGTGAGCCGGGTAGCTGGGCGGCCTTGCGGTTGGTGATCTTGGCATTCTTCCTGTCCGGCTACGTCGTCTTGTTGCCGACGATCGCCAGCGGTATCGGTTCGCGGCCAGAGATTCTGTCCATCTTGGAGGCCGGAACCGTGGTGGGCGGCCTGCTCGTCGCCATCTGTGTCAAGTACCTCCATCGAAGGGTGGGGTGGAGTCGGGTGCGCATGTTCTGCTCCGTCTCGGCAGGATTGCTGCTCGGACTGATCGCCATGACGGAGTCCTTCTTCGGGACGCGTTCGGCGTTGGCCAGCGTGCTCATGGCGGTAGCCATCATTCCAGTGGGCTTCGCGATTCTGATGAACTCGACCGTGCTCATCTCAGGAATGCAGCTGGTCACCCCCCTTCCGCGCCGAGCGGCGACCTACACCATCCTCGAGGTGACCCCCCTGGTGGTGGTGGCCCTCAGTCAGGAGTTCGTCGGTTTCTTGGCCGACGTATTTTCGGTGCCCGCAGCCTTTGGGATCTTGGCCCTGATCACGTTGGGGGTGGAACTCTTGGTGTCTCATCGCCCCATGGGCCACCACCTCCAAGCCCTCGATGGCATGGACGGCCCTCCAGCAGCACCGCACCGGATGCGTCATGGCAAGAGTCGCGACGGGGTTGGTCACCACCGATACTGGCCGGCAGTGTTGGCGGTGGCCGAGCCGCCGACGAGGCCATCGGACTGACGAGCACCGAAATCTCAGTGTCGTTCTGCTGGTGACTGGGAATTCCTGCGGCCTGACACGACGGCGAAATCGCGTGAGGTGAGATCCTTCGGAGCGATGCAGCAATTCCTGCACCACCCTGGCAAGCGATCACACGATCCAGACTCACTTGCACGCCCTCGAAGACGAATCCTCAACCAAGGACCGCCTACCGAGGTGACTGGCCTCAGCTCAGGATGGTGGCGAGCGCCGTCGACAGTGCATCGGTTGACCGCCGGGACGCCCCATCAGAGATCCAGGCGATGTGCTGGTCAGGACGCACCAGCATGGCCCCATCGGCCGACGGACCGAAGTTGATGCACCACTCATCGGGGACCACGACATCTCTGCCAATTCGCAACTGACGTACCGGCACCTGCGACCCTGTGATTGAGGCACCCCAGTACTCATGATCTCCGAACGTCAGGAGGGTCATGGCATCACTGCCGATGAGATCGAGTGTCGAGCGGCCATCGTCGAGCCATCCATGAGGGAGCCGACTACCGACCTCACCCGAGGGCTCGAACAGCCCCGGGTCGTCGATCGGTGCCGGCAGGTCGCCATCTCGCACAAGCGCACCTTCGCCGTAAATGAAACCCAGCTGCAGTCCAAGCATGTCAAAGTGCGTCGCCTGATCCTCGACCCCCGCCCTGATCTGCTCAGCCCGATCTGGATCAGCAAGCACCGCCGCAAGGTCTGACGAACTCGAACCGGGGTGGAGGCCGAGGGCTTCGGCGAGGAGGATCATCTTGAACGCGTTGGTGACGCTCTGGTGGCAATTGGTCTCGGCGATTGGCTTGCGCTCCACCTCGTAGGAGTCAAGCAATCTCGGAGCAGCCCAGCCTTCCTCGACCGCGACGAGCTTCCAGACCAGGTTGTGCGCGTCCGCCACGCCCGTATTGAGGCCCATGCCACCAGTCGGCGGAAAGCGATGGGCCGCGTCGCCCGCAAGGAGCACCCGACCCTGACCAAATCGCTCAGCGACCTGCGCCGTCATGTGCCAAGTGCCAACGCGCACCACGTCCACCTCGACCTCGTCGGTCCCAATCGCGCCATGCAGGATCTCAACGACACGCTCACGCTCTTGGTCATCGATTTCCTCGCTCGCCGCGTCATAGGGATACATGAAGACCCATTCCCGATCGAGGTCGTGGGCAATCAAGGTTCCTCCCACCTCGGGATCCATGACGAAGTGGAGGACGCCTAGCCGATCGGCGATGAAGGGACGGAGGTTGGCGAGGAAGTGGACGGCGACGAAGTCCTGAATGCTGACCGGGCCGATCATGTTGATGCCGAGCGACTTGCGCACCGCGCTCCCCGCTCCATCAGCACCGAGCAGATAGGAACTGCGTACCGTGATCTCCGCGCCCGTGGTGACGTCTCGCAGCACCGAGGTGACACCGAGGTCGTCCTGGGTTGCCGACACCCATTCGGTGGCGTAGCGGAGCTCCACATTGGCCGCGTTCGTGATCTCGCCCGCCATCAGAGGTTCGAGGCGATGCTGACTGATATTGCGCAGCGGAGTGGGTGTCACCGCCAGGCACTCGTCGCCCTGGCGCTCAAAGGGCAGGCGGCCGATGAGTTCGCCGTTGAGGCGGGTCACGAAGTTGACGTGACCTGAGTCGAGCGGGTCTTGGGCGATGGCGTGAATCGCATTCATATCAAAACCAGCCTGACGGAAGATCTCGAGCGTGCGTGCGTTGACGACGTGTGCCGACGGGTTGGGCTGTGGCCCGCCGGAGCGCTCGACCACGAGGCAGCCCCGGTCGGCGTTGGCGAGAAGTTTGGCAAGCGTCAAGCCCGTCGGGCCAGCTCCCACCACGAGGAAGGGAACCTCAATGTCGATGGCGACGTCGTCGGTCATGTCAGAACACTCCTCCATAGCTGCCTCCGTCGAGTTGGAGGTTCTGCCCGCTGATGAATCCTGCCTGTGCGCTGCAGAGGAAGGCACAGGCGTCGCCAACCTCTTCGGGTCGGCCAAGCCGTCCCGCAGCAATGGTCTGAGCCATGTGGCCGTACGCCTCCTCGAGGCTGATGTTGGCAAGCGACGAATGCAGTTCGGCCATCTGGCGTTGGCGCTCCGTGTCGATGCGTTCGGGAAGCAGGTTGTTGATCGTGACATTGGCCTTGGCGACGTCTTTGGAGAGCGCCTTGGCGACGGACGTGAGACCGGCTCGCGCTCCGGTCGACAGACCCATCGGCGACAGTGGCGTCTTCACCATCGCCGAGGTGATGTTGACGATGCGGCCGAAACCCCGCTCGACCATGCCGTCAAGAACACCACGAATGAGCGCGAGGGGCGCGAGCATGTTGGCGTCGAGCGCCGAGATCCAGTCGTCACGGTCCCAGGTGGCGAAGCTCCCCGGCGACGGCCCGCCGTTGTTGTTGACGAGGATGTCGGGCTTCGGGCAAGCCTCCAGCAGGAGCTCTCGCGTGGTGACCTCAGAGATGTCACCGACGACCAAGGTCACCGTGACGTCGTGACGCGATGCCAGCCGGTCGGCCACGACTGCGAGTTCCTCGGCATGGCGGCTGTTGATCGTAACGTGCACCCCTTCGCGTGCCAGCGCATCGGCGCACGCGAAACCGAGCCCCCGGCTCGATGCGCAGACGATGGCGTGACGTCCAGCGATTCCGAGATCCATCGGTTTGCTCCGCTCAGCTCGAGGCGCCGAGGCGCTGCGTCATGTCGGCACGCCAAGCGTCGAAGGCCTGAGTCCCAGGAAGGGACTCAACCTTGCCTCGGGTAGTCGCCTCGATCTCGTCGTCACTAGTCGACAGGTCGAGACCATCTCCATAGGGCTGAGCGACGTGGAACGGCGAGTCGACGAAGCACTCGACACCGTTGCCCTCAGGGTCGGTGAAATAGAGCGACCACGCGTTGCCGTGCGAGATCGGGATCACCGAATCGATCCCGGCCTCGGCAAGCCGCAGGCCGATTGCCCGCAGGTCATCGAGCGTGCCGGTCCGGAAGGCGAGGTGATCGGCCAGCATGAACGCTCGCGGCGGCGGCTCAGGAGACTCAACAAGCACGATCTGGTGATGCTCAGAGGGATCTTGAGTGATGAAGACCATCTCTCCCTCTCCCGGCAGGGGCTCGCCCCTGTCCGAGACCTCGAATCCCAGCACCTCGGTGTAGAAGGTGACCATCCGATCGATGTCGCGCACCGCCAAGGTGACGTGGCTGAGCTTGAGGCGAGGTGTCGAGTTCGTCATGTCTTACAATTTAGTCAATATTGACGAAATCGTCAACTTTTATTAGATTGGGGTGATGATGAGGACGCTGCCCGCTCCCCCCTCGCGTGGCCACAAGAAGAGAGAGCGCACCCGTCATCTGCTGCTCGATGCGGCGATGGTGGTGCTCGCCGACCAAGGTGACGGGTTCAGCGTCGCCGACCTCACCGCCGAGGCGGGGGTGTCGCACGGCACCTTCTACAATTATTTTGCTGATCGCGAGGAGCTTTTGGAGGCACTGGTCTCGCACACCGTGACGCGATTTGCCGTTCGTATGGCCGACCAGGTGATCGACATCGATCCCGCCGTCCGGTTTGCCCGGATCTCTGCCAGCGCACTCAATGTCGCGCTGACAGAGCCCCAGATGATCCGGGTGGTGCTGCGAGTCGACGGCGTGCAGCATGGACTGCTCGACGAGGGGCCCCTCGCCCATCTGCGCCAAGACCTCACGGACGGATTCACGAGCGGTCGATTCAGCAGCCCACCTGACGACGGGACGCTCGACGTCGTCCTAGGGTCCCTCCTCCTCGCCGCTCGCAGGATTGCGGACGGCGAAGACGCGATGGCGTATCGCTGCAGCATCCTTCAACGGCTCCTCCAGGCGCTTGGCATTCCAGAACCCGAGGCAGCCAACCTGGCTCTCGACGCCGTGGTCGACACAGCAAGCGGGACATAGGCCCATGGGTCGGACGAGGGCGTCGATACTCACCGGAAACCCGGCCGTCTAGCGGTCTCACCGATCGACGCTTTCCTCGGTGAGGCGGCGGCCCCGGCCGGTCAGACCTTGGCATCGAGATCGGCGCGCAGAGCGCTCGGGGGCCAAGAAAGAGCTGATTGCCGTTTCGTTGACGAGAATCCGAGAGCGACAGCATGCAGCGAACTGCCTCCACGAGTCAGTGCCGGTCGACACTGTTGCATTCACCGTGATGCTTGAGGCTGGGATCCCCGCAGCCACCGCCTGGGCTGCGGCAGCAGCGATCACCTGCTCGAGGTCAGGGTCAAGCGTGATTCATCGG
>Ga0194063_10001696_pt1 | contig 14124 bp, 8 predicted proteins | sample SepL3720m_MetaG_FD_155459 | JGI IMG/M metagenome (GOLD analysis project Ga0194063, IMG submission 155459) | Anoxic zone freshwater microbial communities from boreal shield lake in IISD Experimental Lakes Area, Ontario, Canada - Sep2016-L373-20m | ecosystem: Environmental > Aquatic > Freshwater >... | reverse complement strand
TGGATCTTGAGGATATCATGAGGGATTCCGACAACGACATCCAGGTCGGAAAAGAGGAAAAGCAGGAGGTTAGTCTTGAGGAAATGATGGAGAGCGCCGAGGGCGCCCCGGTCATCCGCATGGTGAATATGATGCTGGTCGAAGCCCTGCGTACCCGGGCCAGTGATATCCATATTGAGCCGCAGGAGAAGGCGCTCCGGTTAAGATATCGTATCGACGGGGCGCTGACGGAGCGCCCGAGTCCGCCCAAGAGTTATCAGCCGGCCATCATCTCCCGCATCAAGATCATGTCCGACATGGACATTGCGGAACGGCGTGTGCCGCAGGATGGCCGGTTCCGGATCAAGGCGTTGGGGAAGGAAGTGGATATACGCGTCAGTATCCTGCCCTCCATTCATGGTGAAAAAGTGGTGATGCGCGTGTTGGATAAGAGCGCCCTGTTCCCGAGTCTGAGCGGTCTGGGGTTGGATGAACAATCATTTGCCGGACTCTCCTATGCCATCAGTCAGCCGCATGGAATCATTCTGGTAACAGGGCCGACCGGGAGCGGGAAAACAACCACGCTGTATTCCTGTCTTCAGGAATTGAACAAGGCGGATGTGAATATTGTCACCTGTGAGGATCCGGTTGAGTACCAGTTGCAGGGGATCAACCAGGTTCAAGTCAACGCCGGCGTCGGTCTGACCTTTTCCGCCGCGCTTCGCTCCATTCTCCGTCAGGATCCCGATATTGTGCTGGTGGGCGAAATCCGCGATGGCGAGACGGCTGAAATTGCCGTCAAGGCGGCCTTGACGGGACATCTGGTGCTGAGCACGCTTCACACGAATGACGCCTCGGGCGCCATTGCCCGGTTGATCGACATGGGTATTCCCCCGTTCCTGTTGTCGTCCTCCCTGGTTCTCTCCCAGGCTCAGCGGCTGTTCCGGAAACTCTGCACGGTATGCCGCCAGCAGGTGGCGCTCCCGGTGGATGTGTTGATTGCCAACAAGATTGACCCGGCCTACTTTCTGAAGCCGGGAGAGGGTCGAACCGGCTATGTCCCCATTTACAAGGCGGTGGGTTGCCCGAAATGCAGCAACACCGGTTACAAGGGGCGAGGCGCCATCATGGAAGTTCTGCCGATCCGGGATGACATCAAGGATCTGATCATGAAAGGGGCCAGCAGCAGCGAGATACGTGAGGCGGCCTGTGCGGCGGGAATGATCACCCTCAAGGAGGCCGGCCTCAAAAAAGTGAGGGAGGGGATTACCTCCCTTGAGTCTGCGTTGGAGATTACGGGCGGTGAATAATCCGGAAAGGAACACACCATGAGCCCCATGTTGCGATCCCTCCCGGCCACGCCACCGGTTGCCCCGGTCGGCAAGCGCAGTCCCGCGCCCCCCAAAAAAACAGTCCCGGTACGGGATAATCGGGCCGGGCCGAAGCGCGGCAACAAGATCCGCGGCGCCAATAAAATTGTGAGGAAGGATCTGCCCTCCTTTTCGAGGCAGATGGCCGCGATGCTGTCGGCCGGCATGCCGATTGTCGCGGCGCTGGAGACCCTGGAAGAGCAGGCGGTCAATCCCAACTTCAAAATCGCCATCGGCGAGGTCAGGCGGAATATCGAGGCCGGCGCCTCATTTTCGGAAAGTCTTCAGCAAATGCCCGAAGTCTTTGATGCCTTGTATGTGAACATGGTCCGGGCCGGTGAGCAGAGCGGGCAGTTTTCAGAAACGATGAAACGGATCGGTGATCTTCTGGAGGCCACAGCCAGGCTGCGGCGGAAGGTGAAATCAGCCATGACGTATCCGATCGTCGTTTTGTCTTTGGCCTTCGTTATTGCCGCCGGCATGATTATTTTCATTGTGCCGGTTTTTGCGGGAATGTTTAAGGATTTTGGCGGGAAACTTCCGGGGCCCACCCAGTTCCTGGTTGATCTCAGCAACGGCGCCAAACAATACGCGGTGATCATCATTCCAGCCATTATTCTGGCGATCTGGCTGTTCAGGAAGTGGAAGCATACCAGTGGCGGGGCCTGGGCGCTGGATCGGTTTGCCCTCAAGGCGCCGGTGGTCGGCGTGCTGGTTCAAAAGGTGGCGGTGGCGCGGTTTTCGCGCACGCTCAGCCAGTTGGTGCAAAGTGGGGTGCCCATTCTCAGCGCCTTGGAGATCGTGGCCAAGGCGGCAGGAAACCGGGTCATCGAGGATTCGATTATGGAGGCCCGCACGGTTGTCGAGCATGGGGATACCCTCTCGGCGGGTTTGGCTGATCGCCCCGGTATTCCCTCGCTGGTTGTCAGAATGCTCGCCGCGGGCGAGAAGACCGGCAAGGTGGATGAGATGCTGGAGAGCGTTGCCGACACCTTTGACGACGAAGTCGAGGCGATGCTGGCGTCCCTGACATCACTGCTGGAGCCCCTGCTCATGGTCTTCCTGGGTGTGGTCATCGGCGGCATTGTGATCTGCATGTTCCTGCCCATTTTCAAGATGACGGAAGTCATCAAATGATGTACTTCACAAAAAATCACGAGTGGGTGAAGGTGGAGGGCGATGAGGCCACGGTCGGGATTACCGACCATGCCCAGGAAGCGCTGGGCGTCATCACCTTCGTCGAATTGCCCAAGGTGGGCAAGGTCGTGAAGGCCCGTGATTCGCTTCTCGTCGTGGAGTCCATCAAGGCGGCCAGTGATATCTATGCCCCGGTGGCGGGCACCGTGAGCGCGGTGAATGACCGGTTGAGCGCGACTCCCGAACTCATCAACCAGTCGGCTTCCGGCGAAGGCTGGATCTGCAAGTTGAAACCCTTTGACGCAACCGCAGTTGGAAGTCTCATGACGGCCGGCCAATATGAGGCGTTTCTCGGGAAGCACAAAGACGCCGCATATTCCCACCACTGACCCCGACCGTAGGGCCATGCTGGAGGCCAGAGTACTATGTGGCGTGTCCAGCCGGCTGGACTGGATTGCCGAGTTTCTTAGGAAATTTGTGTATATTGAGTGAAAATCCATGCAAGCGCACAAGGTAATCGTCAATGACCGGATGCAACAGGAGTACACCTACTGGCGGACGGAGCCGGTAGGGAAGAACTTTGTAGCAGCGTTCGATCCTGAGCTGACTCCCCGGGAAATGCTTGAAATGGGAGTTTTTGGCGGGAAGTATATGACCGACTGCCAGAAGGAATTCCCTAAAGCCTGGTTTGCGAAGGCTAAACTCAGTCCTGAAGGTTATAATCCGAAACTGAACTATTTTGGTGTGAAAGCTTCCAAACCATTAAGTTACTGGCGCGAAAGGGATTGGATTTATGCGGATGATCCCCGCGGATGGTTCCAATGGTACTGCCGGTATTACATGGGGCGGCGGTGTCCCGACGATGAACGCCAGATCAAGCGCTGGGCGGCGATGGTGCGCCATGTGGCCCAACTGAAAAAAGCATGTCCTGCCGGGGATCTGACTTGCCGGCGACGCCAACGGCAGGCTTTGCTTCATTGGGCCTACGACAGTCGGACGCTTTAGGAAAAGACGGAGTAGGCTTGTCAATCTGGTTGCGTAGAACCCGGTTCTCCTCCAGAAGGTATTCGATCCGATGCTTTGGCCCTTCAAAACTGGTCTCAAAGAATTGAAATAATTTGACCAGATTACGATCATGTCGCACTATGGTCAGAATGAAAACCCGATATCTTCAAGTTCCGCTTGAACACCTTTGCTTCTCCAGCCATAAAATGGCATTTGTCTCAGGACCGCGTCAGTGTGGTAAAACCACTATGGCGAAGCTCTTTCTATCCCAACGGCCTTCGGGAATTTACCGCAACTGGGACGATGTGGTATTTCGACGGCAATGGGTGAAAAATCCAAGCGCCATCGTCCCCACACCGGAAAAGGACGCCACCCCGTTAATCGTCTTGGATGAAATACATAAAGCGAAGGGATGGAAACAGGCGATCAAGGGGGTCTATGACACCCTTACACAGCCAGCGGACATTCTGGTAACGGGAAGTGCCCGCTTGAGCATATACAAAAAAGGCAGCGACAGTTTAACGGGGCGATACTTCCATTTTCGTCTGCACCCCCTCACTCTGGGAGAACTGGAGTCGTCAGGCACTCTGGCGCCTGACGATGTCTTGTCAGCGCTTTTCCAGCGAGCCCAACGACCAGCCAAATCTGCACTCACGGCGTTTGATGCACTGTTGAAATTTGGCGGATTCCCCGAACCGTTATTGGGACAGAACGAACGGAAGGCGAGACTTTGGCGCCGTAACCGTATAGACACGGTCATCCGGGAGGATGTCCGCGATCTTACGCGCATTCCGGAACTGGGGCGGATCGAGATGCTTGCAGCATTGCTCCCCGAACGCGTGGGATCCCTTTTCAGCATGGCATCCCTGCGTGAAGATCTGGAGGTCAGTTTCGACACCGTACGCCGCTGGACAACTCTGCTAAAAGATCTGTACTACGTCCATGAAATCAAGCCCCACCACGAGAGCATTGCGCGCTCCATCCGCAAGGAGGGAAAAATCTACATGTGGGACTACGGCGAGGTTCCCGGGCATGCGGCCCGATTTGAAAACATGATCGCCAATCATCTCCTGAAAGCCTGCCACTTATGGACAGATATCGGTGAAGGCACATTCGAACTCCGTTACCTGCGCAATAAAGAGAAGCAGGAGATTGATTTCCTCATCGTGCGCGACCGGCGCCCCTGGTTACCCGTGGAGGTTAAACTCGCCGATGAAGATCCCTCTCCAAATTGGCGTAAGTTTCTCCCTGCCCTGAAGTGCCAGCGGGCTTTGCAATTAGTCGCGAAACCGGGCGTGTGGCGGGAACACGCCATCGGCGACACCCATCTGACCGTGGCGAGTGCAAGCGAGGCGCTGTCCTACCTCCCATAGGAGCCCATCCTGACCAAATTACGACATGATCAGCATTTGGTCGGAACGCACGTCTTGATCAGGCGTGATCCATTCCTTCGTGGTATAATCTTCTCTTTTGGCTTGTTATTGCTTCTTTCCCCCTTTAGACTGCGCGCCCAAATTAAGGGGCGGGGGGATGGCTTTGGATGCACGACCCTCACCCCGGCCCTCTCCCCTGAAGGGAGAGGGGAAAGTCTGATAACAAGGAGATACCAATGGCAAACGTACCGACCACGAACCGAAAACTGATTGATTGGGTGAATGAAGTCGCCAAACTAACCCAGGCGGCCCATGTTTACTGGTGCGATGGCTCCCAGGCTGAATACGACAGGCTTTGTCAGGACATGGTCAAGGCAGGAACCTTCACCCCGCTGAACCAGAAACTGCGTCCCGGTTGTTATCTGGCTCGTTCACACTCCAGCGATGTGGCGCGTGTCGAAGATCGTACCTACATTTGCGCCAAGACCAAGGAAGAGGCAGGCCCGACCAATAACTGGGCGGATCCCGCCGAAATGAAGACGATGATGACCGGCCTGTATAAAGGGTGCATGCAGGGCCGAACCCTGTATGTGATCCCGTTCTCAATGGGGCCGTTGGATTCGCCGATCGCCAAGATTGGAATTGAACTTACGGATTCAGCGTATGTGGTTGTCAATATGCGGATTATGACCCGCATGGGTAAGATGGTGTTGGACAAACTTGGCGCCACAGGTACCTTTGTGGAATGCCTGCATTCGGTTGGCGCGCCGTTGAAACCCGGGCAAGCCGATGTAGCCTGGCCCTGTGAGCCCGATCCCGCGAAAAAGTACATCGTGCATTTCCCCGAGGAGCAGGCCATCTGGTCCTATGGTTCCGGCTACGGCGGTAACGCCCTGCTGGGTAAGAAATGCCTGGCCCTGCGTATTGCCTCGTCCATCGCCCGAAAGGAAGGGTGGATGGCGGAGCATATGGTGATCCTGGCCCTGACCTCGCCAGCCGGCAAGAAGCATTATGTTTGTGCGGCGTTTCCGAGCGCCTGCGGCAAGACGAATCTGGCCATGATGCAACCGAGTCTGCCGGGCTGGTCGGTGAAGTGTCTGGGCGACGATATCGCCTGGATCCGCGTGAATGAAGACGGTCGATTGTACGCGATGAATCCCGAGTCGGGTTTCTTCGGCGTGGCGCCGGGTACGTCCAATCAGTCGAACCCCAATGCGATGAAGACGATCACCAAGAACACGATCTTCACGAACGTGGCGTTGACGCCCGAGGGTGATATCTGGTGGGAGGATATGGGGATTCCCGCGCCGGCGAAGGCGATTGACTGGGAAGGCAAGGACTGGACTCCGGATTGCGGCCGCAAGGCGGCGCACCCGAACGCCCGGTTTACCGCGCCTGCGGAGCAGTGCCCGGTGATCGATCCCGATTGGCAGAATCCGGCCGGGGTTCCGATCTCGGCGTTTCTGTTCGGCGGTCGGCGCCCCTCCACGATTCCTCTGGTGAATGAGGCTTTCAGTTGGGAACATGGTGTGTTCATGGGATCCTCGACAGGATCCGAGACGACCGCGGCGGCGCTTGGCAAAGCCGGTGTGTTGCGGCGTGATCCTTTCGCCATGTTGCCGTTCTGCGGTTACCATATGGGTGACTATTTCGCCCACTGGTTGTCCATGGCCGGGAAGACCGACCGTAGCAAGTTGCCGAAGGTGTTCTTTGTCAACTGGTTCCGTAAGAGCCCTGAAGGCAAATGGTTGTGGCCCGGTTACGGCGACAACAGCCGTGTCCTGAAGTGGATCTGCGAGCGCGTTGAAGGAACGGGGAAGGCGGTCAAGACGGCGATCGGAAACCTCCCGACGGAGGATGGATTGGATCTGGCCGGCCTCAAGATCACGCCGGAAGAGATCGCGCAGTTGTTGTCGGTTGATCCCGAGGGTTGGAAGAATGAAATTGCCGATATTAGCGCTTACTACGCGAAGTTCGGCGACAAGATTCCGTCTGCTCTCAAGAAGGAACTCGAGGGGCTGAAGCAGCGTCTGGGCGTGTAAATTATAGCCGTCAGTGAGGAGTTTGCTAATAAACTTCTTATTGTTCCTCAGGTATCCATTCTGGCATCATGCGGGGCATGCGACTTTCCATAGTCATCCCCGCTCACAATGAAGAGCATCGGCTTGGCCCCATGTTGGAGGCCTATCTGCCTTTTTTTTCGTCGCGCTATGGAACGGAAGTTGAATTTCTGATCGTCATCAATGGAACCACGGATAAGACGAAGGACGTGGCCGCCGCCTATGCGTCCCGTTATCCCTGTGTCAGGATCATAGTTGAGTCAGAGCCCATCGGGAAAGGGGGCGCCCTGATGCTGGGTTTCGGTCAGGCCGCCGGCGACTTCATCGGTTTTGTGGATGCGGATGGTTCGACACCGCCCGGGTCCTTCCATGATCTCATGGACAAGATCGGCGGCGCGGGGTGTATCATCGCCTCACGGTGGACGGACGGAGCGCAGGTGAGTCCCCGTCAACCCCTTGACCGGCGGGTTGCTTCGCGATTGTTCAACACCCTGATTCGGGTCCTGTTCGGATTGAAACTCACGGATACCCAGTGCGGGGCCAAGTTGATGCGCAGGGAGGCGGTTCTCGCCATTCTGCCCCACATCGGCATCACCCGTTGGGCCTTTGATGTGGATCTCCTGTTTCAAATTCGGCGGGCCGGATACTCGATCACCGAAATCCCCACCGTCTGGCGTGATGTCGAGGGCTCCAAGGTGCAGGTCGGGAAAGCCTCGACGGAGATGATGCTGGCGCTGGCCCGCCTGCGTCTGATCTATTCCCCGTTCAGTTGGGTGGTGGATTTATATAACCGTTTTCTCGGGCCGTGGATCCATCCGGAGGGAACCATCCGGGACCACCTTCTGACGCACAGTCTGATGCTGTTCATGGGCGCCCAATTTGGAAATATCTGCAACCTGCTGTTTCAGGTGTATATGGCACGAATGCTGGGGAACGCCGACTATGGTGTGCTGTTCGCCATCCTCAGCGCGCTCATGATGCTGGGAATGCCACTCGGGGCCCTGGGGGGGGCGGTGACGCACTTCACGGCGTTGTTCACGGCGCGTGGGGAGCGTGAGAAGATCAAATCGATGATGCTTGCCCTGATGCGGGATCTGCTGGTTCCCTCGATTCTGATCGTCTTAGGGGTTGTGCTGGCGAGGCAGGAGTTGATGGACGCATTCAAGATCGGGTCCGCCACGCACGTCTATCTTGCCATTGCGACCGCAGTCATCATGCTGCTTGGCGCCGTTCCTGCCGGAATATTGGCCGGGATGCAGGCTTTTGAATGGGTTGCCTTGATTGGTAATGGGTGGACGGCTTTGAGGTTGCTGCTGGGTGTCGGGTTGGCGTTTCTCGGACTGGGAGCCACGGGAGGGTTGACGGCGAACATGGTGGGACTGTTGGCGTCGACGGCGCTATCGCTCATGTTTTGTCTGTCCCTTATGGGTCGTGGACGGGCTCCGCTGGCCAGGCCGTTGGGACTCTATTCCTACATGGGCGGGTATATGGCCGCCTTTGCCGCCTTCGGGGTGCTATCGAGCGCCGACGTTCTCTTGGTTAAGTATTATTTTTCTCCCGAACAGGCGGGTGTTTTTTCAAAGGCGGCCATGGTGGCCCGCATGGTGTTTTTCCTGCCCGGACCGGTTTGTGTCGCCCTGTTCCCCAAGGTGACATCAACAGGGGAATCATCCGGGGGGACTCGCCGGACGTTGAACAAGGCCATGGCGCTGACCGGTCTGATTGTGGCCGCAGTGGGAGTGATATGCCTGGTTATTCCGGACTTCTTGTTGAAGGTTCTGGCCAAAGAGGCGCAGTCCGGACAGGTTGAAATTCTGAGGGGCATGGTTCTGGCCTTGGCGCCCCTGACCCTGGTCTTGGTGTTGCTGAATTACGAACTGGCTCAACGGCGATTCAAGATCATGATCCCGCTGTCATTGTGCGCGGCGGGATATCTTGTCGGGGTGATGAGATGGCACGAGACTCCCCTTCAGGTGGTGGGAGTATTGGGAGCGATGTCGATGGCGGCGCTGGGATTGTCGTGGTACTTTCTGCAAGACAAGAGAGGCGATGGCGGAGCATTTCAGCAGGGTCAGTCGTCGCGATGACAGGGAGGATTGGAATGGACAATATGGAAAATTCGCTCAGTGGCCCGATGGGCCGTAATGCCAAGGTGTTGATCCTGATCGTGATGGCGATCTTTATGATTCGGAACGCCTGGATGTGCGATGACGCCTACATCACCTTGAGGACGGTGGATAATTTCGTCAATGGTTTCGGGCTGAGATGGAATATCGCGGATCGGGTTCAAACCTACACGCACCCGTTGTGGTTGCTGGACCTCTCGATCCCTTATGCGATTACCAGCGAGCCCTATTTTTCAACGATTGTGATGAGTCTCTGCTTTTCACTGGCCGCCGTTGGTGTTGTCTTGTTCGTGGGTCGGCCTTCCCTGGTGACGGGAGTTCTGGTCACGGTTGCCATGCTGATGTCCAAGGCGTTCATGGATTTCACGACGTCGGGTTTGGAAAATCCGTTGAGTTATCTGCTGGTTGGCGGTTTTGTCCTGGTGTCTTGGCATGGGGATGAGGAGGTCACGCCGCGCACGCTCTTTCGAAGTTCACTTCTGTTTGCCCTTCTTCTGATCAATCGCATGGATTTGTGCATTTTGGTTGGTCCTCTTTATGCGATGCTACTCTACAAGGCCATGCGGATCAAGACGCCAAACCGGAGAACCCTGGTGATCCGCATGATTCAGGGATGGTTGCCCTTTATTGCGTGGGAGTTATTCTCCCTGGTGTACTATGGATTTCTCTTTCCGAATACGGCCTACGCGAAGTTGAACACAGGAGTCCCGCTTTTGGAGTATCTGACCCAGGGGGGCATCTACTACCTCAATGCGATCGAGACGGATCCGGCGACCCTTATCGTGATGTTGCTGGTGGTTGTGGTGTTTGCCGGGGGCAGAAGCGCTGGACGAGCGGTGGCATTGGGAATTGTCCTGTTTCTTCTCTACATCCTTCGGGTAGGCGGCGACTTTATGGCGACACGGTTCTTGTCCATTCCGCTGTTCTTCGCCTGTGCCGCGCTCGTGCGATTGAACTTGTCGGTGTGGTTTTCCGCGGGCGCCGCTGTCCTGGTGTTACTGGTCGGATTGTTATCTCCCTATTGTCCGGCGAAAAGCGACAGCACCTATCAGGGGTATTTCCCTGTTTACCAGGCAAAAGGAGGAGGGGTCAATGATGAGCGCGGTTTCTACAATGGCTCAACCGGACTTCTCAGGGTAAAGAAATCGGGAATGCCCAAGCATCCCTGGCTTGAATCCGGCGAGCGACTTCGCGCCCAGATACCGCCGGGTCAGAGGTTTGTTGTGGAGATGCACTCCATCGGAATGATGGGGTTTGGCGCGGGGCCGGCTGTGCATGCCATCGATCTGTTCGCCTTGGGAGACCCTCTCCTGGCTCGTTTGGATTGTTTCAAAGACTGGCGAATAGGGAATTTTCAGAGACCGTTACCCGCCGGTTATCGGGAAACGTTGGAGCGGGGTTCAAATCAGATTTGGGATGCCGCTCTCCGCGACTACTATGATAGGCTTCAATGCGTTGTGTCCGGACCATTTTGGACCATGGAGAGGTTGACTGAAATGGCTCGGTTTAATGTTGGCGCCAACAACCATCTCCTTGGGGTTGTCAACTCGTCGCCCGTATTACATGTCATCAACTCGGGTGACTCCAACATGGCGATCAGTTTGAATGATCGAATACTGGGTTCTGTTCAAGGGAAATGGGCCGAATATTGGAGGGTTCCGTCCGGCGCCTACGTGATGAAGGCATGGGATCCCTCCAGGGCCAACCAGCCTCCCGTTGTGAAAAAACTGTCGATGTCGGACAACGGGGTGTACGAGATGGATGTGGCGAGTGAAAAAAAATAAAGCCAACAAGGAGCGGCAGATCGCTGCGACCAGTCCAAAGGGATTGAACGTTCCCTGGATGTCTTATGTGACCCTCATCAGAAAGGCTGACTGGGCGCTGTGGACATTGGCGCTGGCCGTGGTCGTATCTTTTGTTTTGGTTTCCCGGCCGCATTGGACAGAAGCGGATATACCCTTTGGTGATGGTCGCTGGTATACTCAGCAGGCCATTGAACTTCATGGATTACTCTTCTCCGGCCAGTGGAGCAAGTTTTGGACTCTTTTTTGCGAACCCTCCACGGTGACCCTGATACCGACGTACCTCTTGTTTTTTCTTGTGCCGACAGTCGGGGCGACAGGGCCGGTATATGGGATCATCAATTGTCTCGCATGGCACCTGATCATGGCCGGTTCGATCTATGGGATTCTCAGACTGGCGGGCCGTGTGAATTTGGCGGCGCCCGTTTTTCTCATGACTGTGGCTAACAATTTTGTTCTGGATGGTTCCTACTATTACTACCTTGACATGTCCTTTGCTGCGATGTGCCTTCTGTCCCTGCTTCTTCTGTTTCGAGCCTTCATGAGTCCGGTTGGCGTTAACTTCCTGTGGGCCGGAATGGGTGCCGGATTGATTTTCTTTGTTAAACCGGGTGGCGCGTTTGTTTTCATCGGGTTGTATGGTCTTGCCATGGGACTCTGGATGCTGGCGCCGTTGATGGACAAGCCCCGCCCGTTGGTGGGGCAACTCGTGAGCACCAGCGCCAGGCGCGCGGCGATCTGGTTGGCCGCATTTCTCCCCATAACGCTGACGGCGATGTTTTGGAATGCCGCCCAGCGCATCATCCAGCAATGGGTTGAGACCCAGCAGGGCACCTATTTTTCGGAGGCCCTGAATGAAGGCGGATTGCTAAGACTTTTCTATTTTCCGTTGTGTCTCTCTTATTTTTACAGTTTTGCGGTTCTGGCGGTTCTGGTGGTTGTCGCGGCATTCTGGTTTCTTCAGGGAGCGCGTTCGTCGAAGACGCCGGAACCGTTAACGGATGGCGCTCATCGGGCGCTGGGTATACTGGCCGTGGTCTTTGTCGTTATCTGGGGCCTGGTCTTCTCGTTTGTCATGACCTTCAAGCCGATTCGTTCGCTTCCGCTCATGATTCCGGTGCTCTGGTTGGTCTTGTTCACGCTGACCGGTCTGCGACGCCTTCCCGCGAGACGGCTTCTCATCCTGGCCGTGGCCTATTTTGCCGTTGCCCATGTGCAGTTTGCGTGGGGGCCGGCGATCAAGTCCAACCGGTTGGCGGAAACCTATCATGTGTCAGGCGACTGGATGAATCGGTTGCCTGCGAAGGCGCCCGATGCCGAGGCCGGCCTTGGAATTACACGAATGTTGCAATCCTCGCTCGCCAAGATGGGAGTCACCACCGGGGTGGTTGCGGTGGGAACGGAAATGCTCTATTGGAATTCGTGTTCGCTGAATTGGATCAGCCAGTTGGATGATCTGCGGATGGGACACGTCCCGCAGATCACATTCAAGACGGCTGCGGACAACAAGGGGAATCCCATTAAGGTTGGATTGGAATCGATGTCGGCCATGGTTCTTCCGGTACATCCCCAGATTCAGTATTCCAAGGGGGTCTATGACTTTAATGTTAAGATGGCTAATCTTGCCATGCAACAGTGGCAACCCAAGGGTCTGGCGAAGGCGCAAGTCTTAAGCATGGGTGATGGAAAGCCCGCCGTTGTCCTGGTCGCTTTCAATAAGCCTCTATCGGATGCCGAGTTGAACCAGATCATGACGGGGTCTTTTCCAGGCGGGTATTCTGCCTTTTCCGCGCTGGACGACGTGTTTGGTCGGCGCCAAGGATGGCGTGATCTATGGCGTCTCATGCGTGGTGAACATGCGGTATTCACGAAGGATCGAACTGCCCAATGAACAACGAAGCCTATCAGACCTATTCGGCAAGAAGGATGGCGAGTTGGGATGCCGTGGCGAGTCAGGCCGCCCGTCGGGGTTTGGATGTGGGGCGTTCCTACCGCGGGATGGTCGCGACGCTCTGCACTCACAGTGTTCCACGGGGGCAAAGCGTCCTGGAACTCGGTTGCGGAACCGGTGACCTACTGAACCGTCTTGAACCGTCGAGAGGGGTGGGCGTTGATTTCTCTTCCAACATGATCGAGTTGGCTCGAGCGCGGCATCCCGGCTTGCGCTTTATGTGCGCCGATGCCCACCATTTTGAGATTAGCGAAACATTTGACTATGTCATTCTCTCCGATTTGGTGAATGATCTTTGGGATGTGCAGGAAGTCCTGGAACGGCTGCGTCCCTGTTGCCATTCCGGAACACGTGTGATTTTGAATTTCTACAGCCGGTTGTGGCAGGGGCCCTTGACGCTGGCGCGTACGACCAAGATCGCGCGCCCCTTGCTCCCTCAGAACTGGTTGACGGTGCAGGATATCGCGGGGTTGCTTGTCTTGAGCGGGTTTGAAGCCATTACGCACCGGAGGGAGATTCTGTTGCCCTTTCGGATTCCCCTGTTAACGGGTTTCTGTAATCGTTTCCTGGTTCGCCTCTGGCCGTTCAGTCACCTGGCCTTGACCAACGTTGTGGTTGCGCGTCCCGTCTATGCGGTTGAATCGGCGGCTCAAAAACCACGGGTGACGGTTCTGGTGCCTGCCCGAAATGAGGCGGGCAACATTGCCGCGATATTCCAGCGGGTTCCGGAGATGGGAAGCGGGACGGAATTGGTTTTTGTTGAAGGGCATTCTTCGGATAACACCTATGAGGCGATCGAACGCGGGATCCGGGAGAATCCAACCCGTCAGGCGGTGTTGTTGAAACAAACTGGAAAGGGAAAAGGGGACGCGGTGCGGTGTGGTTTCGCCCAGGCCACAGGGGACATTCTGATGATTCTGGATGCGGACCTCACGGTGCCGCCGGAAATTCTGCCGCGTTTTTACGAGGCTTTGGTGTCCGGTCGGGGTGAGTTTATCAATGGGGTGCGACTTGTTTACCCGATGGAAGACCGCGCCATGCAGTTCTTTAATCTGATTGCCAATAAAGCCTTTGGGACACTTTTCACCTGGCTTCTGGGACAACCGGTGAAGGACACCTTGTGCGGCACCAAGGTTTTGTGGCGCCGGGACTATGAAAGAATTGTTGAGAATCGGGTTTACTTTGGAGACTTTGACCCATTTGGAGACTTCGACTTACTGTTCGGGGCGGCCCGGTTGAATCGGAAAATAATTGATATTCCTGTGCGCTACCGTGAACGCACATATGGGACAACCAATATCCAGAGGTGGCGGCACGGTGT
>Ga0194063_10001695_pt1 | contig 14127 bp, 14 predicted proteins | sample SepL3720m_MetaG_FD_155459 | JGI IMG/M metagenome (GOLD analysis project Ga0194063, IMG submission 155459) | Anoxic zone freshwater microbial communities from boreal shield lake in IISD Experimental Lakes Area, Ontario, Canada - Sep2016-L373-20m | ecosystem: Environmental > Aquatic > Freshwater... | reverse complement strand
GCCGATCAGGCTGATTGTCTGAAAGGCTGACACTGCAAATCTTCACGGAAGTTGCGCGGCCAGCGATCTGCGCAACTTCCGTCTTATCTGGGCCGATTCCAATGATAACAAGAGGATTCACTTCAGTTTTTCATAACCAATGTTGAAATTCGTTGCTGCCATTCTGGTTGGCGTTTTCTCAGGAATCGGCGCCTACACTTTCTTTTACGCCAAAGGTTTTTCTTACCTCTCGAACGACCCGCGTTCCTGCGCGAACTGCCACATTATGAAAGACAATTTTGATGGCTGGCAAAAGGCCAGCCATCACGGAGTCGCCACCTGCAATGACTGCCATGTGCCGCATACGTTTTTTGCCAAATGGCTGACGAAGGCAGACAATGGCTACCATCACTCCGAGGCATTCACCCTTCAAAACTTTCACGAGCCGATCCAAATTAAGCCGCGCAGCGCAGAGGTCCTAAACAACAACTGCCTCTACTGCCACAAGGAATTTGTGAGCGAAATCACTGCCGCCCGAGCGGCGGGGAAAAGCGAGATTTACTGTGTCCGATGCCACCAAAATGTCGGCCACGGACCCAGCCGCTGACCAAGAAATAATCCATGAAAAACATCAAATATCTCGTGATCTGCGCAGTCGTTGCGGGCGCCACCACCGGCATGTTGCTGCTGAAGGAAAACATCGGCACCCGCAAGGAGGAGGCCAAACAGGTTGCTTTCAGGCTGGTTAACCTTACGGAAAAAACAATTGATCCCGCCGAGTGGGGCAAGAATTTTCCCCGGCAGTTCGATTCCTACAAGCGCACCTCCGAACGAACAGGAACCCAATATGGCGGCGGCGGTTCGGAAACAATGGCTACTGACAAGCTGGCCGCCGACCCCCGGCTTGCTGAGATCTTTGCCGGCTACGCCTTCAGCATCGACTACCGCGCGCGACGCGGGCACGCCTACATGCTCGATGACCAGCACGCCACGAAGCGTGTCACCGAACGCCCGCAATCCGGATCGTGCCTCCAATGCCACTCGGCGAATACGGTGGCATACCGCACGGCTGGCATAGAATCTGGTGCGCCTGGAAACCTCGAAGATCCGCTGACCAGCCACAACGGGTACGCCCAGCTCCAAAAGGGTTTCGAGAAAGTATGTGGCCTTCCGTATAAAGAAGCCGCCCAAAAACTTGAACATCCGGTCGCCTGTATCGACTGCCATGATCCCCAGTCCATGCAGCTGCGAATAACGCGGCCCGCCTTTTTGACTGCGATTCAGAAGCTGGCAGAATCTACTGACCCGCTGCCACACCTTGACTCTATTGAAAAATGGCGGACCGGAGGCCGCAGCGAGGTCTACGATCCTAACAAGATGGCCTCTCGTCAGGAGATGCGGTCCTTCGTCTGCGCACAATGTCATGTCGAATACTATTGTGGACCAAAAGCCACCCTCTTTTACCCGTGGAACAAAGGGTTAAAGGTCGAGCAGATCGAATCGTACTACGACGAATACAAGTTCAAAGACGGACACCGCTTTTATGATTGGAAACATCCCGTCACGGGCGCAGAAGTCCTCAAAGCCCAGCATCCAGAGTTTGAGCTGTGGAGCCAGGGTATTCACGCTCGCAGCGGGGTTTCGTGTGCTGACTGCCACATGCCCTACAAGCGCGAGGGTGCAATAAAAATCAGCGATCACTGGGTCCGAAGCCCTCTGCTGAATGTCTCGAATGCCTGCCAGGTCTGCCACCATTTCCCGGAAGAGGAGATCAGGGCGCGCGTCTCTACAATCCAAAATCGCCACCATGAGATTCTCATCCGCGCTGAAGATGCACTTGTCGCACTCATCCATTCCCTGGACGCAGCGGTCAAAGCCGGCGCAACCGACGCCCAGCTAGAAGCGCCTCGGGCACTGCAACGCAAAGCCCAATGGTATCTTGACTTCGTCAGCGCCGAAAACTCCATGGGTTTCCACGCCCCACAGGAATCGGCTCGCATCCTTGCCGAAGCAATTGATTATGCACGACAAGGTCAGGTCGAGGTGGAGAAATTGCACCTCGCCAAAAGCCCAAGCGGTCGGGCCAGCCCATGAGGATTCCCAGCTCTGACGTCCCTCAAAAAATTTGCCTATCAGAACATTACGAAAATGGTTCGGCGTTGAGCTCGTTGAAGTTAGCGCCACGGAAAAGCTCATCGCTTCACTCGGCGGAGGCTTGTCGATCCTTGTTCTCGCTGGCTTTTCCCATTGGGTGCTGCCGGGCGCAGGCGCCACGGCCGTTATCGCCTCCATGGGCGCCAGTGCCGTGCTGCTCTTCGCCGTGCCGCACGGACAGCTTTCGCAGCCTTGGCCCATCCTCGCAGGACATACCATCTCAGCAACCATCGGCGTGGCGTGCGCACATTGCATTCCTCAGCCCGCAGTTGCTGCGGCCTGCGCGGTCGGCCTTGCCATTGGCGCCATGCACCAGCTCAAGTGCATTCACCCCCCGGGTGGCGCGACGGCCTTTACCGCAGCCATGGGTGGCCATGCTGTTCAGCAGCTTGGCTTTTGGTTTGTTCTCACCCCCGTGCTCGCCAACGCCAGCATGATGGTCTTGCTGGCCGTTCTCATGGGTAGGGCCTTCAGGTGGCGACGCTATCCAGCAGGCCTCGCCCCCTCCTTGCAAGCCCCACCATTCCAAAATGGCTCACAACCTCCCTCGCATGAGGAGATTGTGTCAGCCCTTAAATCTTTCGATTCCTTCGTGGACATCAGCGAGGAAGATCTTCTTCGCTTGGCCGATCTTCTTTCTCACCGGGAAAAATCTATAAAATAAGCTGCACCGCGCCTACATCGGCGGCTGGAGAATGCGGACGGACGGCGCTTCTTGGCGCTTGGTTGCGAAGATGCGAGCTGGAGCAGCACTCAGCACCTGGCTTCCAGTCAGCACAAATTCCGGATAGAATGCGTCGCTGGCTGGCTCGTAAATCATTTCGCCGCTGAAGCGGCCTACGAGCCGGTATTCGTAGTTATTATCGGCGCCGAGCTTGCCGGCTTCGCGATCCGGGCAGAGCTTCTTCTGCTCGTTTATCATGACCAGCTTGGCCGACTTCCAAGGTTGGCCCGGCTCGCGGACCCAGCCCCACATTTTGTAATCCTGCTTATACATCCGGCGGCCGATGAAATAGTTGCCGGGCTGCTCGGAGAGGATTGCCGCGTTCATCGCTGCGCGGGCCGGCGCATCCGACTCCATGGTTTCGCATCCGGACAGGCAGAGCAGCAAGGCAACCAGCAGGCAGGCCCGGAGAATCCAAGCCCCCCGTGAGTTTAGTTGGACGGTCGTGCGCTGACGGGGAGCAAATTCAAATGTCATAAAGGAATTGTTTCCCCGTCCGCACGCCTGAGCGCAAGAAAATCCTCAACCAATTTGTCTGTCGGGCTCTTCGCTCCTACATGTGGGCGATGAGATTGTCGCCGAACTCGCTACATTTTATCTTAGTTGCGCCTTCCATCTGGCGTGCAAAATCGTAAGTGACGCGCTTGCTGCCAATCGCGCCGTTGAGCCCTTTGAGGATGAGGTCGGCTGCCTCGTTCCATCCGAGGTAGCGGAACATCATCTCGCCGGAGAGGACAACCGATCCGGGGTTGACCATATCCAGGTCAGCATATTTCGGGGCGGTCCCGTGCGTGGCTTCAAAAATGGCATGCCCGGTGAGATAGTTAATATTGCCGCCGGGGGCGATGCCGATGCCGCCAACCTGTGCAGCGAGGGCGTCGCTGAGGTAATCACCGTTCAAGTTCAGCGTCGCGATGACGTCAAAATCTTCAGGGCGGGTCAGGATCTGCTGGAGCGTAATGTCCGCGATCGCATCCTTGATGATCGTCCCATCAGGCAGCTTGCACCAAGGGCCGCCGTCGATCTCGACCGCGCCAAATTCGCGCTTGGCCAGATCGTAGCCCCAGTCACGAAATGCGCCCTCGGTGTATTTCATGATGTTTCCCTTGTGGACCAGGGTGACAGACTTTTTCTTCTGCGCGATCGCATACTGGATCGCCGAACGGACAAGCCGCTCAGTCCCCGGCCTGGACACCGGCTTGATGCCCACTCCAATCGACGTGACGTCATCCTCGCCAAAACGGATCTTTTTAAAGTCCTTCGGAAAATTTGTTTTGATGAACTCAAGAGTTTTGAGGGCGGCTTCCGATCCGGCCTCAAAATCGATGCCAGCATAAATGTCCTCGGTATTCTCGCGGAAGATGACCATATCCACCTTTTCCGGATGTTTGACCGGGCTGGGAACGCCGGTAAAATACTGCACCGGGCGCAGGCACACGTAGAGGTCGAGCATCTGGCGCAGGGCGACGTTGAGCGAGCGGATGCCTCCGCCAATGGGCGTTGTGAGCGGACCCTTGATGCCAACCAGGTATTCTTGGAAGGCCTTGACCGTGTCGTCGGGAAGCCAGTTGTCGAATTTTGTCTTCGACGCTTCGCCTGCAAAGACCTCAAACCAGGAGATCTTGCGGCTGCCGCCGTAGGCCTTCTCAACTGCGGCGTCGAGCACCCGCTCGCTAGCAGCCCAGATGTCGCGACCGGTCCCGTCGCCGCGAATAAATGGGATAACCGGATTTTCCGGAACGTTCAGAATTCCGTTTGCGATCGTGATCTTGCTGCCTGCCGGTGGAGTGACGTTGTCGTATGCCATCCGCTTTGATTAGCGAGCGGCAGGCCTCATGGAAAAGAAAATACTGATCCCGGACAAAGAATTTTCCTCTTCAACGCCAGCTCAACGCCAGCTCAACGCCAGCTCAACGCCAGCTCAACGCCCACTCAACGCCCACTCAACGCCCTGCCTTACGGCTTGGGATTCGCGCGGATAAACTTGGCAAACCACTCGCCGGCGGGCTCAATGACAAGCTGCTTGCTCTTCGGGTCCACGTGGGAGAGCCCGAAGTTGGCGGCATAGCCCTCCGCCCATTCGTAGTTGTCGATCAGCGTCCAAGGGAAGTAGCCGCGAATGTCCACGCCGTCGTTCATCGCGCGGCGCATCTGGTTCACATGCTCGCGGAAATAGCGGATTTTCTTCTGCTCGCTCTGCGTGCCGATCCCGTTTTCCGAAACGACAATCGGTTTGCCATAGCGCTTCGAAACGTTGACGAGCGTCGCGTGGAAGCCCTCGGGGTCGATCTCCCAGCCGTTCTGCGTGTAGTTCGAGGTCAGCTCCCCGTGCGGGCGCTTGATGAAGCGCACGGCGGAAGCATCCTGCGAGTAGTAGTAGTTCACACCGATGAGATCCACCGTATCCACGATCTGGTCGAGGTGGTCCCAGTTCTGGTGCATCATCATGTTATAGACAAACTGCGTCGGATCCTGCAGGAAGTTCCGGCGCCAGTTCGGGATCGAGTAGATCCCCATCACAATGGCGTCGGGGCGTTTGGCGCGAATGATTTGAGACGCATCGCGGAACATGCGCACGGCGACCTTCGTCGACTTCTTGAGCGCGCCGGGAGTCACGAGCAGCCCGGGAGGCCAGTGGCCGCCAAAGTAGCCGATGTAGAGATCCCCATTCGGTTCGTTTTGCGGCACGTAGACGCGCACCTCTGGAGCGAGCACGCCCACCATCTTCGTGACATACCTGTGCCATGCCGCCTCGACATCGGGATGCAGGAAATCCGATTTCGCCTTGTGTTTGGTGTCGTAGAGCCAGTCAGGAAACGTGAAGTGCCAGAGGGTGACGATCGGCTCGATCCCTGCCGCGCGCAGCGTGCGGGCCATTTCGACATACTGGCGGATCGCCGCCTCGTTGAAGACCCCGGGCTTCGGCTCCACCCGCCCCCACTCGATTCCAAACCGGTAGTGGTTCACTCCCAGCTTCTTCAGGGCGACAACATCCTTATCGAACCGCGTCCATGAGAACGTCGCATCTTTCCCACGCGGCGGGATGTGTCCCTCCTCGGAGTAAACATCCCAGTCGGTCTTGAAAGATTGCTTTGACCCGGCAGGAACTCCGACGTCTTCATTTTGGAAGCTCGCCGTCGATGTCCCCCACCAGAACTTTCCGGTCGAGGGCGCCTTGGCGGGCGGCGACGGCTTTTTATAATCCTTGGGTGCGATCACGCAGCCGGAAAAAGCGAGAGGGATCAAGAGCGGGAGGAGGAGTCGTTTCATTGGTTGAACAGGTGGATGTCCTTTCTTGCTTTTATGCACCGCAGCGGCATTCTACAACAATGATTTACCGCAACCTCCCGGCTGTCGTCATTCTCCTCCTCGCTTCGGCCCAGGTTTTTTGCGCCCCAGCCAAGAGCTCGTTCAAGGCCCCCGACAGCTTGGTCCTCAAAGACGGCCGCACGATTCGCGGGCTCATCATTAAGAACACGGCGGATTCCGTCACGATCCAAGAGGAGTTCGGGGAGCAGACTTTTGATAAATCTTCTATCACCCGAATTCGCGACGAGGCGGATATTGGAGTCGCCTACACCGACATCTTTCGCAAAGGCGATCTTCCTCCATGGCGCGTCATCGCCAACGACCTCCGCACCCGCGACGGCATCAAGTCGTTGATGGAAATTCCAGCCACGACAATTGATAACGGTGTGTTTAAGAACATCCCCTACATTTCTTTCCGGGCCAATAAGGACGTGGAGCTCAATATCTACGGCAACCCGGACAAGCCCGCTGGCATTGAGATGGGAATTTATGGCCACCTCTCTGGCAATGAGAAGCTGCGCAAAATTCTCCGCTCCTATCTTGCCGGCTTTCTGACCAGCCGCGAGGAGCTCGCCTCTCTCTATGCGATTGATTTTGCCGGAGGCATTCGCACCGCTGGCGACCTGACAATTGAAATCACGCCGAAGACCGCTCCGGATGCCTATGGCGCCTGGTGGATCTCCCTCTACAATCGCAAAAGCCTCGACTCCGTCCGGATGCGCCCAGCTGATTACGATCGCCTGACCAAGCTCCCCTCGGAAGTCGTTGACAAAAATGGTCGTGTCATCGCCAGCGGATGGAAACAAACCGATCTCAAGCTCACCAAACACGGCAAGATCGACCCCAATGCCCACGTGATCCTGCGCGGGTTTTATCGCGATGCCAATGGCGATTTCCGGGTTCTCACCCAGAAATAATCCCGCTCCTACGCGCTCCTACACGCTCCGATTTGGCAGGTGCTTCACACAATACTCGTGGCCGTTGGCGGAAACCCGAAACTCGGCATCCGGGCTCGTAATTTCCGTGATCCCGCAATACTCGCATCGGTGGAGGGAGTCGTTGGCCGGAGCCCGCGCAGTCTCAAACCGCGCCCGGCGCTCGCGAACCTTTTGCCTGTCGAGCGTGCCCCGGAAAAATGCGGGGCCAAAAAAGATCAGGTAGTTCCCGAGACACATCACCACGATTATCTTGGCCGGCAGTGAGCCAAGTAAGAAGAAATACGCCGGTATCAGCATGCTGAATAGGGCAACCCACTTGATCTTCAACGGAATGATCCCAAACAAGTATATCTCAAGGTTCGGATCCATGGTCGCCACGGCCAAAAGCAGCGACAAGTTAAGAAAAAACGTCTGGCTGAGCGGCAAATTACCTCTAGAAGCTCCAAAGAAGAGCGCTGATCCAATACAAAAGAGCATTCCGAGAAAGAAGTATGCATTCAGGCGAAACGTTCCCCAAGTGGCCTCCAGGACATCTCCTATCCACCATGTGAACCACAGATAGAAGAGGAAGGTTATCATCCCATAATTTGTAATCTGAATCTCCGGCAGAAAGATCCAGCTCACGAGCCGCCAGATCTCGCCATGAAGAATCGCTGCCCGGTTGAGCATGAGAAACTGCTCGTATGCCGGGCTGCTGAGCATGAGCAAAAACACCAGGGTATTCAGCGCCACGACGTAGCGGATCAACCCCGGGATGGCAAAGCGCGAAAAGGCGCGTTCAAGTCGGTCAAGGACGGTCATTGTGGCAGGTAGACTCATTGCGAGCGGGGCCGGTTGTAAAGAGCAGACTCTACTTTAAAGGCATGATCGGGATTGCCTCGGCCTCCTGCGACCTGCTACAGAGATCGCCATGTTGAAAATCCGCGCATTCCAAGGCCTCAGCCCGAAACCCGAACTCGCCTCGCAGGTCGCCTGCGTTCCCTATGATGTGGTGAACCGCGAGGAAGCTGCCTCTCTGACGGCTGGAAACCCGCACAGCCTCATGCACGTCGATCGCGCAGAGATCGACCTCCCGCCGGAAACCGACCCTTATTCCGACGCCGTCTACGCGGCGGCCAAGTCCAGCCTCGCACGCCTCGTCCACGACGGCTCGCTCGTTCGTGATAGCGCTCCCTTTATCTACCTCTACCGCCAGCAGATGGGCGAACACATCCAGACCGGCGTCGCGGCCGTCTGCCATATCGAAGATTACGAAAATGATATCATCCGCAAACATGAGAAGACGCGTCGCGACAAAGAAGACGACCGCACCCGCCTCATTGGCACGCTCTCCGCAAATACTGGTCCGGTTTTTCTGACCTACCGCGACCGCGAGGACATCGACGGCCTCGTTGCGGCCGAGACCGCCCGCCCCCCTCTCCATGATTTTGTTGCCCCCGATGGCATCCGCCACACCGCTTGGCGGATCGAAGCCGCAGAGCTCGTCCGGGCATTTTCTTCTGTGCCGCTCGCTTATGTGGCCGACGGCCACCACCGTAGCGCCAGCGCGGCGCGGGTTGGCCGCGAACGGCGAGAAGCCAATCCTCACCACACCGGCCAGGAAGACTACAACTGGTTCCTCTGCGTTCTCTTCCCTGCAAACCAGCTCCGCATCCTCCCCTACAACCGCGTCGTGGTGGACCTCAACGGCCTGAATCCCGAAGCCTTCCTCAAAGCAGTCGGCGAGCGGTTCGCCGTCTCGGAAAATGCTCCCTCCACGCCCGTGGCGCCAGGACAAGTCAGCATGTTCCTCGGCGGACGCTGGCTCGGCCTCACGTGGAAGCCCGACCCGAAGGCTGACCCTGTCTCACGGCTCGACGTCAGCGTCCTCCAAGACAATCTTTTGGCTCCGATCCTCGGGATCGACGACCCCCGCACCAATAAGCGGATCGACTTTGTTGGCGGAATCCGTGGCACCGACGAGCTCGAAGATCGCGTGAATAGCGGACGCGCTTCAGTCGCATTTTCCATGTTTCCCGTCACGGTCGACCAGCTCATGGACATCGCCGACGCCGGCCAAATCATGCCGCCAAAGAGCACGTGGTTCGAACCCAAGCTCCGCTCGGGGCTGTTCATCCACACATTCTAACCGGCTTTACCAACCGCAACTTCCGCCGAAATCGTCACGCCAGTCCCCAGGCCAGCACCGATTTCCTTAACCTCATTAAACAAATGGTTGATGCGGCCGCATCAACCATTTGTAAAACTGAGGTCGGATTCAACGCGGCTTCTGGGGGGTGGTTTCGGAAAAATTCCTGATGGCGGCGTGGAATGTTCTTGAACTTCTCACTGGGCGGCGAATCCTCTCTTCTCATGAAGCGATTGTTTTTGTTGGTAGCGCTGGTCGGCGCCGGCCTTGCGGGGGCGAGCGGCAGCGCGTTGGCTCAGGTTCAAAAAGAATATATTCTGGTGAGCGGCGGGCCTTCGCTCATCGAGTGGGAGAAATTCAAGGCGACGCCACATGACGTGTGGTGGGGGAACTTCATCCGCGCGGCCCGCGTGCGCATCGAGCAGATTCGCAAGGATCAGGGGCCGGAGGCCCTCATTACCTGGCTCGTTTACAAGCCCGGCTACGTCCGTCGCTCCCAGCGCCAGGACAAGGCCGACCTCATCAGCAACATCATCTCGGTCAGGGATAAATACCATGTCAACCTCGTCTGGATAACCTCCGGAAAGGATCTCATCGACTATCTCAACGCCGGCCGGCCGCGCGATCAGGTCAAAATTGCCAACTTCGAGTATTTCGGCCATTCGAACCGCGCCTGCTTCATGTTCGACTACAGCAACGAGATCGACAGCGCCTCGAAGAGCTGGCTGCATGAATCCCAACTCTCAGCGATCCATCGCGGGCTTTTCACACGTGATGCCTTCGTCAAGAGCTGGAGCTGCCACACGGGCGAGGAAATGAGCAGATTCTGGCGTCAGGCGACCGGCAAGCGGATGATTGGTGCAATCGGCAAAACCAACTACGCCGACGGCCACCTCCGGGGCTGGATCCCGGCCTTGAGCGAAGACTCGCGCTGGGGGGGATAGCGCCGATCAGTCGACCTTGTCGGCGACGTAGATCGTGTAGGCAAACCGCTTGGCATTCGGGTAGGCCTTGGCCGGAACGACTTCGACTTCAAAGCCCGCATTGGTCAATCGCTCTTGAAAGGGCCGATCAGCATACGACGACCAAATCGCCGCCCGGCCACCGGTTTTCAGCGCGGCCGCAATTTTCATAATCCCTTTGTGCCCGTAGATCCGGCTATTTTCTTTTTGGACCATTCCGGCCGGACCGTTGTCGATATCTAGAAGGATCGCATCGTAGCTCGCGAGCGGCGCACGGGCGATGATGTTCCACACGTCTCCGTTTAAGATGTGAGTGCGCGGGTCGTCCAGCAACGCGCCGTTCAGGCCGGCTAGAAATGTCCGGTTCCACTCGACCACTTCGGGCATGAGCTCGGCAACGTACACATCGACGTTTGGCCCTGATTTTTCCAGAACGCTCTTCAAGGTGAACCCGAGCCCCAGACCGCCGATCAAACAGCGCGAACCGGGCCGCCGGGCAAGGAGCCCGCACGCCAGATCCCCAAGAAGCGTTTCGGAGGAGGTCACCGAGGAATGCATCACCTCGCGGCCGTTGAGACGGATGCAAAAGGAGCCGTCGTGGGAGTGCAGGGAAAAGCGGTGACCGTCGGGGGTCTTGGTTTCGGCGAGTTTGATATTCGGTTTCATTCGGCTGGTGGCGCAGCATCCTCTCTGCGCCAGCCGCCGATGGCAAGATGTTGCCGTCTTGAGGGTCGGAATCCTCTCGCGCGATATCGCTCGCTCGGCTACGATGCCTGCCATGATAAGCGATGGGAAGAATGGGAAGCAGGGGAAGAATGGCCCCGATAGCTCACCTCCTCCCCATTCCTCCCATCCGATTCTCCCTCCGCGCGGAGATTACCAGACGTTGCTCTCCTTCCAGAAAGCCGAGGTCGTCTACGACATCACATACCGCTTTGCCCACAAGTTCCTCTCTCGGGGCGACCGCACCATTGACCAGATGATCCAATCGGCACGCTCGGGGAAACAAAACATCCTCGAAGGCAGCAAGGCCGCCACGACCTCCAAAGAAACCGAGATCAAGCTCACCAACGTCGGCCGCGCCAGCCTCGAAGAACTCCTCGCCGACTACCGCGACTACCTGCGCGTCAGGGATCACGCCATTTGGGATAAGGACTCGAAGGAAGCCCAATACGTCCGGAATCTGGGCCGCAAAATGCCTCAAACCTACGAGGACTACCGCGAGATTGTGGAAACCCGTCCGCCCGATGTCGTAGCCAACATCGCCCTCTGCCTCATCCACCAAGCGAACTACCTCATCGACCAACAGCTCGTCCGCCTGGAAAACGATTTTGTCGAAGGCGGCGGCCTCCGCGAACGCATGACCCGCGCCCGTCTCGATTGGCGGAATGGGAGCCAGCCTACGGCTCAGGCCAAGAATAGGAACAATGCCTAGCCTCCTAGATACCTCCCATGCTTCCCATAAGTCCCATAAGTCCCATTCTTCTCCTCGCCGCCCGATGATCGCACTCGCTCCCGCATCTGCTGCCAACAAGTCTCATCTCGCCTTTGCGCTGCTTTGGCTGCCAAAACAACGCCGCAAGGATGCCCTCGTTTTTTACCGCTTCTGCCGGGCGGTGGATGACATCGCCGACGAGCCTGGCCCCAGCCCTGAAGAAAAGCGGCTCCTCCTCGACGAGTGGCTAGGAGCAATCCCCGGCGACCTTCCGGCGGAGCTCAACGAAGTCGTTACCCGCCACGCAATCGACCGCTCGCTCCTGCAAGAAATCGTGCGCGGCTGTGCGATGGATGTCCAGCCGGCACGCTACCCGACCTTGGCCGCCCTCGAAGCGTACTGCTGGCGAGTCGCCTGTGCGGTCGGCCTCGTCTCGATCCGGATTTTTGGGTGTGTCGACCCGATCAGCCAGAATTACGCGGTGAACCTTGGCCACGCCCTTCAGCTGACGAATATCTTGCGCGACGTCGCGGAGGATGCGCGCAACGGGCGAATTTATCTGCCCGAGGAAGACCTCAATCGCTTCGGCGTGGGTGAGGAAGACCTCCTCAACGGACGGCCTGGTCGGGGATTTCTTCCCCTCATGCGGCTCGAAGCCGGGCGCGCCCGCGCACGGTTTGCTGCGGCGATCCCGCCCGCGACGGATGCCCGGGCGCTGCTTCCCTCCGAGATCATGCGGGCACTCTATTCCAAAATACTCACCAGGCTCGAAACAGCCGGCTTTCCCGTGTTTCAGCGCCGCGTGCGCCTCGGAAAACTGGAAAAGCTTGCCGTCGCAGCGACCGTAGCCTTCCGCATGTGGTAACCGTGAGCTGCTTTTTTGTCGTTGCGGGTGCATCGCACGCAACTTCTTGTAGAATTCCGTGTTGGTTCCCCTGCACCCCCACCCTAAAAAGATGATCACCCACCGAACTTTCCACGGCGAATGGACCGAGAGCCAGTCCACGGTTTTCGAGCAGGATTTCGTTCCCGACGCAAAGCTTACATTGGCTCATCTGGACGTGTTTGGCGTCCCATATCGGATGACGTCTGCCTGCCAGGCTTTTAAAAGTGCGGGAATTTTCTCTTCGCCGAGCGGCGTCCGTGCCGATGCAGGGACCGCAGGAGGATTCCAGATCAGATCGCTGTCTGGAATCCCGACCGTTCCCATTTTTGATGAAAGCCGCCGCATGATCGGGCAGGTCTTTGAGGATTCCAACGCAAAATACTGCATGCTGGGCGGGGTTTACCCGTCCGATCCGACCGCTTCTCCGTCCGCACAAACCGAAGAGGTTTTCCGAACGATCGAGCGCGTGCTGGCTGGGGCCGGGATGGATTTCCGGCACGTCGTACGCACTTGGTTTTACAACGACCAGATCCTTGAGTGGTATTCGGATTTCAATCGTGTGCGCACCCGCTTTTTTCAAGACCACGACATCGCGCTCATGCCGGCGAGCACAGGAATTGGCGCGCCGAACATCGCAGGAACGGCGCTCGTTGCCAAGGTGGTCGCGGTTCTCCCGAAAACCGGCAACGTCATCATTCGCAAGGCGGTATCGCCCCTTCAACACGAAGCGTTTGCTTACGGCAGCGCATTCAGCCGTGCGATTGAGGTCGCAGGTCCGCAGGCCCGCACGATTTACATTTCGGGTACGGCAAGCATCGAGCTCGACGGAAAAACCGTACACGTTGGCAGCCCCGCGCTTCAGATTGCCAAGACGATGGAAGTCGTCACTGCCATTCTCGGCGCAGCCGGCATGGACTTCGGCGACACCACCCGTGCCGTCGCTTATTTTCGAAATCCCGCCGATGTTCGTCTCTGGCGGGAATTCTGCCAAAAGGAATCCCTCCTCCACCTTCCGGTCCTTGAAGTCGGCTGCACCGTTTGCCGCGACGACCTCCTCTTCGAAATCGAGCTCGACGCGGCTCAGGAAACCAATCGCTAAGTTGGTTGCCCGCATGGGCTTTGCCGTGTCGCTGAGGGCGGAGTTTTTGCCTCCGTCCTCAATTCCTCTCGATCCACGCGGTTGACTTGAGCGGTTTGAGCTCTAGTGTGTGTGCCTGCAATCATGAACCAACGACATGTCCTGTTTGTCTGCACCGGAAATATCTGCCGCAGCCCGATGGCCGAGGCGCTGTTCCGCAAACTGACGGCTGGGCGCAAGGATATCGTGGTCGGCTCTGCCGGAATCAGCGCCGCCAACGGGCAGCCGGCCAGCACCGATGCCGTGAATGTCCTCGCGGCCGACGGGATCTCTCTCTCAAAGTTCCGTAGCCGTCCGGTCACGGCGAAGCTGCTTGAATCTGCCACCCATGTCTTTGTGATGACCCGCGCACACCAGGATCTCATCGACTTGTTTTTTCCAGAGTTTTCCCACAAGGTTTTCCTTCTGCGCGCGGACGAAAAAGGTTCTCCCGACGTCCCCGATCCGATCGGGCAGGGACGCGCGGTCTATGAG
>Ga0194063_10001694_pt1 | contig 14131 bp, 14 predicted proteins | sample SepL3720m_MetaG_FD_155459 | JGI IMG/M metagenome (GOLD analysis project Ga0194063, IMG submission 155459) | Anoxic zone freshwater microbial communities from boreal shield lake in IISD Experimental Lakes Area, Ontario, Canada - Sep2016-L373-20m | ecosystem: Environmental > Aquatic > Freshwater... | reverse complement strand
GTCAAGAACTGCGTCTCGGCGGTCATCTGGGCATCAGGGCAGGCCATCAGTGTCGCCGCGAGGGGGCCGATGAAGATTTGCGAGCCTTTGACCGTGTAGCCGCCGGTGAAGCGGTTGCAACCAGAGTCGCCGTAGACCTGCCCGGTCTTGGTGAAGCTGACGGTCTGCGCAATCCCCTGGGTCGACGTCCGCCAGTCGCCGATCGGGCTTCCTGCGGACGGGGAGTGCAGTCCAGCCGCCATGGCTGGCGACACGTTGGCCGCGAGGACGCCGACGACGACTGCGACGGCGACGCGGCTGGCTCGGGAGGAGAGGGCGGTGCTGGGCATGATGGGCCTTTCGGGGGACACGATCCAAGCGTTACGTCTGGTTCGACGTGTTTCAGGAAGTCAGGGTTCCCTGCGCATACCGGTGCAACCCGTACCATGAACCGACTGCAGGAGCCTGCGGTCGTCAGGAGACGAGATGACCAGCGAGGCGAGTCCCGGCGACGTTACGCCGGTGAGCGCTGACCAATGGCAGGCCCTGGGCGTCCTGGAGTCCGACATCGTCCTCGTCATCGATCCTGCGGGTTCCTGTTCATGGGCCCTCGGTGCACCGTGGGAGGGCCGGACGTTGCTGGACCTGTTCTCCGTCGACGACCATCCCGCCATCCAGCGCCTGCTCGGACCGGCCCCAGCGGGCCCCCTGTGGGTACGCGAGACGGACCCCGAAGGCGAGGTGACCTGGCTGCACGCGGTCAGCGTGCCCAGGTCCGACGGCGGCTGGGTTGTGCAGATCCGCCGACCGCGGCAGGTGCGGTCCGTCTCGCACAGTGAGGCGAACGGCCTCGACCACGTGACCGGAGTCGTCGGCCGAGACCGAGCGCTGGATGAGGTGGCCTTCCTGCTCTCGGCCACCCCTCGCACGGGCAAGGAGACCGCCATTGCCTGCTGCTCGCTGGATGATCTCGCCGCGGTGACCGGTGCCCACGGCGAAGCGGCGGCCGATGAGGTACTGCGCGTGGTCGCCGCCCGAGTCAGTGAGACTCTGCGTTCGGGGGATCTTGTCGCCCGAATCGGACATGACGAACTGCTCATCGTCCTTCGCGGCATTCATCACCTGCGAGGAGCACTTCGGGTCGCGAACAAGATCCGCAGTGTCGTGGAGGATCCGATCCCCGTTGGCGACGCCGAGATCGTCCAGACAGTGTGCGTGGGCGTCACGGTGATCAGTCGCGGCGAGGGTGTCGATTCGGTGCTGAAGCGCGCTCGCGGTGCACTGGCCATGGCCCAGGAGACGGGCCACAACATGGTGATGTCCAGCCCGCCGCTCTAGCCTGTCGCGAACCGGAGTGTGGACGAGGCACGTCCCGCCCTACCGTTGGGCCATGTCCACAGCCCGCCAACGAGTCGCCACCGCCTGCAGCGCGATGACGTCCGCGGGTGGCCCCGTTGCCCTCATCGATCTTGCGTCCTCGGCGCACTGCAGCGTCCGGCAGCTGCAGCGCGACTTCCTGGACGTGCTGGGGATCAGCCCCCGTGAGTTCGGCCAAGCACTGCGCACGGATCGCACTCGGCAGGCCCTGCGCTCGTCCGACACCGTTCTCGACGCCGCGTTCAGCGCGGGTTACGGATCGGTACGCGCCTTCTACGAGGAGGCAGCCCGGCGCCTAGGCATGACCCCGGCTGAGTACCTCGCAGGTGCCCCGGATCAGGCCCTGCTCTGGTCGGTCACGCGAACCGACGTCGGCGACGTCATTGCGGTCGCCACGCCGCGGGGGCTGGCGGCAGTGCGCATTGGCAGGGAGCGCGACCTGGTGCGCGAGATCAAGGCGGAGTTCCCGAAGGCACGACTGCACAGAGACGATGCCGCAATGTCAGACGTGATGGCGGCGCTGGCCGCGCTCTGCGCTGGCGCAGAAACGGCGGAGTTGCCGGTCGACGTCCACGGCACGGCGTTCCAGGCACGGGTGTGGAGTGCCCTGCGCGAGATTCCTCAGGGCCAGACTCGCACCTACACCGAGGTCGCGACGTCGATCGGCCGCCCGACATCGGTCAGGGCGGTGGCCCGGGCGTGCGCCACGAATCCCGTTGCCCTCGCCATTCCCTGCCATCGCGTCATCAGGTCGGACGGCACCCTCGCTGGCTACCGCTGGGGGCTCGCCGTCAAGGCGTCGCTCCTCGCCAGCGAGCACGCGTGAAGACTTCGCCACGGACCTGGCTGCCCTACTACCTGCTACTCGCCCTCATCTGGGGCAACTCCTTCGTGTTCATCAAGGTCGGCCTGGGTTCGCTGACACCAGCTGGTGTCGTGCTGAGTCGCCTCTTCCTGGGCATGGTCACGATGCTGGTGATCTGCGCGATCACGCGTACGCCTCTGCCACCTCGTCGCTACTGGAGCCCGCTCTTCGTGGCTGCCTTCCTCATGACCAGCGGGGGGTGGGGCCTGTTCGCGTTCAGTGAGCAGTACCTGTCCTCCGCGCTTGCCGGCATCATCAATGGAGCGACGCCACTGATGACTCTCGTGGCGATCCTCGTCGCCTTCCGGGAGGAACGGCCGACGCGCGAGCGCATGATCGGCCTGGCCATCGGGTTCACTGGAGTGCTGGTCGTCGTGGGCGTGTGGCAGGGATTGGGCGCCGCCACCTGGCTCGGCATCGGTGCCTGCGTCCTGGCCACCGTCGGGTACGGAATCTCCTACCCGCACGTCCGGCGCCATCTGGCGACGGGCGGCAGTGAGGTGCGACCGCTGACCTTCGCGACAGGGCTGATGATCATGGGCACCCTGCAGATCGCTCCGGTCGCGGCCATCACCGGCTACTCGCACGATCCGATCACCGTCCAGGTCGTGCTGGCGATGCTGGCGCTCGGCTGCCTGGGCAGCGGACTTGCATACGTCCTCAACTTCGTCATCATCAGCCGATCCGACGCCACGACCGCGAGCACGGTCACCTACGTCATCACCCTGGTGGCGGTGCTGTCCGGCGCCATCGTGCTTGGCGAGCACATCACCTGGAACGAGCCGGTCGGTGCCGCACTGGTCATCCTTGGCGCGGCGGTGGCCCAGGGACTGCTGCGGATTCGGGCGCTTTCGCCGACCCGGTGCTGATGGGGAACAATGGGCGGGCCATGAACCCAGTCAGCCCGATAGGCGACCTCCAGACCGACGTTCTCGTCGTGGGTGCCGGCCCTGCCGGGAGCGCAGCGGCGGCGTGGTCCGCCCGCGCCGGGCTCGAGGTCCTGCTGGTCGATGCGGAGACCTTCCCCCGCGACAAGCCCTGCGGAGACGGCTTGACGCCACGGGCCATCGCCGAGCTCGAGCAGCTTGGCCTGGGTGCCTGGCTGGAGGGCCGGGCCCGCAACTGGGGGCTGCGTGCTGCGGGCTTCGGCCAGGAGCTCTACCTGCCATGGCCCGGTGGATCGCTGCCACGAAACGGCTCGGCCGCGCCTCGCATGGAGCTCGATGCCGTGATCCGGCAGGTGGCACTCGACGCGGGTGTCAACGCGCTCGAAGGTCACCGGGCCATCGACGTGGTGATGGATGGCGATCGACTGTCTGGAGTGGTGTTCTCGATCGGGAGTGGTCGCGCGGCGCAGAAGGTGACGATCGGCTGTCGTCGATTGGTCGTCGCCGACGGCGCCCGGTCGCAACTCGGCCGCGCGCTTGGCCGCACCTGGCACCGCAGCACTGCATACGGCGTTGCGGCTCGCGGCTACATCAAGTCCGGTCGCAGTGATGATCCGTGGATCTCGTCGCATCTCGAACTGCGCGGAGAGCAGGGCGAACTGCTGTCCGGTTATGGATGGGTGTTTCCGCTCGCAGACGGTGAGGTCAATGTCGGAGTCGGCACGCTGGCGACGGCGAAGCACCCGGCCGACGTCAACCTGCGCGGCCTGCTCACGCACTACGCCGAGTCTCAGCGAGACGACTGGCAGTTAGCGGGTGACGTGCGAGCGCCGTGGTCGGCTCTGCTGCCGATGGGCGGCGCGGTGAGCGGGGTGGCCGGTCGCAACTGGATCCTCGTCGGCGATGCGGCCGGATGCGTGAACCCGCTCAACGGAGAGGGCATCGACTACGGCCTCGAGACCGGCCATCTGGCCGCCCGTGTGCTCGCCTCGACCATCCCGAACGGCGCCATGGACCTGTCCAACCAGTGGGCGCCACTGCTCCGCGAGCGCTACGGATCGGCCTTCTCCATCGCCCGCCGCCTGGCCGGTTACCTCACGGTGCCGAACCTCCTGCCGACTCTCGGGCCGGTGGGAATGCGCTCGCGCAGTCTGATGACCGTCGCCCTCCGGGTGATGGGCAATCTCATCACTCCGGAGGACGAGGACACCGTGGCCCGCCTCTGGCGGGCATCAGGCCGAGTGAGCCTTCGGTTCGACGACCGGCAGCCCTTCACCTAGGCCGGTTATTACGAGCTGGGCCCCTTGGACCTGGCCGTGCGCACCGCGGTCATGGCGGTGTCGAGCTCGCTCAGCCAATCGGACTCGTGCTGGCCCACCAGGCGTACGCACCAGGAGAGGGCATCGGCTCGCGACTTGGCGACCCCGGCTTCGACGAGGGTGTCAAGCACGCGCCGTTGAGGCTGGGCGAGGCGGGTCATGACGGGGACGGCCAGGCGAGTGAAGGACTCGGTGGTGTCGCCGCAGGTGACGGCCCAGGACACCTTGCGACCGGTGCGCTCCTCGAGTTCGAGGGCGATCTCGATGCGGTGCGCGCGAGTCTCCTCACGGAAGCGCCGAATACGGCCTGACTGGCCGTCCGTGGTGTCGGCTGGTGCGTCGATCGCGCCGGTGATGGTGATCTCCTCGCGGTCGAGGGTTACCTCGACGGCGGTGAACCAGTCGTCGGGAAGTCGACCGGCAAGCCACTCGGACACGCTGAATGTCTGCTCTGTTGTTGTCATGTAATTATGATTACTCAGCAACAGAACGGGCGCAAGGCCGGTTCGCTGGGAGCGGAAGTCAGGCTCCGAAGTGCTCTACGACCGGGGTGCCGTCGAAATGCGGGCCGATCAGGGTGCGCCACTCGTCGAACAGGTCTGAGCCGCGGAATCCCTCGAGGTGTGCCTCAAGCGAGTCCCACCGAATGGTGAACAGGTAGGTCCCGGGCCGCTCGACCCCCCACCCGTGGCTGGTGAACTCGACGAAGCCGTCAGCACGGTGCAGCACGGTCTGTGCCGCCTGAAGCAGGTCGGACTCGAAGTCCTGCTCGTGACCGGGAAGAACGGGGATGAGGGCGACTTCGAGGATCATGCCGTCACGTTACGAGGCTGGAGTCGGCCCGTCCAGCGCGAAGACGTCGAATCGGGCATCACTCCACTCCGGGCTGATTCCGGCGGTCTCCTGTGCCGGCCACGGCTTCCCACTGCCCTTGGTCCAGGCCGCGTAGTCGCGGTCGAAGAGCACGGCGCAGAAACCCATGTCGTGCAGCACGGTGAGCTGTGCCGCATCGAGGGTCGTCGGAAGTGCTCGAAGTGCGGTATCCCCGGCGGTTGCCTGCATCGAGCCGAAGCTCCACGTGCCGTCGGGATTCAGCAGGTACGGCACGAACCCGCGGTAGTAGTAGTCGATGAAGTCGGCGCGGGTACTGGACAGAGGGAAGTCAGGGAACGTCTGCAGTGGCAGCTGCACCACGGGGCAGTCGGGGCGCGTCTGCTTCAGGTAGTCGACGGCGGCCGCCTCGGCGACGCTCCCGGAAGGGGTGCCGGTGGGACGAGGAAGCGTCTTGGCGTCCAGCATGACGAGACCTATCCCCGCGATCACGAACGCCACCACGATGACGCGTCCCACGCTGCCCTTCCAGTGGCCGAGCGCGGACGAGACACTCGGTGCGACCAGGATCATGCCGATAAGCGCGATCAGGATGATCAGCCTCGACCAGCCGCGTAGCGGCGACTCCACGCCGATGGCAAAGAGCAGAGCCTCCTGGAGTGTTCCGAGTCCCTTGGTCAGGAACGCCAGCAGCGACAACTGAAGCAGGACGAGCAGCCAGCCGACGTGCCCGAGTCGATCACGTCGGTATCCGAGGTAGGCAGTCATCGCGATCAGGACGGCAGCAATTCCGGTCAGTGCCGGGATGGTCCCCACCACGCTGAGCTCGTGCGAAGCGGCGGGCACCAACTCGGCGATGCGGGGAATGTGCGTGCGCAGGAAGGTCGACGAAACGAGGAAGTCGGTCAGGGAGCCGCCATAGATGATCGAGTCCCACACCTGCCGACCGGTGCTCGATCCAGGAACGTGGTTGATGAGCGCGAGAGCCACGGGGATGACAGCGCCGATGGCAACGAAGGCGCCCACCAGTGTGGTCCTGACCAGCCACTCACGCGAACGCAGCAACGCCGCGACCAGCAGCCCGAGCACGATGAAGAAGGCCACGATGAAGATCCACCACAGGGGCGACAACAGCGTGATGACTGCGAGTGCGACCAGGGCGATCCAGCGCGCACGCGCTGTGTTCGAGCGGATCAGGTACGCCGTGACCGCGATGGTCGCTGGCAGCAGGTAGAAGGCTGCGACGTTGTAGTGGCCCACCTTGCTGAGCACGAAGGGCGAGGCCCCGACGGCGATGGAGAAGACCGCGCAAACGGCAGCGTGCGTACGCCCCGCAGCAGCCCACCGAATCGCGAAGAATGACGCCACCGTGTTGGCTGCTGCCGTCGCGGCCATCAGCAGCGTCAGCGCAGTTCCCACTCCCGTTCCGAGGAGGCCGAACAGCCAGGCGCCGGTCAGGAACGCGATGCTCCCGCCGGTGGGGTACTGCCACGGGTTGAACCCCTCGGGCCAGCCCGCATGCATGGTGGTCCCGAACGGGCCGGACTGCATCGCCGACTGCACCATCGCCGAGATCCACGCAGGGTCACCGGACGTCTGCAGCGCCGGACTGGCGAGATAGGGCGCCTCCCACCACCAGGTGAGCAAGGCAACGAAGACGCCGCATGCGGCGGCCACGGCAGCATCGGTGCGCCGTGTCTGCGTCAGAATGACCAGTCCTCGGCGAGGACGTCCTCCTGCAGCGCCATGCGGAGTGGTTCCATGGCCAGGACTGCGGGCGGTCCGGCGAGCAAGTCGGGCATCGCCGACATCATGCGCGCGAAACCAGCCGATGCCCGATGAGCATCCTGTGCATCGGCGTCCCGGAAAACCTCGTACAGCCAGACGATGTCGGCGTCGTCGCTGTCGAGTGACACGATGAAGATCTCGGTGCCGGGCTCTTCGCCGAGCCCGTCGGCATAGGTGTTCAGCATGTCGAGCATCGCAGGGCGTTGGCCCTTGTTGCACGTGAGCCGCACCAGCAGGCTGCGACGGCCTGGCAGGAGCGCCTGCACCGGCTCGCTCATGACTGCCTACGCGGCGTTCTCGGCGTACCAGGCATAGGTGCTGGCGAGGCCGTCGCGGAGGGAGATCGTCGGATACCAGCCGAGGTCGTTGATGCGCGTGGTGTCGAGCAGCTTGCGCGGCATCCCATCGGGCTTGGAGGAGTCCCACTCGATGGTGCCCTCGAAACCGACGACGTCGGCGACGGTCTCGGCGAGCACCTTGATCGGCAGGTCGTCGCCCCACCCGACGTTGATGGTCTCGGGGGAGTCGTACTTCTGCAGGAGCATCAGGGCGGCCTGGGCGAGGTCGTCGACGTGGAGGAACTCGCGGCGCGGTGCGCCCGTGCCCCACACCGTCACGGTCGGTGCCCCAGAGACCTTGGCCTCGTGGAAGCGCCGGATGAACGCAGGCAGGACGTGGGAGGTCTCGAGGTTGAAGTTGTCCTGCGGGCCGTAGAGGTTGGTCGGCATGGCGGAAATCCAGCGACGCCCGTACTGCGTGCGGTGCGCCTCGATGTAGAAAATGCCGGAGATCTTGGCCATCGCGTACGCCTGATTGGTCGGCTCCAGTGGACCGGTCATCAAGGAGGACTCCTTGATCGGCTGTGTCGCGTGCCGCGGGTAGATGCACGACGAGCCGAGGAACAGCAGGTTCTGCACGTCGGCCGTGTGGGCGGCATCCATCACATTGGTCTGGATCAGCAGATTGTCCTTGAGGAAGTCCACCGGGTACGTGGAGTTCGCCATGATCCCGCCGACGCGCGCGGCCGCGTCGATGACGACGTCTGGCTTGGCGGACACGATGGCATCCATCGCCGCCTCACGGTCGCGCAGGTCGAGTTCACTGGACCGCCAGCCGACGACATCGCCGACGCCGGCGTCGCGCAGCGCGCGCACGATCGCCGACCCGACCAGTCCGTTGTGGCCGGCGACGTAGACCTTCACGTCGCCCCACGGGAATTCGGAGTGCATGGTCGTTGATTCTGTCACAGCGACCTCCGTCAGCCTCCCCCTAACCGACCCCGGGGTGAAAGGATGACGGTCATGAGAGTCGTGACCGTCGAGCAGTTGAAGCGAATCCTTGCCAGCCTTCCGGAGAACCCCCGTGTGGTGGCGTCCGGCAACTTCGCCACCCCGACGGTCCTGCTCTGTGCCCTTGACGAGTCGGTGCCCGAGTACATCCTGCACATGCTCAATGCGCAGAAGGGCCTGCCCGATCGTGATGGCGTGACCTACGAGACCGCCTTTGTCGGGCCAGGGATGCGGCACCACGAGAGCCTCGTCTACATCCCCTGTCGGCTCAGCCTCGTTCCCGTCCTGTATCGCGACCACTACTGGCCCGACGTGGTACTCATCCATACGTCGGCTCGTCGTCACGACACCGTCAGCCTCGGCACGGAGGTCAACGTCCTGCCGGCAGCCATTGAGGCCGCCCGCGAGCGCGGGGGGATCGTCATCGCGCAGGCGAACCCCCAGATGCCGTACACCTACGGCGATGCACAGGTCTACGAGCACGAGATCGACTATCTCGTCGAGGTCGATGAGCCGTTGCCGACCCACGATGCGGGGGATCTCGACGAGGTCTCGAGGCAAATCGGTGAGCTGGTCGCGGCGAAGGTCGCCGACAACTCGACTCTCCAGTTGGGTATCGGAGCGGTTCCGGATGCGGTCCTTGCTTCGCTCACCCAACGACGCGGCATGCGCATCTGGACCGAGATGTTCAGTGATGGCGTCCTGGAGATGTTCAAGCGCGGCTGCCTTGACGCCGACGTCCCGCTTACCGCCTCCTTCCTGTTCGGCTCGCGTGAGCTGTACGACTGGGTGCACCTCAACAAGCGGATCCGCATGCTGCGCACCGAGAAGACGAACGACCCGGGTCAGATCGCACGCCAGGCGCGGATGACGAGTGTCAACGCGGCGCTGCAGGTCGACCTGTTCGATCAGGCGAACGCGAGTCGAGTGAAGGGCCATATCTACTCGGGCTTCGGCGGTTCGACGGACTTCATCGTGGGTGCCTTGCACTCACGTGGTGGTCAGTCGTTCATGGCGCTTCAGTCGTGGCACAAGAAGGCCAAGGTGTCCACGATTGTGCCTCGTATCACTGAGCCGGTGACGAGCTTCCAGCACAGCTTCGTCGCTACCGAGCACGGCGTCGCACAGTGCTTCGGCCGCAACAACGTCGAGCAGGCTGCCGCGATCATCGAGCATGCCGCGCACCCGGATGTGCGCGACGAGCTCCGCGAGGCCGCAGCGGCGATGGGTCTTGCCTAGATGCCCGAACTCCCGGAGGTAGAGGCGCTCGCACGCGTCCTCACCGACCGGACGGCAGGCCAGGTCATCGCCGACGCGTCGTTGGCGAGCCTGTCGGCACTCAAGACCGTAGCGCCGTCGATTGTCGACGTCGTGGGCCTGCGCGTGCGTGAGGTGACGCGCCGTGGCAAGTTCCTGGACCTTGCCACCATCGACGGCCCGCACCTGATTTGGCACCTCTCGCTGGCGGGCTGGGTGCAGTGGAGCGACGAGATGCTCACTGGCCCAGTGAAGCCCGGCAAGGGACCGCTCGCCCTGCGCATGTCCTTCGTCAACGATGACGGCGAGCCGCTGGGTCGCATCGACATCACCGAGTACGGAACGAAGAAGCGGCTGGCGATCTACGTCGTCGTCGATCCGAACGAAGTCCCGGGAGTCGCTCGATTGGGCCCGGATGCGCTCAGTGCTGACCTGACACCGGAGCGTTTCAGCGGAATCCTGTCCGCGGCCGGACGCGCGCAAGTGAAGGGCGTGTTGCGCGACCAGTCCGTAATCGCCGGAATTGGCAACGCCTACAGCGATGAGATCCTGCACGCGGCGCGGCTGTCCCCCTTCCATCCCTGCTCCACATTGACCGATGAGCAGGTCGCCAAGCTCTTCGCATGCATGCGATCGACTCTCATCGAGGCGATCGACAACAGTGTCGGGCACGGGACCGGCACCTTGAAGGCGGAGAAGAAGGCGAATCTCGCCGTGCACGGCCGTGCCGGTGAGACGTGTCCTGTATGCGGGGATGTGGTGCGCGAGGTGTCGTTTGCCGAGCGAGCTCTGCAGTACTGCGCCACGTGCCAGACGGGCGGCAAGCCACTCGCCGATCGCCGCATGAGCCGACTGCTCAAGTAGAGCCCGTAGACTCACCGCCCATGTTCGGAAACAAGAAGAGCCAAGCCAGCAGCGTCCTGCCCCCCAGCAAGTACCGCATGGGAGGCAAGCACTTCAAGAACGACGCTGCCTTCGTGAAAACGGCCGTGCGAGACGTCAAGCGCCTGGAGAAGTACGCCGGGCTGACGAAGCAGTCCCGCCTGTATGACTGGGGCTCTGGCGCCGGGCGCCTGGCGGTAGGCGTACGCGAGCATCTGGGTCGAGTCGCCGACTACCACGGCGTCGACGTGCAGCCAGAGCTCATCGAGTGGGCAGACGCGAACCTGACGGCGCCGGGATTCCGGTTCACCTGCGTCGATGTGAGCAATGAGCGGTACAACCCGGACGGCACCCCCGAACGCACCCTCGCCACGGATCCTGGCACCGTCGATGTCTTCTACGCCTACTCCGTGTTCTCGCACATGAATGACGAGGACACACCGGCCTACCTGAGCCTCATTCGTGAGGCTCTGGCTCCCAATGGCCTGGCCCTGGTGACCTGCTTCGTGGAGGAGGACGTGCCCGGCTGGGAGGAGAATCCCGAGGGCTACGGCCCGCTGGAGTGGAAGGGCCGCCTGCACTGCACGAGGTTCGCGCGGTGGCACTTCGAGGACCACGTCAACGCCGCCAGACTGGCAGTCGATCGGTTCGAGTACGGCCGAGAGACCGATGGTCAGAGCCTGTATGTCCTCAGGTGCCGTTGACCAGCCCATTACCTTCCGTCGGCTACGCTCCCTTCTTGTTCTGACCTACAACGAAAGGCTCCCCATGCGCCGCGTGACCCTGGCCCTGGCAGCAGTCGTCTCACTGGTCGCTATCGGACTGGCGACCGTCCCGGCCGCCAACGCGGCGAACAGCAGTGCGGGCGGACCGATCAGCCAGACCTCGTTCGGCATGCATGTGCCGTCGATCGCGGCAGGAGCCGATCCGACCGTCGCCTATGGGTCGATCCGCCTGTGGGACTCGGGTGTCGCCTGGGGACAGGTGGAGCAGAAGGACAACAAGTTCTGGTGGGACGGCCTTGATCGGGCGATCGGCAGCTCCAACACCCAGAACGTGAAGATCCTCTACGTGCTGGGCTCGAGCCCGACGTGGGCGGCAAGCAACACGAAGCAGGGCACGTACCCCAACAAGGGCGCGGCGTCGATGCCGAACCTGAAGGCCTGGAAGGGCTGGGTTCAGGCGGTCTGCGCCCGGTACGGCGACTCGATCGAGTCGTACCAGATCTGGAACGAGGCGAACCTCACCACCTTCTGGCAGGGCACGCCGAAGCAGATGGCGCAGCTCACGAACGAGGCGTACAAGATCATCCGCTCCTGTGACCCCACGGCCAAGGTCGTGGCGGCCAGCAGCACGGTGCGCCTGCAGAGTGCCTACAAGAAGTTCTTCCCGGCGTACCTCAGCGAGCTCAAGAAGCTCAAGTGGCCGATTGACGCGGTCGCCGTGCACCTGTACCCGGCTAGCACGGGGACGCCCGGAACGCGCGCCGGCTACATCACCCAGGTCCAGGCGGACATGAAGAAGGCCAAAGTGCCGGCGACCAAGGAACTGTGGGACACCGAGATCAACTACGGGATCGCCGGCCCGGGCAGCAAGTACCCCGATCAGAACATCAATGGATCGCAGGCGGCCGCCTGGACCGCGCAGACCTACCTGGACGACGTCCGGCTCGGAGTGGCTAGGGCCTACTGGTACTTCTGGGCCCCCCAGACCAATCTGGTCGGAATCCAGATGAACACCGGCTCCCCGGGCGCCTCGGGCTACCAGTTGGTCAACGAGTGGCTGAACGGCAAGTACTACACCTGCCAGAGCGGGTCCGTGAACACTTGCGCACTGGGCAACTACGCCCAGCCACAGGTGATTGCCTGGGCGTCGAGTGGCTCAGGTACCTTTACGGTGCCAGCCAACGTGACGCGAGCCTGCGACGCGATGGGCAATTGCATCCCGGCTCAGGCCGGTGCCACGGTCACGATTGGAAGCATGCCGCAATGGTTTGGAACCGCCGAAGCCTGGTAATCGCGATGACGGCGCTGTCCGTCTCAGCGCTCACCATGACCGCATGCTCATCCGGGGGATCTGCCCCGGCGACGTCCACTGCCACGGCAGCGCCGTCGTCAACCGCCATCCCCGCTGACGCCGTCCAGCCAAGCCTCGTCGGCATGCATGTCGAGGGCGAGGAAGCCGGTGCCTGGCCGTCGGCCCCGTTCGGTGCGCTGCGCCTGTGGGACAACGGAACGGCGTGGTCGCAGATCGAGACCAAGCCGGGCGTCTACAAGTGGGACAACCTCGAGGGTGCCCTCGAGAACGCGCAGAAGAAGGGGATGACCGACGTCCTCATGGTGCTGGGCACCACGCCCCAGTGGAACGCCAAGGTCGTCGGACCCGATGACTACCCACAGCCGGGAGCCGCAAGCGCTCCGAAGGACCTGACCGCCTGGGACGCCTGGGTCACCGAGGTCGCCACGCGCTACAAGGGCCGCATCACCGCGTACCAGATCTGGAACGAGGCGAACCTCAAGAACTTCTGGAATGGCACACCCGAGGAGATGGCGGACCTCACCAAGCGCGCCTACGACATCATCAAGAAGATCGATCCGGAAGCGCTGGTGGTCTCGGCATCCCCGTCCACGCGCCTCACCGCACCGTTCCAGAAGTTCTTCCCGGCGTACCTGAAGGCGCTGGCCGCCAAGGGTTGGCCGATCGACGTGGTCGCGATCCACACCTACCCGGCCGCCGATGGCGATCCCGCCGCACGTGGCCTGGCGATCAAGGTGGTCCAGGACTACCTGAAGGCAGCCTCCGCGCCGGACATCCCCCTGTGGGACACCGAGCTGAACTACGGCCTGGCCGGTCCGGGCGACAACCCCAAGCAGGACATCACTGGCGCGAAAGCCGCTGGCTGGGTCGTGCGCACGTACATCGATGACCTTCGTTACGGCGTCGGCCGCTCCTACTGGTACATCTGGACCCAGAAGCCGTATCCGCTGCTGGGCATCCAGGCCTACCCGGGCTCGGACGCCGAACAGGGCTTCTTCGCCCTGGACCGCTGGGTCACCGGAGCCAAGTTCGAGTCCTGTCAGGACACCGCCGGAGCCGTGACCTGCACGTTCGACCGTGGTGGGCAGAAGTCCATCGTCGCGTGGGCGGAGAAGGGCGACGCGAAGTACAACGCACCGGCGAATGCACTGCTGGTGTGCGATCCGCTGTCGAACTGCACACAGGCCACGCCGGGTGCACCGATTACTCTCACCGAGGTGCCGATCAACATCTCCCTGCAGGGTTAGCGATTCGTCACGATTGCGCAAAGCCCCCCTGCAGTAACGCGTTGAGGTGGGGAGTCGCTGCTAGCGTGGGTGGATTGACGGCCCCGGGAGGTGATCGTGTCGCTGGAAGAGCGTCGTGACGCCACCCCCAAGGACGTCCCTCTGGACGTCGAGGTCCACCACACCATCCCCCTGAGGATGCCGGCACGCATCGGCTGGGCCGAGGCGCATTCGCACCGAGATCGCCCGCACCTTCGCCGTGACCCACTACGCGTCTACGCGATTCGAGCCTTTGTCCTCGACCTCGTCGTCATCAGCGTCGCTGGCATCGTCGGCTTCATCCTTCGTTGGGCGATCCCCTACTCGGTCGACCTGAACAATTGGTCGTATGTGT
>Ga0194063_10001693_pt1 | contig 14140 bp, 13 predicted proteins | sample SepL3720m_MetaG_FD_155459 | JGI IMG/M metagenome (GOLD analysis project Ga0194063, IMG submission 155459) | Anoxic zone freshwater microbial communities from boreal shield lake in IISD Experimental Lakes Area, Ontario, Canada - Sep2016-L373-20m | ecosystem: Environmental > Aquatic > Freshwater... | reverse complement strand
TTCAAACGCCAGTTCCGGCTGCTCTCGAGCGGCCTGCCGCTTTCCGCAGAGACTTTCGAACTCATCCAGTCGATCCGCAGGGAGGTTTACGATAGCAAGGATTATCTGGAAGGGATCCAGTCCTTCCACGAAAAGCGCCCGCCTGTTTTCCGCGGCGAATAACCCGAAGTGGCCTGTGGCGCGGAGGCTTCCTCCCTCGCCACAGGCCGGTGGGGGGAAATCACCGCCAGCGGAAATTGTTTCCCAAAAATGCCGCCAGACCGACTGTCGCGAGAATTGTCGATTTGAGATTCATAAACATCCCGCTTACAATAACATCTATGACTCGGGTTTATGCAAATCTGCTGCTACTGGTTCTGCTGGCTGGAGTTTCAGGATGCGCTTCGGTTTCTTCGACCTCCCAGTATTATTTTCCGGTTACTACCGATGTCTATCCGCCCAAGGCGAAAGACACCCCAATCCCGATCTTGAGCAAAGCTCCCGACAAGCGCCACAAGGTCATCGGTCGGCTCGCGTTCTGTTCCGATGTCGGATGGAAATTCATGCGCGACAGCATGATCTACAATGCCCGGGTCAATGGTGCCGATGCCGTGATCTTGAAAAAGGCGGAGTCCAAGGACCAGGTGCGGTTCACGGAGGTCCCTCCACGCACAGATTGGATTCCCGTGCCCGGGCCTGTCGTCGCCGTCAACAACGGCAAGCACTGTCGGAATCAAACGTATGTCAGCTATCCGAACTACATGCCGGTTTACCGGCCCGGCTACATCTACCGATGGGTCCAGACCATCATCGGAATTGACGCCGAAATGATCGTCCTCAAATAGGGCGGCCCGGCTATCGATTCCGAACCTCACGTTTTGCCGAACAAATGTGCCTCGGCAGAACAGACTGAGATTTCCATTTGCGAATCGGGGGGATTCCGCCGACTATCTACGAATGGTCTTTTCCAAAAAGGCCGGACAGCATGCGGCGTCAGCCGGAGTGACGATCCGGCAACGGTTCGAATATTGGGGCCTTCGCGTTGCGGGGTATTTGGTGCTGTGGTTTCCGCACCGGTGCCTGGTGTGGTTTGCCAAGCCGATCGGTTCGATCGCATACCTCATGGATTCCAAGGGGCGGAGGGTTTCGATGCAGAACCTCGATGCCGCCTTCGGCGAGACGATCACCCGGAGCGAGAAGAAGCGCATCGCGGAATCCGCCTACCAGAATTTCGCGAGGACGATGTTCGAGCTTTTCTGGTCGCCGAATCTCACCCGGAAAATCGTGAACAAAACTTTTCGCACGGAGGGCCTGGTCGAAGGCGCGGCTCTCGCGCCGACGATTTTTGTCACGACGCATTTCTCCAATTTCGAGTGGCTGGGGCAGAACGTCCCGTTCTTCCACGGCCCGGGGATCGTCGTGGCACAGAAGCTCAAGAACCCGCTTCTCGGCAGGTATTTCGACAGCCTCCGGGGGTGCACCGGAAACACGATCATCCCCCAGGAACGGGCGATCGCTCGGATGCTGAAGCACCTGAAAAGCGGCGGGTATTTTTGCGCGGTCGTGGACCTGAACCTCGACCCCGACGAGGCGAGCGTCATCATCGACGAGTTCTCCGGCCTGAAAACCTGCGTGACCCAGATGCACGCGGCGCTCGCCATCCACACCGGCGCACGGGTCGTGCCGTCGGAATGCCGCCCCCAGCCGGATGGCACCTACCGGATGATCTACCACAAGCCGCTGGAATTTCCGCCCGACGCCACGCCGGCGGAGATCGCCCAACAATGCTGGGATGTGCTTGAGCCGGGCATCCGCGAGGCTCCCGAATGCTGGCTGTGGTCGTATAAACACTGGCGGTTCAAACCCTCCGGCGGAAAAACGGAGCGGTATCCGGACTATGCGAACACCGCCAAGAGGTTCGACGACGCGCTCTTGAAGTAGGGTCCCAACATTACGATCTCGCGCCGATCCAGAATGTGGCACAGGCTTTCCGGTCTGTGGTTAAGCTGGCTCACAGGCCCCGAAAGCTGCAAGCCATCACCGGAAACGGTTGACTGACTGGGAACGGCTGCTTTAGCTGCCGCCGAAAAGTCCGGCGACTGAAGGCGCCTTATTTTCCCGGCTTTTCGAACAGTTTCATGTATTGCGGGAAGCCCTCTTTTTCGAGGTCTTCCGCGGGGATGAACCGGAGGGCTGCGGAGTTGATGCAGAAACGGGTGCCGGCGGGCGCCGGGCCGTCGTTGAAGAGGTGGCCGAGGTGGGAGTCCCCTTTCGACGAGCGGACTTCCGTGCGTTCCATCCCGTGCGAGGCGTCCTTCTTTTCCACGACCGCCGAACCGTCAATCGCACGGGTGAAGCTCGGCCATCCGGTGCCGGAATCAAATTTGTCCTTCGAGCTGAAGAGCGGCTGGCCGGAGACGACCGAGACGTAGATCCCGTCGCGGTGGTTGTTCCAGTATTCGTTTTTGAACGGCGGTTCGGTCCCGCACTGGGCGGTGACATATTCCTGGAGCGGGGTCAGCATGGATTTTTTGTCTTCGGCCAGCGCCAGGCTGGCGGATAATGCAAGCGCGGCAATCACGGCGGTTTTCATGGCCGGAATGTTGCACGAAAAAATCCGCTCCGCCACCGGTAATTACCGGCCCTGCAGCCGCATCGCCTGTTCGAGGATGCTCTGGGCGACCTCGTCGTGGTCGAGGCCGGTGGAATCAAAGCGGAAATCGGCGGCCTCGCTGTAGATCGACCGTCTCGAGGCAAGGAGCTCGCCGAAGGTTTTTCTCGGGTTTTCGGTCTGGAGGAGCGGGCGTCTCTGGCTGCGCGAGGCGCGCTCAAAAAGCGCGTCCGGGTCGGCATCCAGCCAGGCGACCGCCCCGATTTTTTTCATGCCAGCCCGGTTGGATTCGCGGAGGACGGCGCCGCCTCCGGTGGCCAGAACGATACCCGCCACGCCGACCAGATCGGCGAGCACCCGCTCCTCGATGTCCCGGAAGCTCTCCTCCCCGCCGGACGCAAAGATCTCCGGGATGCTTTTGTTTGCGGCCTGGACCACGAGCTCGTCGGTGTCCACAAACCGGTGTCCGGTCAGCGACGCGAGGCGCCGGCCGACGGAGGATTTTCCGCAGCCCATGAAGCCGATGAGAACGATGTTGGGAAGCACCGGGGCATATTCTCACGACCGTTATTGCACGCGAGCCTTTTTGATCGCGCTCGATTTCGTGTTCCACGGCATCCATGACTTTGATAGACTTGGGGTGAAGTCATTTTCAGATTGAACACACCCACCCTTCCAACGTGAAAGTTGAAACCCGCGTCGCTGCCGCAGGGGAGGGGATCCGCGCCGCCGCCAAGGTTCTGGCCTCGGGTGGGCTCGTGGCCCTGCCCACCGAAACGGTTTACGGGCTCGGGGCGGACGCGCTCGATCCCGTGGCCTGCGCAAAAATCTTCGAGGCCAAAGACCGGCCGCTGAGCGATCCGCTGATCGTTCACATCCCGAAGCTCGAATGGCTCGACCTGCTGGCGGTTGTTTCCGGGCCCGCGCGCCGGCTGGCGGAATATTTTTGGCCGGGCCCGTTGACGCTCGTGCTTCCGCGCCGCGAGATTGTTCCGGACCTCGTGACGGCAGGGCAGGACACCGTGGCGATCCGCATGAGCTCGCATCCGGTTTTTCAAGAGGTGTTGAACGCTTTCGGGAAACCCGTCGCCGCGCCGAGCGCAAACCGGTTCGGGCGGATCAGCCCTACTTGCGTGGAGCACGTGCTCTCGGAACTGGGCGGGCGAATCCCCCTCGTCCTCGACGGCGGGCCGTGCGCCCACGGTATCGAGTCCACGATCGTCCACGTCAACGGAGAAGGGATGCACATCCTGCGCAGCGGACCGGTCACTGCGGAGGAACTGGCTCCGTTCGGTGCGGTGCATGGTGCCGTGGCCGGGATCTCCGCGCCCGGTGGCCTGCTCAGCCACTATGCCCCGCGGACACCGATGAGGATTGCGGAGCCCGTGGAGCAGAAGTCCCGCCTGCTGTTTCCCCAAGAAGGCAGCCGGGACGGCCGCCACACACACTTCTCAGTCGGACTTCTTTCCTGGGAGTCTTCCGGCGAGGGTTTCGCCAAAGTGGAGCGACTCTCCCGCAAACAGGACCTCCGCGAGGCGGCCGCGAACCTCTACGGAGCGATGAGGCGGCTCGATGAGGCCGGGCTCGACGGGATCATCGCAGAACCCGTGCCGGAGACCGGCCTCGGAGCGGCCATCATGGAGCGCCTTCGCAAGGCATCGGCGCGATGAGCGAAAAACTCAACACCAAGGCGAGCGGGATCATCGCGGTCGCCGTGATGTGCAGCCGCGTGCTCGGCCTGGTGCGCGAGGTGCTCTTCAATTCGCTTTTCGGTACGGCGTCGATGGGGCTCTTCCTGATCGCGTTCCGCGCCCCAAACCTCCTGCGCGACCTGTTCGCGGAGGGGGCTCTCTCGACCGCTTTCGTCACGGTTTTTTCCCAGAGAATCAAAAAGGAAGGCGAGGCATCCGCGTGGGTGCTGGCCTCGAAGATGATGACCCTCGCGGCGGTCTTCATGAGCTTTGTCAGCCTGCTCGGCATCGTCTTCGCGAAGGAATTGATCAGCGTGCTTGCGCCGGGGTTCGCGCCGCAGGACGCGGCGTTCACGATCGTGCTCACGCAGATCATGTATCCGTTCATCCTGCTCGTGTCGCTGGCCGCGCTGGTGATGGGGATGCTGAACTCGCGGAACGTCTTCGCCGCGCCCGCGATGGCATCGAGCTTTTTCAACGTCGGCTCGATCGTCGGCGGGGCATTTTTCGGATGGCTGATCGACCCCGGCTTCGGGCAGAAGGCGCTCATCGGGCTTTCGATTGGAACCCTCGTCGGCGGGTTCCTGCAGTTCGCCGTCCAGCTTCCGAGCCTGCGGCGCGTCGGGTTCCGGTTCCGTCCGGATTTCCGCTGGGGCGACCCCGGGATCAAGCGAATCCTCGTGCTGATGGTGCCCTCGGTCATCGCGGCGAGCGCCGTCCAGATCAACGTGCTCGTCAATTCGAGCTTTGCGTCCTACGTTGGCAAAGAGGCGGTGACCTGGCTCAACAGCGCATTCCGGCTGATGCAGTTGCCGATCGGGGTCTTTGGCGTGGCCGTGGCGACGATCACTCTGCCGGTGGTATCGCGGATCGCGGCGGGCTCGGACACGAGCACGTTCGGCCCGACGCTCGGGAAGGCGATGCGGCTGGCGGTTTTTCTGACGCTGCCCGCCGCCGTAGGGCTCTGGTTTCTGGCCAATCCCGTGATCGGCCTGATCTACCAGCACGGGGAATTCCGCTCCAACGACACGCTGCAGACCGGGTTTGCGCTGCAGTTCTACGCGCTCGGGCTCGTCGCTTATTCATGCATCAAGGTCCTCTCGCCCGCATTCTACGCCATCGACCGCAAATGGACGCCGATGCTCGTCAGCTTCGGCTCGATCGCCCTGAACCTCACACTGAATTACCTCTTCGTCTTCAAAATGGGCCTCGAGCACCGAGGGCTCGCGCTCTCGACCACGATCTGCGCCACGCTGAATTTTACCGCGCTGTATTTTCTGATGCTCGGGCCGGCCGGCACGCTGGAAAGCCGGCGGTTTCTCCTCGCGCTCGCGCGGTGCGCGCTGGCAGCCGTCCCGCTCGGGGCCGCCTGCTGGGCGGGCATGCATTTCGCTCCCGCCATTTTTCCCAAACCGGTTTTCTGGCAGAACGCGATCGTGCTTTTTGCCACCATGGGAGCGGCTTTGCTGCTCTACCTTGGCGGATGCCTCGCGCTCCGCGTCGAGGAAACGAACGAGGCCGCGCGGATCGTGCTGCGGAAGCTCCGGCGGAAAGCCTGACGCTCAGTTGGCGGAGCGGACTTTGCCGCGCAGGTTTTTTGTCTCCGCGCGGCGGCGTTTGGATTCCACCATGCGGGCCTTCAACCCCCGGGAACGCTTGGCCTTCCGGCAGCGTTCGCGGGAGGCTTCCGCCAGGGCGGCGAGTTTTTTCTTTCGCGCGGATTCGGCCAATTTTTCTTCGAGGCGTTCGCGGGCGAGCGCGCGGTTCTGCGACTGGGAGCGGGAGTCCGTTGCCGTGACGATGAGCCCGGTCGGGATGTGCTTGAGGGTGACGGCGGTCGAAACCTTGTTGACATGCTGGCCGCCGGGCCCGCTGGACCGGTGAAAAATCTGTAGGATATCCTCGTCGCGTAGCCGGATCATGGAAACGAGTTTCACGCGGAGTTTGAAATTCCGCAAGGCCTGTGATGGAATGCCGGATCCCGACCATCCATCCTGACATGATCACATCGCTGCTCGCCTTCGCCATCCGGCTCGCCCTCGTGGCCGCCATGACATTTCTTTTCGTGGTTCTCTTCGAACACGGGCCCGCGAATTATCTCGAAAACGTGAAGGCGGATTTTTCCAAACTGGTGGAGGCCGCGAATCCCCCTGCTCCAGCAGCCCCGGCGGCGGAAAAATCTCCCAACAGCGGGACTTGATGAACTGCCGATCGACGTCTAAAGTCATCAACCCTTATGGCAGTCAAGACCGAGAAGGATCTCCCCGAACAGTTCCGCGCAACGTGGCTCAAAGCAATGAGCGCCATGCAGCTCCGGAATTTCGGCTATGCCGTGCAGCTCCTCCAGCCGCTCCTCAAAGCGCATCCTGAATTTCTGGCGGGACGCCAGCTTGCCCGCAAGGCGGCCATCGCCAAGACCGCCGGCAAGAAGGGTCTCCTCGGCGGACTTTCCAGCGCGTCGTTCAGCACGATGAAGGTGCAGGGGCTGATCAAGAAAGATCCCGCCGCCGCCATGGATGCCGCGGAAAAAATTCTTGAGAACGAGCCTTATAACGTTCAGGTGAACAACCTTCTCCGCGAGGCGGCGATGGCCGCAAACATTCCGGAGGTGGCGGCGTTCGCCCTCGAGACGATCATCGCGGGCAATCCCCGCGAGACAAAAATCCTGCACGAGCTGGCCAGGCATCACATGCAGCAGGGGAACCCCCACAAGGCGGTCGAAGTTTACAGCAGGATCACCGAGATCTCTCCGAACGATCTCGCGGCCATCAAGGGCGGGAAGGACGCCTCGGCCGCCGCCTCTATGCAGAAGGGCGGATGGGAGCGCGAGGGATCGACCTACCGCGACCTCCTCAAAGACGAGGAGCAGGCCGTTACGCTCGAGCAGCAGTCCCGCGTCGTCCGCAGCGACGACATGATCGAGCAGCTCCTCGAAGGGCTGCGCGCGAGGATCGAACGCGAGCCCGACAGCGTGGACGCCGCGAGGAAGATCGCGGAGCTCTGCGAGCAGAAAGAGGATTTCGAAAGCGCCACGAACTGGTATAACTACGCCGCCGGCCTGACCGGGAATTCCGACCAGGCGCTCGTCCGCAAAGCCGCGGATCTACGCCTCAGGCAGTTCGATGTCGCGATCGCGGCCCGCGAGGAGTTTATCGCCGCGAACCCGGACTCCGAAGAGGCCGCTCAATACAAGGCGGAGCTGGAATCCCTTGCCACCCAGCGCGCCGAAGCGCTTCTCGACGAGGCGAACCGGCGGGTCGAGCGGAACCCGACCGACCTGCAATTCCGTTACGAGCTGGGCGAGATCCTCATGAACCTGCACCGTTACCAGGAGGCGATTCCCGAGCTTCAGAAGGCGAGGATGAACCCGAACGCCCGCATCCGTTCGATGTGCCTGCTGGGCCAGTGCTTCACCGCCCGCGCGATGTATGACCTCGCGGCGAAAACCCTCTCGGACGCCTGCGCGGAGCTCACCCTCATGGACGCCGTCAAGAAGGATGTCGTTTACAACCTGGGCCTCGTCTACGAAAAGATGGGCGACAAGGAAAAATCCGTCGCCTGCATGAAGCAGATCTACGAGATCGACTACGGATACCGCGATGTCGCGGCGCGGGTCGAGGGGTCGTATTGACGGTCAGGCCGCGCGGGTCATGAAGCCGGCGAGCAGGCGGGTGAGGACGACCTCGTCGCTGGCTTGGCTGGTGACCATCTGAAGGTTGGCCTCGGCGCATCCCTGGAATGCCCGGTGCAGTTCCGCGGCGGTATAATGCACCGAATTTCTGGCCGCGATCCCCAGCGGGTAGGTGTTCAGCGTGCCGTCCTTTTTTCTGGGGAGATGGTCGATGTCCGCCGCGTTGAGCCGGTTCAGGACGGAGCCGAAAAACTGCGGCTGGGCCGGCGGCTGCAGCTTGTGGCGTGCGAGCAGGTCCTTCACGAGCAGAAGGTTTCTGACCGTCGGCACAATCGAGGCGAGAAGGATTCCGACCCCCTTTTCGCCCTGGCGGAGAAGCTGGGAAAGGGTTTCCAATGCGAGGGGCAGGTCACGCGCGGAAATGGCGTTCCCGATATCGAAGATCCCGCTTTCGCGGGTCGCCGGGACGAGGTCGCGGACATCCTGCGCCTCGATCGGGTGGCCGGGGCCGAAGGCCGTCTCCAGCTTGTCCAGCTCGTTGTCGAGTTGGCCGGAGTCGAGCCCGACCCTCGCGGCGAGCGCCTCAACGGCCGGATGGGAAATTTTCAGCCCGCGGTCATGGGCTTTCCCGGCCGTCCAGGAAACGACCTCCTCCTCGCCGGTGCCGAACCCGAGAACCGGTTTGTCGTGGAGGCTCGTCTTGCAGAGTTTGGTGAGCTGCTTGTAGGCCGAGCGGCGCTTGTCCGGCTCCGGGGCGCTCATCAAAAATGTCACCCCGTCGGGCAGCGGGTTTTTCAGGATTTCGCAGAGCGACTCCAGGGCAAGGGTGACAGATTCCGACCGGCCGGTGACGGTGTCGGCAAGGAAGGTGGCGCTCTTCAGCCAGACGAGCTTCGAGCCCCCCAAAAACGGCAGCGTGAGCAGGGCCTGCGAGGCCGCGTGGATTTTTCCCGTCGCCGCGTCCACCGTGTCCACCGCCCCGTCAATGGTCTCGAGGCCGAACGCGTCGGCTCCGGGTGCCAGCTCTGCGGCGAGGGCGACCGCCGCCTTTTTGACGGCCGACTCGTCGGAGCCGGTGATGAAGTAGGTGGTGGAAGCTTTGGAAGCCATGTGCCGGGAGTTTAGGCACATCCCTGAAAAATCACAAAACGGGTTTTCATGTTCTCGGAGATGCGCCCCGCCCCGGATCCTCCGAAAAATCGCGCGACGAAAACGTTGCCGCGGGGTTAAAATATCTGTCCGGCCGACCAGACGTCCACTCCATGACAAGAGCCCTTGCCCTTATTCTCTTCACCGTCGGCGTGGCCGGTGCCGTCGATGTTCCGTTTCCCATCGTCGGAACCGGCCAGTCCAGGTGCTACGATGACCGGAACGAAATTGCGCCGCCTCAACCCGGCCAACCGTTCTCCGGGCAGGACGCGCAGCAGAAGCACTCGCGGTCGTCTTACAAGCCGGGCGCCGACGGGCTGACCGTCCGGGACAACATCACCGGGCTGACCTGGCAGCGAAGCCCGGACACCAACGGCGACGCCAAGCTCAACCGGGGCGACAAACTGACCTTGGCCCAGGCCCTCGCTCTCCCCGGGAAGCTCAACGCCGCGAAATTCGGCGGGTTCGATGACTGGCGGCTGCCGGCGATCAAGGAACTGTATTCGCTCTTCGACGCGCGAGGCGCCGATCCCAGCGGACCGTCCGACGCCGACACCTCCTCGCTGACCCCGTTCATCGACACGAAGTTTTTCCAGTTCGCCTACGGGGACACGGGCAAAGGCGAGCGCACCATCGATTCCCAATACGCCTCGTCCACAAAGTATGTCGGCAAGGGAGCGCGCGGGTTCGACAAGCTCTTCGGCGTGAATTTCGCGGACGGACGGATCAAAGGCTACGACCTGATGATGCCGGGCGGGCGCGAGGAAAAGACGTTTTTTGTACAGTGCGTGCGTGGGAATCCCGGCTACGGAAAAAATGATTTTTGCGACAACGGCGACGGCACGGTCACCGACCGGGCGACCGGCCTGATGTGGTCGAAGGCGGACAGCGGCGCCGGCATGAACTGGCGCGACGCGCTCGCGTGGGTGCAAAAAATGAACGCGGAGAAATTTCTCGGCCGCGATGACTGGCGGCTCCCTGACGTGAAGGAACTGCAAAGCATCGTGGACTACACGCGATCGCCCGACACGACGCGGTCGGCCGCCATCGACCCGGTCTTCCGCTGCACGACGACCACGAACGAGGACGGCAAGGCGGACTTCCCGTTTTACTGGTCGGCGACGACGCATGCCGGACTTCATGGCGCCGGGGCCGCGATGTATGTTGCCTTCGGGCGGGCGGCGGGGTGGATGTCTCCGCGCGCATTCGCGGGAGGTCCGCCTCCTGAACGGCCCGTCGGTCCGGGCCTTCCACCCGGTCCGCCGCCGCAGCAGGGGAACGATGCCGGCCCGTATCACCTTGTGGATGTCCACGGTGCCGGCGCGCAGCGCAGCGACCCGAAGTCCGGCGATCCCGCGATGTTCCCGCACGGCCGCGGCCCGCAGGGCGACGTCATCCGCATCAACAACTTCGTCCGCCTCGTCCGAAACACGTCCACTCCATGAAAACAGCGATGACCCCGTTGCGCTTTGTCGAAACCATGCCGTGGCATGGGCATCTTGCCCATGTCTTGCTGGATGGTTGCGCATGGGCAGGATGCCCGTGCTGCGGGTGCAGGCCGCCTCAAAAAACTGCGAGCAATGGTTTCCGCGCGGAGAAACCGTCACTGCTCGCTGCCATTTTCTCGATCCTCTTCCTCGCCGGCCTTCCGCTCGCCGCGAAGCCGCCGAACTTTGTCGTCGTCCTCGGCGAAGGCCACGGCTGGAGCAGCACGTCGGTGCAGATGGACGATGCCGTGCCCGCATCGAAGAGCGCGACGGTCAGCACCCCGAACCTCGAAACTCTCGCAAACGGCGGAATGCGGTTCGCGGATTTCTACGCGGCCTCGCCGCGCTGCACGCCAACCCGGGCGGCGATCTTCACCGGAAAAAGCCCGGCGGCACTGCACATGACGTTCGTCGGCGAGGGCAAGGCGGATAACCGCGGAGCTGCGAACGGCAAACTCCTCCCGCCGGATTGCTCGATCGAACTCCCCCCGGGGGAAACGACGATCGCGGAATTCCTCAAGGCGGACGGCTACGCGACCGCCCATTTTGGAAAATGGCATGTCGGGCGCGTCGATCCCAGCCGGCACGGGTTCGACGAAAGCGATGGTTCGACGAACAACGGCGGGCCGGAAAACGTCCCGAATCCCCACCCGAAACAGCTCTTCGGAATGACAGAGCGCGGCATGGATTTCATGGCCCGGCAGGTCAGGGCCGGCAAGCCGTTCTACCTCCAGATGTCGCACTACGCGTTCCGGCACGCGGAGGGAGGCAGGCAGGAATCCAAGGAATCCGGCAAGCCGGAAGACGGCGCCCCGCCCGATCCGGCACAGGCGGAAGCCGATCTCGATGTCGCGTTCGGGATGGTCCTGAAAAAAATCGCCGGGCTGGGGATCGCGAACAATACCTACGTCATCTTCACAACCGACCACGGCACGCCGGGAAAGAACCCTCCGCTGGCGGGCGGCAAGGGAACGGTCCTTGAAGGGGGGCTGCGCGTGCCGTTCATCATTCGCGGGCCTGGGATCCAGCCCGGCACCTGCTCGCACGTCCGCGCGGAGGACGAGGACATTTTCCCAACGATCGCCGCGCTCGCGGGCATCACGAAGTCGTTGCCCGATGGCATCGAGGGCGGCAGCCTTGCCGGAGTCGTCCGCGGCGCGGGCAAGGGTGCCGTCCAACGCCCGCGCGAGGAGTTCGTCGTCCACTTCCCCCATTACGACAAAGACCCCGACGGCCCGGCGTCCGCGATCCTGCTGGGCGATTTCAAACTCGTCCGCATCTATGAGACCGGCGCGCTGAGTCTCTACAACATCGCACAGGATCCCGGCGAACGCCACGACCTCGCCGCCGAAATGCCGGAAAAAACCAAAGACCTGAACGTGCGGCTCACCGGCTACCTCGATGCGGTCCGCGCCCAGCTCCCGGTCCCGAACCCGAATTACGATCCCTCAAAGCCGGCGGATGCCCCGCGCGGCGGCGAAAAACGTAAGGCGCAACAATGAGGGCTCTTCTCATCGCTTTGCTGGCGGTCGGGTTTTTCGCGCGCGCCGAGGACGCGCCTCCCAGCCGTGCGGGCGGGCCACGCATGCCAGCCCAGGCCTCGAAATGCAACGACGTGCCGGCCCATCCGTTCGACATCATCCTCGGCCGCCCGGAGGCGGATTCCGTCACGGCCAGCGTCCTGTGCTACGAGAATGCCGACGGGTTCATCGCCTACGGGACCGAGCCGGGAAAGCTCACGGCAAAGACGCCGGCAAAGGCATTCAAAAATGGAGAGCCCGCAGAAATCCTGCTGCTGTCGCTCCAGCCAGACACCCGGTATTATTACCGGCTCCATTTCGGCCAGTCCACGAGCCCGGAGTTTTCGTTCCAGACCGCGAGGCCGCCGGGCAAGGGCTTCACGTTCACGGTCACGGCAGACTCGCATCTCGACTCGAACACCGACCCGGACCTCTACCAAAACACCCTCGCCAACGCGCTCGCGGACAAGCCGGATTTCCACATCGACCTCGGCGACACGTTCATGAGCGAGAAGCACGAGAACCGCGAGGCCGCCGCCAGGCAATACCTCGCCCAGCGCTTCTACCTCGGGCAGATCTGCAATGCCGCGCCGCTGTTCTTTGTGCTCGGCAACCACGACGGGGAAAGCCCGCGAGGGCGCGGCGACGATGGCCTCGCCGCCTGGTCGGCCCTCACCCGCAAGCGCTACTTCTCGAACCCCGTCCCAGACAAATTCTACACGGGCGACGGGTTCCAGCAGCCGGAAGCCGGGCTGCTGCAGGACTACTACGCGTGGGAATGGGGAGACGCGCTCTTCGTCGTTCTTGACCCGTATTGGTTTGCGCAAAAGGGCCGCGGCCGCAGCGACAACTGGAGACGCTCGCTCGGGATCGACCAATACCAGTGGCTCAAGCGCACGCTCGAAGCCAGCCGCGCCAAATTCAAACTCGTCTTCATCCACCACCTCGCCGGCGGCGCGGACGACCAATGCCGCGGCGGCGCGGAAGCCTCGCCGTTCTACGAATGGGGAGGCAAAAATGCCGACGGCTCGGACGGCTTCGCGCAGAACCGCCCCGGCTGGCCCGAGCCGATCCACGACCTCCTGAAAAAAAATAATGTGAGCATCGTGTTCCACGGCCACGACCACCTCTACGCCAAGCAGGATCTCGACGGGATCGTTTACCAGGAAGTCCCGCAACCCGGCTGCCCGGGCGACGGCAGGATCCCCCGAGCGGCCGCAGAATACGGCTATGCGGCCGGCATGATCCTCGGGAGTTCAGGACATATGCGCGTCGCCGTCTCGCCGGAAAATGTGAAGGCCGATTACGTGCGCTCCATTTTGCCGAAGGATGAAGCCGGCCCGCTCAAAAATGGCGCCGTCGCGGACCGCTACGAGCTTGCCGCACCAAGGCAGTAAGGGGCTCTAAAACCGGATCATGGCAGCGAGAGGCGGTATCAGGCCAACGCCCGCGCCATCGCCGCCAAATGGGCCGGAGTCGTGCCGCAGCAGCCTCCGATGATCGAGACTCCCGCATCCCGCAGGCGCAGCGCCACAGCGGCCATCTCCTCCGGAGTGGCGTCGTAGGCGACTCCCTCCGGGGTGTTTTTCGGGGCTCCGGCATTCGGCTGCAAAATCACTGGTGCCGTCCCCGCCGCGGCCTTGAGATCCTTTGCCAGAGCCAGGTAGTCGTCCAGGCTCAGGTCGGTCCCGCAGTTGGCGCCCACGATATCCGCGCCGGCTCCAAGAGCCGCGGCAATCGCCTCGTTCGCGGGTGTGCCCATCATCGTGCGGAACCCGTCGGCGGATTTTTGAAAGGCATAGGTCACGACCACCGGAAGTCCGGAGACCGACTTGGCGGCGCGGACTCCCACCGCCGCCTCGGCGGGGTCGCTCATCGTCTCGACCAGAACGGCATCGGCCCCGCCCTCGGCCAGCGCGCCGATCTGCTCTCCGAATATCGCGAGCAGTCCATCTTCCGTCATGTCGCCCAAAGGTTCCAGAAAATCCCCGAACGGCCCGACATCCCCGAAGACCCAGCCGTCAGGTCCGGCCGCCGCCCGCGCGAGCGCGGCGGCTTTGCGGTTCCAATCC
>Ga0194063_10001692_pt1 | contig 14149 bp, 11 predicted proteins | sample SepL3720m_MetaG_FD_155459 | JGI IMG/M metagenome (GOLD analysis project Ga0194063, IMG submission 155459) | Anoxic zone freshwater microbial communities from boreal shield lake in IISD Experimental Lakes Area, Ontario, Canada - Sep2016-L373-20m | ecosystem: Environmental > Aquatic > Freshwater... | reverse complement strand
ATCAATTACTCCGCCGTACTCCCGATTCTCCGCCTCGAATGGAATATGAACAACACCCAGGCCGGCATGATCTTCTCGGTCTATCAACTCGGCTACATCGTCTCCGGCGTCCTCTTGAGCATCCTGTCCGACCGCTTCAACATCAAACACATCTTCATTACCGCCGCATTCTGCTCTGGCATCGGCAACCTGCTCTTTGCTCTCTATGCGCATGACTTTGTCAGCGGAATGCTCTTCAGGGCGTTAACCGGCATCGGCATGGGCGGCACCTATATGCCCGGCCTCAAACTGGTGGCGGAACGTTTTGACGCTTCTCACCGCGGCAGAGCGATTGGGATTTACGTCGGATCGCTGGTAATGGGCGCTTCATTATCTCTGGCCGTAACCGGGTGGCTGACAGAACTATACGGTTGGCGTGCGGCTTTTATCGTCTCATCGCTTGGAGTGTTTTGCGGAGCGATGCTCGCTTTTCCTCTATTCAAGGGATACCGCCCTGCACCACGCACTTACAGCGAAGCGGGATATACCGGGGAGGTCATCAAAAACCGCCCTGCCCTGCTGATGATCTTGGGATATGGAGCACACATGTGGGAGATGTATGGAATGCGTAGCTGGCTGGCGCCATTTTTCGCGTCGGCACTAATCGGTTGGGGTATCGAATCGACCAAGGCGACCGGTTTAGCATCAACAATAGCGGCAGCATTGATCGGAATCGGGGCGTTTTCCACGGCGATCACCGGCACACTCTCGGACCGTTTTGGCCGAACCGCCACTATCTCGCTCGTCTTGTTCGCCAGTTCTGCCCTTTCATTTACCTTTGGCTGGCTGATAAATACAAATCTCTGGCTGACGCTGGCTGTAGGATTAGTCTACGGTTATCTGATTGTGGCCGAATCACCGGTGTTTTCAACCGGATTGACCGAGTTGGTGGCTCCCGGATATCTGGGAGCCGCAATGGGGATGCAATCGTTGATAGGTTACTCTATGGGTATGATCTCACCGACTGTTTTCGGGTGGGTTCTTGATACATTTCGAGGCTGGCAGCCATTTCCCGGCATAAGCGGAGAGTGGGGCATCGCCTTTGCCAGCCTCGGAATCGGAGGAGTAGCCGGCCCTCTCTTTATGTGGATGCTTCGAAGAACACCGGAGAGTATCAAAATGGCCGGGGGCAATCGTTAATGGTGTTTGCAGATGGCACTATGAACTCAATTTATTTCTCTTTCAACGCTCTGGTCAGCTTTTCAACAGAAGCTTCAAATCTATCAAAGCGCCTTTTTAGCGAATCAAGTTCCGATGCCTTTTCTTCGTCCCGCAGGAAGGAGTAACGGATACTGTTAAAAACAACCTCCTTCAGTTCCTTGTATGAAGGCTTATACCGACTGACAAAAAGCACGTACTCTCCGCTTAAGTTGTTACGCGAAACTCCAGGATCATCCGTCGAGATTACAAACGGCACACCAAAGCGACGGTACAGGTTGACCGGATGAGCCTCGTTTTTTACACCCAGAATGAAATCATTACTGGTGATATTCACTTCCACAGCAACCTTTTTTGCTTTCATCGAGGCAAGCAGATCTAAAGCGTTCAACTCATGGCTGATATCCACTCCATGTCCGATGCGTTTGGCCCCAGCTATCTCTACCGCATCATGGATGTGAAATTTCAGCCCTTCGGGCGGCACCATCCCTAAGACCAATTCTCCCGCATGCAGCGACAACCTGGTACCAGGGAATCTCTGGTTCAAAAATTTAAACATCTGCATATGCAGTTTATAATCCCGCATAGCTACGTAGCCGTTTTCCGGACCTACGATATTTATCCCAACAAGCACTTTGGTTTTTTGGGTAGCAGCAAATGCAGAGTACAAACCCGAAAATATCTGGGCTGGCGGGTTATTGCGGGATACATAACTTAGGAGGCGGATCTTGAAATCATTATTGTCAACTCCTGCAACGACCGCTTCCATGCTTTTGACATATTCCGAAATCTTCTGTTGGGCTTCCGGATCAGTGGCCATAAAGTCTGCATACGCCGACAAAGCCAGATAAATATCTTTTTCGTCGGCATGCTGTGGAAGATCATTTATCCGCTTGGCCAAAGCCGGTTTATCCACATCCGGAGCGCCTTTGAACATCGTTTCGAGATACTGGAGGTTTTCAGCCTTGGCTCTCTCCTTCAGAATATTGATACCTTCCTTGTATGAATAATTGGAAGCGGCCCAGAAGTAGCCAAAGGTATCAAAAAACTGCAGATCCGGTGCGGACTGTTCGTGATAGTGGTTGTTGTAGTCCTTATTTGACCAACGTTTGAGAACCTCACGATAGAAGCCAGCGTCTTTTCGAACTGAATCAGCGGACCGGCAAATTTTCCGTGCAGCCTCCGAGATTTGTGGCCTGGTCTCAACGCGGTATTTCTCAGCCTGCTGAGTTGGATCGTTTTCGCTGTAAATACAGTAATTAAGCTTCTCCAGCCAGTCGATGTATGTTTCCGAATAGAGTGCGCCGGAATAATGACTATGAAGGTCACCGCCCTTGGGGAGCATGGTCATGATAAGGTTCAGTTCCGCACCATTTTGGACCGTGCCAGAAGTGAGTTCCTCGTAGTACTTCTGCGTTGCGTTAAAATTACGCTGCCTGACCTGGTCATTATTCGGATTATCGGCTGCAATAGCAGTTATCGCCTGAAACATCACGATCACGGTAAATAACAGAATCTTCTTCATGGTTACTCCTTCTTCCAGCTCAGAATTCAAACCCCTACAATTTATTGTTGATAATATTAAATTCTGGCTCGATTCGTCTTGAGTTTTCGCAGGGACTGCGCTTATCTGGGCTGGCGAAATCACCTCAAAATCATCACGTCATATTCCAAACCATCATTTCCAATACATCTTTCCAGCTCTTTCCGATTTCATTAACTACCGTTGGTTCGAAACCGCAATGCATCATACACTGGGCACAACGTGGATCCTTCCCGACACCATATCGCTCCCATTCGGTTTTATCCATCATCTCGCGAAAAGTTGGATAATGGGCATCGGTGATCAGGTAGCAAGGCGCTTTCCAGCCGAGCGGGTTACGGGTCGGATTGCCCCAGGGGGTGCATTCAAGTTTCTTTTCACCTTTGAGAAAACGAAGGTACATCGGGGTGGAGAAGAAGCGGTGTTTCTTGCTCATTTCGTAAACGTCGGCAAATTTCCTCTCAATATCCCGGCGCTCAAGAAACAGTTTTTCCCCTACCGCCTCGTAGCCGAATCCGGGGGCGACTAGCAGGCCGTCGACACCGATCTCCTCAAGATAGGTAAAGAGCATTTCAATCTCGACAAGATCGGTTTCATTGAAGATAGTGGTGTTGGTGCAGATCCGGAATCCCATTTCCTTGGACTTTCTGATCGCTTCCATTGCAATTTTGAAAGCACCCTTGCGCTCCAATATTCGGTCATGCGTTTCTTCAAGGCCGTCCATATGAACGTTAATAGTAAAATTGGGATGGGGCGTCATATTTTCAAGCGCTTTCTCAAGGAGTATGCCGTTGGTGCAGAGATAGATATGTTTGCCTCTCTGGAGGATAGCGTCAACAAGCTCATATATGTCAGGATAGAGGAACGGCTCACCACCGGTGATAGTTACTACCGGGGCGGGACATTCGTCAACTGACTTCAGACACTCCTCCAGGCTCATCATCTCCTGGATGCTGTCGGCATACTCACGTATACGACCGCAACCTGAACAGGCCAGGTTGCAGAGGTGGGTAGGCTCCAGCATCAGCACGAGAGGATATTTTTCCACCTTCCTGATTTTGTTGCCAATTATGTATTTTGTGAGATCATAGTTGAGACGAAACGGAAAACGCATTGATAAGATCCTTTCGATTTATGCAACGGGGCGAAAACCAGGTGAGCATGCTTCTGAAAGAGTGGCAAATTCAGAAAACAAAATCACTGTCGAGCAAATTTTGAGTCAACCATGCCTCAAATTGAACGAAAAATCGAGAATTAAAACGATGGGGGGATTAAAAGACAAGTGCCGTGAACTGGAGTGATCCTCAAATTAACTACATTGTAACTCTTGAAAAAACAGCGTGCCCTATTTAAACCGACGCCTCTTTTTTGACTTTCCCCAAATAGGCACATTTAACGTCGTCGTTTTCAAGAAGTTCATCCGCCGACCCTTCCAGAATAACCTTGCCGGTCTCAAGGACATAGCCCCGGTCCGCCAGCCTCAGCGCAGCCTTGGCATTTTGTTCAACCAGCAGGATGGTCGCACCTTCATCACGAAGCATACGTACTATTGAAAAGATTTCCTTGATAACAAGTGGGGCAAGCCCCATTGAAGGCTCGTCCATCATGACCAGCCTGGGATGTGCCATCATTGCCCGTCCAATAGCAAGCATCTGTTGTTCCCCGCCGGACAGTGAACCGGCAAACTGGGTCTCGCGCTCCAACAGTCGCGGAAAGAGCTTGTAGACACGTTCGAGATCATGGAGAACGGCATTGCCCCGTTTTCTTTTGTACTGCACATACGCGCCAAGAATGAGATTTTCCCTCACTGTCATCGGAGCAAAGACCTGCCTGCCTTCCGGTACGAGTGAACAGCCCAGTAATACGATCTTTTCGGTACTCGTTCGGGTGATATCCTGGCCGTTGAAGAGAATCTCTCCGGAAAGAGGCCTTAGCAAACCGGTGATTGTCTTCAAAAGAGTGGTCTTACCGGCGCCGTTGGCGCCAATTATAGAAACTATCTCGCCAGGATTAACCTGGATCGAAACATTCTGTATGACCTTGAGATTGTCATATCCCGATTCGAGGTTCTCTATCCTAAGCATCGTCCTCTCCAAGGTAGACATTGATAACCTCGCTGTTTGACTGGACAGCGAGTGGTTTGTCGTCAGCAATTTTTTTACCGTAACTGAGAACCAATATTTCATCCGATATTTCCATGACGAGCGTCATGTCATGCTCAACTATGAGGACCGTTATCCCGGTATCACGAATTTTCGAAACCAACGCCCCCAACTCGGCGGTCTCACTCATGTTAAGTCCAGCGGCGGGCTCGTCCAGCAACAGGAGTTTTGGCTCGCAGGCCAGGGCACGGCCAAGTTCGACGTTCCTCTGTTGGCCATATGAAAGGGTGGTTGCCTCAATGTCAGCCAAACTTTCAAGGTTCAGGAACGCCAAAATTTCCTGGGACTTCTCTCTGATTTTTTTTTCCTCACTCCAAGTATATGGGATACTCAGCATACCCGCAACGAAACCGGCCCTGCTGTGGATATGCCTGCCAATCATGATATTTTCAAGGACTGACATCTTCGGGAAAAGGCGAATGTGCTGAAAAGTACGGGCCATTCCTCTGGATGCAACCTGGTGGGGCCGTAGACCCTGAACCTGGCTGCCGCAAAAGTTGATAACACCTGAGTCAGGCGTAATCACGCCGGAGATCAGGTTGAATAACGTTGTCTTACCGGCCCCGTTCGGACCAATGAGCGCCTTGATTGAGCCGGCTTGAACGGAAAACGAGACTTCATTCACCGCCTGAAGACCGCCAAATCGTTTTGAAAGTTTATCAACCACAAGGAGGGCGGTCACAACGCGACTCCCTTCCCGGCAGAACGCGTGAAAAATGATTTCAGGTCACCCAGAACCTGCCTTCTGATTAGCCCATCAGGCGCAAACAGCATGATCAGGATCAAAATGACGCCGAAGACTGCGTCGTCGTATGTTCCAAAGGAGCCTCGCAGAGATAAATAGTTAAGGATGAGACTCATGGAAATCGCACCCCAGAGGCTCGTCATACCTCCGATAGCTACTATCGCCACATATCTGACTGACTTCATGACCGATGCCTCAGAAGGTCCGATACTTCCGTTGTAGTGAGTGAGAAGTACTCCCGCAATCGCCGCGAACCCCGCGCTTAAGACAAAAACTTTGAGCTTGTAGTTAGCGGTTGGTATGCCCATCGCCTCGGCCGCATCCTCAGCGCCATGGATGGCAGAAAGAGCCCGACCGACTCGCGAACTGATCAGGTTCAGCAGGCACGTCATCCCAGCGATAAGAATCCCCCATGCGACGTAATAGTTCAAAATTTTCCCCGAACCACTACCTCCTATCATAACGCCTGGTAAAAGCGAAAAACCAGGAACACCGGAAATTCCGTCGGCAGAGCCAAGGCTTGAAGTGCCGAGAACTATCCGGTAAATGATGATCCCGAAGCCGAGTGTCGCCATGGCCAGGTAATGCCCCTTCAGTTTTAGAACAGGACCGCCAATGACGTAAGCAATAATCAAAACCGTGCATACGGATAGTATGCAGGCCGGCCATGGATTAAAGGTAAGGAGTTCAGTACCGTAGGTATCTTTACTCATTACAAGGACACCAAGCTTCGATAAAGATGCTACGAACGGTTTGCCCTTAAGGACAGTAAGATCATGTGTCGTGAGGAAAGCAGATATGTAGCCGCCGATGGCAAAAAAACCGGCGTGCCCGAGCGATATCTGACCGGCATAGCCGATAAGCATACAGAGACCGATCACCAGGAGCGAATAATAGGCCGTCATAGTGAGCTGAGTGAGATGAAATGAAGTGTCGGTCAATTGGGTGAAAATCTGGATGGCAACAATCGCAGCGGCAAATCCAAAAATATGAAGGAATTTGGAGGACATTAATACTCCTTGAGGCGAGCCGCAGCGGCATTGCCAAAAAGACCGCTCGGTTTCACAAAAAGTATGATGAGCATGATCGCAATCGAGACAACGTCTTTATATGCGGCGGGAAGCGCCCAGATACTGAATGATTCCAAAATGCCGAGTATCATGGCGGCAGCAACCGCAGCGGTACTGTTACCAAGCCCTCCCAGGATTGCCACGGTGAACCCTTTTATGGCGAGCTGAGAACCACTGTCATACTGAACGTATGTGATTGGAGATACAATACAGCCTCCAAGTGCACCGATCGCAGCGCTGAGCATAAAAGAAAACGTCACCATATTCTGCGTGCTGATACCGCAGAGACGTGCCGCCTCACGGTTGGCCGAGCAGGCTCGCATCTGCTTCCCGAGGAGAGTAAAGTTAAAGAAAATGCCGAGGAGTAAAACCATTATTGAACTTATTCCGACTGCCCAAAACACTTGAGGAGATACGAAAACACCGCCCAGATTGACCGAAGTCACCGAGGTTCCGGTGAAATAAGGAAGGGCTGTCACGCCCTCGCCCCAGATGTGAAGGGCTGTTTCACGGATAAGTATCGACAGGCCTATCGTGATGATTATCATACGAAGTACCGATGGTTTATGAAGCCACCGGATAAATACCATTTCAATCAACGCGCCTATAATCATGGTAATGAGGACAGCAGATACAATCGCAAGCGGCAGAGGCATGTATTCCTTGAGAGTGAACGCCGTCATGCCTCCCAGCATTACGAATTCACCCTGGGCAAAATTGATGATTCCTGTTGTGTTGTAAATAATATTGAAGCCTATCGCCACGATGGCGTAGATGGTACCGTAGGTGACGCCGGCAACAATATATTGAAGAAACAGTTCCATAATAATGCCGCCTATCAAGAAGTTCTGAAAAAAACACGGGGCCAGAGCCCCGTGTCTAGGGAAAAAGTGCTATCAGGAGTCAGAATTCAGAATAAAAGAACTCATTCTGAATTCTGACTACTGGATTCTGAATTCTAGTTAAAACTATTTCTTCTTTTTTGGCTCGGCTTTTTTCTCTACTTTCTGCTCCAGCATGGTGAACTTACCATTTTTCACTGTCAACATCTCGAAGGCATCAATGGCAAGGCCGTTATGGTCCTGGGCGGAAAAGTTGAAAACGCCACCGGTGCCGACTATTCCCTTCAAACCTTCAATAGCGGTCCTTACGGCCTCTTTGTCCAAGCTGTTGGCCTTCTCGATGCCCTTTTGGAGAATCAGCATCGCATCATACGCATGACCACCGAACGTGCTGGCCGCATCAGGCTTGAACTTCGACTCATAATCTTTTTTGTAATTTGCGAGCACGGTTTTCTGGGGATGATCCTTGGGAAGAGTATCGGCAATCAGCAGCCGACCGGCGGGAAACATAACGCCTTCTGCTGCGGCGCCGGCAGCCTCAACATACTTGATATTCCCGAAACCATGGCTTTGGAATATCGGTCCGGTGTAGCCGATCTGGCGCGCATTCTTGATAACGATCGCCTGAGCAGGCTCAATTGACCAGTTTATGATCGCCTCAGCTCCGGAGGCCTTCACCTTCGTCACCTCTCCGGTCAGATCGTTTGCCGCTTTGTCATAAACTTCGTTGCTCACAATCGTAAGACCGTGTTCGGATACAAGCTTTTCGATCTGCCCTTTGCCGGCATTACCGAATCCTGAATTGCTGGAAAGCACACCGATCTTTGTAAGTTTCATCTTCTTGATCTGATTTAATATTTTGATTACGGCGTCACTATCTTTCTGAGGTGTCTTGAATACATATTTCCCGACCGGATTCACTATCGCTTCTGCAGCCGCACAGGAAAGAAGGATTGTCTTGCCGTCCTCGGCGAGTTTTTTAATGCCCATTGTTTCACCGCTTGTAGAAGGCCCGATGATGGCCAGAACCTTTTCCTCTTCGATCAACTGTTTCGCAAAGGAAACTGCTTTTTCGGTGCTGGCGCCGGTGTCTTTGATGATGAGCTCAATCTGCTTCCCTTTAAGACCGCCCTTTTTGTTGATACCTTCAACCAGCATCTCAAGGGACCTGGCTTCAGGCGCGCCAAGAAAAGAAGCTGGGCCGGTAACCGCGAGTAATGCGCCGATCTTGACCGTATCCTTTGCGGCCAACACAGGCGAAACGAACGTAACAACCATAAACATAACTGCCGACAGAATCTGTGCACATTTCATAACGCTTCTCCTTTATTCCTTATATATTTACTTCCAGCAAACTGTTGCGAACCATACTATATTTTTAAACTGATTGACCAGAAATTTATGAAGCTCTGTTTTTCACGCATTGAGAGAATCCATCTCTTATTCAAGCAAAGGAGTACCACTTTACTATTTTATAAGTCAAGAAAAAAATTATTCTTGTAAAACGACAGTTGAAACAGATACTAGCAACTAACAGTCCAATATTATTGAATAATATATCTTAATAAGACATTTATACATAGCTATACCACTAAATTATAAATCAAAACTGAATACTTTGTTATTGTTTGTCAATATTTTCTGTGCGTTGGTGAAAATTGAAGTTTTTGCAAAATGACTGTAATCCACTCTGAAATACCAGTTTATTATTTAAAGTTGTTTGGAATTTTGCTAGATTACGACAAACTCCGGCATGAGGGCTAATTAAATGGGAATTCACAAGATTGATGTTGCACACGGGATTCAATGGGTAGAGGTTCCTGAGGCTAATCTGCGTGTACTGTGCGGATGCCCGGCTGATGCGGTCAAGCACCTTGCCAAGCGCGGACTGATCCTGCCCGAGGAAATTAACGGCGTCGCCTGCGAGACCGGACCGAACGCTCTCCTGCTTTCGGACATTGCGTTGCAAAATGGGGAGTTTGCAAATCTTGCCGAGTTCCCGGTATTACAGATGCTCTACAAGCAGGGGATGATTCTGCCCGGGCATCCAAACAACACCGGACGAAAACCAATACTGATCGGAGCAGCTGATCAGGTTGAGTCACAGTTGCGCTACATATACCGTGGGAATTATGGGCTCGTATCACGCGACGAAATCATTCAGGCGGGCGTATCTGAGGAACAGGCCACAGAGATGATGCGGCTCAAACTGAAGTTTGCCTTTGGGCGCATTCAACCGACTACAGATTTCATTGACACCCGCATTGTTGGCGCCGGAATAGCGGAAATTGCGGATGGCGTACACCTGCGCCGGCTGCGTCCCAATGTTTTTGAATTCTCCCATGCCGGCAATACGGTGACAGTAGATCTTAACCTCCATCCCGGAATTGTTTACGAATGCGCCTATCCATTGGGTTTTCGCAGATTTGAGTCGGAGTACTTCGCCGTCATTCACTCGGGTGAGGGTGATGGATGGGACATCAACCGCCCTACCATGTCGAGCATCATTACCTACCAGGGGAAACTATACCTGATCGATGCCGGCCCTCATCTTGTCAATACCATGTCGGCATTGGGAATAGGTATCGACCAGGTGGACGGAATTTTTCACACCCATTCGCATGACGACCATTTCGCCGGACTTACCGCTCTTATGCGTGCCGGTCGGCGCATTCAGTATTTTTCTACCTCGTTGGTGCGTGCCTCAGTGGCAAAGAAACTTGCCGCATTGCTTGCTGTGGATGAAGAGCAGTTCACCGATTTTTTCGATGTTCGCGACCTCGCCTTCGATAAATGGAACGATGTCGAAGGGTTGGAGGTGATGCCGATATTTTCGCCGCATCCCGTAGAGACCAATATCTTTGTCTTTCGGACCCTTTGGGGTGATGGTTACCGCACCTACGCCCATTTCGCTGATATTGTGTCATTGGACATTCTCAAGAAAATGGTCACTAACCGGCAAGATATTCCGGGCCTCGATCAACAAGCCTTTGATCGCGTCAAAGCGGCCTACCTGGCCCCGTACGATCTTAAGAAAATTGACATCGGGGGTGGCCTGATTCACGGAGAGGCAAAGGACTTCCGGGAAGATGTATCAAAGCGAATCCTGCTTGCCCACTGTGCCCGTGAGCTGACGCCCGAGGAGAAGGAGATTGGTTCCAGCGCCGCATTCGGAACCATTGATGTGATGGTGGAAGGACAATCGGAAGGGTTGCGCCGCCATGCCTTCTCCTATATGGAAGCCAATCTTCCGGGAGTATCGCTCCACGATCTCCGGATGCTTATCAACCATCCGATTACGGAGATTAATCCAGGAGCCATCTTTCTCAAGGAGGGGGAGACACCCCAGGAGATGTTTTTGCTGCTAAGCGGTCAGGTGGAGAAGATTCGCACCCGCGACAACATTTTCGGCAGCCTCTCGGCCGGGTCGCTTATCGGGGATACTGCCATGCTGGACAAACGGCCTTCCCACCACACCTATCGGGCGTCATCTTTTGTGTGGGTGTTGCGACTGCCGGTCCATCTTTATGCCGAAGTCATACGACGCAATGGACTACAGGATCGCCTGCGACGTATTGCCAATATGCGTGCCTTTCTTAATTCAACAAGTCTGTTTAGTGAATCCCTTCCCGTTACCGTACTTGGACGCATCATTGATGGCGCGACAGAGCGGCATTTCAAGCTTGGCGAGGAGATTTCCGGCAAAGATGTCCAGGTTATCAATGTTATCAGCACCGGTCTGATCGAGCGTGCGGTGGGAAGTAAATTTCTCGATGTTCTTAAACCGCGCGATTTCTTCGGTGAAGAAGGTGCAGTCCTAAACGTTCCGGGCCTGTTTCAGTTGCGCGCACTTGAAGAGACGACAACTGTGCAGATCCAGGGAGATCTCCTTGTGAACATACCGATACTGCGCTGGAAGATCCTCGAAAACTACCAGCAGCGTGCGGCACGCGTTGTGTATGGCATCGACCAGACGGAAGAATTTATTTGAGTGTTATCTGCCCATTTTTAACATCCAAGAGGGGAATGTAATAATCATGCGTATCGAAAGCGATTTCCTGGTCATCGGCAGTGGTATTGCCGGCCTATCCTACGCCCTCCAGGCAGCCAACCATGGCACCGTCGCCATCGTTACCAAACGTGATATGTCGGAATCGGCAACCAAGTATGCTCAGGGGGGCATTGCATCGGTATTTTCTGCTGAGGATTCCTTTGATGCTCATATCGAGGACACTCTTGTGGCAGGGGCCGGCATCTGCCACGAAGACGTGGTCAGGATGGTAGTTGAGGAAGGACCTCAAACTATCCGCAACCTGATAGACTGGGGTGTCAAGTTCACCACCAATGGCGCTGTATATGACCTGACCCGTGAAGGTGGCCACAGCGCCCGTCGTATTCTCCATGCCGAGGATATCACCGGTCGCGAAATTGAACGTGCTCTGGTTGAGGAGGTCAGTCGGCATCCCAATGTCAAAATATTCGAGCACCATATTGCCATAGATCTGATTACATCGGCCAAGATAGAACGCCGTCAACTTGAGCAGAATCGTTGTCTGGGGGCTTACGTTCTGGATATCAACAGCGACAGGGTAATGACCTTCAGTTCGAAGATTACCCTTATCGCCAGCGGAGGCGCCGGAAAGGTTTACCTCTACACATGCAACCCGGATGTCGCTTCCGGCGATGGTGTAGCTATGGCATATCGCGCCGGGGCCACCGTAGCCAATATGGAGTTCATGCAGTTCCACCCTACTACCCTTTTCCACCCCCTGGCCAAGTCATTCCTGATCTCCGAAGCGGTGCGCGGTGAAGGGGCCATACTCCGACGCAGGGATGGAACCCCCTTCATGGAGAAGTATCACAAGCTGAAAGATCTGGCCCCGCGAGATATAGTTGCGCGAGCCATCGACAACGAAATGAAAACCAGTGGCGACGATTGCGTCTTTCTGGACATTACACACGAACCGGCCGATGTGGTACGCAACCGCTTTCCCAACATTCACCAGACCTGCATGGAATTTGGTCTGGACATGACCAGAGAGTGGCTGCCGGTTGTCCCGGCCGCCCACTACCTGTGCGGCGGAGTGGCGGTCAATTTCGATGCTGAAACCGACATCCCGGGCCTGTACACAATTGGTGAAGCCGCTTTCACCGGCCTACATGGAGCCAACCGCCTGGCGAGCAACTCTCTGCTGGAGGCGGCGGTCTACGCCGGCCGCGCGTTCAGGCATTCTATCGAAGCATTAAAAACTCTTCCGGGTGACCCGCGAGCGATTCCTGCCTGGGATTCAGGCACGGCCACCAACAGTGACGAAATGGTAGTAGTTTCACAAAACTGGGATGAGATCCGCCGCACCATGTGGAATTATGTCGGAATCGTCCGCTCGGACAAACGCCTGGCCCGGGCCATGAATCGTATCAAACTGATTCAGGGAGAGATAGAAGAATACTACTGGAACTTCAATGTGACATCTGACCTTGTCGAATTGCGCAACATCGCGACCGTGGCCGAACTGATCATAACTTGCGCCCAGAAGCGAAAGGAATCGCGTGGGTTGCACTACACGATCGATTATCCGGACAGAAATGATGTGAGTGAAAAGAAGGATAGTTTCGTGAAGAAACAGTTTTAAGAGGAGTGCAACTTAGTGGATATTGACGAGATACGTAAAAGGATCGATCTGCTGGATGACGTGCTGTTGCGTATATTTAACGAGCGTGCCAGATTGGCGCTGGAGATCGGACACGCCAAGAAAGAGCTGAACCTACCGGTTTTCGATCCGGCCCGCGAAAAGCGTATTTTCAACCGGATGAAAGAAGACAACCCCGGCCCATTGGACAATGACGCCATTATCAGAATGTTTGAGCGTGTTGTAGACGAATCGCGCCGACTCGAGCGTATTATGTCACATAAAGAAGATGTTTAAGGGAGAATGCATATAATGCTGATAATAATGAAAAAACATGCAGAGGAAGAGGCTTTGGACGCCATTAAGGAATACCTTATCACCCGTGACTTTGACATTCACCAGTCAACAGGAGCCAATCGAACAATTATCGGCGTCATCGGTGATACCAGCACCCTGAACGACCATGAGATCGAGGCGATGTCGGGAGTGAGCCAGGTGGTCCGGATTAGAAAAGATGATTAAACGTAACTACTCAGAATACAGGGGTTAAAGTTACAAAAAAGCCGTCAGCCCTTCGGCCCCAAGCTGTTCAACGACCTTCTTCACATCCTGGCAACGCTCGCGATCGCAAACCAGAATGGCATCCGGTGTGGATACAATTACCAGATTGCTGACTCCCACCGTTGCCACCATCCTGTTGTCGGCATAGATCAAGCAACCGGCGGAATCGATGGCGACGTGACCGGCGGCATTGATGCAAACGGTGCCGCAGGAATCAGGCTCCACCACTTCGGGCAGTGAACTCCAACTTCCTACATCACTCCACCCCATCTCAACCGGCAACACTTGGACCCTGGATGATTTTTCCATAATTCCAAAATCGATAGAAATACTCTCGATTTCCTGGTAAGCGATGGCGATCTGTTCATCCAGATCAGATAACTCCCACACATCGCCGAT
>Ga0194063_10001691_pt1 | contig 14149 bp, 12 predicted proteins | sample SepL3720m_MetaG_FD_155459 | JGI IMG/M metagenome (GOLD analysis project Ga0194063, IMG submission 155459) | Anoxic zone freshwater microbial communities from boreal shield lake in IISD Experimental Lakes Area, Ontario, Canada - Sep2016-L373-20m | ecosystem: Environmental > Aquatic > Freshwater... | reverse complement strand
ACTTTTCATCTCGAGCGTATCCTTTCTCCCTGTTTGTCGCAGGGTGTTGTCGTTACTTACAACAAAGGATACGCTCCTTTACCCAATCCACAACTTTCGGTTATATCTCGGGATGCGGCAGGATCAGTGATGCATAATATTGCCGAGGGGTTTGATGGCGGTTCACATCCCGAGTTTGCGCGATTTCTCAGTTACGCCCAGCGATCATGCACGGAGGTTCAGAGTGAGTTGTACGTGGCGTTGGATCAAGACTATCTTTCTCCCGCTGAGTTTCAGGACATTTATGAACACGCGGACCGTACGCGATCGAAAATCGGTGCATTTATCAAATATTTGAAGTCCAATTAGTGCTTAGTGCTTAGTGCTTGGTGCCTTGTGCTTAGTGCTTGGTGCTTGGTGCCTTGTGCTTAGTGAATTCTAACCCAAAGATCCAATACATCGCGAAGCACCAAGCACTACGTACTTTGCACTCTTTACTAAGCACAACTACATGAACGCACAGCGCACTAATTTATGAATGCACCAAGCACTATGCACAATGCACTAAGTACCGACTTGCCGGACGACGTCGTCCTCAGCGTCCGCGGCGTTTCCAAGAAATTCTGTCGCAACCTTAAGCGGTCGATGCTCTACGGGGTCAAGGATCTGGCGATGAATATGTTGGGAATGCAGCAACAAAAGGTGACGAGTGATGAGTCATGCGTAATGAGTGATCCCAAACTCATCACTCATCACTCTTCACTTCTCACTCCCTCCACATCCCTCCGAAAGGACGAATTCTGGGCGCTACAGGACATCAGTTTCGATTTGAAACGAGGCGATGTTTTCGGGTTGATCGGACTGAACGGTTCGGGGAAATCCACACTATTGCGTGTTCTTACCGGGATCTATCCGCCGGATGCAGGCGAGGTCTTTCTTAAAGGTCGCGTTGGGGCATTGATCGCTCTTGGCGTAGGGTTTCATCCACATATGACCGGCCGCGAGAATATCTACTTGAATGCAACCATTCTTGGAATGACCAGGCACGAAATCGACGCCAGTTTCAACGATATCGTGGCATTTGCTGAAATCGGGTCATTTCTGGATGCTCCGGTGAGCACCTATTCGTCCGGCATGTCGGTCCGTCTCGGATTCGCCATCGCAATCCATATCAAACCGGATATTCTCCTGATTGATGAAGTATTATCCGTTGGTGACTTCCAGTTTCAGCGCAAATGTGTTGAGAAGATGAAGGAGTTGATTGAGAAAGGCGTGGCAGTGGTCTTTGTTTCCCACAATATTCCTGCCGTTGCTGGGTTCTGTAAAAGAGGAGTGCTTCTCCATCACGGTTCAATGGTTAAGCAAGGTAACATCAAAGAGGTTATTCAAGAATTTCTGCTTACGAACACGAAGAACCCAGTCAAATCTCTACGAAGTCTTTCAGCCCGGAAATCAGGGGAAGTGAATTTCACACACGTCGATCTGCTCGATAAAAATAACAAAATTTCTTGTGATTTTACCACTAGCGATCCTGTTACAGTTCGCGCATATTTCGAGGCCAAGATTACAGTCAAAAAAGTTATTCTTGAATACAACATCTATCGCGATGATGACGTATTGTGTTGTGCTAACGCGAGTGCTTACGATAACAACCGTATTGATATTATTGCCGGTACTGGCTTTTATGAATTTCAAATACCATGTCTAGAGTTGGCTACTGGCCGATACCGGTTGCACCTTGTGCTTTTAGATGATATTCAGGTATTGCCGTATGCCAATGATCCAGAAGTTGCACATTTCACGATTCGATCACAATGGTTGGCGGGCGGAGAACATCGGACAGTTGTGGTGCCGACTACGATCTGGGGAAAAATTGAAGATAAGGGCCTGTCGTGCGGTGTATTTGATAGCGATATTCTCACATGAAGAGTTTAAATATGCAGCGAGGGTACTTTCGTAAACGATTTATGCCTCGTGTTCTCTTTGAACTGCTGAAACGACACTTCCTACGTAGACGTTATTCTGGCGCGAAAGACTTGCGACTACATCTTGGATGCGGAGATGAGTATTGGCCAGGGTACGTGAATGTAGACACAAGTTCTACGGTTCGATGCGACCTGTGCATGGATTTTACGCGTATCGGAGAAGTCTTCGAGGATAGAACTGTTTCGGAATTGGTCATGATCCATTCACTCAGTTATCTCAGGCTTTGGCAGGCAAGGGATTTATTCCAAACACTCAACCGACTTCTGGCGCCTGGTGGACATGTTGTGATCGAACTGCCGGATTTACTGAAATGTGCACATAGCGTTATTGAACACGAAGGTTCCTTGACTCCCTACATAGAGGGGGTGCGGGGTCTATACGCATTTGGGGTGGATGAGATCGAAGGACGTCGCATGTTCACGCCATATGCTTTTGGCTGGTCTGGCTGGCATTTAAGAAAAGAACTTGAGCAGGTCGGGTTTACAGATGTCACAATCTTGGAACCGAGAACCCACGACCACCCCTGGCGAGATATCAGGGTGGAGGCCCAGAAGCCGAGAGCATGATCCGGCATCAGTTAAGAAGAAAATATATTTAACATAAGTAAGGAGAGATAGTATGACAACCGCCCCTAAAGATATGCCGTTAATGGAAACAGGTGAAGGGAGAATTGTCCTGTTTCACCCCCACATCCCGGAGTCTGCAATACAGGCTGTGACAGCCACTCTGCGGACGCGATGGATTGGCCAGGGGCCTCAAGTTGAAGAATTCGAACGCCGATTCGCGTTGAGGTTCGGTAGTGGTGCGGACGCTCTCGCGGTTGGGTCGGGAACCGATGCCCTTCACCTTGCTTACATCCTTGCCGACTTGAAGCCGGGTGACGAGGTGGTTTCGCCGGTGTTCACATGTACCGCGACAAACATTCCTTTCTTGTACATGGGTGTCAAAGTGAAATTTGCCGACATTCAGCCAGGAACACTCAATATCGACACGAATCATGTTCGGGGACTTGTCAATGAACGAACCAAAGCCATCGTCTGCGTTCCCTATGGCGGTTTACCCTGTGACATGGATGAGTTACAAGCAATTGCCAAGAAATGGGACATTCCGCTAATTGAAGATGCCGCGCATGCTCCTGGCGCGACATATCACGGGAAACCCATAGGATCGATAGCCGATTTCACAATATTCTCTTTTCAGGCTATCAAACACATCACAACGGGTGACGGGGGGATGTTGCTGATGAAGGATCGAAGTTTGCGTGCGAAGGGGGAGCGAATCCGCTGGTTTGGAATTGACCGAGCAAAAAAACAAGGCGGAATCTGGGAAAACGACATCACTGAAATCGGATATAAATACCAGATGACTGACATCGCCGCCTCAATGGGACTGGCTGCACTGGATGAGTTCGAGCAAACACTTGCATGCCGTCGAAAGATTCTTGAAGCGTATTCAAAGAATCTTGTAAACATACCGGGTATCAAATTGATTGGAGACGGGTATGCTGATCGTGAACACGCAGCATGGCTATGTACTGTAGCAGTTGACAATCGTTTTGAACTTCAGAAAAAACTTCGCGAAAACCGGATTGAATCAAATCAGGTACACTATCGTAATGATCGATATTCGGTTCTGGGTGGTAGACAATCAAATTTGCCAAACATGGATGCGATTGAAGACAAATATCTTGTCCTGCCCCTGCATACGAAAATGACGGTTGAAGATGCGATTAAGGTTTGCAATGTGATTCGTTCCGGGTGGTAATAGGCCTTGTTTCGATCTAAAAACTTTATCGCCGGGCTGAGGCTGATAGATGAATAGACTTCCTCGAATACTGTTTGTTCTTAATCCATCAATAGGGCGCAACAGTTGTTGGGTTAGAGCTCGGATTTTCAAGGATATATTTCTGGATAATGGTTGGCATGTAGAGTATGTTGATTGGACGCCTGATTCATCTCAAAATATCCTTGCTAAATCCAGTCGCCTAAATAACAAGATTGTGCGATTGGCTAGGAATTTTGATGTTGTGTACCTTATCAAGGTTCCTTCGCTATATTTTGTTAGACGATTGAAGGCCAGTTGTCATGCAAAAGTTGTCTTTGACTTGAATGATGCATTGTGGAATTCGCATCATCAGTACCAGTGGAAATCACTTGTGGAAATTCTTCAGAATGTTGATGCTGTATTTGCGGAAAACGAATATTTGGCCTCATATGCAAGAAAATATCATCATACTGTTCGCGTCGTTCCAGATTCTGCTCCGTTAGAACGCTTTGATGCAATGCGAAGTATCCGAGAAAAACAACCAAACGACAAAACGGTTATTGGATGGGTGGGAAGTCCCAGCACTTTGGGTGCTCTCGCAGCAATTCAGCAACCCTTGGAGAGAGTATTCGAGCGATATGCTAATCTCGAATTACGAATTGTGGGTTGCTCTAATGTGTCGATGCTGCCGCAGTTTAAGCATGTTAATTATAGCATTATTCCCGATGGTTATGATGAAAAGATCTTGATTAGAGAAATTCTTAACTTGGATATTGGTCTCTTTCCGCCACCATCTGATATTGACGATTATTGTGCACGTGGTGCTTTGAAGGCTGTTCTCTATATGGCGGGCGGGGTGCCCTGTGTATGTCAGGCGGCAGGTGACTGTGCCGTGCTGATTCAGGACGGCAGCAACGGTATGCTTGCTACCTCACAAGAAGAATGGATTGAGAAAATAGAAGTTCTTGTTGACTCACCCCAGTTGCGGGTGGAAATGGGGCGTCGAGGATTGGAGTTAGTGCGGAATCAGCGAGCACTGTTGCCGGTGTTTAGTCAGTTAAAGGATGCTTTGAGGGATGTGATGAGTCTGCAGCATCGCACAACGTTTTCGCGGGTTACAATGGGTGCGCAAGTAAAGTGTGTTGAGTGTAAGCAAATGATCGAATATGTCATCAAACGTTTAGCGACTGTGTGCCGCAAGAGGACATATACATGGAAATGTCGCCAATAAAGCGAGTATTAGTCTTTTTGCCATGTTTAACCCTCGGGGGGGCAGAACGACAGGGATTGTTGGTTGCCCGCTTTCTCAAGGATCGAGGACATGATGTGGAGGTGTGGGGATTCCCTCCGCTGGGGGGCTCCGCAACTCTGATTCCTGAATTGCAGAGACAAGGCCTCTGCTATGAGCAGTTGGATTGGTGGCCCAAAATAGATTGGCGTTTCTCTCAGGAGCGTCTTTCGTTCAAGTATTATAAGGGATATTGTGCATGGATCAAGAGTTTGCGGGCAGCAACTGCGAGTTTTCCGCGCCGGATGTTCGATATTGTTATCCCTTTCACCCCCAATCCGTCGATCGTTGCCTGTCTATTGCGCAAGAAACTGGGCGCTAAAATATGCTTTTGGAATCATCGCGGTGGATACGATGGTGCTGGTCTTTTGTACAACCATTTTCTCGTTAGGCAAGTGCTCCGGTACTCTCCGCGGTTTTTGGCTAACTCTCAGGCCGGTGCAAAATTTGTTACGGACAAATTCGGTCTTCTTCCGGGCGAAGTTAGGGTAATCCCGAACGCCTTCGTGCCTGATATAGAAATTAACAAGACCGCGTTGTGTTCTGGGGGTCCACGCTCGGGTATTCTTTCATTGATTCAGGTAGCTAACTTTTTTCGCGAAAAAGATTATTATACCTTGTTGCGAGCCATGCAAATACTGAAAAGGGAGGATGTTGTTTGCCGCTTGTGCTTCTGTGGCAAATTCCCAGTGGCTTCAGGCCACCAAGAGTTCTTAACCCGCGTTAAAGAACTTAACGTCGATGATTGCGTTATTTATCATGGTCCCACATCCCGGGAAGATGTATTCAGATTACTCATGGATTCAGATGTCGGACTCTTGTCATCCAAAAGTGAGGGGCAACCAAACGCTATCATGGAATACATGTATGTCGGCTTGCCAGTTATTGCGACCAAAATCCCAGGTATTCAGGAACTCGTCGGTGATAAGAATGAAGCGTGGTTATTCGAAGTCGGTGACGCTGACCGTCTCGCGGAATTGATCAATCGACTTAACAGCAATCCCGCTCTAAGAATGGAACTTGGGATTCGAAATAGAGAAAGAATTCTTGAACATTATGCGTCCGATAAAATACTGCCGCTGTGGGCGGAACTCGTTGAACATGGCTAATGCGTTTTCTATATATCGGATGTTCAGCCTCAAACTTTTCTCGCCAGTCGTAACGCACCTCTCACAACCTCAAAAATGACATCATCTCTTGTCAGTGTTATTATTCCCACATATAACCGCCCGGAATTTCTGCGGAAGTGTGTGGAAAGTGTTATCGTACAGACATACCGGAATCTTGAAATCATCGTTATCAACGACGGCGGTGTAGACGTGTCGAATGTCATTAATTCTGCCTCTGAAAATTTACGCGTCAGGTACATTGTTCTTTCCAACAATCAGGGGATGGCCGTTGCCCGGAACACCGGATTGAGGGTTTCCAATGGCACATATATCGCCTATCTGGATGATGATGATATCTATTACCCGCAGCACATCGAGCGCCTCGTCAGTGTTCTTGAACAAAAGCCTTTCGCCGTGGCGTACAGCGACGCTTGCCGGGCCCATCTTAAATGGGGTGATGATGAATACACAGTAGTAGGACGTGATAGGCCATATTCCTTTGAGTTCGATGCCGATCAGTTGTTCCTGAAAAACCAGATTCCAACGTTATGCATTATGCACCGCCGTGACTGCCTGGAGAAAACAGGATATTTTGATGAATCTCTCAATGCTCACGAGGATTGGGATCTGTGGATTAGAATGTCGCAACAGTATCCGTTCTTTCATGTGAAGGAAGTGACGTGTGAATTTAGTTGGCGCGAAGATGGATCAACCACTACCAGTTCGCTTCATTTGGCGTTTGTTCTCACCCGGCTTCGGATCTATGACAAATACCGCGCCTATGTCGCAACTAAACCTGCGCTTCTGATTGCACAACTGGCCGCTCATGATCGGGATGCAACTCAGCTTTACCGGATGTTTCATCAACACATCATGGAAGTGTTGAAGAAATCCTCCGCCACGACTGAGGATGTCGACTCGTTCTCGCACCTGATTGCCAAGACATTTCCCGATGGCGCCACTCTGACCAATGCGCAGGCGAGATTGATAGCAACCTTCATGGGATTACTTTCCGAAGTTGATCGTTTAAAGAAGACCGAAGTCCAAAATCGCACCATAATTGCCAGATTAACGACCTATCAAAATCGCGTTCAAAGGCATCCTTTGTATAGACTTTATCAACTTCTGAAACTAATCGTTGGCTTCAAATAAAACAGGTAATCGGTTCGTAAATTCTATGTCAGTCGTCAGCGTCATCATCCCGAACTACAATCATGGGCGATATCTTGAAAAGCGTATCCACAGCGTCTTGGACCAGACCTTTCAAGATTTCGAAGTAATTATCCTTGATGACGCCTCGACGGATAACAGCCGGGACGTGATCGAACATTATCGGCCGCATCCCAAGGTGGCAGATATTGTTTATAATGACCGGAACAGCGGAAGCACGTTCAAACAGTGGAACAGGGGAGTCCGAATGGCACGGGGTGAGTATGTGTGGCTCGCGGAATCGGACGACTACGCGGATCCGGGATTTCTATCAGTCATGGTAGATGTATTGGATCGCCACCCTAATGTGGGTCTTGCCTATTGTAATTCGTGGCATGTGGATGGCCCAGGGAAATTGGGGAAACAAACATCCTCAAACTATAACTGCGTGACCGGACCGCATAACGGGGATTGGTCGGCAGATCTCGTATTGCCCGGAAAGGAGATGATCCGCCGGCATCTGTTGAAAGCCTGCACGATTTTCAATGCGAGTGCCGTAGTCTTCAGGAAGGCGGCCTATATTCAGGCGGGAGGCGCAAATGAAGGATTTCGCCTTGCTGGCGATTGGGACATGTATACGCGTGTGCTTGCGCAAAACGATTATGCGTATGTGGCGAACCCCCTGAATTATCACCGCAGTCATGAGGGTACCGTGCGGCGCCATATGGCAAACTCTGTTCAGGAGATGTGGGAATTGAGCGTTTTGCAGCACCGATTGCTTCATGTGGTTAAAGTACATCCCGAAGACGGGGAAGTTGTGACGCAATGTATCTTGAAACGCGTGATCGAATTAAGAATACCCCGGGGAAGCCGATGGGCGGCGTTGTGGTGTTTGGCGAAGGTTGGTTGCTTCATGGATCCGCACATTAAAGGGTATTGGCATGCTGTTGCCATAAGACTTATTGACTCGCTGAGGCGATTCATCTGCAATATCGGAGGCGTGAAGCACATGTAGTAACCCGTGTCCACACGGGTGCCGGCTAAAAGGGTGCCGCTGAGACAGCGACTACTACAGAAGAGTGAGCGGAAGCACCTGTAGTAACCGGCGTCTCGCCGGTAGGTGCTGGGGAGAGAGAAGATTCCGCCGACACCCCTTCGACACGCTCAGGGCAGGCGGCGGTTACTACAGAAGAAAGATTCATGGATACACAGGATGAACAGGATAGGGAGGATAAAGACGTGTTATGGGCCGTTTGATCGATATTGCACGACATGTTTATGCGAAGATTCTGTGGTCTAGGGCCAGGCAACGGACTGTGTGGGAATTGCGCCAGCAGTGCGAGAAACTGGCCCGGTGGATGATGCAGAACATGTTGCGTGTGGCTGATGACTACGTATTGCCTAAAACCATCTTCACCTATTGGGACGATGAGGCGTTGTGTCCCATTGTCAAAGCCAATATTGACACTTGGCGGAGGAAACTCCCCGAGTGGCGGATTGTCGTTCTCCATGACGGGAATGTTACGGATTATGTGTCGCATGTCTTCGTTGATCGATATAAAGGCAAGATGGAGCATCAACGATACTCTGACTATCTTCGATTGGAACTTCTTGAGCGTTACGGTGGGACATGGATGGATGCGGGCATATTCGTGGTCAATCCAAGTTTTCTTAACGACATGTATGCGGAGTGCCAACAATGGAAATATGACGCATGTTTTTTTGAATTGTCGACGAAAACCCGGCATCCTGAATATCCGTTTCTCGAAAGTTGGTTCATCATGGCCAGTTGCAAAAGCAAGTTAATTAAGGACTGGAACCGAGAACTGACTCGGGCATTCCGGGTGGGGTTTATTTCGTATAAAAAGAATGTCCTGGTCACCAGTGGAATGGATATTAGCAACACCGTTGGCCGATTCTATGAGGATACTTACCTGATGATCCATGCAACACTCAATTATCTTTTTTACATGGGGAAGAAGTACAACGTGAAGGTGTATGAAGCCTGCGAGAGCCTGTTTAAGATACACCAAGAGTGCGATTTTAATGCGGAGAAAGTGGCCCAGACGGTTTTGGATCGTGCAGAATCGGGGGAGTGGGCCGATTTGTATGCTGTGAAATTATGTCGTCTCGACCGGAAGGCGATCTACACCATGAAGGCTGTTGACAAGTATGTTGCATTGCTGGGCAGGGTCTAGAGAGACCAGAGATATTAACCTGAACCCTCATGACATTATGAATATGCCGCGTCTAGTAAGTTTTCGTGCGCTTTTTAAGAAACGATTTACGTGTCCCCTTTGTGACTACAGAGGATCCTTTGTGGATCTCGATCTGCCCACCGGCTTCAGAAAATATGCGCAATGCCCGAATTGCAAAGCGTTAGAGAGGCACCGCCTGCAATTTCTTGTTTTTAATGAGGTGTTCAATGACACGAAAACAGAAGGTATGACGATATTGCATGTTGCACCAGAGTCAGTCTTTTGCGCATTATTTAAGAAGCGGTTTGGTCATTATGAGAGCGCTGATCTGAGCATGGATGGGGTTGACCACAAGGTTGATCTCCAGAACCTTCCTTTTTGTGATGCCAGTTACGACGTTGTGTACGCTTCGCATGTGATGGAGCACATTTCGGATGATCGGAAGGCGCTTTCGGAAATCAGTAGGATATTGAGGCCCAACGGCATCGCCATCCTTCCGGTTCCTATTGTTGTAAACACGACGGTTGAGTATCCTGATCCGAACCCCAAAGAAGAATGGCATGTCAGGGCGCCCGGGATGGACTATTACGAACGATACAAAACCATCTTTCAGCGGGTGGACATCTACGATTCAGATGCATTCCCGGCAAAACACCAAGGATACATCTATGAAGACCGAAGTTACTGGCCGACAGAAGCGTGTCCGTTGAGGACGTCCATGCAGGGCAAAAAACATGTGGATATTGTTCCCGTATGTTACAAATGACTGACACCCTGGCCATCTTTACTCCGAAGATAGGGGAACGCTCCGAGACGTTTATCAAACGTCATATCGACAGCATATTGCCGGGGCGAACCGTGGTTATTGCCGGTAGCAGGGCGGGCGCTCAGTGGGCGGTCAAATGTCCTTCCCTGGTTCTGGATGAATTACCCACGCCGCGGTTCGCGAAGGTATTATTCTGGGCAATTCTTGAGAAAGCCGGGTGGCGACGCGAGAATCCTGAAATCCGGGCGGTCCGGGAGTTCCTTCGAAACCACAAGGTGACTGTGGCCATGGGGGAGTATCTTGATGCTTCCCTTCCATGGTTGGAAGTATGTCGGAACCTTGGCATACGCTTCTATGGGCATGCTCATGGGTATGATGTGTCCATCCTCTTGCGTCAGGAGCAGTGGCGGAAGGCTTATCTGAAATACCGCGATGCCGCCGGGATCATTGCGGTCAGCCAGGCGAGTCGTGCCCGACTCATCGATCTTGGGTTGGTCGCAGAATCAATCCATGTGATCCCCTGTGGCGTTGAGGTGGAGGAGAGGGACACCCTGGGAATCTGTAGTAACCACAGAGAGAGCGAAGCCCCTGTAGTAACCGCCGTCCCCGGCGGTAGAGTTGAAACTAACGCCGGATTAATCCGGTGCCTTGCGGTCGGCCGGATGGTGTCAAAAAAATCCCCCATCTTATGCCTGGATGCCTTTAGGCGCGCGGTTGAAAAGGTGCCTGCTTTGCGTTTGACCTATGTTGGGACGGGAGAATTGTTGCCGGCCGCCCGCCATTTTGTGAAAGCCTTTGATTTGGGGGACAAAGTTTCGTTACTGGGCGGGCAACCGCATAAGGTTGTCGACCAGTTGCTGACGGAATCAGATGTTTTCATCCAGCACAGCATTGTTGACCAGGATTCTGGCGATGAGGAGGGGTTGCCGGTTGGTATCCTCGAGGCCATGGCCCATGGGCTTCCCGTCATTTCGACACGCCACGCCGGCATACCGGATGCCGTCATTCACCAAGGTACAGGTCTACTGGTTGAGGAGGGTGACAGTGAAGGGATGGCGGACTGTCTGGTCAAACTCGCCAACGATACTGAATTGCGTCGGCGCATGGGACACGAAGGGTGGCGTCGGGCAAAGGAGTTGTTCACTTGGGAGCGAGAATGCGAACATTTGAGGGAAGTAATGGGAGTCGAGGGGGGGGAGAAGGGAGAGGGAGAGAGACCTTATACGTCAGATCCTAGACTGAGGAGGAGGTAAAGTGGGGGGCATGAAAGAAGTGAGTTGAACGTTCTCCACTGCCCATATTATTCCTGTCCGTCGAAATTATGAAGAGTTTCTGTTTGTCTGTTCTCTGAAAAAGGCATCAAATGATGAAAAGCATCAAATTAATATTCAGTTTCTTATGCCTGTTGTTAGCGCCGCGTAGAAACGGGATTACGCATTCACAGAAAGTCCTGTTGATCTTTCAATCACCCCAATACTACGGAACCCACACCTATTTTAAATGCCTGACTGAATATCTGACCCAACGGGGCCTGACTATTCACTTGGTTGTAGCCGAGGATGAAATCAATGACTCCGTTATGAAGGTTGTTGAAAAATATAAAATCACAATGACGGTATTCAATCAGAAACAAATATATCCAATTTATCATCGGAAAGGACAATCGTTAAAATCAAGAATCTACTTTGTGTTGCACGGCCTCAAACAACTTACGTTTCTCATGAAGATACACAGGGTCGTCAATCCGAAATTCACTTATATATCGGTTGGATACCCGTTTATATGGTTTGTTGGATTATTACTGCCGGGTAAGATATTTTACATTCAAAACGTGATGCCTGGGTATCAACTCGACGAAGGCAACGCCTCGCTTTTACGGCTTGGATTATTATTAAAACATCCAAAGATCATTGCGGTGTCAGACTTTTGCCGGGCAAGGATGGCCCATCATTGGCACATCCCTGCAACCAAAATTAAAATGATATACTATTATTATGTTGGAGTTGAAATAGGAAAGGTTTCGAGCGACAAAGTTAGAATACTATCGCTCGCACGTGCGGATGAAGTGAAAAACCCTGTCTTGTGGGCGGAAATAGGGAACAAAATCACTGCGATGCGGGATGATGTTGTGTTTATTTGGGCTGGTGATGGGAATGCCCTGAAGGAGGCCAAGAGCAAGGTTAACGACCCCACTAAGGTTCAATTTATCGGTTATCGCGAGGATGTCCCTGAATGTTACGCCAATGCTGACATTTTTTTCACGCCTGCACGCTCGGAAACGGGAGGAATTTCGGTTGTGGGGGCGATGTTCCATGGTTTGCCAGTGGTCACCACTGATACCGGTGGAACCGTGGAATCGGTCGTGGATGGGGAAACGGGGTTTGTCGTGGATGTCACAAATCAGGAACAGGTTATAGACCGGTTAATGCGGCTTATCGACAGCAAAGCGTTAAGGGATGAGATGGGGAAGAAAGGCAAAATGCGCTTTGAGCAGTTGTTCACCAAGGCCATATGGACAAAGAGTATGGACGATCTCTTAGGGTGCTGGAGGGTTAATGAGTAATTCTGAGCCATGGTCCGGACGGCACGTGATGATCACCGGTGGGCTGGGGATGATCGGCAGCACGATCGCACTGCAACTGGTTCCTCTAGGGGCCAAGGTGACGATTGTGGATGCGAATATTCGGCCTTATGGGGCCAATCTTGTCAATCTGGACTCCATACGAAACCAGGTCCAAGTGACTGTCGCCGACATTCGCGACAAAGTGGCTATGAAAGGTCTTGTACGAGGGCAGGATGTGATCTTCAATCTGGCTGGTCAAGTGAGTCATAATGACAGCATGGCCGATCCATTCCTTGATGCAGATATCAACTACATTGGTCATTTGAACGTGCTTGAGTCTTTACGACTCTACAATCGTGAGGCGGTAATTGTACATGCGGGATCCCGATTGCAGTTTGGGAGAATTGAAACCATACCGGTCCGTGAAGATCATCCTCTGAGGCCAAGGACGCCGTATGCTTTGAACAAGACGGCCGCTGAGAACATGTATGCCTACTACTACGCGATCCATGGAATCAGGACGGTGATGTTTCGCATCGCCAATCCCTATGGGCCCCGGTCTCAAATCAAGCACTCCAAGTATTCAATGCTGAATTGGTTCATCCGTCTCGCCATGGAGGACAAGGCGCTCACGGTGTATGGTGATGGGTCTCAAGTCAGGGACTATGTGTATGTCGATGACCTTGCCTCGGCATTTGTCGTTGCCGCTTCGTCGAAGGTCTGCGCCGGGGAAGTGTTTAATGTGGGAAGCGGAGTGGGGGTGAGTTTCAGGGAAATGGCGGAAGTGGTCGTGCGCGAAGTTGGACTCGGACAGGTGGTGTACATTCCATGGCCCGACGATTACATTAATGTGGAAACCGGAGACTATGTCACTGACATCTCGAAAATCTCGCGCTATGCAGGGTGGGTACCGAAAGTCGGGCTGAGCGAGGGCATCCGGCTGACCGTTGACTATTATCGGAAGCATTGGGAGTCGTATTGTTGACGCCCTTTGTTCCAAGGCGGACTATCGCCCACAGCCCAAAACCTTCACCACGAAGGACACGAAGGGTGGAATACCCAGACCGAAGATCCACGCCTATCAGGCGCGGCTACGTAGCTGCCGGTGATAACCGGTGGCCTAAGCGGTGGCCAGGCCATATCCGGATTACCGAAGATCCACGCCTATCAGGCGCGGCTACGTAGCTGCCGGTGATAACCGGTGGCCTAAGCGGTGGCCAGGCCATATCCGGATTACCGAAGATCCACGCCTTATCAGGCGCGGCTACGTAACTGCCGGTGATAACCGGTGGCCTATATCATTGAGTTGAAGATCGGATGAGAAGGATTCCGTGAACGCACCCACAA
>Ga0194063_10001690_pt1 | contig 14150 bp, 11 predicted proteins | sample SepL3720m_MetaG_FD_155459 | JGI IMG/M metagenome (GOLD analysis project Ga0194063, IMG submission 155459) | Anoxic zone freshwater microbial communities from boreal shield lake in IISD Experimental Lakes Area, Ontario, Canada - Sep2016-L373-20m | ecosystem: Environmental > Aquatic > Freshwater... | reverse complement strand
AGGCTGGGGTTGGTCCAGATGCTTCCGCAATCTGCGATCCCGCCTGCTTGGGTGAAGCAGCGCCGGCACCGCAGACACCGATGAAAGCCGTGAGAATTACATTTAGCAGTTTCATAGTTGGCCTAGGTTTGTCCATTCCCGCTACAGAATCCGATCTGCGGCACATATATCGCCTGTCGCGCAAGCCATGCTTGTGAGTCTAGCGGCGCGCTTCTTTGATCTGAAATGGCTCAAAGCGTGGCGCGCAGAGATGATTGAAAGCAAACGCCACGAGATACATGCAACCGCAGATGCCGAACAGGATTCCATAACCAGTTGTGACGTTGCCCAGCGCTTGGAAATGATCGAGCATCCTGCCGCTGAGGGCTGGGAAAAGGATACCGCCGGCTGAACCGGCCATGCCGCCGATGCCGATCACCGAGGCAACGGCCCTTTTGGGGAACATGTCGGAGACAGTGGTGTAAAGATTGGCGGACCAGGCTTGGTGGGCGGAGCCAGCCAGACCGATGAGCAACACGGCGGTCCAATCGCCTACTTGCGTCACGACGAGAATCGGCAGGGCACAAAGCGCGAAGATGAACATGCCGGTCTTGCGCGCGCGGGTGACTGTCCATCCTCGTTTCGTGAGGTAACCGGTAAGCCAGCCGCCGAAGATGCTCAGCACGGTCACGATGCCGTAGATGGTAACGATGTGGATCCAGCTCTTCTTGATCTCGAGGCCGCGCGTTTTCTTGAAGAAGTCAGGCAGCCAAATGAGGAAGAACCACCAGACGGGGTCGGTGAGGAACTTGGCGATGATGAACGACCATGTTTGGCGGTAGCTCAGCAGGCTAAGCCAGGGGATCTTTTCCTTGGGCTGTTCGTCCTCGTGGTCGCTTCGGATGAGAACCAGTTCGGCAGCGCCGACACGTTTGCATTTGTCAGGCACGTCGTAGAAGGGAATCCACAGGAAGAGCCAGAGCAGGCCGGCGATACCGGCGACAACGAAGCAGGACTGCCAGCCGAAGCGGAAGGCCATCCACGGAATGATGGCGGGTGCAATGAGGGCGCCGGCGTTTGTCCCTGCGTTAAAAATGCTGGTGGCAAAGGCACGCTCGCGCTTGGGAAACCAAAGCGCCACCGCCTTGATCGCTGACGGAAAGTTGCCAGCCTCGCCGAGGCCAAGGGCAGAACGGGCAGTGATAAACCCGGTGAAGGTGCCGACCAATGCATGAGCCGCCGCTGCGATGCTCCACGCGACAATGGACACCGTGTAGCCGATCTTGGTGCCAAACCGGTCCACAAACCAGCCGAAGCCGAGCAACCCGATGCCGTAGGAGAACTGAAAGGCGGAGTTGACCCAGCCGAACTGCTCGTTCGTCCACCCGATTTGTTTATCGAGGATTTCCTTGAGCAGCGAGAGAATCTGCCGGTCGATGTAGTTGATGGTAGTGGCAAAAAACAGAAGGGCGCAAACGACCCACCGATAGTTGGCGACGAAGCCCGGCTGCGGGGCGTTCACTGACGATCGGGACTGAGCCTGCTCAGTTGAGGTAACTTCGGACATCGTGCCCACAGCTTTGACACTCAAGCCGCCGAGGTCAAGCCTGCCGGTGCGTTACAAGGCGCCACCACTTCAAGTGCTTCTTCCCGTCTTCCCGCCTTCGCTGTAAATCCTCAGTTCGACACCTGAGCATCCACCAGCCCGACATCGATATACTGTCCGCCCCCCGTCTGCTTGCAATGGACAGCAAGAACATGATTGCCTGGTTTGAGAAGCGCACGGGCTTTGGTCTTGATCGGCACGGAGTCGTAGTCGGCGACATAGCCGGAAACTTGGGTGGCGATAACGCCGTCAATATACACTTCAGCGTCTTCGTCATGATGGATGCGGAACTGCAGATCGTTCCATTTGCCCTCCGGCAAGGAGAAGCTGCGACGCAGCCAGATGTCGGCCGTATCCCACACCGTCCGCGCCACGGCGCCGGGTGTGCCCTGGGTGCCAAAGCCGCCCGGCCCTTCTTTCCAGGAAGATGCATCAAACTCCGGCTTGAACCAGCCGTCGGCCGGCGCCTGAGTCGTGTAGCGCCACGAAACCGGTTCCGTTTCAGAAGTAGGCACGACCATGACCGTTGTTGGCGGCTTCGGGAAGGGTGCCCAGTTCGAGGCTCGGGTCGTGTCGCGGCTGGCCCACTTTTTCCACCCTGCCCTGTCGTAAAGCATTTGCAGGAACACGCCGCCAACGACTGCGCGCGCTTGAAACCCGACCATCTTGCCGGTCTTCGTGTCAAACCAGTCGGTCATCGGCACGCGGTTGGGCGTTTCGTTGAGCAAGCGATAGACCGGGTCCAATAGCGCGTCGAAATCCCTCCGATCCTGCGTGAGCGTCGCGGTCCAGAGCGTCCAATCGAGCTTGGTGTAGTCTTTGCGGCTGTCGAGGGGCAGCCCAAAGGTATTCTGGCTGGTCTGGTAGAAATCCATTTCCTTGCGCAGAGCGGCCGCGGGGAAAAGATTCAAACCGAGGATGCGGTCCCAGACGACATTGTATTTCTGGCTCCACGTGCCGGGCTTGTCGAACGCGAGGCGGAAATGGTTGCCGTCGTTTGCTTCCTTCACCCAATTCGCCGCGAACGCTTGCGCGAGCTTGCCGTATTCGGCAGCCTTCGCCTTGTCGCCGCGCAGCTCGCAGAGACTGCCAAACGCGCCGAGACCGCAAATTGCCTTTGCGGAGAGGTTCACGTTGTGCGCCAGATGGCCCGCGAAGTCATCGGTGCAAAGCTGGTGCTCCGGATCGAACCCTTTGGCCTTGAGATACTCGGCCCATTTCTCCAAAACCGGCCAATACGTTGCGCTGAAATCGGCGTTGCCCTCGACCTTTGCCAGTGCGGCGAGCAGGACCAGCATGTTGCCGGTCTCTTCGACCGGCATCTGGTCTTGCTCGGTGCGTTCACCGCCCCCATAGACCTGACCGTTAGCAAGCGGGTAAGTGCCCAGATCGTGCGGCGCAAACGGCCATCGCCAGCGCCGTGAAGCCGCATAATCGAGAATCGGCACGAGCATGGCCTTCGTCAGGGATGGGCTGAAGAGCAGGAACTGGGGCGCCATCGGATAAATCACATCGACGGTGCCAATGCAACCGTTGCTGAAGTTCTCTTTGGGAAACATAAGCGGCTGACCGCTGGCATCTGCGACGACTTTGTTGGCTGCACAGCACTGACGGTAGGCCAAGGCACAAATCCGCGCATACTTCCCGCCGCCAGCTTTGGTGAGCGCTGCCATTATCGCAGCGTCAAACTTGGCGCAGCGCTTCTGCAGTGATTCGTAGTCTGCCGCAGCCTTCTTGAGCATCGCCGCCGCATCATCCCCGTTCCGCCTCCAATAGGGCCGCAGGTTCTTCTTGAAATACTGAATGGAATACTGGTCGTCGTAAGCCAGCATCAGCCAACGGGAGACAGGCTTGACGCCGACCTTGCTCACGTGGGATTCAGTCGTGATAAAAAAGCTGTCTGCCGAAACAGGGTTCGTGAGATCGATACCGGTCTTAAAGCCGTCCTGAAGGATTTCACGCTGGCCTTGGCGGAGGCCACTCAATCTCAGAGCCTGGAATTCTGGTTTCTGGAAGGTCACATAGAGGTAACCCCAATCAATCCGCAGATCGTCGCCTTTCTTCGCGAGCACCGGTTGTTCTCTCGAACCGACAATCGCGGCCACCAAGTCGCCGTGCTCTTCCGTCATTGAGACGACTTCCTGGCTTGGCACGTTGACGGCAGGTTCGCCCGTGGTTTCAAACGTGACATCGATATCGTGATCCTTGCCATCGGCGGCTTTCATTTCCCAGGTCACGTAAGTCACCGGCCGCGAGTAGATCATCAAGTCGTCCGGCAGCGCGGGCGTCATAAAAGTGAGTGTCAGCCGGATGCCTTCACCCTCGAACGTGTAGATCGTCCGCGTCGGCAACACTTCGAGCCCGGCCTGCGGCAACGCGGGAAAGGCGGCCGGCTCCTTACCCATGAGGCGGAAGTCCTTGCCATCAATCCGCACCAAGCTGGTGAGCCGCTGCGGCTTGCCGGTCCAGTGGACGGTGTCCGCGTCCGTCAGTTTGTCTGCCGGCGACCAGATGCTGAAATATGGGTCGCAGGCAACCAGTGGCACCGAGGGTGGACGCAGCCCGCCGGCGGCATGGCTGCTGACCGGAATTAGCGAACACAAGGTCCAGGCAATCGCCTGCAACATCAAAACTGATCTTCGTTTGGCCCGCAGTATTATCGTCATCATAGGTTTCTTACGGTTTGTACGGCACGGTGCCGTTGGCATCCACCTCGTAGCCCCATTTCTTGATGTAGGCGTCGCCGGGCAGAAATTCGTCGTGCCGCTCCTTGAGCTTGCGGTCAAGAGCAGTCTCGAGCTTGCCTTGCAGCTTGGAATACTTTGGCTGGTTTGCCAGGTTGTTCGTCTGGCAGGGATCGATCTGGTTGTCGTAGAGCAGCCACGGGCCGTTCAGGTCGCGCACGTAAGTGTAGCGCGTGGTGCGCACGCCGCGATATTCCCTGCCTCCGATCCGGCGCGTCCATTCTCCGAACGGTGAAGCGCAAAGAATCACGGTTGCGCCGTCCCCCGGGTTCTTCCCGCCGCGAACGTAACGGCTGTAGTCCAGGCCCTCGACGGTCTTCGGAATCGGAACTCCGCACAGCCCGAGCACTGTTGGCATGATGTCTTCCGAATTGATCGGGGCATCGAGTTGACGTTTCTTAGTGCCCAGGTCTTTTGGCCAGTGAACCAGCAGTGGAACACGGATCGCCTCATCGAACGGCCGCTGCTTCTTGTATGCGCCTCGCGAACCCAGCATGTCGCCGTGGTCGGAGGTGAAAACCAGCAGCGTGTTCTCCGCCAGTCCCGTTTCCTGCAGTGTCCGGCGCAGTTCCCCGAGGCAATCATCCAGAGCCGTGCAGTGCGCGTAATAACCGGAGAGTGTCTTCCGCGCGTTCGCGCCTTCGGTCTCAGGCACATTGGGTCGCAGGGTTAGCTTTTCGGGGTCATACAGAGCGCGGTATTTCTCAGGCGCAGTCAAGTAAGGATCGTGTGGCGGCCCCCACGCGACCACGAGAATGAAAGGTTTCTGCGACTGCGCGTGGCCGCGGAGGTATTGTTGCGCATCGCGCGTCTGAGCGATGGCGTCATAGCCCTCCCAATTAAGTTGTTCCGGTCCGTCTGCGTAATATGCCGAGTGGTTGTACTCGTGCGTACATTCCAGAACCTTCCAATAATCAAATCCCTGCCTCCGTTCGCGGGGGATGAAACTTGAACGGCCATGACCATCCACATGCCACTTGCCGATGTAAGCCGTGTCATAGCCTGCAGTGTGCAAGACTTTCCCGATGGTAAGCGCCTCCGGATTGAGGGGCACGTCATTCAGAAAGATGCCGTGGGTGAGCGGTCTTTGGCCGGTCAGGATCGATGCCCTTGTGGGTGAGCACACCGGCATTGCGGATACGGCGTTGACAAAGTGAACGCTTTCTCGCTGCAGTCGGTCGAGGTTCGGGGTTTTGACATCGCGATTGCCAGCGTAGCCGAAAGTTTCATATCGCCACTGGTCCGCGAGTACGAAAAGGATGTTCGGCTTGGCAGGGTGCCCGGCTGGCTGGGCATGGGCCAAGCCAGGCGCGAGAGCAAGTGCTGCAAAGCCCCACGCAAGCCCGAACAACCCGGACCACCGTCCTGCTGCCTTCATTGCTCAACTTTCCCTGACCGTGAAGTGATAAGTGCCGGATTCGATTGCCAGCACCACCCGATCGCCTTCGATGCGAAGGAGTTTCACCCCCTTGGCCCGAGCCAGCTTCTTGCCGCTTTCGCTGATGCTCGCAGCATTGTGCGCCGGAAGATACACCGTCGCGGTCGTGTTCGCCGGGATGGTCACCTCCAGCTCGAACTGGCCATCCGCGACCTTCCAGTTGCTGGCAATGCGGCCATGTATGGAATCGTAGTGTGCGCGCACCCAATCAATGGGCTTCTGGTCCGGATTGCTCTTCGGGGACGGCGGCGAGGGTTTGATGATGATGCGCTTGTATCCAGCAGCGTCGGTGTCGATACCCGCGAGATGCGAGAACATCCATTCGCACACCGCGCCAAACGAATAGTGGGAGAAAGAATTCATGGAGGCATTTTGCTCGCCGCCGAACCCTTTATCCTTGGTGTAGCTGTTCCAGCGTTCCCAGATCGTGGTCGCGCCCTGGTCAACCTCATACCCCCACGACGGGTACTTCCGGCTCTGGAAAAGCCGCACAGCCAGGTCGTGTTGGCCGGCGGACGAGAGCACTGGCAACAAGGGCCGGGTGCCGAGGAAGCCTGTGCTCATTCGTGTGTCGTTATCCTGGATCTTCTTTGCAAGCCGCGCGGCGGCGGCCACGCGCAGGTTGTCCGGCAGCAGGTCCATATAGAGTGCCAGCGCGTAGGCGGTCTGAGTGTCCAGCGTCAGCGTGCCGTCCGGCTTCACGTACTTTTGGTTGAAAGCGGACTTGATCTTTCCAAAGAGGTCGCGGTAGTTCGCTGCCTCGTTCGTTTTGCCTATGGCTTGCCCCATCTCAGCCATCAGCTTCGTCGAGTAGCCGAAGTAAGCTGTGTCGATGTAGTCGAGCGGCGTCTTTTCGTTCACCGCCAGCCAGTCCCCCCAGTCGTTGCCGTGCGCCACGCCGAGGAAATTCTTGCTCGCACTCTGGCGCCATTGAATGAATTTCACCATCGGTTCCCAGCAGCGTTCGATAATGCGGGTGTCGCCATAGGCCTTGAAAATCGTCCACGGGCAAATGACCCCCGCATCGCACCAGGCGGTGCCGAAGTCCCAGCCATGCTGGAAGGGGTATGGGGCGAATCCGGGGAACGTTCCGCTGGACCGCTGCGACTCCATCAGCTCCCGTATCCATTTGCCGTAGAAAGCCGCCACGTCGGCATTGTACGTCGCCGCCCGCACATAAATCTGTGCATCGCCCGTCCACCCGAATCGTTCGTCGCGCTGCGGACAATCGGTTGGCAGATCAAGAAAGTTGGCGCGCTGGGTCCAAACGATGTTCTTGAACAAACGATTCACCATGGGGTCGGAGCATTCAAAACCGCTGGTCATTGGTGTGGCCGAGTGCAAGACGATGCCGGTGATCGCGTCAAGGTCCGGTTTGCCCGGGCAGCCCGTCAGTTCGACGTATTGGAAACCGTGGAAGGTGAACCGCGGCGTATAAGTTTCGCCATCCGGATCACCGCGCAAAACATAAACATCCGTCGCGCGCGCCTTGCGGAGATTCTCCGTCATCAAGCGGCCATCTGGATGGAGCATTTCGCCGTAACGCAGGCGAATCTCCGTGCCCGCCGGCCCTTTAATCTTCAGGCGCGCGTTGCCGGCGAAGTTCTGGCCCAGATTGAAGATGAAGACGCCGTTGGTCGGCTCGGTGATACCGACAGGTTTGATCTCTTCGATGGCGAGCACCGGCACTCCGGGAAATGCTTCAAGTTTGGGTGGACGCTTGAACCCCAGGTCCACCTCGCGGCTCTGTATCGTCAGCTTATTGCCCGGAGTCGGATTCTGGAACTCGCGAAAGGTCGCCTTGATGTTTCCATTGTCCTCCGCTCGAATCGCCGGTTCCCATTGGCTGTCATCAAACCCTGGCTTCGACCAACTGGGCATCTCCTTGCGGGCATCATAACGTTCACCCATCAGGAAATCCGCCTCCTGGATCGGTCCCGCCCCGGTTGCCTTCCAGGAAGTGTCCGTTGCAATGGTCTGTGACGAACCGTCGGCATACTCGATTTCGAGCTGCGCCATCAGGGCCGGCGTTTTGCCATACGTGTAACGACCGATGCCCTCTGTGCCGATGCCGGTCAGCAGACCAAACCCGATGTAGCCCGAGTACCAGCCATCGGCCAGCCATGAGCCGAGCGCATTGACACCTTCTTTCACCATCGGAGTCACATCGTAAGCGTTGTAGTAGGCGCGCTGGTGATAATCGGACCAACCCGGCGCAAAGTACGCATCCCCGACGCGTTCGCCGTTCAGATGCAGCTCGTAAATGCCCAGTGCCGTCGCATAAATCGTCGCGCGGCGGACGGGTTTTGCCGCCATAAACTCTTTCCGATACTGCCGCGCCGGCGGCAGGAAAAGCGACTGTGCCGACTTATGCACGGGTGACTCGTCGCGAAAGCTGATGTATTCCCCCTTCCAATCCCCCGGCTTGAGCAGTCCCATCGTCCACGATGCCTGCTCGCTCCAGGGCGAGGCTTTGCCATTCCGGTCCCAGACCTTGACCTTCCAGAAGCAACGTTCCCTTGAAGTTAGTGGCTTGCCGCCATAGGCAATGCCGGTTGTTTTGTCGCTGGACACCTTCCCGCTGTCCCACAAATCCCCGCGATCCTTTCCAAGCGAGTCGGCGTCTCCCGCGACCAGGATTTGATAGGCCCTCTGCCTCTGACCGCGTTCGCTGGACTGAACGAGCCAGCTCAGGCGCGGACGCAGCTCATCAATGGTCGGCCGATTGCCGAGGTATTCGCAACGAAGCTGAGCGGGCATCAGGCCGGATCCGGCGGCAACTGCCGGGAGCGCGGGTTTCGGTGCCAGCGCGGCGAGTAACAAAAGACAGAAACAGGCCGAGCGTAAGCGCTTGGCAATTCTCTGGAGGGAAGGATTTCTGGACATATTTAGCATTGAGAAAGATTCAGATTCAATTTGCTCGCGCGGCCTGATCCGTCTGCGGCAGACCGAAAACCGCTGCAACTGGCCGCATCATCCTCGACGCAGCCCATTTCGGCAAGGCCGTTTTCCAACCGCAGCCGGCTGCGAAATGGGCATGGATCACCGACGCCATGCGTTCACCCTGGTCAACCCCGGAGAATCCCGCGCCTTGGAGACTTCATGAGCCAGCCATGATGCCATTGCTTTTCCCGGTTTATTTGCGTGACATCCGCCTTGCGCTGGCTATATTTGGTCGCTCTTAGCCGACCCTATCGTCTAGCGGTTAGGACACCGCCCTTTCACGGCGGTAGCATGGGTTCGATTCCCATTAGGGTCGCCATCTAATAGAATCAAGGGTTTAGTGAGGGTTGCCCCAACAGTTACGACATAACTTACAACATGTTTGCCGGTGCCCCACCGCGCGCCTCGAAGCTAGAGAAACTCGCCCTCAAACTCTCGCGACACCGACCTCCCACGCCCGGTCCGTGGATCAAGGCGGACGTTACCAAAATCGGCTACGAAATCAGCTTCACCCGCCAACATTAGCAGGAATGCCTGGAAGACCTTCGCCCGGCGGACTGGGAGTGACGGAGCGGTGCCGGTAGTCGTGCTTCCCGTCTTCCCGTCTTCGCTGTTCATCTTCATCTAGTCGAAAGCACCCGGCTCCAACCAAGGCACCGGCATTACCACCTAAAAACGGCTCCCACGCAGGGCCGTGGTGTGCGGCACGATGGCATAGACCGCGCGTTCGTGGTCGAGGAAAGGAATGTTGAAGACCACGGCCGGGCGTGCTTTCGGCGCTTGAAACTCGACTGGCGAACCGGCCAGCAGTTTGTCCACCACCGTCTGCTCGTTCACCCGGCCGTAGCCGTTGGTTTCGGTCAAACCGGTGGCCCGGAAGCTTGCCGTCTGGCGCAAGTGCTCCCGCGCGTCCCAGATGTGAGAATCTGCGTGCCAATGAGGCTCAAATGCGCTATTTGACATTTATGATCGGAACGCACTCCATTCGTAATCTCGCCCTCATCGGTTTCATGGGCAGCGGCAAGTCCAGCGTCGGCCGGCTGGCAGCCGACCTTTTGCATTTTACCTTCCTGGATACCGACCATGTCATCGAGGCACGCGCTGGAAAATCGATCACTGACATTTTCCAACAAGACGGCGAGCCGATCTTCCGCGATTGGGAGAGGCGGATCGTTGAGGAATTGACGCGACGCGAGAAGACGGTCATTGCCACCGGGGGCGGTATGCCGGCCATCGAGGTGAACCTCGCCAGTCTGAAAACCCATGCCTTGGTGGTCTGTCTGTGGGCCTCGCCGGAAACGATCTGGGAGCGCGTCCGGGGTCACGCCCACCGTCCCTTGTTGAACGAAGCCGATCCCCTCGAAAGAATCCGCCAGCTTTTGACCGCTCGCGAACCCCATTACCGCCAGGCCGGCGTGCTTGTGAATACGGAGCGGAGGTCGGTGCGCGAGGTGGCACAGCACGTGATTCATCAATTTCAGATGGCGCAATCGACCCCTCGATGAAAGAGGCCATCCGGCAGCATGCGCGAGAACTTGGGTTTGACGACTGCCGCTTCACCACCGCCCAGCCGCCGCAGTCTGCTGCGCGACTCGAGCAATGGCTGGCTACCGGCCAACACGGCGAGATGGCGTACATGGAACGAACCGCCCGCAAACGCGCCGATCTGCAGCAGGTCCTTCCCGGCGCAAGGAGCATCATCACGCTGGCGGTCAGCTACGCTCCGAACGGGGAAGGATCGAGGATTGAGGATCGCGGGGCAGGACACGCTGCGGACTGCGGAGCACGAACCGCCGGGTTCGGAGCAGAGGCCACCCAGCGGCCAGGCGTCATGGCCAGGTTTGCCTGCTATGCTGATTATCATCAGGTTCTAGGTCCGCCGTTGCAGCAACTCGCAGCTTTGGTCAATCAACTCGGCGGCGCGCACACGCGCTCGCTTTGGTACGTGGATACGGGTTCCCTCTTGGAACGGGATCTGGCGCAACGGGCGGGGCTGGGGTTTATCGGGAAAAATACCAACCTGATTAGCCGGCATCTCGGCAATTGGATTTTTCTCTGCGAAATCATCACCACGTTTGAACTGGAACCGGATGCGCCCGAGAGAAATCGTTGCGGCTCCTGCACCCGGTGCATCGCTGCCTGCCCAACCGCCGCCATCACAGCACCATTCCAGCTTGATGCCCGCCTGTGTATCTCCTACCTGACGATCGAACTCAGAGGTCCGATTCCGGCGAACCTGCGTCCGGGCATCGGTGATCGCATTTTCGGGTGCGACGATTGCCTGGCGGCGTGTCCCTGGAACCGCTTCGCGCGGGAAGGGCGGCTGATGAAGACCCACGCCCGCCCGCACCTCACAACGCTCGATTTGCGTGAACTGCTCGCCCTGGATGATCCCGAGTTCAAACGCCGCTTTGCGGGCACGCCGCTGCTGCGAGCCCGGCGAACTGGCCTTCTGCGCAATGTATGTGTGGCCCTGGGGAACACTGGCGATGAGACCCACCTGACCGCTTTACAAAGCGCCGCCACCAACCCGGACCCAATAATCATGGAGCACGCGGCGTGGGCGATCGGGCAGATTCAGAATCGTCGAGGTAATTGAGACGAACTTACGCCTGGCGCGCGCATCTCAGCAAACCAGTCTTGACCGACTTGGCTTGGAGCCAGTTCCAAAGGCGGCAGCCGTGTGAGGTTACTTGGAAGATTCTTCCAAAACCACCACCCCGGGTAATTGATGTGCGGACATTCTTGTCCAATGCCGCTAGGATTTGCCCATCCTCATCCCGGAGGGATGGCCGACAATAGCCCAACGTTTGAACGTTGGGTGCGCGGGTCTAGATGTGCATAAGTCCCGACAGGGACGGCTGAACCCCTGCGAGATCGGTCAGTCGTCCTTTCAGGACTTATGGTGCCTGTCCTCGCCCCGAAACATCTAAGATGCGCACGCCACAGGCTGACAGCAAAAATTTTGGTGTCATTTCAGCCGAGCCGTGATACCCTTTAATCGCAATGAACCCAAACAACACGATCAGTGAAGTTCTGAGCCAGAAAGGGACCACCGTCTGGTCCATCTCCCCGAATGCAACCGTCTTCGATGCCATTGCCCTGATGGCCGAGAAGAACGTCGGCGCACTGCTGGTCACGGAAAGCGACAAGCTGGTGGGCATTATTTCCGAACGCGATTACACGCGGAAGGTCATGCTGAAAAACAAAACCTCGAAGGCGACGGCGGTCAAGGAAATCCTGTCCGGCCATGTCATCCACGTCAGCCCGGCTCAGACGGTCGAGGAATGCATGAGGCTGATGACCGATCATCACTTCCGACACCTGCCGGTCCTGGACGGGGAGAAGATTGTCGGCGTGATTTCGATTGGCGACCTCGTCAACTGGATCATTTCCTCGCAGCACAGCACGATCAGCCAGTTGCAAACCTATATCACTGGCGTTCCCGGCTGAGGGCAAAGCAGATTCTGCCCTGTCGATTTCACCGTCCCGGCCGGGTTATGCCGAGGCTCACCGAAACAAACCGCGCTTGTGGGATCGAAAACTTCTTCACTTCCACCCTCACCGCTTGCGGCTTGTATTTGTCCATGATCAAGTCCGCGACGTTGGCCGCCGCCTTCTCGATCAGCCGCCAGCTCCGGTCGTTGCCAAACGTCAGCAGCTCATCGGCCACGGTCTGGTAATTGATCGTCTTCTCGATGCGGTCGCTGAGCGACGCGGACGAAAAGTCGAGGCTCATATCGATGGTCAGCAGCAATCGTTGCGGCTTGGCCCGCTCCTCCTCCGTCACGCCAACACACCAAAACACCTCCAAATCGACAATCGTAATCTTAGACATGTTCCATCTCTCTTAGGTTGCCGCACCAGCGCGCCATCTCCGCCAGTGTGGGTGCCCGCCGCAAACTCATTACCCTCTGTAACTCAGGCAACTCCATTCAACGACCTTTGCCGGCAAGCGCGGTCAACAACTTGCGCGTTGGCTGGTTGACCGGCATCTCCAGCGCCTGCGCAATGCTTACCCAGCGAAACTCGCGCGCCTCGTCATTCAGCTTCACCGCCTGCCCATCCGCGCAACGGCAGCTATAATTGAGCAAAACAAAATGCGCATCGCGATAGAATTCTTTCGAGTGGATGCAATCCTGCACCAGCACGAATTCGATGTCCGTTACGCGGAGGTTCGTCTCCTCGCCGATCTCGCGGTGCAAGGCCGCCACCGAAGTCTCCCCCCATTTGATTTTTCCGCCCGGAATGCCCCAGAGATTGGACCATTTATGGGTGCGGATCATCAAAACCTCGCCCGTGACGTTAAAGATCAAGCCGCCAACGGTCACGATTGGCGGATGGCTTTCTTCAAACTGTTTCGCCTGAGGTTTCATGTGCAGTTCGTTTTGCTCGAGAATGTCGCGCAGTTCCCGCAAGTGCTCCGTGATTACATCCGGCTCCGCCGCGCGCAGTTGTTCGAGCGTGTTGTAGCCGGTCAGCACCGCGCAGGAATGGATGCCCCCGTGCCGTGCCGTCTCGATGTCGTGCTGCATATCACCGATGAACAGCGTCTCGTCGGGCGATAGCTGGTTTTCGGCAAGGATTTCGTGAATCTTTTTGCGTTTATCCCAGACGTTGATGTAAGGCTTATCGAGGTATTTATCGAAGCCCGTGATGGCGCACTGCACCGCGAAATGCTCATGATGGACCGTGCTCAAGAGGAACGTGCGCAGCTTCCGTTCCCGGCAGAACTCGAGGAACTCGCGCGCATGTGGCAATTCGCACACCGAATCCTGCACCTGCCGGAACCGGCTGTGAAACCACTCCTCCAGTTGCGGCAGGGGAATGTGAGGCAGATGCCGGTCGTAGAAAATCGTAAACGGCAGGCAAAACTCGGACCGAAACTGCTCCAGGCTCATCTCGGGCCGGCCCGCCTGTGTCAGCACGTAATTAGTGGCCTGCCAGACCGCCGGCAAGTCGTCCACCAACGTGCCCGACCAGTCGAAAATGATGTTCCGAATCATGCCCCGAGTGTAGCCGCCTTTCGCGGACCAGCAACATAATCAGCGGTCGGGGAAGCAGAAGAAGAGGTTCGAGCAGCGCAGTGCGGCGTTGCCTTTGACGCTTCTCTTTTCAACATTTTCGCCCCTCCCATTCACACAACCCACATGCCGGCTTCAAACCATCGACCGCCGGCGCCTGCCGCCTTTGGCCTTTGGCCTTCGAACTTCGAACTGTTCTTTACTTCCGCCTGCCGCTCGAATTCATCGCGCAACTCCCACCACAGCCGCTTCGGGTCTTTGGACCACAGCAACACCCAGAAACCACCCTCCTGGAATTTCGGGCCGGAACGCCACTCGTGGTCGATTCCCCCGAACCAACGGAGATGCTTTAGGAATTCGTCGCAGAACGCCGTCTCCAGCCACGTGAAGTCTTCCCGTTCCGGAGCCCATTCACC
>Ga0194063_10001687_pt1 | contig 14151 bp, 19 predicted proteins | sample SepL3720m_MetaG_FD_155459 | JGI IMG/M metagenome (GOLD analysis project Ga0194063, IMG submission 155459) | Anoxic zone freshwater microbial communities from boreal shield lake in IISD Experimental Lakes Area, Ontario, Canada - Sep2016-L373-20m | ecosystem: Environmental > Aquatic > Freshwater... | reverse complement strand
GCACTAAATGGCATTATGAAATGTGGTGAGTGCCATTACTGTATTACCGCCCAGGAACACAAAAAGAAGTACAAAAACGGTACAGAACAGATATTTGGCTACTATAGTTGCACCAAAAAGGGCGAAGTTAAATGTAATCAGCCATATGTTTCTACAACCAAACTAGAGGGACAATTTGCGTCAGATCTCTCTGATCTACAAATCGATGATCCTGAATTTATTGATTGGGCTTATGAGGCGTTAGATGAGACGAAAGACAAGAGACAAGAGGTCTACAAGAACAGTACAGGAGCCCTCCAGACCGTACTAGAGGGAGTAAATAGACGTATTGATAACCTGATAGCTCTTAAAATCTCTCCAGCCAATGATGGCACCTTGTTGTCTGATGCGGAATTTGCTGATCGCAAACATGAGCTTATGGTTGAGAAAGATCAGCTAACTAGGCAACTATCTCAATCCGCGTCAAATCCAAATAACTGGGTTGACGTTGCAAGAGACGCCTTTGACTTTGGACTACTTGCAAAGAAAAACTTTGAAGAAGGTGGCTCAGAGGACAAAAAACTGATCTTTTCATCAATCGGCTTGAACCCAATCTTACTAGATCAGAATTTACAGTATAAGCCTAGATTTATATTTTTGAAAACAAAAGGAGGTACAAAAATGTCAAATGACAAAAAACAATCGCTTGAACCTGAAAATAGTCCGATAGATCGCGAAAATCTAAAGAATTATTTAAAAAGTTCTGTATGGTGCCGAGGAGAGGACTTGAACCTCCATGCTGTAAAGCACACGCTCCTAAAGCGTGCGTGTCTACCATTTCACCACCTCGGCGATGGAGCTATTATAGCGTAATTGGGAGAGCCGAGACAGGGACTTCGGCAGTTTTGATCTTGTTCATGAAAAACTTGGTGTGAGTAATCCAACCATCGGTCGAAACGGTGTTGTAGGTACGAGCAATTGACTCGATTGAAGAAATATTGTATTTCTTGGCGAGACCAGAAGCCACCCCTTCGATAGAGTCTTCGAGTGATTTGAAGCAAAGCTTATTGTCGCCATAAATACCCCAGCCATAAGGATTGTTGCAGTTGTAAGGCATGCGTTTGGCAAAGCTAGACTCGGTACCAGCAATGGCGGCCATGAGTGTCCAGTCAAGACCATACTTTTCGGCAGTCTTAATCAATACATCTTCTAGGCCTATCATTGGAGATTTGTACTTGGTCAATACGACACGCATTTGCTCAGCGCGAAGGTCGTGTTCAGTGGCGTTTACTTTGTTTGTACCAGAGATAAATAGGAGTATGGCACTGACTATCCAGATCAGAGTTTTCTTCATAGTCCAGGGAGTTTACCACAGACTATAGGTTTGTCAACTGTACTGTTAATCTGGAGAAAGCTTGCCTACCGTTTTTTGATGAAAACAGCGTTCTACTTGGCATCCTGCCAGGTAGCCGCTTGGTTCTCGACTTGAGGTACCCTCATGTCTGCGAAATCTTTCACAAAAAAGGTACCCAACCTTTCTTGTCTGATTACCAGGTACCGGATTCGAGTTCCTCGAGGAATTGGTTGACTCCTTTGGCCCAGGCGCCACCAGGACTAGTAGCGTTGTATTTGGTCATGATCTCCTCTGGAGTGTGGAGACCGTAGGCGAGATATTTTTCGGCTAGTCCAGAGACAAAGGTGTTGATCCCTTCATTCCAGCTATCGAAACAGAGGGTGCCCGCCGTGTGGATACCCCAGCCCCAGGCGTTATGGCAGTTAGGAGGCATCAGCTTGCCCAGGTTGGACTCTTGTTGGGCGATAGCGACGATCAGGTAGGGATCGACCTCGAAACGGTCAGAGATCTTGACGATATAGTCTCCCATACCTGCCATAGGCGATTCGTAGTGGGCGAGGTAGCGATTGATGAGAAGGGGTCTGGCATCTTCTTTAGCCAGGGCTGTTTTGATCTCGAAAGCGACCTTGGGGAGAGCGGCGAAGGTAATGGGCTGATTTTTGAAATCGGTGATCTCCTGGCGGATCAACCCGCGGATACCAGTAGTTGAGGATATCTTGCCATAGGTCGAGATGGTGAAAATGAGCATAAGGACTGTAATCGGGAACCACAAAATAACCTTGAGAAGGGATTTCATGGATCTAGCATACAGCAAACGGCTTACGGCGTACAGTTTATTCTTTGTTCCACACGAGCCACTTTTCCTCGACTTCTTTCTCGAGATTGACCTTGTGGTGTTTGGCGAGCAAGAGGACATGGCAGAAGACGTCAGCCATTTCTTTGTGGAACTCTTCAGTGATCTGCTCTTTAGTCTTGTCTTTTTGGCGACCTTTGCCGGTCATCATGAGGTAACTCTGGATCAGTTCTCCCATCTCTTCCTGGAGTTTGAGGATATACCAGTTGGCGTCCCGTCTGATCCCATAGCGTTTGGCGTAAATGTCAGAGACTTTTTTGATTTGCCTGGTCACTTTGTTGACGTTCATATCTGAGATTATATCATGTGTGAGCTAGTTTGAGTGGGTTGCGAGAACGGAAGAATTGCATTAGTTTAGAGTCATGACCTTGCGAGATGAACTGGCCACAACCAGAACAGTGATGGCTAATCAGCGGACTTTGCTGGCTTATGCTAGAACAGGCATGACTTTTATTATTGCGGGGGCTGGGGCACTGAAGTTTATCGAGGACGGAATGATGATCCTTCTGGCTGGATGGGGATTGATTGGTCTGGGGATTTTGTTTTTTGCGTTTGGTTGGCGGAATTACCAAAAATTTGAGAAAAATCTCGCATGTTCGTGTGATAAACTAGTTATTTGATGCGTGTTGAGAAAAGTAAGAATAAACTCCCGATAATTTTAGTGTGTGGTGGCTCGTGTTCGGGTAAATCGTCGTTTGCGAAGTTGTTTAAACATGCCCTAGTCCTGTCGATGGACCATTTCTACGTAGGTAAGGACCAAATGGTGGCTGATGAAAAAGGTAATTATGATTTCGATGCACCCGAATCTGTAGATATAGTGGGTTGTGCAGAAGCGGTCAAAGAGCTGGCAGAGCGCAAGACCGTCACAATCCCCGTCTATGATATGAAAACTAGTGACCGAGTGGGGACACAAAAGGTCGAGGTTCCGCCTGATACTGAGCTGATTGTGGTTGAAGGGATCTTCTCTTTTTACTCACCACTGCGGGAAACATCTGAACTACGGATATTTTTGGATACGCCGATGGAGGTGCGGGTAGCGAGACGGATGCTCAGGGATACGGAGAAAGGGAGATCGAATATTGATACTTTAACCTGGTCGGTAGTCGTCGAGAAAAATCATGCCAAGTATATCGAGCCGATGAAAGAGTTCGCCAGTCTTGTGATCCCCTTCAATTACAATCCAGTCAAAATTGACGACCATTAATTCGGTTAATTATTTTGTGCGATGGAGGACGTTTGTCTGGCAATTTGTATCCTACGGTAGACTTAAGATTTGTTGTTAGTTAATAACTTTTTCATCTCTACCCATCCACTTTCGGAAAGCCCCATTTTTTTGTACCATGAGTAAGATGAATATTTGGGATTGGCAAATAGTCGCACTCCGCTAATTCCTGCAATTTTTGCGTCCGCAATTGCTTTCTCCCACAGGAGTTTCCCAATACCGTGTTGCTGATATTCATTATTTACGACTATTGCATCTATGAATAGCCAAGAATACTCTTCGGTAGTAACTGGAACTCCACATAGAAAACCGATCATTTTCCCATTAGAAATGGCCGAGTATGAATATGTTGAGTTATATATCTCGCTCAAATATTTTTTTGAGTTGCTTAGAGTCCATTTTTCTCCGAATGAATTGAATAATTCTAAGTATATTTTGGATGCAATATCTATTTGATTTTTGTTGAATTTTTCAATTAGTACTTCCATGTTATCAATAATATATCAGAATAAGATATTTTTTCGATAGTTACATTAACTATTATTCCTATTGTATGAATCTAACTTATAAGATAGACTGACCGCATGCCAAAAATTAATCAAAATGTTGCATTAGTGATTGAGGAGGGAAAAAGGTTGCGGCCGAGCCTACTTTTATTGCCTTTGGCGACAGTTTCGATTTACACCCTGATTATCCCGATTGTCATTTTGGATATATCTATAAGCTTATATCAAATGATCTATTTCACGACTATGGAAATACCGAAAATAAGTAAGAAACAATTTGTCGTGATGGAGCGTTGGGATCTGTCTAAATTGACGTTTTGGCAAAAAATTAACTGCGTTTATTGTGAGTACGCCAACGGGATATTGGCCTTTGCAAAAGCGGTGGGAAACCAAACAGAAATATATAGCTGTGCGATAAAACATCGACACGCGCTAAAACAACGTAAACACGAAAAGGATTTTTATTCAGAGAAGTTGTTTGACTAGGGATTTTGTGGGTCTGGATAGGATAGTATTCCATACATAGGGGGTACTGACTTGCCGTGGTGTTGGCGGTAGCGGACTATGTTGGAACCTGGTATATGAATCACAAATCGCTTGTGTCAACATGCCCCACAATTGATGTAAACTACGTTATATGAGTCGTAATTTAGATGTTCATGTAGATAATAATTTAGTTGAAAAACCATTGAATTCAACTTGGGCATCTTTTACCTACTCGGATAGAGTTTTTAATGTTGACCTATCTTATCAACCAGAGAGCTTACATCAGAAATTAGGAATACTTAAAACACCTGCAACTACATTGGTGAAAATGAGTGTATTGGCTGATGATGAAACAGAGAAAGGAATTCTGTTTGGACTTCTTTCAAGGGATAATGGAAGAGTTACATTTCAATCTCATAGCATATCCAATCGAGATGTAAAAGTGAACTCAAATGGTGCGAAACTTATGACAAATCATGTTCCCAACCTCATGAGAGAAGTAGTCGTGCAATTAATTTTGCAGGGTAAAATCGACGAAATCACAACTTCTGCCGTCTTGTCTGAAGGTGCTATAAAAACGTATGATCGAATATTGGCTGATGAACGAGTGCATGCCGAAAAAAAATACCTTAATGATGATAAATCACTTCCCTACTATATGTTTTCTAAAATATAACTTTTATTCTTACTCTGGTTTTAACTAGCCAAATATCTTTACTAAGTTCTAACGTCCTAATCCCCTTCCAGAGTTGTTGCGGGACAAGGATTCGAACCTCGATAAATGCCTTCAAAGGGCACTGTCCTACCATTAGACGATCCCGCAAAGTATGACAAGCGTCATTTTACTACGGATTTGATTAAATCTGTCACTTGGTGGCATAATTTGACTATGGTATGGAAAGTAGAGTTTTTCATAAATAATCGCCTAGATAAGCCAGTCTCACAATTTCTTCGCCTTCTTGATGATGCTACTCTCCATAAAGTTTTTAAAGTTATTAATCTGCTAGGTGATCAAGGTCCCGCACTAACATTGCCTTATGCAAAGCGTATTACCAAAACTATTTTTGAACTCAGAACTACGGGTAAAACACCTATTCGCGTGTTGTATGCTCGCAAAGGAACAATATTTGTGTTGCTACATGCGTTCAAAAAGAAAACTAATAAATTGCCGGTAAAAGAATTGAAGCTAGCTGAATCGAGATTTGACAGTTTATAACATATATAGTATAAACTAATTATGAAAAAGCACACAGAATCATATGAAAGTTTTAAGAAAGAAATGCTTGAGGGAAGACCTGGGCTGAGAGCTTTGTATGCTAAATCTCAAGCCAAGCACGATATGATCTGCAAAGTTATCGATGCTAGACTAGCAAAAAAAATGACGCAATCAGATTTAGCCGTTAAAATTGGCACCAAGCAAGCGGTGATCTCTAGATTTGAAAGTGGTTTGTCTAATCCCTCATATAATTTTTTACAAAAGATTGCTACTGCTGTGGATAAATCTTTGCGTGTAGAATTGGCATAATATGACCACTGGAATAAGCTTGCCTTTTAACGTAGGTGTCTCCCCCACTCTCTCAATCAGAGGTCTGATCGCTACAGAAAAAATTGCGGAGGGCCAGATCATCGAGAAGTGTCCGGCAGTCATCTACCCCAAGAACGAGGAGATAATAGAGCAGACCGTATTTGACCATTATGTTTTCGACTGGGACGAGACCCACGAGGCACTGGCACTGGGATACGGCTCACTATGCAATCATAGCTATGAGAGAAATGTCCAAGTCGACTATGACTTTGAAACGAAAGAAATCGTCTTTACTGCCCTGCGCGAGATCTTGCCTGGCGAGGAACTGCTCATCAGTTATAACGATGATAGTCTCGAGCCGATCGATCCGGGATACCTAGGCTTGGATAAAGAGATCGGGTGATGATTATTGCCAGCCGTTGTTTTGACTGCGTGCGTCAACCAAAGTATTGATAAACATGCGCTTGAGCGTTTCCTCGAAGGTGACCCCGTACATATCGAGAATCATGCTGTAGGTGGCATGAGTTTCTTTGGGTGGGCCAAAGAAAGGATTGGCATTGGGGTCGATGAAATAGTAGCGACCGGCACCATCGATGCGAACATCAAAACGGGCATAGTCGGACATCTTGAGAATATTAAATGCTTGTTTAACGTATTCTTTGAGAATGGGATCTTCGTATTTGGTATAAGTCATGTCGAGATAATCGCGCCATTTTTTGTCAAAAGTCACGACATCTTCCGTGCCTCCCCCGACTTTGCGCTGGACGGCATAGACCTTGGTATTCATCCCGTCGAGGACAGAGGCCGTCACTTCGATGCCAGCGATGAATTCGTCCACGAGGACTGGTTGTTTGTAAACGGTAATGAGATCTTTGAGTTTAGCCCGAAGTTCCCGTTCGTTTTTGCAGACACTATCTTCGGCAACGCCGATACTACTATGTTCGTAATTGAGCTTGGGGAAGAGCGGGTAGCGCATCTCGGGGTCGATCATGTCGCTGACACTCGTGATCAGCTGGTGAGTAGGGACTGGGACGCCTGAGGATTGCATGAGTTGATACATGAGGAATTTGTTGGTCCCCAAAGCCCAGCCGAGCGTGCCTGTGCCAGTATAGGGAATATGCAAAATTTCCAGGACGCCGGGGATGGAGGAACCGAGGACACTTTCTCCCCGCACGGAATCGATCAGATTGATGGCCATGTCGGGGGCAAACTTTTGGAGATTTTGAGCCATCTGATCGTCACCAGGGATAGTTGTGACTTCTATACCCATCTTTTCCACATATTTTCCAACTTCGCCCGCGTAGAGATCGGCCCCCTCTTCACTCAAATACGCTTCTTCGGAACTAAAATACTCACGTTTAACATCGGAATAAAGGATAGCAACTTTGCGCGGTAGCGGGAGTGGTTCGACTGGTTTATTATCGGGTTCGTCTGCTGGCATACTGATTAATAATAAAGTAATGAATTAATAAATCAATACCCCCATTCGCGCATGGTATTTTGTAAGAGGCGACGAAGTAAAGTATTAAAGGGAACACCGTATTTTTGCATGGTGAGAGTCATCTCACAAAGCCATTCGGGTGGACCGAAATGACAGTTGGCATTGGCATCGATGATGTAGTATTTGCCGTTTTTGTCCATGCGAATATCGAATTTGCCGTAGCTCGCCATTTTGGAAATTACATAAGCTTTTTTGATCATTTCATTCAACAGCGGGTCATGATATTTAACATATTTGAGATGACTGGGATTGTTTGAATCATCGCCCCAACAAAGATCGTAATCGAGGAATTCGTGAGTAGTCACATTGTCCTTCATGTGGATCTCTCGCTCGATGGCGTAAACTTTTTTATTTAAGGCTTGGAAAATAAAGGCCGCAAACTCACGTCCGTCGATAAACTCCGAAACGAGGACGTCCTGCTCATATTTATTAATTAAGTAGCGGAGTTGGATGCGTAACTCTTTTTCGTTTTCGACGACTGATTTACGGGTGATCTCGACATTACTATGCTCTTCGTTTAACTTTAAAATGAGTGGGAATTTGAGAGTAGGATCAAGCGGAGTGGTGGTTGTGGCCATGAGCTGAAAATGGGGGACATTGATGCCGTGGGCTGAGAGGAGCTCGTAAATCAAATGTTTGTTGCAACCTATGGCAAAGCCGAGGATCGAAGCCCCGGTATAGGGTATACCGAGCAACTCTAGGGTACTGGGGACAGTAGCGCCAAGATAATCATAACCTTTGACGGTAGTGACGAGATTGATGGCCATGTCGGGTTTTTCGGTTTGGAGTTTGCGGGCCATACTAGCGTTGCCCGCGATATAACAAGTTTTAATGCCTAATTTTTTGAAATATTTACCAAAAGTCAGCGCTTCGTCTTTAGAGCCGTCGACAGTCCAGAATTGTTCATCAGTATAAAAATCCCCTCTTTTTTCGTCGGTGTATAAAATTGCAACTTTCTTTGGTAGTTTGCCACCGGATTTGTTTTTCTTGGCGATGATGGTCCTGGTATGGGGAAGATTGGCAATTTTTTCAAGCATGTCAGTAGCCCCACTCTCGCATGGTATTTTGCAATAGTTTTTTGAGCAGAGTAGTAAAAGGCATACCAGCTTTTTCGAGAGTCACTGACATCTCTGAGTTCCATTCTGGTGGACCGAAGTGACAGTTGGCATTGGCATCGATGAAATAATATTTGCCGAGTCTATCCATGCGAATATCGAACTTGCCGTAGCCAGCCATTTTGACGATATCAAAAGCTTCTTTGACGAGCTCAGTCAAAAGCGGATCGGAATGGGGAATGTATTTGACGTAATCTTCGTAGTCCCATGATTTGTCGCCCCACACGAGATCGTATTCGAGGAATTCGTGATTGGTTTTGTTGTTAGGTAAATGAATATTGCGTTCGACGACATAAACATGTTTGTTGTATGACTGCAAGATAAAGGCCGCAAACTCGCGACCGTCGATGAACTCAGAAACGAGTACATCCTGCTCGTACTTGTTGATGAGATAGCGTAAATGGCGACGTAACTCTTTTTCGTTTTCGACCACGGACTTGCGAGTAATCTCGATATTACTATGTTCTTCATTTAATTTTAAAATTAGGGGAAATTTGAGAGTTGGGTCGAGCGGAGTGGTCGTGGTGGCCATGAGCTGGAAAGGAGGCACGTTGATGCCATGGCTAGCCAAGAGAGTATGGATGAGATGTTTGTTGCACCCGAGGGCAAACCCAAGGATCGAAGCGCCAGTATAGGGAATTTCTAGTAGTTCTAGAGTACTTGGGACGGTGGCACCAAGGTAGTCGTAGCCTTTGACGGTAGTGACCAAGTTGAGTGCCATATCAGGTTTGGCCCGAGCCAGTTTTTTGGCCATGCTGGCGTTACCCGCGATATAACAAGTTTTAATCCCTAACTTTTTGAAATGTGGCTCAAAAGCCATAGCTTCTTTTTTGCTACCGCTTACTGTCCAATATTCTTCTTCGGTATAAAAATCTTCTTTCTTCTCATCGGTATATAAAATAGCGACTTTTTTGGGCAACTTACCACCGTTTTTATTCTTTCTGGCAATAATTGGCCGTGTATGTGGCAATATCGCCATATTTGTATTCATAAACATCTGTTATACAAATATATTATGAGTTTTGCAATATAATGATTGAATGATAAGCAAACCATTTATGATCGAAGTGAAAAAATCAGAGGTAGCTAGCGGCAATGGTGTGTATGCACTAAAAGAGTTTAAGAAAAATGAGGTGATCGAAATTTGTCCCGCGATCTTTTTACCAATAAAAGAATTTGAAAAATTGAAACAAACAAAAATGTTTTATTATTTTTTTGAATATACTAATAAAGAGTTTGCGGTAGTGCTTGGATATGGTAGCGTATACAACCATTCTTATAAGCCGAATGCACAGTATCGATTTAATATGAAAAAAAGAATGATGATAATCCGCGCGATTAAAAAAATAAAATTTGGTGAGGAGATTTGCTTCAACTACAACTTTTGGTCAAATGACAAAACCTCGCTCGAAGATTGGTTTCAAGCCGGCGTAGACGCCAATCACTTATAGGACCTTTTCCTCTGTGGTAGAATAGGGAGATTAATTTACTGGAATCTCGTCATGCAGTCAGTCAGTCGCTATAAACTGCGCGGTTTTAACCCGGATAATCTGGGAGAAATTGAGCTGTTTAACCTCATGGGATACCACCCCACCACCCTCAAGGCCAGAGGTTGTTGGAAACCTGGATTTGATTATAAAAATGAGGTCGATTTGACTTCGACCCGTAACTTGATCGTAACGAGCTCGAGAATCTCGCGTAAAGATGACGACGTGCTATTTGCTGTAACTGACCTTGGCGACAAAATCGTGGGTTGGGTCTGGTTTTATCATGATAGTACTCATCCCCTTCCAGCTAAAGTGGTCAGCGAACTGGGGTTAACTGAGCGAAATAGTCGGATTTACCAGATCAGCTATGAGAAGTTGATGAGCGAGGGTTGGCCTAAAGCTCTAGTAGCGAAGGTGAGGCACGTGACGGTGTCTTACCTAGCTAAGAGACGCAAGGGCGTGATCGTGGCGGGCCTTGGACTAGCAATCGCTAGACTCGTGCGCATGTACCGCAGACTATATGTCTATAAACGCAATTTAGTACTCTATGCTTTTGTCCACCGGAGTAATCTCGCCTCGAGTAAGGTCTTGGCACACAATGGATTCACTAGATTGAAGCGAAAATATAGTTATGATGGGACGCTCCATTTCCTGTGGGTAAAAGTCGTCTAGTCTGTAGTATAATTGCTCTGTTCGTATCTAGCCGAGGTGGCGAAATGGTAGACGCGCACGCTTGAGGTGCGTGTGAAGCAATTCATGGAGGTTCAAGTCCTCTCCTCGGCACAAGAAGAGATAGCGCCGTTATCAAAGGTGCAAATTGATTGATATAACGGGCTAATCTCACGGTTCAATGTACCATTTTGGCTCCAAGCCAGTCCTGAGGGAAAGATTGAACCCAAGAGTACTTTGATCTGGCTAATACTAGATCTTTTGTAGGCTTCTCCCAAATCCGCCAATAATGTCCGTATAAAAGTTGTCACATCATCGATGTTGTATCTATCAATCGTGGCATCGTTTTTAACTACTTGAGCCTTTACCATTCGATCTTCTACTACTGCGTTTTGTTCCTTAAATACTTCGTCCGAATACACGCCCGCAAGGTTCTTTTCTACTAAGGTTTGTCTGAGTGCTTTTAAGGTAGCAATTTCCTGATCTGCTTGGCCTTTAATCTTCTGTAACCTTGCCAGACGCGTGTGGTAAGTGCGGTAGAGAAAGGCGATAAATAGATCGAGGCACTCTTTCTTAGGTGTTACCGTTTTGAGTGATTCTATAAGTGATCCCTCTAGCACTTCAGCTTTAGCTGCAACACCCTTACAGACCCCACCACAGCGATAGTATGCGTACTTTGCATGGCGACCTTTACTCCAGCCTCCAGTCATTCCTGTACCGCATTCCTTACACCTAACTATTCGTCGCAATGGAAAATCAGGATTAGAGTGAACTCTTTTAGCAAGAGCTACTTTGTTGGGGTTCCTGCCATCTAAAATTGCTTGTACTCGGTAAAATTGCTCCTCTGTAATCATCGGCACATGCTGAGCCTTAACTTCCTCACGATACGTTTTTGAAGTTAAGAGTCCTAAATAGAACTTACTTCGGAACAATACGTTAACTCGTTGTGCCCTGATGTTATATTCTCTTTTTCCGTGGTGCTCTTTCATGCCCCAAGTGTTCATGAGATCCGCCATTTCTTGAAGGCTTTTGCTGCCAGTTGCCATAAGACCCCAGGCCTTCTTCATCAAATCATAAGTTTTAGGATCTTTGATCGCATATCCAGCTTGGACTAAATACCCGAGCGGTACTTGACCAGTCACGATCATCCCAGACAAGAATCTTGCCTTTAAGCCGTTTCGCGATCTTTCACTTCGGATGTCATTATCTAACTGAGCAAACCCAGCTAGGATTGTCTCCACTAACTTTTCAGTAGGACTATCTCCAGTTGGTTCAGTAGCAGAGACAATTGTGACTCCATTTTCAGTGAGTTTTTTCCTAATCGCCAAGTAATCTGCTGTAATTCTAGAAACTCTATCAAGTCTATAAACGAATACCGCTTGTACCCGATGTTTTTGCTTTCGGCAGAACTCAAGGAGCTGGATTAGTACTGGTCTACCAGTTATTGTTTTTGCTGAACGACCTTCTTCTCGAAATACTTCCGTAATCTGATATCCTCTTTTTTCTGCTTCTTTTCTACAAATTTCCTCTTGAGTATCAAGTGAAAAATTATCGACTTGTTCTTCTGTTGAAACTCGAAGGTAAAGCACCGCCTTTTTACCATCTGCATATATTGCATTTGTTGTATTCATCTTGCTCCTTTCTCATGTAATAACTCTTGGAGTGTTAATCCATCAAAAATATTTCGTTCGTATTCATCTAGCCAAGATTCTGTCAAATACTCGACCTCTGTAATTACGTCACTAAGTTCCGTTTCGGTAAACTGGGTAGCTAACGATCCCAGAGCGTCTTTGGCAATTTTGATCCGTTTATCTGCCTGTTTTTGCTCTGGAAATATTGCTTCAAGTGATTGAGAAATTGTCGGTGTTTGATTATATTTAAAAGTTGATTGACCGACAGGTTGAAGATATGGCTGAACGATTTCCTGTCTGGTATATTGTTGTTGGATGTGTACTAATTCTAGGCTCATGGGCATGTATCAACTATAAATATATTTATAGTTTATATCATTATATTTATAGTGTCAAGCCAGATGTAGGGAGTATCCTTTTGCCAAAAACGACCTCTAGGAGTATCATTCAAACAATATCAAATACTGTTAGTACTTGATGTTAACTGCCCACCTTGGGTAGTTATGTTGAAAAACAATATCATCCTCACAATTTTACAGAAAGAATTTTTAACTCTTTTTGGCTTTCTAGATCCCTCTGTTAAGATTGTCATACGTCTACTTAATACTTATCAGGTATATTTAGTAATATTCTTTTTACTTCTACTTTTACTCTGGATAACTTATCAAGGTATAAAGCTATATTTAGGCTGGAAAGAATCCAATAAGCCAGTGACGTTATTTGAAGTGTCACCTCCCACCTCAACTGAGCAAAGCTCATTTACTACTACTCAGCTATTTGCCTCTGTACATGGCCTACTACGTCAACGCTCATGGATGCTCAGGCTATTTGATGTTACAAAATCTTACTCTTTTGAAATTGCCTCCACAAAAGAAAAGGGTATTCGCTATATCTTGAGACTTTCATCCGAAGATGCCCAAATTATCAAAAAGAATTTGATAGCCTATCTTCCTGGCATACAAGTAAAAGATGTGTCTGATTACCTAGACATTAATAGTCCCAAAGGTCACGTTATTGATATCGGCCTCACAAATCACTTCGCTTTTCCACTGAAGAAACAAGATAACTTGGCAGAATACGATCCTATTGCCTATATCACGGGTACGATGACCAAGTTAGCTGATGATGAAATGGTAGCCGTACAAATGGTAGTTTCTCCAGTGAGTAGAAGTACAGCTCAATTTGTTGGCCGACTACGATCACTATTTTTAGGGAAGAAGGATGTTCTATCGGAATTAAAAGGATCTAATGTAGCGGGTTCTATTTTTCTAACGATTATTTATATCGCCTTACAAATTCTTTTATTTCCCCTTGGACTGGCAATCTGGATATTAACAGGTGGCAGAGAAGGGCCAATACTATCTATTAATTCTTTAACAGCTCAACTACCAGACAGTACATATAGAGATATTGTAGAAACCCAGATTAAACAAAAAATTGATCAGCAATTATTTACCGTTTCTTTGAGGTATCTGACTGTTTCAAGTGTTTACTCGAGTCGATCAAGAATTGAAAAGGGTTTTATCGCTGCTCTCAGCCCGTTTACTAATGCAGGCTACCAAAACTTACGACCGAAGCAGTATTTCCGAATAAAAACAATCAATGATTTATTGCTATGGTTTTACAGACGTCGATTGCTTGGTTTTATGGGTAATTTGATTCTCTCAACGTCTGAATTGTCTGATCTCTACCACTTTGACCGGTACCCTCTAAACTAGACGTGTAGTCTTTCATTCCTCATACTGTTATGAGGTACAAAGAAAGGAGCACGTATTATGGCTGGTTATAAACGAATCGCGCTAGAGATTAAAAATGAGATCCTC
>Ga0194063_10001686_pt1 | contig 14151 bp, 10 predicted proteins | sample SepL3720m_MetaG_FD_155459 | JGI IMG/M metagenome (GOLD analysis project Ga0194063, IMG submission 155459) | Anoxic zone freshwater microbial communities from boreal shield lake in IISD Experimental Lakes Area, Ontario, Canada - Sep2016-L373-20m | ecosystem: Environmental > Aquatic > Freshwater... | reverse complement strand
GCCAGACGCAACCTCGAACGCGGTGTAGATCCAATCGAGTGCTCCAGCGGCGAAGGCTGCGTTGTGGATGACCGGACTCAAGCTGTGTCGTACGGGTGATCCAATAACGGCTGCAAGTCTTGTTGTGCCAGTGATCATTTCAACAGTCCTGCATCTCGTGCTTTTTGCACGTTTACTTCGTGCTGCTGCAATGTTGCCGCAAACACATGATGCCCGTCTTCATCGGCAACCACGTAATACAAATACACGCACGGTTCACCTGTTGCGAGATCACGACACAGCGCATCGCCGCTCGGCGGATTTGGCTCGGGATGCAGCGCAGCGTGGATCGATGCCCGGCCGGGGTTGGCGATGGGCGTGGGTGGCAGGCCAGCGTGCAGGTAGCTGTTGTATGGCGTGTCGATTTCTTTGAGCACGCTGAACGGAGTGTCGGCTGGCTGGCCATAGAGCAGCGTGGCATCGATCTGCAGCGGCATCGTAAGGAACAATCGGTTGTAGATGACCCGGGCGATCTTCGACCGATCACTGTCGAACTTGGCCTCGCGCTCGATCATCGAGGCCACCACCAACACCTCGTACGGAGTGCGCCCAAGCTCGGCGGCACCGGCCTCGATGTTTTCTTGACGGCCAACGCGCTCCATCAGTTTGGCCATCCGCTCGATGACCTGAGTCTCCGATTCGCTGCCGGCCACCTGATACGTGTCGGGAAAGAGCAAACCCTCAAGGCTGGTGGAGCCCTCGGGCTGGTACACCGAGCGAACTGCTCCGCTGGAGGCCGCCGCAGCGAAGCGAGCGGCCGTCATCGGGGGAAGGTCGCGCTCGACGCGTTTGCCCATCTTCTCGAGCGTGAAACCTTCGGGGAAGGTGACCTTTTTAAACGTCGCTTCGGGTGGCGTGTTGAGCACCCGCATGATGTTGCCCATGTGGGTTCGCTCGCGAATTTCGTAGTAGCCCGGCGTGAGGCGCACGCCGCCTTTGTGCTCTACGTAGTAACGGAACACCCGTGCGTTCGTGATGAATCCTTCGTCCTGAAGACGCACGCTGACGCTTTGTAATGTGTCGCTTTCGTTCACCGTGAAGTTCGAGGCAGCAGCCACCTCGCCGGATGGGTTCAACTGACGGATGTACCACCACCCCACACACCCGGCAGCCAAGATCGCCACGATCACACAGGCACTCACAACAAGCAGCACCCACTTCATGACACGTGCACGTCGGGGCGCGGGCTCCACCTCGCTCGCCGGGGCGTATGCGGTGTCGTCCCAAGGATCGCGCGTCCAATCGTGGTCACCGTGGGGCAACTGATCGAGAGGAACCGAGGTTTTCAACGAGGCGCCTCTCGCGATTCGCGATCGACTCGGCCATCGAGCCACGTCTGCAAAATAACGGCTGCAGCAACCTTGTCGATGATGAGCCTGCGCTCGGGCGCCCGCATTCCGCGTTCGATGAGTATCTGATCTGCAGTCACCGTTGTTCGCCGCTCGTCGATGGTCTCAATGGGCACGCCGACCACGCTAGCTAACGACCTCACTTCCTTGAGGGCGCCTTGCGCAGCCTTGCCAACTGAGCCATCCATGGACAACGGCAAGCCCACCACGATTCGCTCAGCTTCCTCTTCGATCACCAGAGCTTTGATGCGCTCGTGATCGATACGGGTAGATCCTGATCGCTGCAACACAACCAACGGCGACGCGATGGTTCCACTGCGATCGCTCACAGCAACGCCGATGCGTTTGCTACCGAGGTCGAGTGCCAGAACCCTCACGATTGGCCGACGCGAAGGGTGCTCACCTGTTGGTAGCGGCCTGTCGAGCGAGTTCGAGTGCCTGATCGAGGCCTTCGGGGTTCTTGCCGCCAGCCGTGGCGATGTCGCCCTTGCCGCCGCCGCCGCCACCAACGGCCTTGGCCGCATCTTTGATGAGGTCGCTGGCCTGGCCACCGAACGCCGCCGTGATTGCGGCCACAAGGGTGACTCCGCCAGTGGGCGTGAGCCCGCCGAGAATCACTGCTTCGATGCCTGCCTGCTGACGAACGGCAAGCGCCAGATCGCGCAGTTCGCCAGGGGCCAAACCATCGACCCGACTGACCAGCACACCACCGGCGGCGCTGCCAGCAAGTTCGGCGGCCTGCCCCATTGCGGCCTTAGCGCGCAATGCCTTGATCTCGTCGTTCAGCGCCTTGATCTCGTCGAGCTTGCGCTGCACACCATCGACCACTTCGTTGGTTGCCACACCAACAAGTCGAGCAGTGTCGGTGAGCATGCGGTCTTCGCGCTGCAGCAAGGCGATGCTGTTGTAACCAGTGACCGCCTCGATGCGACGCAGGTTGGAACCAACCGAGCTTTCACCGACGATCTTGATGGTGCCGATGTCGCCCGTTGCTTTCACGTGAGTGCCGCCACACAGTTCGACAGAACTGCCAGCCTCGAGTACGCGCACAATGTCGCCGTACTTATCGCCGAAGAACGCAATCGCTCCAAGCGCGGTGGCCTCATCCTTGGTGGTCTCATATGAACGGGCCGTCACGTTGTTGAGTACCTCGGTGTTGGCGATCTGCTCGATCTGAGCGATCTCTTCGTCGGTGACCGCCGAGTAATGACTGAAGTCGAAACGAAGGCGATCGGGACCGACCAACGAACCGGCCTGCTTCACGTGAGCGCCCAACACAACGCGCAGCGCGTGATGCAAGATGTGCGTGCCCGTGTGGTTGCGGCGGATGGCATCGCGGCGAACAACATCGATGGCTGCTGTTGCATGTTGCCCGGCTGCAATGGTGCCGCTTACGAGACGAGTCCGGTGACGACGCAAGCCCGGCAGCGCGAACGTGGTGTCGAGCACCTCGGCGACGCCTGTAGGTGTGGTGATGGTGCCGGTGTCGCCAACCTGGCCACCCGACTCGGCATAGAACGCCGTGCGCTCAAGGAAGATCTCGATCTCACCGTCTTCGACTTCGTACACCCCGAGCACCCGACCCTCGGCGGTGGTGTCGGTGTAGCCCACGAATTCGGTGGCGCCGAACTGCTCGCTGAGTTCGCGATAGATGTCGGTTTGATCTTCGTCGGTGGCGTTTGATTTGCGGCCGGCCTTGGCGCGACGGCGTTGCTCGGCCATGTCGGTGTCGAAACCTTCGCGGTCTACCGCGACACCGCGCTCGCCAGCGATCTCTTCGGTGAGCTCGAGCGGGAAGCCATAGGTGTCGTGCAGTGTGAACGCCGTAGTGCCCTTGAGTACCTTGGAGTCCTTGGCGAGTTCGTCTTCGAGAATGACCAAGCCAGTCTTGAGGGTCTGGCGGAAGCGCTCTTCTTCCTTGGTGAGCACGCCGACGATGAAGTCTTTGTTGGCGATGACATCGGGGTACGCGCCACCCATGACATCGATGGCGGTCTCGACCAGGCCTGGCATCACCAAACGCTCGGTGCCCAACAAATACGCGTGTCGCACGGCGCGACGGATGATGCGACGCAGCACATAGCCGCGACCCTCGTTACTGGGGAACACGCCGTCGTTGACCAACATCGTGCTGCTACGCGCATGCTCGGCAAGCACGCGCAAACTGAAGCTGTTTCGATCGTCGTAATCGCCAACGCGATAGCTCTTGCCGGTAACCGACGAAGCCTGATCGATAAGCGGCGACATCACGTCGGTTTCCCACACGCTGTCTTTGCCCTGGACCAACGCGAGGATGCGCTCGAGGCCGGCGCCCGTATCGATAGATGGTTTTGGCAACGGCGTGCGGGTGCCATCGGGAGCCTGGTTGAACTGCATGAACACAAGGTTCCAGAACTCCATGAACCGATCGCCCTGCGGGTCGTTAAGCGGACCACCATCGGGACCGAAGCTGGGGCCACGGTCGATATGTAGTTCGCTACACGGACCACATGGACCGGTATCGCCCATCTGCCAGAAGTTGTCTTTGTCGCCCAAGCGCTGGATGCGGTTCATTGGCACACCAACTTGGTCGTGCCAGATCTGCTCGGCCTCGTCGTCGCTTTCGTGCACAGTGATCCAGATGCGGTCGCCGTCGAGTCCGAATACCTCGGTCACCAGTTCCCAGCTCCACGGGATGGCATCGCTCTTGAAGTAATCGCCAAAGCTGAAGTTGCCGAGCATCTCAAAGAACACAAGGTGACGCTTCGTGCGACCGACATCGTCGAGGTCGTTGTGCTTGCCGCCGGCGCGTGCGCACTTTTGAGCCGTGACGGCGCGCTTAAACGGCGGCGTCTCGTCACCTACAAAATACGATTTGAAGGGCACCATGCCCGCAACCGTGAACAACACCGTTGGGTCATGAGGAATGAGGCTCGCCGACGCAACTGGCGTGTGCCCGCGGTCTGCGAAGAAGCCTGTGTAGGCGTCGCGTAATTGATTGGCGGTGGTTGGCGGCGTGCTCATGGTCTGAGCAGCCTACCCTTTGGACCTCTTGGCGATCTGGTGTAATCCGCATGTCGCGCGCTACCTTCTTGGCGTGGCCCGACCCGACGACCTACACGAATACATCAGCTTCGATGACCCCGATGAGCACCGCACGTGGGTCTTCGATGCCACGTTCTTGCGCTCTGGCTGGAACTGCATCTGGGGCAACGGATGTAAAGGCGTGCTGTCCACCGACGCATCAGAGCTACAACAGGGATGCTGCAGCTTCGGCGCCCACTTCATCGACGACGCCGATGTGCAGACCGTGGTCGACACTTCGGCCCGACTTACCCCCGACCAATGGCAGTTTCATGCTGAGGCAGCCGCAGGCGGTTGGACCGCCACCGAGCCTGACGGCACCGTTACTACTCGCGTGATCGATGGCGCCTGCATCTTTCACAACCGGCCTGGTTTTGCTGGCGGCGCTGGTTGCGCACTCCACAGCGCTGCGCTGGCCGTGGGCGAACGTCCCATCGACTGGAAGCCCGACGTGTGTTGGCAACTGCCACTTCGCCTGCACGAGGACACCGATCTACACGGCCATGTCACCAGCACCTTGCGCGAATGGAAGCGCCGCGACTGGGGCGAAGGCGGCACCGACTTCCATTGGTGGTGTACCGAGACCTCCGAAGCCTTCAACGGCAGCAAGAGCACATATCAATACCTGCGCGACGAGATCATCGAGTTCACCGGAGTGAAGGTGTACGACATGTTGGTGAAGCAACTCGAGAAAAGTCGGGCCACACCAGTTGCACATCCGGCGGTACGCCGCAAGTAAATGAAACGAGGAGGACCCGCACTGCGGATCCCCCTCGTTGTCATTACTCGTAGATTTCGAAGGCCCGAAGGCCCTCTAGATCGCTTCGTTACCTTCTTCGCCGGTGCGAATTCGCACGAGCCGATCGACTGTCGTGACCCAGATCTTGCCGTCACCAATCTTGCCGGTGGCGGCTGCAGTGCGGATCGTGTCGACAACTGAATCGACAAGCTCCTCACCAGTCACAATTTCGATCTGAACCTTGGGAACGAAATCAATCTTGTATTCGGCTCCTCGATAGGTCTCGGTGTGACCGCCTTGACGACCGACACCTTTGACCTCTCGAGTCGTCATTGCCAATACTCCAATTTTGTTCAGGGCTTCCTTCACATCGTCAACCTTGAACGGTTTCACTACTGCTGTAATGAGCTTCATCGCTTTGTAAACCTCCTGTGGTCAAGCTTGTTAACTCTCGTTGTGTAGTGCGTCATCGGGCGAAGACGCGATCAGTCGTTGTAGGCAAGAACGCCCATTTCGGGAATGTCGACACCCTGGATCTCTTGATCCTCAGGGGTGCGAATTCCGCCCTTGGTGAACTTGTTCTGAATCTTAAAGAAGGCGTACGCAAAGCCGAAGATGACGGTGCAAATCACAACCGCACCTAACAGCTGAGCCCCGAACTGGCCGAACTTGCCTTGGATGATTCCCTCAACCTTGATCGGGTTCCCAGCGCCATCGAGGGCACCGTTCCAGCCAGCACCGTATTGACCGTTGGCGAAGATGCCCACGCTCAACACACCGAACAACCCGCCACAACCATGCACTGCAATGGCACCTACTGGGTCATCGATACCGCGACGCTCAAAGAAGAACACGGCTTCGATGGCGAGAATCGCCGCAAGCAAACCAATCACGGCAGCAGCCCAAGGCGCAACGAATGCACACGGAGCAGTGATCGCCACGAGACCGGCCAACATGCCGTTCACCATCATCCCAGGGTCGGGCTTTCCGGTCTTGAAGGTGATGTAGTACATCCCCACAACGGCACCGACCGCCGCAGCGATCGCGGTGTTGGCTGCGACCGTTGCAAACTGGATGTCAGTTGCTGCGAAGGTCGAGGCTGCGTTGAAACCAAACCAGCCAAACAACAAGATGAAGCATCCGAGCATCGCCATTGGAATGTTGTGACCCGGAATCGCTCGCGGCTTGCCGTCAGGCCCAAACTTGCCGATGCGAGGCCCAAGAACGATTGCGCCGGCAAGGGCCGCCACGCCACCAACGGCGTGCACCACACCTGATCCAGCGAAGTCGACGTACCCAGCACCAAGGCTCATTGTGTCCCAGGTCTTTGAGAGCCAGCCGCCGCCCCATGTCCATGCGGCAAACACTGGATAGTAGAACGCACCACAAAAGAGGCCCCAGATCACGAAGCTCTTCCACTTCCAACGCTCGGCCATCGAGCCGGTTGGAATGGTGGCAACGGTGTCCATAAACGCAACCATGTACAAGAAGAACGCCAACACGGCCGGGGTTGCGCCGTTGCCAAGATGGCCCCATCCCTGCCACAAGAACGCCCAATTACCCGAGCCGATCAGCGGCTCCGCGTTCAGTGCTGCGCCGCCATCGCCGAAGTAAAGGGACGTATCGAAGCCACCGAAGGCCAACGGGTATCCAACAAACAGAAATCCCACGAAGCCAAGACCGAAGATGGCGAAGTTGGTGCTCATCACGTGAGCAGCGTTCTTCTTCTGAGTGAAACCGGTCTCGACGAGAGCAAAGCCTGCCTGCATGAAGATCACCAGCATTGCGCCGATAACCACCCAGAGCAGGTTGGTTGCCTGTCCCAACGTAGTGACGGGATCAGCGTCTGCAGCGAATGCAGTGCTCCCCACCACCAACGCCGACACGGTGGCCCCAAAAAGGCCACCTGCTACGTACTTAAGTGCCAAACGTTTACGCACTGAATCCTCCTATTGAAAGTTGATAACTGGTACTTGCACGGCGCAATACGCCTCCGCTCGGCACGGCACTGGGACGAGACATAGCCAGAGTACGAAGCTCAGGTTTCAGCACGAGAGCCTTCGTGTTGCCAGTGTGTTAACAACATCAATCAGCGAGGCATCACCGACGTCGAGACCACCGCCGCCTTCGCTGCACCCTTCCAGCAGCCAATGCAGAGCGGACGTCGGCGACGATTTCGTCGCTGAGTTTTCGGTTCAGCCGGTCGGAGACAGCGAAGCGATCGGTCACCTGGCCGGCCTCAGACGCAATGCGGGCCGAATGAATCACTGCGCCTGCGGCAGCAAATGCGCTGCTGACAGCAAGCAAGACGCCTGGCTCGTCGGGACCAGTAACCGTGCACACGGTGAGCCACGGCAGAGCATCGTTATCGAACGTCAGCGAAATCGCCGGTTGCGCGATCGGCTGCACCTGCGCACCAAGTCGAGCTTCAAACGCCTGTGCTAACACCGCCGCCTTCGGCCGTGTCGATGTGCGCACTACAAAACTCGAGAGCGCAGCTCCATCTGGCCATGTGGTCAGATCGGCCGCAGCGATATCGAGTTGCTGACGCACCAACGCATCGGCCAATCGAGCCAGAAGACCGGCCGTGTCGCGACACGCAACATCGATCTTCCAATGATCGGGCTCAGGCTCGGGGCTGACCGCGATTCGCACCACGCCTTTGAGCGGCAGCGGTTCGACAAGCCGGGCATGACGTGCCAGTTCTTCTGGCTCATGGGCAAGCAGATAGGTGTTCGACGCGTGTCGAAGTCGTTCGATTGGGGCAGCATCTTCGAGGAGACGTTGGGCCGCAAGTCGGCGGGTACCGGCAAGGTTGTCGGCTTCGCCACCTGTCAGATCAGGATGACGCAGGGCTTCTTGTATCTGCATGTACTGAGCGGCGAGCACATCGCTTGCCACTCGAGTGAGGTCGCCGAGGGCCACAGCCAACTCGTATGCAAGCCGAGCGTGGCGGGCCGTGCCGAGGTGTGTAGCCATTTGCAAAATCTCGTTCTCATCAAAGCCTGCGGGGCCGTGGGCTCTGCGCCGCAGCAGGTTCGCATCAGCGACGATCGAGACGATCCGGTCGGCCTGAGCCTCACCACCAAAACGCCTCGCCAAGCTCTGCGCTGACTCAGTATCTGCGCACACGTCGGCAACGAGAGCGGCGAGAAGCAGGTCGTCGTCCAGCTCAGCGACAGCAGTTTCACCATCGCCTGACGAAGACTGCGCATGCAGCCGATCGACCACAGCAAAACGCAGCGATCCAAGTGGATCAAGGTCAGACATGTCGGCTCGGCGTCGCCGCATCGCTGTCGCTATTTCGGGCAGCGTACGTTCTATTACGCCGGTCACCTCGAGCCAACGCCACGACCGCGGCGAATCGTCGCGAAGTAGGTCAACCAGTGCAGCGGTGTGTGATGCATCCCAGACAAGGTCGGCTTGGCGATGCAATGCGAACCAGTCGAGCAAGGGTTCCGACGGAGTTCGCGATGAAGCATGTCGTGCAGCTGCCAGGGCCACCGTTACGGCCTGCGAAACAGGAGGGGTAGCGGCTAATCCAACGGTGTCGCCATCTGTGGAGATCCAACCCGAGGCGGGCTCGGCCTCAACCGCCGGCGAGCCGAGCTCGGCTCGACGTCGCGGACCCTGCCCAATACGTAGACGCAGCAACGGAGGGGTAACCAATGTGGTCACGAGGATCACGAGCAGCAGCGCTCCGTATTGATCGGTGTCGAGGACCCCTGACGAGAGTCCGATGGCAGCAAAAATCAAGCCAACCTCGCCGCGCGGAATCATGCCGAGACCAATCAATAAGCGGTCGGCGCGCTGCGCCGGTACGACCAGCGCCGAGCACAGCTTGCCGAGAACGGCGACGACGGTCATGGCGCCGGCGAGAAGGAGCACCGAGGGTTTCGCCATCGCAGAAAGGTCGGCATTGATACCGATGCTCAAGAAGAACACGGGAATAAACACGTTTCCGACCGCACCCAAATCGGCTGCCACGCGCTCGTGTTGATCAGTGCGACCAAGGGCAATGCCCGCCATAAAGCCACCAATGATGAACGCGAGCTTGGCGAGATCAGCAAGGGTGGCAAACCCAATCATTAAGGCAAACGCAGCCACGACCACGGTGGCCCCAGACGATGCGCGACGAGAGATTTGGCGAAACAACCTTGGCACCACGAACACGCCGAGTAGTCCGGTGCCCAATAAAAAGAGCAGCGCCAGACCGAACGTCTGCGCCACCGTGCCAAGCCCAACCGACCCGCCAGTCACTACCTTCACCACCACGGTCAAGATGATCAGACCGAGCACGTCGTCAGCAACGGCGGCTCCAAGAACTATTCGCGACTCAATCGACGCAAGTGCCCTCAAGTCTCCAAACACGCGAGCGGTGATACCCACACTCGTAGCGGTGAGCGCGGCCCCAAAGAGCAGCGCCGTATTCGTGGACTCGCCAAACAACAGCCCCACACCGAGTCCCGCAGCAAAGGGCACAACAACGCCTACCACTGCGACCGACATTGATGCACCGCCGACTTTTCGGAGTTCGACGAGGTCTGTTTCCATGCCGACGGAGAGCAGCAGCAACAGCACACCGATTTCGGCGAGCACGGCAACCGAGATCCCCCGCGCGCCGTCGAGTTGGATGAGCCCAATCACCGATGGTCCGACGAGCACACCGGCCACGATTTCACCGAGCACTGCTGGCACCCGAAGACGCTCAGCAAGTTCGGCGACCACTTTTGCGGCTGTGACAATAATCAGCAGATCAAGCAGCAGACGCGCCACATCGATCGATTCGGCGCTTCCAAAAATACCCATTGTCACGAGATTAAGTCGGCAATGTTTCGCCGCTATGCGACTTCTGTGAACTGGGTATGAACTGCGCCTCGGGTGAGGCCGCAGTCACTGGCAAGAAATGGCCTACTTGCCCTTTTTGTTCGCCTTACGGCGATCTTCGAGGGCGAGGTGCTTCTTGCGAATGCGGATGTTCTTCGGCGTGACCTCGACGAGTTCGTCGTCGGCAATCCACTCGATAGCAGTCTCGAGACTGTGAATGCGAGGCGCCGGCAACTTGACCGCATCGTCGTGGCTGTGCGTACGAATGTTGTTCTTTTCCTTTGGACGAACAGCGTTGACCACCATCTCGTCTTCACGGGCACATTCGCCAACGACCATGCCTTCATATACCTGCTCACCTGGAGCGATGAAGAATTGGCCGCTGAGCTGCAGCTTGTCGAGCGCATAGCCGGTGGACTGACCGATGCGGTCGGCGACCATTGCGCCGCCACGGGAGTCGGGCATTTCGCCGGTCCATGCCATCCAGCCGAGGTGATGCTGGTGCAACAGCGCAGTACCGCGGGTGACGGTCATCAGCAACGAACGGAAGCCAATGAGGCCACGGCTTGGGCATTCGAAGGTGACAATGGTGCGGCCAGCGTCGCCGGGGCGAAGGTCGGTGATACGACCCTTGCGAGGCGCCAACTCTTGCGTGACGGTGCCGACATGGTCGTCGGGAACGTCGCAGACGCCGCGCTCTTGTGGCTCGAAGCGCTTGCCATTCACTTCTTTGGTGATGACCTCGGGGCGGCTGACCTGCAGCTCGTAACCCTCGCGACGCATCGACTCAATCAACACAGCCAGCTGCAATTCGCCACGGCCGGCAACTTCGATGATGTCGGGCGAGCCGGTCTCGAACAGCTTGATCGACACGTTGCCGAGCAGTTCTTTTTCGAGGCGATCGACAAGGTGACGGCTGGTGAGGTACTTGCCATCTTTGCCAGCGAACGGCGACGTGTTGACGCCGAAGGTCATGCGCAGCACGGGCTCGTCGACCATCAAGCGTGGCAATGCCACTGGCGACTCGACCGAGGCGATGGTGTCGCCGATCTCGACCTCGGGGAATCCGGCAACCACGAACAAGTCGCCCGCCGAGAGTTCTTGCACTTCGTTGCGGCTCACGCCTTCGAACGCCATCAACTGGCTCAGGCGACGCTTGAGCGGAGGCTGACCCTCGGCGAACTCTTCTTCGAGCAACGCAACGGTGTCGCCGCGGCGCATGACGCCGTTGACAACGCGACCAATGGCCAAACGACCGAGGTACTCGCTGGCATCGAGGGTGGTGACCATGGCCTGCAATGGCGCCGTGGGGTCGCCCTGAGGGGCGGGAATGGTCTCGAGAATGGTGTCGAGCAGGGCCGACAGGTCTTCGTCGGGACCAGGCATGCCAACGCCACGCATTGAGCGACCTTCGCGAGCCACGGCCGAGATGACCTGGAAGTCGATGTGGTGGTCACCGGCATCGAGGTCGATGAACAACTGGTACACCTCGTCGAGCACTTCTTCTGGGCGTGCGTCGCCGCGGTCGACCTTGTTGATGATGACGATGGCCGGCAGATCGAGCGCCAGGGCTTTTTGCAGCACATAGCGGGTCTGCGGCAGTGGGCCCTCGGCCGCATCGACGAGCAGCAACACGCCGTCGACCATGGTGAGCGCGCGTTCGACTTCGCCACCGAAGTCGGCGTGGCCAGGGGTGTCAACGAGGTTGATCTTGGTGCCCTTCCATGTGATGGAAGCGGCCTTGGCGAGAATGGTGATGCCACGCTCTCGCTCTTGGTCGTTGCTGTCCATCACGCGGTCAACAACCGCCTGGTGGGCTGCAAAGGTGCCTGTTGCGCGCAACAGGGCATCGACGAGTGTGGTTTTACCGTGGTCGACGTGCGCGACAAGGGCGATATTTCGTAATTGGGTCATAGTCCGCGGTTTTCGTTGATACCGCAAAGCTGGGGCGGGGGCCACAGCGCGGCAGGAGACAAATGCTGCCTCAGGTGTATTACAGCTTCAGATTCAGTCTTCGGGCTCTTCGTCGTCGTCATCGAAGGTGACGCCGTACTTCTCCGCTAGCGCGGCATACTCATCGTCTTCGGTACGAGGACGTTGATCAGTGCCCGCAAATCCCAGATCGAGTGCACTGGGACCAGCTTGCTTGAGCTTTCGCGCTTCTTCAAAGCGGCGATGACGACCCTTCTTCACGGCAGGGCTCCGAACCTAGAGAAATAACATCGGGTTCAAGCCTATCGTTCGCTGCATCGAACCAGACGGATTACAGAGGTGACCTGCGTCGTATTTCGAGTGATTTCCCAGCTCAGGACCCCGCCAGATCATGTGATCTGCCATGTACCGGCCGAACGAAGCAGCCCGGCTAGGTCGCCCGGCCCCATTTTCGCCGACGCTTTCGCCAGCTGTGTACCCAACATCGCCCCATACTCGGGCCGATCGACGTCGCGAAACACCCCAAATGGAGTGGGGGTCCAACGTCGGCTTGAGGTGGCAGGCTCATCGGCCGAAAGTCGAGCGAGCGCGAACGCCAGGCTCGGGTCGGCGCGATGAGCATCGTGCTTCAGGATCGCCTCGAGTCCGACCTCGGCAACCTCGACGATGCGCAAATGCCCGTCGGCGCCCATCACCACTCCGGCGTGACCGTTCTCACCGAACACGATTGGTTCACCGTGACGAAGGTCGATCATCATCTCGCCGCGTGCTTTGCGGCCAGTGACTTCGTCGTAGGCGCCTTCGTTGAAGACGTTGCAGTTCTGCAGAATCTCAACAAACGATGTGCCTCGGTGGGCGTGCGCGGCGCGCAGTGTCTCCATCATGTGCTTGCGATCGAGGTCGTGAGTTCGAGCCACAAAACCGGCTTCGGCACCGAGCGCCAGCGCTAGCGGGCTGAACGGATGGTCGATAGACCCCATCGGTGTCGACTTGGTCACCTTGCCCAATTCTGAGGTGGGCGAATACTGCCCCTTGGTTAAGCCGTAGATGCGGTTGTTGAACAACAAGATCGTGAGGTTCACATTGCGCCGAAGCGCATGTATCAAGTGATTGCCACCGATAGACAACGCATCGCCATCGCCCGTCACCACCCATACGTCGAGGTCGGGGCGAGCAACAGCAATACCCGTGGCAATGGCTGGCGCCCGACCGTGGATTCCGTGAATTCCGTACGTGTTCATGTAGTACGGGAACCGGCTTGAGCATCCGATACCTGACACGAACACCGTGTTCTCAGGCTTCAGGCCGAGTTCTGGCATCAGCGTCTGCACGGCAAGCAAGATTCCGTAGTCGCCGCATCCTGGGCACCAGCGCACCTCTTGATCGGTCGACCAATCCTTCTTGGTGGTCACCGAGACAACTGTGTCTGTCATTGCACTACTCCTTTGGCTGCGCTTGCAACGGCATGCTCGAGCTCGGCCGAGGTGAACGGCAAGCCCTGCACCTTGCTCACCGATTGGGCATCAATGAGGTACTCGGAGCGAACGATGCGACACAACTGACCTAGGTTCAGCTCGGGAACAATCACTGTGTCGAAGCCCCGCAACAGCTCGCCCAAGTTGGCCGGCAATGGATTGATGTTGGTGAGGTGCACCCACGCGACTTTCTCGCCGCGAGATCGGATGCGTTGCACCGCCGCAAAGATCGCCGCCCACGTAGATCCCCAACCAAGAATGCACACGGCGGCATCGGCATCGCCGACAACCTCAGCGGCAGGGATGTCGTGAGCGATGCCGGCGATTTTGCTCGCACGGAGATGAGTCATCTTGTCGTGGTTTGCAGGCGTGTAGTTGATGTCGCCGCTGCCATCCTCCTTTTCGAGACCTCCGATGCGATGCATCAATCCCGGTGTACCCGGAATAGCCCATGGCCGAGCGAGCGTCTCTGGGTCACGCAAGTACGCCCAGTACTCGTCGGTGCCATCGGGATCGACATGGTTCATCTCTGTCTGGAACGGCACCGAGATGTCGGGCAACGCATCAAGATCGGGCAGCAGCCACGGTTCGGAACCATTCGCGATGTAGCCATCGGAGAGCAAGATGACCGGAGTGCGGTACTTCAGCGCAATACGCGCCGCCTCGATTGCGGCATGAAAGCAATGACTGGGGCTATATGCCGCAATCGAGGCGGCGCGTATTGCGC
>Ga0194063_10001684_pt1 | contig 14154 bp, 12 predicted proteins | sample SepL3720m_MetaG_FD_155459 | JGI IMG/M metagenome (GOLD analysis project Ga0194063, IMG submission 155459) | Anoxic zone freshwater microbial communities from boreal shield lake in IISD Experimental Lakes Area, Ontario, Canada - Sep2016-L373-20m | ecosystem: Environmental > Aquatic > Freshwater... | reverse complement strand
GTGCCACCAGATGACCCTCCTGGGCGTCATCTTGCTCATCGCCCTGGTGGTGGCCGTACTCGTGGCCAAGCAATCCCCGGAGAGGTACGGCGTAGAGGCCTTTGGCGCCGGCCCCGCCGCCCCCGGAATCGCGGTCGTGGTGGAGCAGCAATGGACCACCGCGGAAGCCTTTTCCAAATACGCCATCTGGGCTGTCATCCTCACTTTCCTCACCAGCATGATGGGCGAATTTCTCATCTGGACCCAAGTCGTGAGTTATTGGACCCAGGACGTAGGTTTCAACCTCGAGAAGGCCACGAACATTTATGCCCTGATCGGACTGGTGGGCATCTTCTCGATGCCGATCATGGGTAAGATCTCCGACAAGGTGGTCCGGACCACGAGCATCGAAACCAAGGGTCGAAAGATCATGCTCATGAGCGGACCCGCCATTGGCGCGCTGGCCTGCGTGCTACTGCTCTCCAGTCCCAAGGCCGACAACTTCGCGTAGGTGTCCTGCTTCATCTTTGCCATCTACTGGGCCATCGTTCCCGGCGGTGTGGTGGGCTACACCGGAGCCGTTTACGGGCGGAAGGCCCTGGGCAAGATATGGGGCCTGGCCACCATGATCGTGATGGGCATTGGCCCCTTCGTGGGTTCCTACATGGGGAGCCTGCTCAGGGACATCTCGAGGCACTACACCTATTCCATCGACTTCGCCCTGGGCTCTTTCCTCTTCTCCATCCTTTTGGCGACCACGCTACCTCTTAGGGTCGAATACACCAAAAATGACTCTTAACGAACGGCTCAATTTAAGTGAGCGCAGGTGGTCTGATTCTCGTGAGCGCCATCGGGAAGGACGACCAGCGAAGCAACACCCTGGTCCTTTGCTGCCTGGGTTTCGACCACCGGCATGAGTTGTTCAAGTTTCATGCGAGAATCATGGCAGGGCGGGTTGGACATCTGCTGGGTACCCTGAAGATAAATGTCGGTAGTGGATGAAGAGTGACTAATGACAGAAACCCAACAAGAACGAGGCAAAAGAGGGCACTCGGGGCGAACATTCCAGTCTTGCGGTGCCATGGAAACCGGAATTCGTCAGGCCAGGGCGATGGTCACCAGGACATCATTGTGGGGCAGGAATGTTGGGGGTGTGCGGTGGGGGATCAAACAAAACAGCTGACATGAACATCTGCAACTAACTTCCGTCAACTACCTGCGTCCATGTCAGCCAACTCAACCTCGCCCAAGTTTGCAGAATGTCAAATGACGCGGGTGGTTGTTTTGTTGATGGAGGATGGGAAAGCCGAGGTATCCATAAAATCAAAAGAGGCGAAGGAACTGAATCCTCGGCCCCCCAGAACCAAAGAACCGACCGAAATTACTTGGTGCCCAGAATCGCGTCTTTGGCTGCCTTGGCGACCCGGAACTTGACCACCCGTTTTGCAGCGATCTTGATGGTCGCGCCGGTTGCTGGATTTCGACCCATACGAGCCTTGCGATTGACCAGAACGATCTTGCCCAACCCAGGAATCGTGAAGGAATTCTTGGCGTTTTTGTACGCCAGGGCCACCAAGGTTTCGATTGATTGAACGGCCTGCTTTTTGGTCAGGCCGACGCTTTCCGCCAGAGATGCAGCGATTTGTGATTTGGTTAGTGCTTTTGCCATATTTGTTGTGCGTGGATAGCGGCAGAACCCAATAAGAGCAAGGGGAAAGTCGACAAACGACCAGCAAAATGTTACCGCGCAACTCCGGCGTGAGCTTCCACCCACCCTTTGGTCCGCCGCGCTCCGACATCAAGGAATGGACTTCTCTGGCGGCCATCCCGGAAAGTTGACGTCATCCATCGCACGAGCCTTTCTGGGCCACGTCATACCAGAAAATGACCCCGCGAAAAACCTGTCAGAAATTATTTTAGATCAGGCGCCTTGTAACACGTGGGCAATGTGACACTTATGAAAATGCGATTTTAGGTGCGGCGGTTTGCTCAGACCTCTGAACCTGGTTTTGGCCCGCGTAGGGGCAGGTTCTTGGTCCGGATGAAGTTGTCCGCGCAAGGGATGCCCACTGCCGAATGAGAGCCTATAGAGAATATGACAATCTGGTTGGCCGACCCCTTTCCGTCTAGTTGCTGACTGGCATCGGGGGTACCGGCTAACCCGGTCGGAGGCGCTTATCCTCGTCAGCGTGACCGGAGAGGAAAGCCTGGGCTTCATCGGCGGCACCCGGGAGAAGCTCGATTTCGACATCCGGCTTCTGGCTGTCGCCGTAGCCTGAGGTGTAGTGCCGCTCGAGGACTTCGAGCGGAGCAGCATCGGGGAGAGCTGACCGAAGTAGAACGGGACGTAGTCGTGCATGGCGCCGCCCGGACCGCAGGGGCCGGGCCGGGCGCGGCGGACGTTTTGGATGTCAACGTTGTGGAGGGTGCGGAAGGGCAAGGCGTCGTTCGGAGTGTGGTTGGTCGAGTGGAGGCCGCCACGCGCCAGAATGAGCGCTGGATGATCGGCGTGGAGTGGGTTGGGTTTCGCATCGGGAGCGGTCAATCGGCCGCAGTGCCAGTATCGGGTCCGCCAAGTTCTTCCTCCAGCCGCCGGACGACGTCGGCGACGAAATCGTGGAATCCCCAGCCGATACGGTCGCTCATCTGCTCCACGCTCGCCAGCCGGCTGCTGAACGATGGATACAACTCCCGTGCCTCGCCGCGCAACAGGGCGGCCAGTTCGTCCAGCGCCGACTCCACGCTGCGGTAGAACCGCTCGTCAATGTCCCCATACTCGTGGGTGAATCTTGTGCCGTTCTCCACATAGGTCATCAACAGCTCGGCCGTGCCGGGGAAGTTGCCGGTGGCCTTGCGGTAATCGCGGATGGCCTTGCGCGCCTCGCCCAGCTTCAGTTTGCCAAAGCCCCGGGCGGGAAAGAACTGCTCCACGATCTTGCACCGATACTTCTCCAGGACTTCGCCGCCGCTCTCGTCGGCCTGACAGCAGGCCTGTATGAAGTCGCGGTTCGCGGCGGCAGCTTCGTAAAGGTCCTTCACCAAAGCGAGCAACGCGGCCTGGTCCCAGGTAGTCAGGTGTTGGCGGACCGCGCTCCAGCCGCCGGGTTTCCTGGTGGGTTTCGTGGTTTCAGCGGGCATGGCTTCCGGCTGCCTTTCCCCTTCATACTTCATAATTCATCCTTCATCCTTTCCCCAGTGGAGATGTGCGAAATAAGGGTTTGACTTGTGTGCCACTTTGGTGCACATTTTGAACATGCCTGCCACACTGGAACGTCCTCGAACCCGGAAGCGAGAGCGCCTGGTCGCGCGAGTTTCGGCTGAAGACAAGGCGATCATCAGCCAGGCCGCGGCCATCGCCGGCCAATCGGCCGGCAGTTTTATGCTCGCGGAAGCCCGAAAGGCCGCCGTGGCGACTCTGGAAGGCTGCCAGCGCATCGTCCTCAGTGCGGAACAATCCCGCCGTTTTGTTGAGGCCCTGCTCGCTCCACCGCGGAAACCCACGCGGCGAATGGTTGCGGCCATGCGGGCCTATAAGGCCACGGTTAAGAGCGATCTGGATTAGAGGGCCCATCCAGCCTCCTCACGTTTGATCAAATCCTGCATGGGGATGAACAGACGGCGGTCATCCAGGGGCTGGAATCCGAATCCCTGGTAGAAATTCTCCGCCTTCGCATCTTTGGGATCGGTTACCACCACGACCGCGCCGGCCTCGCCCGCGAGGCGGACGCTGCGGCACAGCGCATCCATCAGGAGCAACGGGCCAATCGCCTTGCCGCGCCACTCGAAGTCACGCGCCAGGCGGCCGATGAGAGTGGCACCGAGATCCGGGTAGCGCGGGAGCTTTTTGGCCACCGCCACCGGGAGCTTTTGCACGGAAACCGAAGTTTGGGACAAAGTGTAATAGCCCACGATGCGGCCGGGATCGGCCTCGCCCACCAGGACAAAGCAGGCGGATGCCCGTGCGTCCATTTCCTTGCGCGCCCGTTTCTGGAGGAACTGGGTAAGCTCGGATGATTCGCAGCAAAAAGCCTCCCGGCGGTGTTTGGCCGTGTCAAGTTGTTCGATGCGATATTGGGGTGCGCCGCTCATCCGGGTTGAGCCTCCGCGCCGCTGCCCCAGATGCGCGCGAGGGTGGCTTGGATCTTTTGCTCGAACCGGGAAATCAGCTCGCGGTTGGCGGCGACCAGCGCTTGCTCGGCTTCGATCTCGCCTATTATGGCCCGCTGCGTGGCGAGAGGTGGAACGGGGAACTTTCGCACCTCCATTCCTCCCTTGGTCGCATGCATCATCGCGATTCCATGCCCCTCAGATTTGATCTTCTCGGAATCCGCCTCAAGAAGGTGAAGGAGAAACCGTTTGTCGATTGCGTCGGTCGTTTCGACCTTCCAGATATGGTAGTGGTAGATGGCGCGTGGGCCTTCCCAAATCCGAGGCCCGAATGAGGCTGACCACGCATAGAGGAGGTCGCCCGCGTTGCAGTATTTGTCTTCGTCCAATTGCAGATCGGAGTAATACCAGTCACGGTTTGAGAAGAAGTTTCCGACACGCAGAACCGGAGTTGGCCCCTCGCTGAGAAGTTCTTCTTGTTTGTAGGCCCGCCCATTGATGAGGCGTGCGATTTTGCCAAGCTCCACCATCGGCCAGTCGGGGTGGATGGGGATGTGGGGGCGGTAGTGGTCGAGGACGGCGCGGGCGCCGTTGATGACTTTCTGGTAGCCCTCGATCTCCCCCACGATCTCCTTCTGCACCTCCAGCGGCGGCAGGGGAATTTTAATCTTCTCAAGGTTTCCCTTCGTGATGTGAACGAGGCCTACTCCACCATGAAGGTTTTCTTCGACCTCAACTACCGCCCGATTCAGAGCGTGCAGCAGATACATCTTGGTTGCGCGAGATAGGTCGAAACCAACCTTGAAGATGTGCTGGTTGAGAATCGCTTTACCGCCTTTCCAAATGTGCGCACCGAAGGAGGTGCCGCGTGAGCCGGACCATGAGAATAAAAGCTCACCTTCGTTGACAATGAAGCGGTCGCGCACTTCACCGGTGTAATAATTGAAGTCACTGTCCGGCGTGTTGAGGTTCTGGATGCGAACGATTGGTAATCCACCACTGCCTGCGTGCTGCCAGTCTTCAGGTTTGAATGCACGCCCGTTGATGAGGTCGCAGATTTCGGCAATCGGCACCGTTGGATAGTTTGAGCTGCGAACGTCGCCCTCCCGATACCGCTCCCCGCTGAGGTTGTAGTCGCCGTTGGCGGCGATCTTTTCTTTCGGCACGATCAATCCTGCGGAACCCTCACCCTGCCCTCTCCCAGAGGGAAAGGGTTCTCTGGAGCGGAGGGCTTGGAGGTAGGCTGCGAGTTCAACTTGGACCTGGGGGAGGTCGTTCTTGTCGAAGGCGCGGCGCTGAGCACCGAGTCCGAAGCCGTCGTTCTCGACTTTGAAAAAAGCGATCGAATCGCTCCGCCGGGCGAGGGATTTGTCGAGGAGGAGGATGGAGGTTTTCACCCCGGAGTAGGGATTGAAACAGCCCGCCGGGAGGGAGACGACGGCGACGAGGGAGTTTTCGACGAGCATCCGCCGAAGGACTTTATAGGCGTCCTGGCTCTGGAAGATGATGCCCTCCGGGACGATGATGCCGGCGCGGCCGGTGGGGGTGAGGTGCTCGGCCATGTAGTCCACGAAGAGGACTTCGCTGCGCTTGGCCTGGATGGAGAAACGCTTGTGGGGCTTGATGCCGCCTTTCGGGGACATGAAGGGCGGATTGGCGAGGATGACGTCGGCGAACTCGTTCCACCGCTCCTCGGAGGTCAATGTGTCGTACTCGTAGATGTGTGGGTCGGTGAAGCCGTGGAGGTAGAGGTTGACCAGCGATAGGCGCACCATGTCGGGCGAGATGTCGTAGCCCTTGAAGTTCTTGGCGAGGCGGCCCTTATCGTCGGGTGTCAACTTGCTATGGCCCTTGGCGTCGGTGTTGGCGCGGAGGATGTGCTTGTAAGCGGAGATGAGGAAGCCGGCCGTGCCGCAGGCGGGGTCGAGGATGGTCTCGCCCTTCTTTGGAGCAATGACCTCGACCATGAAATCAATGATGTGGCGCGGGGTGCGGAACTGGCCGGCGTCGCCCTGGGAGCCGAGGACGGAGAGGAGATACTCGAAGGCGTCGCCGAGGCGCTCGCTGTGGTCGTAGCTGAACTCGTCTATGATCTTGAGGAAGGCCTTGAGCGTCTCGGGGTCGCGGTAGGGCAGGTAGGCGTTTTTGAAGATGTCGCGGAAGAGGAGCGGGATGCCTGGGTTTTCGGGCATCTTGGTGATTCCCTCGGCGTAGAGGCCGAGCATCTCGTGGCCGCCGAGACCGGCGCGCATGAGTTGAGCCCAGCCGTAGCGGGCGAACTCTTTGGTGAAGAACTTGCGCTTGCCGCCGAGTTCCTCTGACTCGGCGTCCATGTCATCCATGAACTTGTAGATGAGGGCGATGGTGATCTGCTCGACCTGGGATTTGGGGTCGGGGACTTTGCCGACGAGGATGTCGCGGGCGGTGTCAATGCGGCGTTTGGTATCGGAGTCTAACACAAGGGTGAATTATGAATTATGAATTATGAAAGGGGCTAGTTGGCTTTGGTGCTTTTAGAGATGGCGCTTCATACTTCATCCTTCTTGCTTGGCAGGAGCGGTCTCACTGCGTTGGCGGCGAGGAGGGTGCGCATCTGGGAGATGGCGATTTCGTTAAGTTTGCGCAAGCGCTCCGGCTGAGGAAGGCCCTGGCGGATGAGGACGGAGTTTAGGCTTTCCAGATTGGTCAAGACAACGAGTTGTTCCAGCGGGGCGTGGTCGCGGATGTTGCCTTCGGCGTCGGGGTGGGCGTCCCGCCAGTCCCTGGCGGTCTGGCCGAAGAGGGCGACGTTGAGCAGGTCGGCTTCGTTGGCATAGACGAGCGACGCCTGCTGTTTGGTGATGGCCGGAGGGATGAGGGTCTCCTTGATGGCATCGATGTGGATGCGGTAATTGATCTTGGCGAGGGTGCGCTGGAGGTTCCACTGGAGGTTGAGCCGGCTGTTTTCTTCGTCCTTGAGGCGGCGGAATTCCTTGACCAGATAGATTTTGAACTCCGGGCTGATCCACATCCCGAACTCGAAGGCGATGTCAGGATGGGCGAAAGTGCCGCCATATCGGCCGGGTGTGGCTTTGAGGCCGATAGCATGGGTTTTCTCGACCCATTCCTTGACACTGATCTTGTAACTGTTCAAACCGGCCTGGCTTTTAATTATGGCGAATTCGCCATAATTAAAAGCCGGGTTGAACACGGATTCCCAGATGCCGAGAAATTCCACCGTGTTCCGGTTTCGGAGCCAATCGGCGATGAAGAATTCGCCGTCCTTCGCTCGCAGCATGTCGGTGAGGGAGATATAATAATCCCCATCCTTGCCGGAGAGTATCGATACGGCCGTTCCTTGGACTTCAATGGTGGATTTCTTTGCTTTGCTCATGGGGTTGGCGGGCGGGCTGAGGTGGTTCTAATTCCATCGAATTCGATGGGTTTTATCAATGCAGCGTTTGGTATCGGAGTCGAGCATGGGGCCGGGTTCAAACTATCAGCTTGTTGATGAGGCGATCGAAGGAGGGAATGGCGCGCGCGCGGTGGAGGCCGAAGCGGGCAGTCAATTTGGCCTGGTGGATAATGGGGTCGTAGGAAATTGGCATGTGGCGCCCCAACCACTCCCTGGCACCGCGGATGGATTCGGGATTTTCCGGAGGAGTTAGTTGGTCCGAAAGCCCGGCGCAACCGCGCAGTGATTCAGCCGCTGCCAGAAACCAGGTTTCATATTCACGGTGAGCGAGGGCGATGGCACACCTGATGTCGCCACGAATCGCTAGTGCGTCGGCCAGCAGGCGCGGGCCAAGGGTGCCGGGACAATGGTCTTCACAGTCCAAAAGGATCAACACCATGCCTTCGCCTTGAGCGGCCTTGGCTGCCGCAAGCTCAATGTATTTTTCGAAGTAGGCGCGGTCGTTGAGAAAAGATCCGGCTTTGACGCGGGTGGGAGGATTGACGAGGGGAAACACGCCGGGGCGAAAGGCGTCAAAAATCCGGCGGATCAGCAGGGGAAGGGCCTCAACTTCGCCATGCCCCTCGACGATGGGGACAATCAGAGGGCGGGTCATCTTACGGCAAATTCGAAGAGGTTGAACTGCCGCTCATCATCCACTGCATCGAGTGTTGCCGGGTCGGCAGCAATCTGGTTCTGGCGCAGAAGTTCACCCGGAGTGAAGAGCTTGTCCCGCAGCATCTGGCAGCCCGCCGCGTCCATTGGTCCAATCTTGGTGGTACCGTCGAGATTATCCACCGCAAAGATGGACTCCGGGGGGATGCCGTCGTTATCGAGGAGGTCGGGGCTGTGGCTGGTAACGATGATTTGGGAATTGGCGGAGGCCTCCCTCAACGCACCCAGCAGAACTGCGGAGGCGGCGGGATGCAGCGCCATTTCGGGCTCTTCCAGGCCAATAAGATTGGGCGAGACCTTTTCGGTCTTGAGGTTCTGGAAAATGGCGACCAAAACTCCCAGTGCCCGCAGGGTGCCGTCCGACATGGAGGAGGCGAGGAAAGTCCATGGATGCTTCTGCCCCTTCACCGCCTGCCGGAATTCGATAGTTTCTTGAGAGCCGAGGATCTTCGTCTCGGCACCGGCGAGCCCCTTGACGATTCGGGAAAGGTGCTCATTGACGCGCACTCGATTTGCTTCGTCGAGATTCTGTAAGACGCTGGCAATGTTCCCGCCATCACGGCGTAACAACTCACCGGCATCCGGTTTCTGCATGGTTTGGATTTCTTTTGGATTGAGGTTGTAAACCTCCATGCGGGAAAGCGCGTCGTAAGCCGGTCGGAATTCCGGGAGCCCCGATGCAGCGACTAGAAACAACCGATCGGAGAGGGCAGCCGGCAACAGTTTCATTGAACTTTGGATGACGTTGCCCGACTGAACATGGTAGAAGTGCTCCTGCATGGCCGACGTGAATACCTTGCATTCTTCGTTCTGGACTTCGAATCCGCCGTCCTTTCTGGCGCCGATCCGGAAACTCAAATGACCGCTCCCATCACCGGGCAGATTGAAATCGAGGCGGAGCGAAAAGTGGTTGGGGTGGCCTCCGGAGCGACGACGAACCTCCTTGATAGTGCCCCGGTCCCGTAGTGCATGGTCCAGCGAGGTTTTGAGCGAGTCGGAGACAAAGCGGAAGCAATCGAGAAAGTTGCTCTTGCCTGAACCGTTCGGGCCGACGAGGAACGATAGGGCGGGCATCTCAAGCGCGCAGGCGGCGATGCTCTTGTAGTTGCGAAGTGTCACTTTGCGAATGAACGGGTTCATAACTCAGGCGGCAAACTGGTTCAGGGAGACGTAATCCTTGATGTAGTCGGGGATGAGCGCGCGGTATTTCGCGGGGACGGCCTTGAAGTCCTTCGTTGAGAAAACGGGATTCGTGGCAAGGTCGGCGAATTCCTTTTCGTGAATGATGTGGCGGATGCGCCCGTCCGTGGCGTAGGCCTTAAAGTAGGTTTTGATCGCCGGGATGGCCTCGGCTTCTTGAGGCTTGTAGTCGGCGACGAACTTGGAGAACTCCTCCTCCAGCAGTTCGTCCTTGGATTTGAAACGCGGGATGAGGCCGAATACTTTCTCCAGGATTTCACGGAGGGTGAGGCGGCGGTCCACGGCGGCGGCTTTGCGGAGCTTGTCGAGGGAGTAGAACTCGGTTGGTTTGTCGAAGACCTCCTTGTTCACGTAATCAATGACCCGGTCCCACTGGCCGGCCTCGACGCTGGCGGCAATGAAGTCATTCTCCCGGACGGCGTCCTCGAATTTCTCATAGAACATGCGGTCGATCTTCATGCCACCGAAGCCGATGGTCTCCTCCTTGATCGTGGCGAGGATGTCCTCGCCGAGGTGCTCGTAGGCACCGGCCGTGACCACCGGCCCATCGCCGCCGTCGCCTTCATCGCCTTGGGTTCTGGGTTTGGGAAGCTTGAGGACCTGGTCGTAGTTGTATTTCTCCTCGAAGTATTCGCAGTTGGCGAAGAAGTCGAAGAGCTTGAAGGCGGTCTTCGTCGGCGCGTTCACGCTCTCCTTGAGGGTTTCGTCGAAGAGCAGTTCGCGGAAGTCGTGCTTGCGGGTGCCACGGCCTTTGATCTGGATGAAATCGGTGGGGGAGAAGATGGGGCGGAAGAGGCCGAGGTTGAGGATGTCCTGGCAATCGTAGCCGGTGGTCATCATGCCGACGGTGACACAGACGCGGGCCTTGCTGGTCTTGTAGGTGGGGATGAAATTGGCGGAGCCGAGCAGGTTGTTGTTGGTGAAGTTGATGGTGTGCTGCTGGGCGCCATCCACCTGGGAGGTGACCTGGACGGCGAAGTCGGACTGGTATTTGCCGGGGAACATCTTGTCCGCCATCACGTTGAGGATTTGCGCGAGCTTCGCCGCGTGGTTTTGGCTGACGGCGAAGATGATGGATTTGCCGATCTCGCCGCTGATGGGGTCGCGCAGGGTATTTTCGAGGAAGACCTTGCAGAAGAGTTGGTTCGTGGCCTTGGAGAAGAAGCGTTTTTCGAACTCGGTCTGCTTCGTAGTCATCGCCGACGGGTTCCTCGATGAGGCGTTTGGGGTCTGGCGTTGTCTTTTGGTAGCCGGTGACAGAGGTGGGCGACGGAAACGCCGTAATAACGTATGGGTTGCCGCGTTGGAGGTCCCAGAAGTAATGCAGGTTGCCGTTGGAGAGGATGACGAACCGGCAGTTCTGGGACTTGGCGTATTTGCGCGCCTGTTCCTTGCCGACGAGGGGGTTTTTGTCCTCGGCCTTGGCTTCGAGGACGATGAAGGGGAAGCCCTTTTCGTTGAGGAGGAGGAAGTCGATTAAACCTTTGGCGGCTTTCTCGAAGTTTTCGCCGAGGGCGTCGAGGTCCTGAGCCTTCAGGGTGACGCTAGGCTCGAGCTGGATGTTCGCAGGGCCTTTGGCGTCCGCGAAAAAGCGCCAACCCGTGGCTTCGAGCAGCTTGTTGATTTTGATGCGGGCGGCGGCTTCCTTCATTTGATGAGGGTGGTTGGGCGCGTACTAACGACTGGGCGGTGGCCCGAGAGGGACGCCTGGCAACCGACTGTTGACTGTGCAATTGTGCCGCCCATGACGAAAAGTCGCGTAATGATGCACCGGAGCGGGAGAAGTGGAAAGGGGAAAGTGGAAGGGACAAAATCGGATCCGCCTTCGCGGGGCTTCGGCGCGGCAAGGAGCTGATCATTTCCCGCAAGTCGGTCAACATCCCATAGGTCGTGATTCAACCGCTTTGAGGTTGATGACGACTTCTGGCGATTCACCCAGGGTAGAACCGCAAGGCGGAGTCTCGAGTCTAAAGACTAGAGTATGAGGAACCACGCCCTGTCGGCGTGGTTCTTTATGTCAATGGACCAGGCTCCTGACGTCATCGAAAACAGGAACTCCGAGCGCCTGCAGCCTGGTTTTGCTTTGATGTCCGTTGGCAATGAGAATGGAATCGGCGTCCATGGCCCGTGCCACTTCATAATCATGTTCGGTATCGCCAACAACCACCGCCTCCTGTTTTCCAATCCCAAGCCGTTTGATGAGATCCTGCCCCAGATGGAGCTTGCTGGCCGCATAGATATTATCCAATCCGGCGATATGGGTGAAATACTTCCGGAGACCAAAATGGTCCACCATCTGGTCCAGGGTTTGCTGGGAGTAGGCGGAAAGAATGGACTGGCCGATCCCGAGTTGCTGGATGCGGTCCAGGATTCCAACAATTCCATCATACAGGCCACACTCAAATTTGCGCAGCTCGTATTCATCCATCCAGAGCTTCCCGACGATTTCGAAGGGTTCTTTCGCAAAATCGAAGCCGAGGCGGGCGTAGTAGTCTTTAACCGGGATCGTAAACAGGTCGCGGTAGGATAGACTCGTGAGCACGGGAAGGCCGCGTTGATGCAGCAGCCCGTTCATGATCTCGATCCCCAGATCGACATCGCAGAATATCGTCCCGTTCCAATCCCAGATGATGTGTTTGTAGCTCTTAATCATTCTCGGAGCACGAAGGTTTTCCCTCCCATTCCCGGATGCGGTCGCAAGCTTCTTGAAAATAGTCCCGGAAGGGGTCCAGCCAAATAATCCGACGGTCTCGCTTGAACCATGTAAGCAGCCCGCTGATACTGGGCCAAAGAGAAATAGTCGGACAGATCGGTGACGTTGATGAGATGGTGCTTTACCGTGCTGGCCTGGGCTGGGGTGATCTTCCCGCTGCCCAAGTCCAGGCCGCGATAGACCTGGCGTGAGTCAGCGGAAACGACTTCGCCGCGAGGTGGTTCGCCAGGCGAATGCCCAGCTCGCTCTTTCCGGAGGCATTGGTTCCGAGTATGACGAAGAGGTTCTGCATCCTCAGCGGGAACGCTGGTCGTTATTCCGTTCGGCCTTTCAACTAGGGGGAAATCTTTCAGGAATCTTTCAGGAAAAACCCCAAACAGCGACAGGAGTCGTCGTAAGTGGTTGATAATGAGGGTGGCAGAATGGAGCGAGCGAAGGGATTCGAACCCTCGACACTCACGTTGGCAACGTGATGCTCTACCAGGCTGAGCTACGCTCGCTTCCGATCAACTCGATTAAACTAGCGGAAACCCGTTTCAATGCAAGTCCGGTTTTTGCTTTTTTCAAATATTCTTCAACGGCATTACTGCCACCGCCCACGGATCCAGATGAAGCGGGATCCCCGTTTGACCCATTGGCCGGCGATCCATACGGCGTGCGGATGCGGAAGAGGGGTCCAACTGCCGGCGGCCCAAACCCACTGTCCCTGCCAGGTCCAGCAACCCGGTATCCAGGCGTAGGCATATTCGGGTCCGGGAGCCGGCGCAACGGCTTGCTTCAGAGGTGCCGGCGGAGCCTGATAGACCACCGTCGGACCGGGCTGCTCGCCCGGGCGCGCAGGATGCCGGACGTTGCCGGACTGCTCAGCGCAGCCGGTGACCAAGGCCAAAGTGGCAACTATCAAAACCGAGGAAGTTAGGAATGTCTTCTTCATAATCCGATTCCATTGACTCAAAACCACAGTATTTGTTCATCGAGACTATTTGCCCGGACGAACCGTTTCCATCCATTTGGCCGGGCTGATACCCCAGGGATCACTTTGCGGTGGCCTCGACGCCTTCCGGTATATCAGCCTCTGCGGCATACGCCAGATCAAAATCCCGAGTCCTGGCTTCATTTGATTTGACGTCGTGTTGTTTGGCCAGCAGAACGTAAATCGAAGGAATGACCAGCAGGGTAAAGATGGTGCCCAGGGCCATGCCGGCGACAATTGTAATTCCGATGGAATTCCGCGCGGCGGCGCCGGCCCCGCTAACCAATGTCAACGGGAAGTGGCCGCAGATGGTGGCGGCACTGGTCATCAGGACCGGGCGCAGGCGAATGAGCGCGGCCTCCCGCGCTGCTTCGACCTTGTTCATACCGCGGTGCTGCAGTTCGTTGGCGAATTGAACAATGAGGATCCCGTTCTTCGAGACCAGTCCGACGAGGGTCACGAGGCCGACCTGGGAATAGATATTCAAGGTGGTGGTCCAGCCATTTGTAAAGAATGTGGTATCTTGCCCCGGCATTTTGAGAAAGCTAAAGATAAGCGCTCCAAACATCGCCAGGGGCACCGAGCCCAGCAGGATGATGAGCGGATCACGAAAGCTGTTGAACTGGGCAGCCAGCACGAGGAAAATCAGCACCAAGGCCAGGAGGAAGGCGGGGAGGAACTTGGTTCCCTCGATACGCAATTGGCGGGATTCGCCGGTGTAGTCGAGTTTATAGCCCTTCGGCAAAATCTTAGCCGCTTCGGTTTCCAGAAAACGGAGTGATTCATCAAGCGGGCGGATGGCCACCCCGCTGATCTTGACGGCATTGAATTGCTGGAAACGGTTGAGAGAGCGCGGCCCGGTTTTTTTCTTCAACGACGCGAAGGTGCTGAGTGGCACCAACTGGCTGTTGGGTCCTTTGACATAAGTGCTTTCGAGTTGGCTGGCGTTGAGGCGCTCGATGCGTTTGAGCTGCGGGATGACTTTGTAGCTGCGGCCATCCATGTTGAAGCGGTTTACGAAATTGCCGCCGACCAGTGTCGATAGATCTGCTCCAACGGTGGCCATGTTGAGTC
>Ga0194063_10001683_pt1 | contig 14155 bp, 12 predicted proteins | sample SepL3720m_MetaG_FD_155459 | JGI IMG/M metagenome (GOLD analysis project Ga0194063, IMG submission 155459) | Anoxic zone freshwater microbial communities from boreal shield lake in IISD Experimental Lakes Area, Ontario, Canada - Sep2016-L373-20m | ecosystem: Environmental > Aquatic > Freshwater... | reverse complement strand
ATCATAATGTTGGCGGATTGCCAGATCACGTCGATTTTAAAGAGATTATTGAACCGCTGCGAAACCTGTTTAAAGATGAGGTGCGGCGTTCTGGGTTGGAACTTGGCATTCCGGAGCATTTGGTTTGGAGACAACCGTTTCCAGGGCCAGGACTTGCCATTCGCATCATCGGCGACATTACAAAAGAAAAGCTGGATCTTTTGCGAGATGCAGACCATATTTTCAGGGAAGAAGTAGCAAAGGCGGGTCTGGACAGACAATTGAATCAATATTTTGCAGTCTTGACGAATATGCGGAGTGTCGGCGTCATGGGCGATGAACGCACATACGATTTCACCTTGGCGCTGCGGGCCGTCGAGACGACAGACTTTATGACTGCCACGTGGAGCAGAATTCCGTATGACCTGCTTGAGACGATATCGAACCGGATTGTCAATGAAGTGCGAAACATCAATCGGATTGTATATGACATCACGAGCAAACCGCCATCCACGATTGAGTGGGAATAATCATTAGGAGGAAATCACTATGGCGAATAAAAAAGTAGCGTTAATTATGGGGAGTGATTCAGACTTTCCAAAACTAAAGGGATGTCTTGATGAGCTGAAGAATTTTGGGATTGAGGTGCATGTAGAGGTTTGCTCTGCACATCGCACACCAGAGCGCGCGGCAGAATTTGCAAAGACGGCAGAAGCGAACGGCTTTGGTGTCATTATTGCAGCAGCGGGTAAAGCGGCACATTTACCAGGGGTCTTGGCAGCGTTTACAATTTTGCCAGTGATCGGCATTCCAATCAGATCCTCCGCATTGGATGGGATGGATGCGTTACTTGCTATCGTGCAAATGCCAGCAGGCATTCCTGTGGCAACGGTTGCAATCGACGGCGCGGAAAATGCTGCTTTATTGGCCGTGCAAATTCTTGCTGTGGGAGATGCAAATTTGAGTGAGAGATTTCACGACTACAAGAAAAAGATGGCGGAAAAAGTGGTTGCGAAAAACGAGGAACTGCAAAGGCAATTAAAGTCGTTTTAACGACCGAAACCAGGGGTGGGACCATGCAAGAGCACGTGTTAGACCAAATGTTAGACCAAATGTTAGACGTAAGACAAGACAAATTGAAAGAGGAATGTGGTGTCTTTGGAGTTTACAGTTTCGATGGACATGATGTTTCCGGGCTCGCGTATAATGCCTTATTTGCATTACAGCACAGAGGGCAGGAAAGTGCCGGGATTGCGGTCAACAATGCTGGAATGATTGGTTCTTATAAAAATATGGGACTGGTCAGCGAGGTGTTTGATACTTCGATTTTAAGCATCTTACAAGGACAGTCTGCAATTGGACACGTGCGCTATTCGACCACAGGAGATAGCCTGAAAGAAAATGCGCAACCCATGGTCGTCAAATACCGGAATGGTCAGATTGCGCTCGCACACAATGGTAACGTCACAAATGCAAGACAAATCCGTGATGGGCTTGAGGATCAAGGGAGCCTGTTTCAGACCACATCCGATACCGAAGTCATTTTGTCGTTGATTTCAAGGCATCGCTTGAAAAGTGAAAATGTCATCGAGGCAATCAAGAGTACTGCGAAAGACCTAATTGGTTCGTATTCGCTTGTGCTCTTGACGACGAATAATTTGATTGGGGTGCGTGACCCACTTGGGATTCGTCCACTCTGTCTTGGGAAACTTGACAATTCCTATGTGCTTGCATCAGAAAGTTGTGCACTGGATGCTGTCGATGCAGAGTTTGTGAGAGATATCGAACCTGGTGAAATCATCGTCATCAACAAAAGCGGAGTCGATTCCTTCTTTATTGATGATATTCCTAAAAAAGCACGGCTTTGTATTTTCGAACACGTCTATTTTGCACGACCAGACAGCATCATCGACGGGGCAAGTGTGTATGAGTCGCGTCGTGAGGCGGGGAAACGCCTTGCCATTGAGCACCCGGTGGATGCGGATGTGGTCATGGGTGTGCCGGATTCAGGGCTTGCCGCTGCAATGGGCTTTGCAGACCAACTCGGGATTCATTATGGACATGGGTTGTTGAAAAATCGCTATGTGGCGCGTACGTTCATTCAACCTGGACAAGGGAAACGCGAGAGCAGTGTCAAATTAAAATTCAACGCCATGAAGGCCGTTGTTTCTGGAAAACGTGTGGTCATGGTGGATGATTCCATTGTGCGTGGCACGACCATTATTAAGATTATAGAAATGCTGAAAAAGGCTGGAGCGGTTGAAGTACATATGCGTGTCAGCTCCCCACCGCTACTGCACCCATGCTTTTATGGGGTTGATATTTCCAGACGCGAAGAATTGATTGCAGCAAGCAACTCGGTGGAGGAAATTAGGGAAATCATCGGTGCGGATTCGCTTGGTTACTTGAGTGTGGAGGGACTGCGCGCGACGCCAAAGGAATCAAAACTTGAATTTTGCACCGCTTGTCTCAATGGGGAATACCCGACTGAACTGAGTGAACGACATAAGAAACAAGCGTTTTGCGAGGTCGCAAAAGTACAAGACTAAGGAGGATTTAATATGATTTCGTATAAGGATGCGGGCGTGGACGTGGAAGCCGGTTATGAATCTGTAAAATTGATGAAGGATGACGTGAAGCGCACGTTTCGACCTGAGGTCGTTTCTGACTTAGGTGGATTTGGCGGGTTATTTTCTCTTGCTAAATATAAATATGAAGAACCGATTCTGGTATCCGGTACCGATGGAGTTGGCACGAAATTAAAAATAGCATTTGGCATGAATCGGCATGATACCATCGGCATTGATTGTGTTGCCATGTGTGTGAACGACATCGTTTGTAGTGGAGCAGAACCGCTATTCTTCCTTGATTATGTTGCGGTGTGGAAAAACATTCCGAAGCATGTCGCAACCATCGTCAAAGGGGTTTCGGACGGGTGTGTGATGGCGGGCTGTGCGCTGGTTGGCGGTGAGACGGCCGAGATGCCTGGCATTTATATGGATGGCGAATACGATTTGGCAGGGTTTTCGGTTGGCATCGTAGATAAAAAAGAAATCATCGATGGAAAGAAAATTGTCGCAGGGGATGTGCTCATTGGACTTGCTTCTTCGGGCCTACATAGCAATGGGTTTTCTCTTGTGCGTAAACTCATTAATCCTACCCAGGAGAAGTTGTCTCAGTATATTGATTCCCTTGGCAAGACACTCGGGGAGGAACTCCTGACACCGACAAAAATTTATGTCAAATCCATACTTGAGGCGAAAGCACAGGTTGAAATCAAAGGAATTTCACACATCACGGGAGGTGGGTTCATTGAAAACATCCCACGCATTATTCCTGATGGACTCGGCGTGACCATTCAAAAAGGGAATTGGCCGATTCTGCCGATTTTTGACCTTTTAAAACAGTTGGGTGGTCTGGATGATCTTGCTGCATTTAATACTTTTAACATGGGTATCGGCATGGTTGTGATTGTATCGCCAGAACAGGTGGAAAAGGCAGTCGCATTATTCAACACACTAGGCGAATCCGCTTATGTGATTGGATCCGTTGAAGCGGGGCAAGGAGTTACATTATGCTAAGAATGGGCGTGCTTGTCTCGGGTGGTGGCACGAATTTACAAGCCATTCTAGACAAACTCAAAGCAGGTCAAATTCGAAATTGCGAGATTGCAGTTGTAGTCTCAAGTAAAGCGGGTGTGAAAGCACTGGAGCGTGCTACGCTTGCAGGGATTCCAACCGCGGTCGTATCAAAAAGTGAATTTGAATCAGACTTTGATCAGGCACTGCGCAACACACTGGACGCATTCCAGGTTGATTTTATTGTTTTGGCGGGGTTTATGTCCATCCTAAGTGTTGCATTCATAAAACACTACCCAAATAAAATCATCAATGTCCATCCAGCATTAATTCCCTCCTTTTGTGGCAAAGGCTATTATGGTTTGAAACCGCACGAGGCAGCGCTTGCATATGGGGTGAAGGTGACGGGTGCCACCGTGCATTTTGTGACCGAGGGTGCCGATGAAGGCCCAATCATTCTGCAAAAACCTGTCCCCGTGTTGGAAGGGGACACGCCCGAAACGCTCCAATTGCGCGTGATGCAAGAGGCCGAATGGGAGATTTTGCCGCAGGCCATTGATTTATTTTGTGCAGGCAAGTTACAAGTTGAAGGAAGAGTGGTGCACCTACTATGAAGAATCAGAAGAAAAAAATATTAGTCGTTGGCGGTGGCGGTCGAGAACACGCAATTATCTGGAAACTATTACAGAGTCCACAGGTTGGCGAGGTTTTCTGTGCACCAGGCAACGGTGGCATTGCAGGCATCGCGACGTGTGTGCCAATCAAGGCGACTGACCTGGATGGGATGGTTGCGTTTGCGCAGCAAAACACAATCGACCTTGTCGTCGTGGCGCCGGATGATCCGTTGGCGGCGGGCATGGTGGATGCCATGGAAGCACAAGGAATTCGTGCGTTTGGGCCACGCAAGAATGCGGCAATTCTAGAAGCAAGCAAACAGTTTTCCAAGGACCTGATGAAACAGTACGGCATCGCAAGTGCTGCGTATGAAGTGTTTGAAGAGAGCGACGCAGCGCGCGCTTATCTGTCTACGGCCCGCTATCCAATTGTCGTCAAGGCGGATGGACTCGCTCTTGGCAAAGGCGTTGTGATTGCCCTGAACTACAAGGAAGCGGCCGATGCTGTGACCAGTATGATGGATGAGAAACAATTCGGTGAGAATGGGACAAAAGTTGTCATCGAAGAATTCATGGTCGGCCCTGAGGTTTCTATCTTGGCGTTTACCGATGGCCATGTGGTTGTCCCGATGGTAAGTTCACAGGATCACAAGCGCGCGTTTGATCAAGATGCCGGTCCTAACACAGGTGGCATGGGGACCTTTTCGCCGAGCCGATTATATACGCCAGCACTTGCGGCGCAATGCATGGAAGAGATTTATCTGCCAACCATGGAAGCGATGAAACAAGAGGGGCGGCCGTTCAAAGGGGTGCTCTACTTTGGATTGATGCTGACGGATGAGGGACCGAAGGTGCTTGAATACAATGCGCGTTTCGGGGATCCCGAAACACAAGTGGTCCTACCAAGACTGGAATCCGATCTTTATGAGATTTTTGAAGCAATCATTGACGAACGCCTCTCCGAACTGGAATTAAAATGGAGCGATACGGAGGCGGTCTGCGTTGTCATGGCATCAGGTGGATATCCTGGGTCTTATACAACAGGATACGCCATCACGGGCATCAATGATGCAGAACAAGATCCGTCCGTTGTCGTCTTCCATGCAGGGACTAAGGTGGAAATCGAGAGTGGCTGTGGCGGTGGCGGATGTGGTCGTTGCTGCGGCAGCGCGAATGAGGAGGACGATTCCGTACCAATTGCAAGCGGTCAACTGTCAACTGCGGGTGGACGCGTACTTGGTGTGACGGCAGTTGGGAAAGACATCGACGACGCGCGCGAGAAGGCGTATTCGGCGGTTGGGAAAATTCACTTTGATCACGCACACTATCGCAAAGACATTGGCATAAAATAATGGCTGTCTGTGGTACGGCAATGAAATGGGGTGTGATGGATGAAGATCGGCATATTAGGTGGTACGTTTGACCCAGTGCACAACGCACATTTGGTTGCTGCGCAAACAGTACGCACACAATGCAACTTAGACGAAGTCTGGTTCATGCCCACCAGCATTCCGCCACATAAGACGAACCGTGAAATCTCTAATGTCAAAGATCGTTTGTCCATGTTGCGTCTTGCAATGCGCGGGCAAGAAGGATTGGATGTCTCCACCATCGAGTTGGATCGCACCGGCATCACCTACACCGTCCACACGCTCCAGCTGTTGCAAATCCAACAAAGTTTTAACCCGATTTGTGCGACGCGCGATGAATACTTTTACATCATTGGTGCGGATGTTGTGTTCGACTTGCTGCAATGGAAAGACTGTGCACGCGTGTTTCAACTCTGTCAGTTTATTGCGATGATGAGACCTGGGTTTGACCGCGCAAAGTTTGATGCGGAAATCAAATTTTTGAAAGATGTTCACAACGTGAAAATCACTTGTGTTGACATCCCACAAATGGACATTTCTTCGTCGGAAATTCGATTATGCTTTCAGGAAAAAAGGTTGGCTGAGGTAGCGACGCAGTTGCCAAAAGAAGTGTTCGACTATATTATGAAACATGACTTATACAAATAATTCGGAATGACAGGTGAAATGATGCTAATAAAGGAATTGCAACAATTGAAGGAGTCCTACCCGATTGTGAAAGACTATCTGCCGTTACTTGAGAAGGCAGTTGATCTCGACCGATTTTGGCATTCCGTTGGCACCACAATCACGGCCATCGAACTGATGCAAAGCCTTGTTGAAACCAGTTGCGAAGGGATGACGCAACCCCAAAAAGAGGAGCAGGTTTATAAGGCGGCAATCGCAGGCCTCTTACACGATTGTGCAAAACACACGTCACTCGAAGAAATGCGCACGATCTGCGAAACATACGGCATCTTGGAAGACGATGTCGGTGCTTTTACGCCGTCCATTTTACATGCCGCCATTGGCGTATTTGTCGCACAACGCGACTATCAAGTGTTCGACATCGAAATTCTGAATGCCATTCGCTACCATACCACGGGCCGCGCGGATATGACCCTTCTCGATAAGGTGATCTATTTGGCGGATTCATTTGAGCCAACGCGAGGCCTTGATCATTCCAAAATGAACATCGAACTATCCAAAATCAATATTGATCAAGTGTTATATGAGCAGTTAGAATTCAACATCAGGCTCATCGTCAAACAGGGGAAATTCTTGAACTTGGATACGGTGCGTGCGCGCAATGATCTAATGGGAAAACGATGAACTTTTGACTTTTGCCCGAAAGATGAGTAAACTAGACAAAGATAGAGACAGGAGAGTGACTTTTTTGGAAGACAAGAAATCAGCGAAGGAAACAAAAGCTTTAAAAGATGCAAAGGCATTAGCGGATAAAATTACGGGGGCCCTTTCGGATAAGAAGGGCTATGATATTGATGTGATTAATATGACGAAAGTTTCTATACTTTCGGATTACTTTGTGATTTGCAGTGGAACCTCCACAACACATATCAAATCGTTGGCAGAAGAGGTTGACTTTGTGCTTTCGAAGGAGGGCATTCAGCCATTACATCGAGAAGGCTTTTCCACTGCGCGTTGGATTCTATTGGATTATGGCACGGTGGTCGTGCATGTTTTCCATGAAGAAGAGCGCCAGTACTACAGTCTTGAGCGCCTTTGGTCCGATGGAACCATTACGAGAAAGGCTTAATTGCATGCAAACAGTGATTTTTGATTTTGACGGCGTCCTCATTGACTCCAGCATTGATATCTGTAACGCAGTGAATTTCACCTTAGAACTTTATGATCGGCGGCGTTTGCCAAACGAAACCATCGTGGCATACGTAGGGACGGGCGCGAAGAAACTTTTGCGCCTTTGTTTTGCGGAAGCGGAAAACACCGCTGCAGAACAAACACCATTTGATTTGGAAACCGTTTACGACACATATCTAGCCTATTATTTAGCACACTGTGCCGATGCATCTGCATTGTACAATGGGGTTGTAGAGACACTCAAACGACTGAAGCAAGCGAAAATCCATTGTGCCATCGTCACGAATAAACCCGAACTCCTCACAAAAAAGATTTGCGATGAACTGCAGATTACGCAGTATTTTGATTTGATTGTAGGACCCGAGTCATTGGCTACGATGAAACCAGATCCTGAAGGAATTCAATTGGTACTCTCGGCGACCAATACGGCGCCTGCGCAAGCATTGATGGTGGGGGACTCGGATTCAGATATTTTTGCAGGAAAAAACGCAGGTGTTAAAACCTGCGCTGTGACTTTCGGATTAGGAGATCTGACGCGCCTGCTTGCCGCGCAACCCGATCTGATTGTGGAACAATTCAGTGAGATTTATACTGGTTTGTTGGCACCGTGACGTTTGATTTTCCGCGTCGTGGTCTTTTCGAACTCAGTCGTACGGATATCGAAGTCGCTAATGCGCTTATACATCGGCATCATCTTATTGACATGGTTAATTTCATTTTTAATGAGCGTTCGAATTTCTGCTTCTGACATTGTTTGTCCAGCGAAACGTTCTTCAAGCACGGTCTGGTCAGGGAATACGGATGCCTTGACGGTTATCTCTCCGGTCGGCTTTCCGTTTGCATCCCGCGTCTCTTCACCGTAAACGAGACTCTCTGCAATGAACGGGCTTTTGTCCAGATAGGACTCTACTTCTTCAGGGAAAATATTTTTGCCGTTTTTGGTGACGATGACATTTTTCTGGCGGCCAGTGATGTAATAAAAGCCTTCTGCATCCATATAACCTAAATCCCCAGTATAGAGCCAGCCATCTTTGAGGACGGCCGCTGTCGCTTCCGGGTTATTGTAATAGCCAAGCATGATATTATCGCCACGCGCGATGATTTCACCGATGCCTTGTGCATCCGGATGATTGATTTTCATTTCGATCCCAGGCATAGGTAGCCCAATCGAGGCATGGCGAAAACGATCCATCTGATTGACCGATAAAATGGGGGAGGACTCTGTGAGACCATATCCCTGTCGTACCGTAACACCAATGGTTTCGAATCCTTCGGCAACCTTTGGATCAAGCGCAGCAGCGCCACTGATGACAAGTCGCAGATTTCCGCCAATGCTTTCATGCACTGGGGCAAAAATTGATCGTCTAATATCTTTGCGAATTGTTTTCAATAAGGCATTGCTTGCAAACATGCCGACCTTTAGCTTCAACACTTTGCCACGTGTCTTTTTTGCCGTGTCCCAGATTTTCTTGTACATATTCTCCACAATTAACGGAACTAACATAAGAATGGAAGGCTGGGTTTCTTTAAGATTTTTGGCGATCTGCTTGATTCCTTCACAAAAGGATATTTTCGCGCCAACCGAAATCATGACCAAAAAACCGCACGTACATTCATAGGTGTGGTGGAGTGGAAGGATTGAAAGGATCGAATCCTCGCTGCCGAGATAGAGACATGCGAGTACTGCTTTGATGTCGGTTGCGATGTTCTTATGCGAGAGCATCACGCCCTTCGCATGTCCAGTCGTACCAGAAGTAAATAGAAGAATGTTCATCACTTCGTTTGAAATTTTGGCATCGATAAAAGAACGCACGCCTTCTGAAATGAGAAGTGCGCCTTGTTTGCAGAGCGCATCAAAAGAATGGATGGTTTCCGTGGACGCCTCGAGATCCATATTGATAAGGTATTTGAGTGTCGGGACGAAAGGCGCAAGAGTTTCAATGGAGGTAGCAAGTTTGCCAGAATAGACAATCGCAGTCGCTTCCGAAACGTTTAACAAATTTGCGAGTTCAGAATCGGGTAGTTCCTTATCTAATGGAACGACGATGCCGGTACCATTCGTCACGGCGAGATAGGCGACACACCATTCGTATCGATTTTCACCGATGATGGCGATTTTTTCACCCTTTAAACCGAGCGAAAGAAGTGCAGTGCCAAACTGATTGACCTGGGCTGCAAATTCTTTATACGTGACTATGTGGTATGTCCCTTGTTTGTCAAGCAAGTTGAATGCTGGTGCGGCCCCGTAATTTTTCTCACATAACTGCATCATTTGCTTTAAATCGTCGAACTCTGGAATTTCCTCAATTACGCCCAACGGGCTTGGGGGTCTCGTGTTTGTCATTTTGCTTCTCTCCTTCGATTGAATATTAACGCTAATAATAATAGGAATACAATAAAAATTGAAAAAACGAGTATGATGTTGTTGCGCACTGCATTGTATGAGAGCGGCACATCCCGCTCTGTGAATAATGGAACCGAAGCGATTTCACGTCCATCCAAATAGTATTTTAACGTTGCAACTTTGGTTCCTGCTCGCAGTGGTGCCGTAAGATTTGTTTTGGCGTTTACGACTTTGCGTGTGAGATTCTTATTATTAGGAAGAAATGCTTTGACCTCTTTCGAAACGACCAGGTTTACTTGATTGATTCCGCCCGGTTGATTTGTCACTTGCAAAACACCTGCAAACTCGTTTTTGGGAGAAATCACGCGCACGGAGTTCGTCTTATACCCATATTCCATCAGTTGCCGCGTATAATAAAAACGATTGCTATTTTTGGAAATCGAACGAACCCCAGCAAGGACGGATAGTATGCGCTTCCCTTCGTAATTCTCTACACAACCCACGAAATTATTTCCTGAAAGTCGGGTATATCCAGTTTTTACTCCAAGTACCTTCTTGAAATATTCGGACTGATAACTTGGGAGTTGATTTGTCACTTTGAGTCCGTACCAGATCGTGTGTTTGTTTGTTGGCGGGAGCGTATAGGAACGTCGAGCCACGATGCTTCGAAATATCTTGCTTTTCGGAGAGAGCAACATTGCATAACGCGCAATTTTTGCGAGATCTTGGGCCGTTGTGTAATGATTTGGGTCGGGCATACCATGCGTGTTCACAAAGTGTGTATGTGTGGCACCAATTTTCTTTGCTTTTGCATTCATTAATGCGATGAATTCTTGTCTTGTCACACCTGAATTTTCTGCGATGATATTGGCACCTTCATTAGCGCTATTGAGTAGTGTGGCATTCAATAGATCGCGAAAATACAATTGTTCCCCTTCTTGAATGCCGATGTTTTGGCCACCGATCCCTATTTCAAGAACCGCAGCGCGACTTGCGGTCATGAGTTTATCAAGCGGATTTCGTTCCATAGCTAATATGGCCGTCATGATCTTTGTCGTGCTAGCGGGATAGATTTTCTTAGTAGCATCCTTTTCCGCTAAGACTCTTCCATTATCGAGGTCAAAAAGGATATAGGCGTCACAAGGAATATTAGGTCCTTGGGCAAATGCCTGAGAGGTGAATAAAAACTGAAAAGCAATACTGATTATGATTGCAGAAACTAAGAAACGCTTTATCATATTACAATCCCTCGTCTTCTTTAAATTGTTTTCAATTATAACAAACAATTGCATGAAAATTCAACCAAGAAATAGATGGAAAATGTTTACAATTATTGTGTGTTACTTTATAATGGAGAGGGGTGATAGAAATGACAATTAAAGTATTAGGAAGAGAACTTCAAATCTCAAAAATAACGATTGCGCTGTTAATTATAATAGTCATTCTTTCATTTGCCTTATATAATGCGCTTCAGAAGAATGTGGGGAACGAGAAATCGAACTCGATGCAACTTGTATCCAGTCCGCAGATGACACAGTCACCAAAAGTCACACCGCAAAACATGATCAAGGCCTATATTTGTGGCGAGGTCAAGCGCCCGGGCGTGTATGCCATGCAGGCAGGAACGATAGTATTTGAGGCAATCAAAATCGCAGGGGGGCTCACGCATAACGCAAGCAAACGTTTTAATCTTGCTTGGAAAATTGATCAAAACTTAATGCTTTTCGTGCCGAGAAAGAACAACAACAGTTCAACGCCAGTCATTACGACAGGAATCGATTTTAACAATCTACCAGATGAACAATTAGAATCAAGTACTCCGGTCAAAGTAAACCTAAACACCGCAACGCTCACACAGTTGATGGAATTGCCTGGCGTTGGCGAAAGCACGGCAAATAAAATTATTTCATATCGTAAGTCGAATCGTTTTCAAAAAACAGAAGATATTATGAATGTGAGTGGTATTGGTGAAAAGAAGTATGAAGATTTAAAAAAATACATTGAAATCTAGATTGCAATTTTTAAGACATGTTTGTGAAATGTTGTCGACAAGATGGGTTGTTTCCAAAAAAAAAATATGTTTTTCTAGTTAAACCACTTTACAATTTGAGTGTCAAGAAAGCACGTTTGTTATTAAAATATTTTAATAATAAGTATTAAAATTTAAAGGAGGAAATGAAATGTTTAAAAGAAGTATGTCAGTAGTATTAGTCATAGCAATGCTCTTCACAGTGTTAATTGCTATGCCAACCGTGCAAGTAAGTGCAGCTTCGGTCGTTGCAACGGACTTAACAGTCGTTGTTGCAGATCCACCAGCAGGCGTCAAGACGATTACAGAGGATTTAGGAAATGGGTTCATCACAGTAACCTTAAGGTTGCAAGGTTTGATGAATATCAACAGTTTTTCATGGGCAGTGAAGTATGACAAGGCGAAAGTTGTTCCAGTCACAGTTGCGGACAAATTGGATGCACCTAATTTGAAATTGGCGACAGCTGCGGCAATCGCACCATATTATTCACTCACCGCTCCTGGTACCACAGCGACAGTAGGATGGCCAATTTCTACGTTCCAAATTGAAAACACAACCGCTGTAGCAACAGGAAATTTCGTTGCAATTGGATATGCAAAGAGCACAGGCGTTACATTAGCTTTAGCAGATACAGCAACACTAGATGTGTTAACGATGACGTTTAGAAAGATCACACCAATCGATGGTACTACATTTACTTACATGTACAAGGTTTCCGGTGGAACAATTGTTAGTAAAATGATTTATTCAACTACGAATATCGTTACCAACGGAACACCTTCAGGAACAGTTTATGTAAGACCTGATTTATTCACAGTTCAAAACATTGACTTTGTAACACCAACTCCAACCCCTACGCCAACTCCAGAACCAACCCCTACACCAACTCCAACCCCTACGCCAACTCCAGAACCAACCCCTACGCCAACTCCAGAACCAACCCCTACGCCAACTCCAGAACCAACCCCTACGCCAACTCCAGAACCAACACCTACACCAACTCCAGAACCAACCCCTACGCCAACTCCAGAACCGACCCCTACGCCAACTCCAGAACCAACACCTACACCAACTCCAGAACCAACCCCTACACCAACTCCAACTCCAACTCCAACTCCAACTCCAACTCCAACTCCAACTCCAGTACCAACTCCTGCACCATCTCCAGTAGTCGTTTGGGTTGATGATAACTTTACTGCTGAGTCTGCAGGTGGATATATCTGGGGTTACAATGCATTTGCAGCAATTCAACCTGCAATCAATGCTGCCGCTTCTGGTGCAACAATAAATGTTGCGGCTGGAACATATTCAGGTAACATCAATGTCACAAAATCATTGACATTTGTCGGTGATCCTGGTGATTCAAATCCTGGAGTTGGTCCTAACGCACCGATAATCAACGGCAATGCACTTGCTGGTGACGGGTTCTTGCTTGCAAATGGAGTATCAAATGTTACGATTACAGGATTTGAAATCTGTAACTTTACTTCAAACGCGACTGGAATTGGAAACGCTGTTTCAGCTTGGGAAGCATCTACTTCTAACATAACAATTTTAGACAACTACATGCATGATTTAGGATACAAAGGGGTATTAGTTGGAAACGATGGGGCAATCGGTGATCATTCAAATTGGCTCATCAAGTCTAATATTTTAGAAACATTTGAATACTATGGCTTTGAATTAACTAATACGAAGACTTCTAATATTGAAGGTAACATTATTACCGCTTCAGCACCTGGTAATCCTGTTACATGTATCATGGTTTATGCAAGAAGAAACGAGTCTGGAATTTCGATTAAAGATAATCAAATTAGTGGAGCAATGGCGCCGTGGAGTGCCGCGTTTGCAGCGATATTTATCGCAGCGGATAGCGCTGAGACACCAAATGCTAATTTAGACAATGTTTTAATCACTGGGAATACAATTACTACTACTGGAGCACGTGATCAGATCTATGTTGCAAGGTATGGTGCTGGAACAGTTACTGGAGTTCATGTGCATCAGAACAAACTATCTGTTCATCCTACCGGAGCGGTCAGAAACAGCGGCGGCGGAGCGACTATGGATGCGACTGAGAACTGGTGGGGCTCTGCGGACCAAGCAACTGTAATTGCACAGTGTCAAGGATCGGCTCCGATTCTTTACAGTCCTTGGTATTCTTCTTCAGCTATGACTGATTTGGTTTATTTTGCAACCCCAACACCATCCCCTACGCCAACTCCAGAGCCAACACCTACACCAACTCCAGAACCAACACCTACACCAACTCCAGAACCAACACCTACACCTACACCTACACCTACGCCAACTCCAGAGCCAACACCTACACCAACTCCAGAACCAACACCTACACCAACTCCAGAACCAACACCTACACCTACACCTACACCTACGCCAACTCCGGAGCCAACACCTACAC
>Ga0194063_10001682_pt1 | contig 14158 bp, 13 predicted proteins | sample SepL3720m_MetaG_FD_155459 | JGI IMG/M metagenome (GOLD analysis project Ga0194063, IMG submission 155459) | Anoxic zone freshwater microbial communities from boreal shield lake in IISD Experimental Lakes Area, Ontario, Canada - Sep2016-L373-20m | ecosystem: Environmental > Aquatic > Freshwater... | reverse complement strand
AGATAGGCCAGCGCGATGCGCGCAGGGCGCTTGATGGCGGCTTCACCACCGGGCAGCGCAACAGTTTGCAGATGGGCAACACGCCGGAAATTCTCCATATCCGCAATTAACACCTCTCCGCCCCAGATAGTACCATCTGTGCCATATCCTGTGCCGTCAAAAGCTACACCAATTACCGGATTTGTCAGATGATGTTCGGCCATACAACCAACGATGTGCGCGTGATGGTGCTGCACGGCGATCTTCGGCCCATCTCCCTGCGCCAGTGCGAGGCGGGTAGAGTGGTAGTCGGGGTGGAGATCGTGAGCGATAATCAGCGGTTTGACATCGTAGAAGGCACAGAAATGCTCCAGCACATGCTGAAAATGCGCCAATGTGACGGGGTTCTCCAGATCGCCCAGGTGCTGACTCAGCAAAGCAGTGTGGCCGCGGGTGAGACAGAAGGTGTTCTTCAAGTCCCCGCCACAGGCGAGCACCTGCGGCAGTTCGTCATCGGCGACGTGGAGCGGCTGCGGCACGTAACCGCGCGCGCGGCGGATAAGCATCGCCTGCCCGTTATGTACCCGCGCGACGGAATCGTCGCAGGCCAGGTGAATGGGCCGCGTGTGGGTGAGGAAGTGATCCGCCAGGCGCCCGAGGCGTTCACGCGCATCCGCGTCCTCGTAGGCGATAGGCTCCTCGCTCAAGTTGCCGGAGGTCATCACCAGCGTACCGGCGAACTCGGCAAGTAAAATCGTATGTAGCGGAGTATATGGGAGCATCACCCCGAGGGTATTCAACCCCGGCGCTACCTGCTCCGCCAGATTATAGCCCGCATTTTTCGGCAGCAGCAAGATGGGATGCTCGGGCGAGAGCAAGATGCGCTCCGCGTCTGCGTCGATGTCGCAAAGCTTCCGCGCGGCGTCCATATCGGGGCACATCACGGCGAAGGGCTTGCCAGCGCGGCCTTTGCGCTCGCGCAGTGTGGCCACCGCGGCGGTATTGCGCGCATCGCAGGCCAGGTGGTAGCCTCCCAGCCCCTTAAGGGTGACGACAGCACCGGCACGGAGCGCGGCGACGGTCTGCGAGATCGCCCAGGCGTCGTCCGCGGCAGCGAGCTGGCCATCCCACTGCAGGTGAGGGCCACAGACCGGGCAGGCGTTAGGCTGGGCATGGAAGCGCCGGTTCATTGGGTCCTCGTATTCTGCCTGGCAGTCCGGGCACATGATGAAGTCACGCATAGTGGTGAGTGGGCGATCATAAGGCAATGCGCGGATGATGGTGAAGCGCGGGCCGCAGTTAGTACAGTTGGTGAACGGGTACTGGTAGCGGCGGTTGGCCGGAGCACTGATATCGGCGCGGCAATCGGCGCAGGTGGCGATGTCGGGCGGTATCCCGGCTTTCGACTGGGAGCGTCCGCTGCTCTCGACGATGCGGAAAGTAGTCTCCTGGAGGACGGGCATCGGTTCATAGCTAATATCTGCGATACGTGCCAGGGGCGGGGCCTTGCCGGTGATATCAGTGTAGAACTGTTGCAGGATGGGCGCAGGCCCTTCAACCTCAATGAGCACGCCGTCGCCGGTATTGCAGACCCAGCCGCTGAGCGAATGCGCAGCGGCCAGTTGATAGATAAAGGGGCGGAAGCCCACCCCTTGCACAGTACCGCCCACGGTGATGTGCCATCTCTGCGGTAACATCTCCTTGTTATCAATGGTTGCCATGGGCGGTTATCCAAACTCCAACAAATAAGGCCTAAGCCTTTTTCGCCGGTTCATTTTCTTCGGTTTTTGTCGGTGTTGCAGGTGTTGCGGGTTTCTCGTCTATCTCACCACTCATGGCTTTTTTGAATTCCCGCAGTCCTTCACCGAAGGATTTTGCCAGATCCGGCAAGCGCTTTGCGCCAAAGAGCAACAGCACGATGACGACTATGATAAGAATGTCTTCAGTCTTACCAAACATAATTTACTCCTTTATTCCGGCTCCGGGCTACATTCTGCAGCCCGGTAACCAGCAACTAACTCGTGTATGCGGTGCGTTACCGTGGGCAACGCATCTGCTACTATTGACGACAACTCCATGCCGTAATCAATGATCTCCGGCTCGACACCGATGATAGTGATCAGCGGGTGGTGGTCTTCCTTGAGAAACCGGAACGCCGCTACTAAATTCAGCTCGTGCAGCGAGGCGTCACCACTCCGCTTTTGCACATCTTCCAGCCCAAACTGATATACCGTCCCTGGTGCACCGCCAGCGCGCATCGCATCTACGGCTATTATAATATCAGCCCACTCGAACAGATGCAATGCATCAAGTACTGCGGTGCCTACTTCCACCACACAGGTTCCCTGGGGAACGTCCTTTTTCAGGGCATTGATGGCATGTACGCCAACTCCGTCGTCCTGTAAAAGGAGGTTCCCCAACCCCGCGATAAGGATGTGCGCACGCCGTTTCTTACTTGGCATCACCATGGGTGTGGCTATGGACATGTCCGTCTCCGTGGTCATGGCTATACACTTCCTCTCCACTGTGATAGTGCTCTAACGTTACAATCTTCGCTTCTTCCGTGGGGCTCATCACATGAACCGCACAGGAAAGGCATGGGTCGAAGGAATGGATGACACGCACCACTTCGATCGGCTCGTTAATGTTCAACACCGGGGTACCGATGAGCGCTTCCTCGATCGGGCCGCGTACTCCTGCGCTATCGCGCGGTGAAGCGTTCCAGCAGGTCGGAGTAATTATCTGATAGCGGGAGATAACTCCTGCTTTATATTCTACCCAGTGTCCCAGTGCGCCACGCGGTGCCTCAGTAAGACCGAATGACCTTCCTGCTGCCGGGAGTGTAGGTGTAGTATACACCGCACCGCCGGCTGTCAGTGATTTTACCCAAACCATCAGGGCATTGGCAACCTTCAGTGCTTCAGCAGCACGGGCCAGGTGACGATCCATGACGCTGATACCGCCGGTATAGTCACCATTGACTTTCATACGAGCCAGTGCGCCAGTCTCGTAGGGCTTATTCAGATAGCGCGGTGCTTTCAGCCAGGAATAAGCATTAGTTTTGGGGTTCTGTGGCGTAGTTACACCGACTACCGGTGACAGGTTATTGGTAGTATCGGCATACCAGGAGTAGCCCACCTGCTCCTTGATATAGCTGGTATCAACTGGCTGAACACCCGTTGTACCTTTGACAATGCGTCCGCGTTTCAGCAATTTGGTGGCACCGGCGTTGTCCTGATCGAAGACGCCAAAGGCCAACAGATTGCCCACACCAGCGCCGATTGCCTTGTAATCGGAGTACAACGCGGCGATCTTCTTCACGTCCGGGATGTACACGTTAGTGATGAACGGGATCAGCTCATTCAGGTAGGCGATGTATTTGGTAATACGTGCTGCCTGCGCAGTGGAGGCGATGCCACCAGTGACGAAGCTGGGCGGGTGCGGCATACGTCCGCCGAACAGCGCGCCCATCTCATGAGCCTTGCGGCGCATATCCAGCGCGGTAAGGTAATTGGCCACGAACGGTGCCGATGCAGTGGCATCCAGGCGTCGATCAGATGACCATGACGGAGTCCACGGGGGCATTGCTGGCCCGGTGATATAGTCCGGCAGAGTCAGGTGATAGAAATGCAGTATGTGCGACTGCAGGAAGTTAGCACCCAGCACCAGGTTGCGCATAATACGCGCATTGGCCGGGATGTTAACCTTGGCGGCAGTATCCATAGCCAGAACGGCAGCCATACCATGCGATACCGGGCAAACGCCACAGATACGCTCGGTGATATGCTGGGCATCCGTGGGGGTGCGTCCCACCAGGATAGATTCGAAACCACGGAACAATGTTCCGGTTGCTTTCGCATCCACCACTTTCTGTACGCCATTAACAGTGTCAATTGACACTTCTACTTTTAAGTGACCCTCAAGTCGGGTGACGGGGTCTATTGCAGCGATAGTCGCCATGTTAATTCTCCTTTACAGGCTAGTCGTCATTTTCACGTGTCGTAGATACGCTGGGGACATTAGTCGTTGGCGCACTAGTTACGCTGGATGTTGGTGTCGAACTGGTTGCCGGTGCTGTTCCTGCTGATGTACCAATCCGTGCATTTCCAAATGCTGAAGCACTGGGGAATGTCGGTGAAGTACAACCCTCACACGGTGAATTGGAATCAATACACCAACTGGCGCCGTTATTGAATTTTACGCTCGGACAGTTGCCATAGGTTTGCGGACCACGGCAGCCAATCTCTTCCATACATACACCATCATGTCCTGGCCCAGGAGTGCCATCATCGCTATCACGACGTGGACACATACTGTGTACAGTTCTACCATAAATTGTGGTAGGACGGCCGTTGGAATCTACTGCAATTGTGTTACCCAGCAACAATTGTACGATAGCCCAGGTGATCCAGTCAGGATGCGGCGGGCAACCGGCGATATTGACGGTAGCTTTACCGGTAACTGCTGATACGCCCTTGACACCGGTAGGATTAGGTGGAGCGGCGGACATACCACCAAAGGAGGCGCAGGTGCCGATACAGACGACTTTGGCTGCGCGTGCAGCGAGACTCTTCACAGCATCCTGGAAGGTGACATCAACGCCGTTGTAGGTCCAGGCAATGCAGGTGTTGCCTGCGAAAGCTGTCGGTACCCCACCCTCAATTAAAAGGATGTAGTTGCCAGCATTGTAAACTGCCTGCAAGGCACTAACTGCCTGCTGTCCTGATGCGGACATCAGGTTAGGATGGTAGGCCAGATTCACTGAGGTGAGTAATACGTCACCCGCAGTCTTTGGCGCGGTAGTGGAGATGCGGTTCAGGAACGACACCGAACAACCGGTACAACCAGATCCCTGTAACCACAGTACTGTTGGAGCTGCTGGGTTTGCCAGCACTTTCTCCAGGTCGCCAAGTTCAGCCATAGTCAGCCCTAATGCTGCTGCTGAAACTCCGACGAGTTTTAGAAAATCTCTACGAGATATTTCCATCTTTTCCCCCTTGAATAGACTAGATGTCTTTGCTTTCTTCAATCTGGTCTGTAGCTACTTTACTTACAGGCTCAGGAAAGCAAGCCGTGTCGGCTGGTGGCAGTTTTGGCTCTCGGACCTTGAGCAATAGTCCAACACCACCCGCCACACCAAATAGGTGCGGTACAATTTTCGTGATAGTGCGAACAGATTCCCCCAGCATTTCCCTACGGTCCATCAGATACCTCCTTTATAAGCTTGTGACTATATAGTGATTATTCATCTACAATCATTATTCCCATATCATCTGGTTCTAATCCCGGATTCTTTTTCCGGTGCTATGATTGCTCATTCCTGCATATTTTGTCCTTCATGGAAAGGTTATCTGATACTAGACCATCTTTGTCCTGTTCGAGTATTCTCGTAATATACCCACCTGATTACGCATTAAACCGTCGTATTCATAAAAAATCATAACTACATGGTTCTATAGTCATTTCTAAGAGGATTGTCGTTACATGCGTTTGCGAATTATACTCCCAGGGTATATGATGAAGACATGAGTAAGAAACAACAAGAAGACAAGGATGAGGGGATAATCACCCACCTGATGGAATTGCAGAAACGACTGGGGTTGATTCTGCTAGCAGTTACCGTCGGGACTGTTATCGGCTGGATCATTTTCCCCTACGCCTATCAGATTTTGGCTGGACAATTGCTGGCAATCGTTAAAGAGCATAACGGCCAGGTGTTTACGCTGCAGCCCGGTGAAGCATTCTTCACGCAGGGGAAGTTGGCAATCGTCATTGGGTTGATTTTAGGCTCACCGGTGATTATCTGGCAGCTCTGGTCGTTTATCAAGCCCGGATTGCTCCCGGAAGAACGACGTGCTATCGCGCCAATCGTCCCGGCCATTAGCTTCCTCTTCATTATGGGCAGTTATATGGGGCACCTGATACTGCCGACCATCACGCGCTTTTTCCTGTCCTTCACCCCTGCTGGTGTTATGGCGAATATCGATTACCAGAATTCGTTGAACTTCCCGTTGAAATGGATACTTACCTTTGGACTGGCTTTCCAGCTCCCGGTGGTTCTCATCGGACTTATCGCTTTTCGGCTGCTGACGCCGAAGATACTCCTGCAACAGTGGCGCTATGCCGTGGTGGGTATTGCGGTACTGGCAGCGGTGATCGCTCCCGAGCCGTTCAGCATGATGTTGACGATGGTGCCACTACTTAGCCTGTATCTGTTGACCGTTACTTTCGCATTCTGGATAGAGAAGCGCCGAAAGAAGGCGGAGATTGTGGATGAAGAAGAAGTGGTGGATGCCGAATAACTGAGAAATAAAATGGCGCATGACCTGCTGGTCATGCGCCATTTTTCGTTATTCATCTTCCGATTCTTCAGTTGCTTTCACTGGAAATTCCAATCTGTTCCTCAAATCAGGGTTCGGTTTGTAGAGGAGAAAGGTATACCCCACCTTCCCCGTCATATAACTCGCCGTTTGCTCTGCCAGTTGCGTGGCTACCTCCGGCAATGCCGCCGGTGCTGTCTTCAACACTCGTACTTTCAGCAGTTCGCGAGTACGGAAAGCGTCCAGGGTGACAGATACACACTCTGCACTCACCCCTTCTTTACCCACATGTACCACCGGGTCGAGCAATTGCCCGCGTCCCCGGAGGAAAGTTTTCTGTTTTCCCGTTAATTCCATCCAGTCAATTACCTCACTTTTCAAAGAGGTTAATTGTAACATAAAATGGGGGTGAGATGCGACGATGCGCTACATGGTCGCCGGCAACATCCCCACTTTACTTGCTTCCGGGACAAGTTTCAGCGTCAAAGGTATGGTGTTCTCCACGCCATGGTCACCTTTCAGGATAATAAACACCTCGCGATCCTGCGTTTTCTGGTATTCATGTCCGGTGAGTGGCTCGATGGCATATGGATCATATTTGCTGTCGACTTCCTTGCCAATGATTTTTTTCTCGTGCATGGCAAAGACGCCATCACTTATCTTCTCCAGCTCAAATGCTTTTAATTCCAACTTCTTTCCCTTCATCCTGGGGGCCAGAATGGAAACCGATTTCACCGGAATGCCCGGCTTAACAGTCACAGTGAAGAGCACCTTCTGATTGATAGACAACCCAGCCAAATCCTCGCCGTCCATCTTCCCGGTCACATTGTTATTCACTGTTGCCACAGTCTTGGCAATATCCAGTTGTGGCACCATTTTATACCAGTAAGTCGTCATAGCCAGCCCGACGATAACACAGTAGAGGCTGAACCATGCCAGTTGCTTCGGCGACCCCTGCATGATCTTCATCAGCCAACTTACCGCGAAGAAGCCACTCACCGCAGAGGCCAGAAAACCGGCGACGAGCGCGGGGGTAGAGATTGTGCCCCCGCCATGCAGCAAAGCGCCGGATTTCACCACTCCCGCCGCCAATATAACCGGGATGGAGAGCAGGAAGGAGAAGCGCGGGGCAGTCTCGCGATCCATACCACAGAGCAGGCCACCAGTGATGGTACTACCCGAGCGGCTGATGCCAGGGAAGAGTGCACATGCCTGGAAGAAGCCCACCAGCAGCGCATCTTTCCAGGTAAGTTCGGATATCTTGCGCTCTCCCTCTTTGCGACGCGAGATCCAGAAGAGGAAAGCAGCGGTGATCAGCAGCATTATGGCAGTGGCAGGGAAGTTCTCGAAGCGTGCTTCAAGGAAACTCTTGACCTTAAAATACAGCAGACCCGCTGGTATGGTGCCCAATATTAAAAATACAGCAAGCCTGCTGTAGACATTCTCCGCCCACGCCTGTTTCGGGCGTACTATCAATGCTCCCAGCCCACCCAGCAGCATGAGGATATCCTTATAGAAATATATCACCACCGCCAGCAAGGTGCCCCAGTGCAGCATTACATCGAAGAAGACGGTATCGGAAGCCGTCAAATGTATGTGCAAGAAATGGTCGGCAAAAACCAGATGCGACTTTGAGCTGATCGGCAGGAATTCTGCCAGCCCCTGGACTAGCCCCATAATCAGGGCCTTTAAGATAGACATCGTTGAATATTCCCCTCTGCGGTAACTCAATTTTGCGTTTAATCGGTAAAAATTGGCCGGGAGAAGTATACCATATTTCATTTTGTCTTTGGAACTTGAACGACTTGCTCGAAATCAACTCTTCATCAATATAGTACTTACTACTGGCAGGATAATGCACCCTGTGTGCAGTATCTATAGCTATAAGTTTGGCACAATGGAGTATTAGCTTGTTTCTGGCACACATTCTCAATAAGCCGGTAGTGGATGCAGCGGGTGTGCGCCTGGGTTGGGTGGACGACCTGGTGCTGAATGAGCTTGACCTCTTCCCCACAATACACGCGCTGGTACTGGGGCGAACCGGGCAGGGAGCACTTATTGTTTGTTGGGATGGCGTCGCTGACTATGCCGGGAAAGCGCTGAACCTGAACATCAAGCGTGCCGAATTAGTCGATTTAGAGATGCCCGATGACGCGGTATTCCTGCGGCGTGACATCCTGGATCAGCAGGTGGTAGATATCAATGGCCGGCGCGTGGTACGCGTGAATGACCTGCAGTTGAATGATATCGAGGGTGATCTGCGCCTGGTGGGGGCGGATATCGGCATAACCGGCCTGCTGCGCCGGCTGAGCCTGGAACGCCCCTCGCGTGCACTGGCAAAGATGTTCCGTTCGTCCATTCACGAGCGAATTATCCCCTGGAATTACGTGGAAGGTATCGAACGTGAGTGGACTACATTGAAACTCAACGTTAGTCACCGCCGTCTGCGCGAGATGCCCGCCATTGAAATCGCCGACATAATCGCGCAGCTTCACCCGCTGGACCGCAAAGAGCTTTTTGCTAAAATCGATGATGACACGCTGGCGGACGCTCTCCCCCACCTGGAAGACAGTATGCAGGTGGATGTTATCCGCGCGATGAGCGATGAGCGCGCCTCCGATATTATCGAACTGATGGCCCCCGATGATGCGGCTGACGTACTGGGTGATATGGGTGAAGAGGAAGCGGAGCGCATCCTGCACCTGATGGAGCCGGAAGAAGCGGCAGATGTGCGCGAACTGCTGCAGTATGATGATGACACCGCCGGTGGGCGTATGACCACCGACTATATCGCCTTCTCCGATAAACTGACGGTGACGCAAGCGATGGCTGACCTGCGGAAATATGCTCCAGATGCGGAGACGATCTACTATCTATACGTCATCGATGACGCCGAGAAACTCATCGGGGTGCTCTCACTGCGCGATCTCCTCACCGCACCCGAGGACACCAACATCATCGACTATACCGAGCGTGATGTCATCAGCGTACTAGTAGATGAAAACCAGGAAGATGTCGCGCGTATCCTCACCAAATATCACTTGCTGGCAGTGCCGGTAATCGATCAGGAAAATGTGCTGCTTGGCATTGTCACCGCCGACGTGGTGCTCGATGTTATCCATGAGGAAAGCGAAGAAGATATCTCGCGCCTGGCGGGCGCGGTGGATGAAAGTGATGAACAGGCCTCACCCATCGAGCAAGCGCTAACCCGGTTGCCCTCCATAGCGTTGGCCGGTCTGGCGGGGATGGTGATGACGATACTGCTGGGGTATAACAACCCGGCGCACTCACTGGTGCTCTTCGCACTGCTACCGTTGCTGATATTGCCCGGTATGCAGATCGGCGGGTTGGGTGTGGCCTCTATCAGTGTAATGCTCGCCGAAGACGAAGATGCAGATGATGCGCTCCATTATCTCATGCGCACACAATGGGTGACTGCATTGCTACTGGCCGCTGCAACAGCACTGGTCGGTGGTGCTTTCTCCCGTTTATTTGACCCCAATGCTAATGCCTTCGGTGCAACGTTGATCGTATTTGCGATACTGGTGCTGGAGATGCTCGTTGGATCTTTGCTCCCCATCCTGCTGGATCGCCTGCGCTGGGATCCGCTGGTCATCAGCCGTCCCGCATTGGCAGTACTGGCGGTGGTCGTCGGCGTGCCATTACTGCTGCTGGTACTGTAAATGGGTGCAAGTTCAACCAAACCGACTGTAGCGATCATCGGACCCGGAGCACTGGGGACGCTCTTCGCGGCTCGTTTTGCCCAGGCGGGAATTGCGACAATGTTGCTCGACCACCGGCCCGCGCGCGCGCAGCAGCTCAACGAATCCGGACTGTCATTGCGGAAAGGCACCGCTGAAACTCATGTTCATGTCCCTGTGTCGGCAGACCCGACGAAGCTGGCCGACATCGATTATGTACTGCTGCTGGTGAAGTCATACCAGACAGAGGACGCCTCAGCTACCCTGGCCGAATACCTCCCCAAAAACGCTGCAGTGCTGACACTGCAGAATGGCCTGGGCAACGTGGAGTCCATGCAGGCGCACCTGGGGCCGCAGCGCGTATGGGGCGGTACTACTGCGCAGGGAGCGCTGCTGGAGGCACCCGGTATCGTAACAGATACCGGAGAGGGGCCGACAGTTATCGGACGTCCCGATGGTATCAAAGATGCACGAACGGAGCCGTTCGCCACATTACTCCTGCAGGCAGGTTTCTCCGTAGCCATCACCGATGATTTGTCCGCGGCACTATGGAGCAAGGTCATCCTCAACGCCGCCATCAACCCGGTGGGTGCACTCACCCGTCTGCGCAATGGCGAACTGGCAGCCACTGATTACACGCTGAAGTTGATGACAGCTACCGCACGCGAAGCAGCAAAAATTGCCCTGAAGCATGGGGTGAAGCTGCCCGAGACCGACTGGCGCACCCGGCTGCTCACCGTCTGCCAGGCGACGGCGAACAACCAAAACAGTATGTTGCAGGACGTGCTAAATTGCAGGCAAACGGAGATCGATGCCATCAATGCTGCCATTGTGCGCATCGCCGACCAGCACCAGATACCAGCGCCGATTAACCGTTCGCTTTGGTATTTGATTAAAGGGCTGACGGGATGAGATTGCCCGATATTCTTGACACTTTTCCCTCACCTTGTGTAAGGTAACAAGCAAAGGATGGACTAATATTATGCGTATAGGCATTTGCGCGTCGCTGGCGAACCTGGCAGACGCAAAGGAAGCGGGCTTTGTCTTCGGTGAGCTGACAGCGGGAGCCGTTGTCCCCTTTAAAGATGAAGCAGAATTTGCCCCATTGCGAGCAGAAATTCTCTCCGCTCCGTTACCGATTGAAGCCGTCAACTGCTTCGTCCCGGCACAACTTAAGGTGGTTGGCCCCGAGGTCGACTTCCCGGCGTTGACGAGCTACATGGATATCACGCTCCGCCGCATCAGCGAGATCGGCGCGAAGATCATGGTCTTCGGCAGTGGCGGCGCACGCCGCTCGCCAGAGGGATTCCCGCTGGAACAGGCACGGGCGCAATACCTGCAGGCATGTAATGCCGCGGGTGACATCGCCGCCAAGTATGGCGTGACCATCGCGCTGGAACCACTGAGTGCCAGCGAGTGCAACATCTTCAACTACGTCTCCCAGGGGATTGAGTTCGTCGATACGGTGAATAACGCCAATGTGAAGCTCCTCGCCGATATGTACCACATGGGCACACTGCAAGAGCCAACCGAGTACATGACGGATGCCGGTGCACGCCTGGTACACATCCACATCGACTCTCCGATTCTGCCCGGTCTCAATGGTGGTACCCAGTACGACTACGCCGGCTTCCTGGCGACGCTGCTGCAGACAGGCTACACCGGCAGACTCTCCGTGGAAGACCACTCGAACATGCTGGGAGCAGAGCAGTCGATGACACGTCTAGAGATGTACACCCGGTTGCATGACTATATCGTAGCGCAATTACCATAAATGTCTGGAGGAATAACCATGATTACACGCGTAGAATATGGCGGTTGGAAGGATAACATCCGACTCGCTAATGATCAAATTGAACTTATCATCACTACCGAAGTGGGGCCGCGCATTATCCGCGCCGGTTTCATTGATGGTGCCAACGTGATGAAGAACTTCACCGCGCAGATGGGCGGTAAGGGAGAAAGTGAATGGATGATCCGTGGCGGCCACCGTCTGTGGAGCAGCCCGGAAGGCAAACCGCGCTCATACTCGCTGGATAACTCTCCGGTAACGGTAGAGGAACTCGGCGCCTACGGTGTGCGCCTGATCTCCCCGCCGGAAGTGGAAAACGGTATCCAGAAAGAGATGGAGATCACGCTGGCCGCCGGCGAGAACCATGTTACCGTAGTACACCGGATCACCAATCTGGGCACCTGGGATATCGAGCTGGCTCCCTGGGCGCTGACGGTGTTGGACGAGGGTGGGATCGAGATCGTACCGCTGCCGGAGAAGCGCTCTCATACCGAGGTGCTGCTCCCCGACTTCCCGCTGGTGCTCTGGCCCTATATGGATATGTCCGACTCACGCCTGCGCTGGGGCAAACGCTATATCACGCTCAAACAGGACGTGACGAAAAGCCCGACGAAATTCGGCATGGGCAACCAGCTCGGTTGGGCCGCCTACCTGGTGCATGGCACCTTGCTGGTGAAGTACTTCGATTACGACCCCAACAGCGACTATCCCGATGGTGGCTGCAACTTCGAGACCTTCACCAATGAAGAGTTCCTTGAGTTAGAGTCACTCGGTCCGCTGACCATCCTGGAGCCAGGTGAAGCGGTAGAGCACGTCGAATCCTGGCGCCTCTTCAATAACGTCGCCGATGTCAGCAGCGATGAAGAGATCGACCGCGTCATCCGTCCTCTAGTTGAAGGTTAGACACTCTTTGGGCCTTTTATCCTCCGATACAAGGCCCAACACCGCAACTTTTTTCCCCCTCACGCGTATATTATAGTTGTATCTTTCCATGTAATAAGTTATCATATCCCTTTAGCTTTCAGTGCTGCCAGACAGGCACGGACTCCCCATTGTTGAGGTGAACTAATGGCCACGACGGCCCAGGGATTAAGTGAAGATGAACTTGTTCGCCGCATCCAGCGGGGAGATGAAGCCGCATTCGACTCATTGATGGAGCTGTGCGGCCCACGCGTCTACAATATCGCCTATCGCATGGTGGGCAATCACGAAGATGCCGAGGATATGGCGCAGGAAGCGTTCGTCCGCATGTACCGCGCCATCCCCAAATTCGACTGGCGCGCCTCCTTCACCACCTGGATGTACCGCATTATCACCAATGCCTGTCTGGATGAACTGAATCGCCGCAAACGCCGCCCCACCCTGTTGGGCGATGTAGTAGCTAACGATAACTTTGACATTGAGAGCATCCCCCACCCCGAACCACAACCAGAGGAATACGCCCTCACTCGGGAACGGCAGCAGGAACTGCAGCGTGCCCTCAACTTACTCCCCGATAAGCACCGTATGCTGGTACTGCTCTACGATGTGCAGGGACTGAGCTATCAACAGATATCCTCCGCATTGGGCATGAACCTTGGTACCGTGAAATCGCGACTGAATCGCGCCCGCATCGCCCTCCGGGAAAATATTAATCAATATCGGGAACAACTGGTCGAGAACACCAGTCTTAGTAATCAGGAGGAGTCCTGAAATGACTGCGGGACATATAGCGGAGTTATATAGCGATTATCTCGACGGTACCCTTGCTGCTGCAGAACGGGAACGCGTGGAAGAACACCTGCGCAGTTGCGCGCAATGCGCAGCAGAGCTGGATGCCCTCCGCGAGTTGACCACCGACCTGCGCGAACTGCCACAGATGCCCCTCCCTGCGGGTTTCAGTGTGGGGGTACGCGAACGCCTGCGCGTAACCCGCCCCACCCCACTCTTCGGCTGGCGCAATCCTGGCTTCTCCGGGGCGATTGCCGCACTGCTGCTGCTGGGGGTATTCATCGCTATTAAGCATCGCCCCACGACCGAAACAGCACAACTATTCCCCAAAGCAAAGAGCGCAGCAATATCGCCGCAAGCAAGTAATTCCAGTGGGCTTAATTCGGTGCTGAATTTACCCGATATACACACGGATGAATTACCGCTAACAGCTACCTCCAAATTGAAAATTGAAGGCACCACCGCAAAGGATTTCCATCATAAAGGTGATGGCTCTGCGATTAGCGCTACTATCATTGCCGCGTTGCCTTCAGCAATATCTGACAAGGATGTCTCTGTAGTCAATAATGAGCCACCGCGCCAGTATGCCGTTACCACTCCGATGGCAACGTTGTTATCAGAGAATAATAATTACCCACTTACCTACCCGGCACCCG
>Ga0194063_10001681_pt1 | contig 14164 bp, 10 predicted proteins | sample SepL3720m_MetaG_FD_155459 | JGI IMG/M metagenome (GOLD analysis project Ga0194063, IMG submission 155459) | Anoxic zone freshwater microbial communities from boreal shield lake in IISD Experimental Lakes Area, Ontario, Canada - Sep2016-L373-20m | ecosystem: Environmental > Aquatic > Freshwater... | reverse complement strand
CCAACTGTTTGCGAAGCTGACGCAGCCGGTCGAACAGCACTTCGTCACAGGCAATCTCACCCACGCGATGCGTCTTCGGTTCGGGCGCGGCGACCGGTTTCGTGAGCGTCACGCGCTGGCGCTGTTTGAGCACGGCCAGACCCTCCGGGGTCAATTCCAGCACGCTGAACTTTTCCGAGGCCTGGCGCAGGTAGCCCAGGCGAATCAACTCGCGCCCAACCGCCCCCCACTCGGGCCGGGTATGTTCCTTGCCGATGCCGAAGGTGGAAAGTTGTTCGTGCCCCCAGCGCCGGATTTTCTCGGTGTCCGCGCCGGTCAACACCTCGATCACGTGGTTCAGCCCCACACCAAACCGAGTCTTCTCGTGGATGCGATACACACACGAAAGCAGTTTCTGGGTGGCAATCGTGCCATCAAAAGTCTGGCGCGGCGAAAGGCAATTATCGCATCCCTCGCAGCTCTCCGGCTCGAATTGCTCGCCGAAGTAGCCCAGCAACGCGCGGCGACGGCAGGACGCGCATTCGGCGTAGTGGATCATCTGCTGCAACTGTTCGCGCGCGATTTTCTGTTCCCGAGGGTCGGGTTTCTGCTCAATGAACGCCGTTTGCTTCACCACGTCGCCGGCGCTGAACAAGAGCACACATTCGCTCGGCAGCCCGTCGCGGCCCGCGCGCCCGGTTTCCTGATAATATCCTTCAATGTTTTTTGGCAGGTCGTAGTGGACCACAAAGCGCACATTGGGCTTGTTGATGCCCATGCCGAATGCAATTGTCGCGCAAATCACGCGCACCTCGTCGCGCAGGAAAAGCTCCTGATGCTGCGTGCGTTCGGCAACGGTGAGGCCCGCGTGGTAAGGCCGGGCTTTCACGCCGTCCTCATCCAACCGCCCGGCCACGCTCTCCGTGCTCTTGCGCGACTGGCAATAAACAATGCCGCTTTCCTTTGGCCGCCCGCGCAAGAATTCAAACAACTGTTCGTAAGGCTTGTTCTTGGCGAACACCCGGTAAGTCAGGTTCGGACGGTTGAAGCTGGCGACATAGCAGCTTGGCTCGCGCAGCTTGAGAAGGGCGACAATGTCCTGGCGCACCCGCCCCGTGGCCGTAGCCGTCAGCGCCATCATGGGCACCTTGGGAAAGATCTGGCGCAGGCCGGCGAGCTGGCGGTATTCGGGGCGGAAATCGTGTCCCCACTCGCTGATGCAATGGGCCTCGTCAATGGCCAGCAGATTCACATTCCAACGCTGCAAATCGGCCATCACGCCCGAGAGCATCAGCCGCTCTGGCGCGGCGTACAGCAGACGGTATTGCCCGGTGTGCAGGCCGCGCAGCCGCGCCCGTGATTCGCCCGCGGCCAGCGACGAGTTGAGAAAAGTGGCCGGCACCCCGCCCGCCTGCAACGCATCCACCTGGTCCTTCATCAGCGCAATCAGCGGCGAGACAACGACCGTCAGCCCCGGCCGCGTCATCGCCGGCAACTGGAAGCAGAGCGATTTGCCCCCGCCGGTCGGCAGCAGGGCAAACACATCCTTGCCCGCCAGCGCATCGCGAATGATTTCCTCCTGCAACGGGCGAAAGGAAGTGAAGCCGAAGTATTGCTTCAGCACCGGCAAAAGTTGCGGAACTCTGGTTTCCATCGGGAAATGGGAGCAACAGGGCGTGTGCCACCGCACACCGCTCACTTCTCAATTACCAGTTCATCGCGGAGCTTTCCGTCGATGTCATAGGCGCGATACACGAGCCGATGGCCGCCGCTCTGGATGGCCAGGACTTGGAATGTGGCAACCTTGGTCATTCCGAATTCCGTGTAGTCGTGTTTGGTCTGCTCGTAGGCCTTCGTGCCGGAAACAGTGATGAGATACACGGTCCCTTCCTTGGGACTGGCCACGCGCTTACCGGCTCGCATTGGATACGTGCGCAGGTAGGCGTGGTCGTGACCTTGGAGCGCCATGTCCACGTGGTATTTGTCGAACAGCGGTGTCCAGGCGGCGCGCAGCTCAATGTTATCACGGTTGCCGCCGGAAGAATATGCAGGGTGATGGTAGAGCACGAACTTCCATTTGGCCTGGGTCTGAGATAACTTCTCTTCAAGCCAGCCGGTTTGGGCCTCGGGAGCCAGGTTGGAATCGGGGACCACAAAGAGCGCATTGCCATATTCGAGCGAGTAGGCGCGCTTGGGTGCGATTCCTTTCGGGCCATTTTGCGGCAGCGCGAATTGCTTCAAGTAGAGTTCCGGCCCGCGGCCCTGGCAGTCGTGATTACCGAGGGACGGCACCAAGGGGCGGTGGTCATAGACTCCCGCCGCGTTGTGGAAGAAGCTGTCCCAGTCGTTGCGCTCGGCCCCTCGGGTCACCAGGTCGCCGGCCATGACGTAGAACGCGGCTTCCGGGTGCGAGCGAAATGCCTGGTGCAGGAGCGCACCCCACTGGTCGATGCCGTTTTGGGCGTCGCCCATGTAGATGAACGAGAAGGCCTGTGGACTTGCCGGAGCGGTGGTGAACTCGGCCGGGTCGCTCCAGCCAGTCTCGCTACCATCGCCAACGGAATAGACATAGGTTGTCCCGGGGCTTAACCCACGCAACACACTGGTATGGCGGTGAACCAGCGGATCATTTAACAAGGTAGGCGTTTGGAGCGGGGTCGTTGTCGCCATTATCTGCGTCGCCGACTTGGGATCGAGGCCGCCGGGCCCGGATTTCTTTTGGTATCGGACGTAACTCTGTTTGACTCGGCTGCTGGTGCGCCACTGAACCGTCTGGGAGGTGCGCGGATCCTCGCTCCAAGTCAGGATGATCTCATCCGGCCGTTCGGACGCCGGGTATTGTGTCACGGTGAAGATGTTGACGAGTCTGGCATCTTCTTCGCGATCGGTGTCGGTGCAGATGAGGATTTGGCCTTCGAGTTCGGGGGGCACGGAACTCAACGCAGCCGCCTCATCGACATAAGGCTGCACGCCAGCCTTGAAGGTTGCCAGTTGCAGAGCCTTGGGGTAGAGGTCGGTCACCTCGATCTTGTCCCCCGCCTTCTGCGGGGCCAGCGTCACGAAATAGTGGTTATTGTCCCCCCGCAAACAGTGGATGCCCAAGCCTACCCGACCCGCCGGGAAGTCCTTCTGCCAAGCGTCATAGACATAGCGGCTGAACTTCAGCGTGATGTTCGTGGTTTTGAAGCCGCGTTCGCGCAACCAAAAAGGCTCGTCCGCCAGGCGCTTGTCACGAAGCACCGTGACGCGCACCGGCACGTTCACCTGGAAGGTGAGGTGTTCGTTGGCGAGAAGCTCCCGCTCCTGGGGCGTTAAGAATCTCTCGGCCTGGGCAACCGTGAGGTTTTGCAACTCGTTCGTGCTGAGGTCCTGCTTGAGACGCTTGACCACGCCCGCGATGGTATCGGTGACGGAGGGATGGTTGGTCTCCTGGGCGTGGAGCGGGACGTTCGTGCCGGCGAGCAGCAGCAAACTCAGAACCACGGACGGGAACGACTTCTTCGTATGCGGATATTTGATCACAGCCCCCACAATCTGGCGGCGGTTCTCCCTTCAGTAAAGCCGAAGCTGCAAATTTCCATTCAGGGGTGTGCATCTTAGATTTTTCGGAGCGCGGATAGGGGCGCAAGACAGAATTGGTCGAAGCCTGCGATTTCATGGGAATCAAACCTAAAAACAGCAGTTGGAACCACGGATTACAGCAGTTGGAACCACGGATTTCGCGGATAACAGGATAAAGAAGGGATTGCGGTGTAAGGGGTGTTCACCCGGCGGGTGGCCGCGAAAACCCAGGGTGGTGGTTTTGGAAAAATCTGAGATGCGCACCCGCCCGTCAGGGTGGTTTCAAGAAATCGTAGCCGCCGACGGCAGTCGGCGCACTTTTCCTCGATTATCGGAGTGTTAGCGCCGACTGCCGTCGGCGGCTACGATTTCTTGAATCCGCCCTGCCCGCCCGTGGACCACCTCCGAAAAAGCTTGAGAGAATTCTGCATCGGTGGGATAGTTCCACCATGACATTGACGGCCGACAGCAAGGGCAGGATCGCCTGCCGCGACTTGTTTCCTCCGCACGCCAGTTTCGAAGCGCTCAAGGAGCTGGACGGGAGAGTAACACTCATCCGGCTGAGGCGCGAAGACAGTAAGCCTCGCCTGGTCAAGCCCATTATCCGCAAGGGGCTGCTATTGCTGCTCGCACATGAAGCTGCTCTCTGATTCGATTCGACTGACCATCGTTGCCGCCTGCCTGTGCCTGGCTTGGAGCATGGCGCTTTCTTCCCCCGCCAACACCCTCACGCCGTTTATGCCGCGGGCGGAGGATTTCACCTTCTTGTGGTGGGCCAACGGGCCGCCCTACTGTATGGGGGTAAGAAACTCCTCATCCGAAGAGGTGCTCTGCTTGGAAAGTGGGACCATCGGGCTGGCGATTGATACCAGGCATCTCAAACTGCTTCACGCCGGGAAGTTTGCCAAGCCAATGGACAGGCAACGTGCGCTGGCTGAGGGCACCAAGGCGCTTCTGGCCCTGGCTCCGCGCGCGCTCGAATTGAGTGTCCGCCAGTCGGGGCGGCGATTTGTGTGTATCGGCCGTGGCGATGACCCAAAGGATGAGTTCTACTTCCCGGTGCGGTTTATAGACAGCGGCCGCTTTCTCCAACGCGTCGCCATCGAGAACCTGGAGTTTGAGGATGCCGAACATCATCGGTTGGCGATGAAGGGGCGGCTGGAGATTTCGCTTTGGCCCGACCGGGTGGAGTTGAGTTTTGCGCTGGAGGGAGCCGATGCAGGAGCGGGCGGCGAAATGGAAATCACCGCCGGGGCAAGCCGGGCGAGCAGCCCCTTAAGCGCGCAGCAGCCGTTGGCGATGGAACTGATTGGCCCGGAGAATTCGCGAGGCGCCACGATCGAGGCCGACCCAGCTCTGCGCTCCGCATGGAACGCGCAGTTCGGAAGTATAAAAGTGGAGCTCCCGCATGCGCAGTGGCGGAATGCGAAGGGCACCTACTACCCCGAGGAAGAGCTCGACCGCCTGGATCGATGGCGCTTCATCTTGCGCAATGATACGGCGCGGGAGGTCACCATGCCGCTCGTGTTCGAGGATGAACACCCGCCGGCAATCACCGGCTTCACTCCTCTGCTCTGCGATGCCGAGGGCTGCCCCACTGGCATCCCGGTGCAGATCTCGAAGAACTGGCACACCCGCCCCGACAAAGGCACCTTGCCGCACCAGGGACCGTGGTTTCATGGCTGCACCTTCATCCGTTTGCCGCCTCGCACCCGGCGCGAGTTCACCATCGCGATCGCTTACGCCCGCTATGGGGGAGTGCCGGCGGCCTCTTTTGCGCAGCTTTCGCTCGTCGGCTGGGGCCACAACCAATTCTGGAACCAGGCGGCCATCGGAAGCTTCGGGGAGAGCATCTGCTACGAACCCGGCCGCGTGCAGCGCCGATGTTTCATCGACGATTTCCGCCCGTTGATGACTCTGTCCAAGCCGGGCGCGAAACCTTTTGAATGGGCGGGCAATGCGGGCGGCGGGGACTTTCTGGTATGGACTGACACGGCAGGGCATTACCAGGCCTCTCGCGCGACTCGCACGGACTACCGTGCTTATGGCCCCTGCCTCACCGACGTCGATTACGTCGAAGAAACCGCGGGCGGCGAAATTGCGTCCAGCATGAGCGTCCGACTGGCCCGGAGCGACGACTACGTGCGCGTCTGGCATCACCTCCGCTATGATCTGCGTGCGCCGGTTAAATGGCAGCGTCTGGCGTTCTTTCAGCTCGGCGCGGATTTCTACAATGACACACCGGTGCGGCGCATTGCCCTCGGCAATGCCGCGGGCATGAGCGAGGAATGGGAGTTGACCAGGGCGAAGGATGTTTATGAGCGGCGCGGCGTGGCCCTGGCCGGCACTCATCCGTGGATTTCGGTTCATGACGTGGACCGGCAGGCCGTGAGCCAGGGCGGTGCGGCAGCCAGCCGCGGGCTGATCGTGCGCTCATGGAAGGCGGTGCTGGGAGGCAAGCCTTGCCCGCAGCCGCACGCTTCGTTCTACGCGACGGAGTGGGGCAAAGGGAATTTCCGCACCAGCATCGAACTGTCACCGCCGCCGGAGATCACTGAGCTACAACCGGGGGATTTTGTTGAAGCCGATGTCGAGTTGGTGATATTCCCGGCAGAGGCATGGGCTTACTATGGGCCGAACGCGCCTTTTCGAGCGGCGCTGGAAAAGGACGCGAACACCTGGCGACCTGTCCTGCGCGAAGCCGTCGGCAACGCAACTCAAGTTTCCATGCGAAAGGGCAGAGTCGGCCGCAATTACCCTCTCTCAGTCTCAACCGATCGCAAACAGCAAGCTGAGTTTACTTTGGCCAGCGGCATCGGTTATGTGCCCGTGACCTTCACCGGCTTGAAGGACTACCGCGGCTTCGAGCTCTGGGTCGATGGCGCGCGATTGGATCAAGCTGTGCATGGCAACGATTTCTGGCAGACCGACTACGATCCGGCTCGCAAGTTATGGAGCGTGACCTACAACATGCTCCGAGAGAGCAGCCGCCCATGCCACGTGGAGTTTCGCCGGGCCACCAGCGACCAGCGCTAGATGAAGCCCGTCGGGAGAACGGGTGGCAGGCGCATCGGCGGCTAACCGTTAGACCTCGCCCATCCTGGGCGTGCCACGCGCGCCATGCCAGAAACTGGGGAAACGAGACCGACCGTTCGGGTGAGTCGTCCGAGATGTAACGGATGATATTCCACCGGCAATCAACACAAAGCACCTCTGTTGCATCACGCTCGATTCTGACAAGTGCCTCCCTGGCCGAGTTGGATGCGCTCTTCGCCACCCTACAGCGCCGTACGTTCCGCGGGGAATTATGACGGGCCGCGGTCTCACAAACAACTTGTAGCAAGAGGAGGCACAGACGATACTTTGCTTGAGAACAGTATGCCCGGCGAACTGACAGAGCTCGAGTTCTCACTCGATGATGTAATCGGTGGCCGCCCGTTGACCCGGGCCACAGTGGACCTGCCGACGTTGCGCGGCTTTCTGGAAGAGGTGGAGAAGCTCATCAAGGGTGACGTCCCGGGCGCGAGCCTAAGTGATTCCCGCCTTCGCCTCGAAGATGGCTCGGTCAAGCTGGTTGCCCTGGTGGCGCACCTATTGGCCGCCGATGTGCGCAGCGATCTGGCACAGCTCGATCAGACGGGAGACTTGGACGCCCTCCAGCCACGGCGCGCCGAGGTGATTGAGCAGTGGCAATCTCGGACGCAGCGTTTTCCAAGCCGCGCCTATTCCATTCAGACCAGTCCTACAAGCCGCCCGCTGCGGATTGCGAACACGAGCCAGTTCCAGCATGGCAGCGAGAACGCCTGGGTGAACGTGGAGAAGTACCTGGCCGGCAAAGTGGTGAACGCCGGGGGGAAACAAGACCCCAACGTGCATTTGGTTCTGGCGGGTTCGGGCGAGAACGTGCGGATCAGTGCGACGGAGCAGCAATTGGGTGCGGAGAAGGAGAACCAGCTTTACAAGGACGTGACGCTGCGAGTGCAGGCGGAGCAGCATGTGCGGACCAAAGTGTTGCGCGACCTTCGGCTGATTCAGTTTCTGCCCCAGGCCAGCGAGGCGGACGAACGGGTACTGGCCAATCTGTGGCAGAAAGGCCGCGAAGCATGGCGCGATGTGGCGTCGCCGGCGGGGTGGGTGGAGTCACTCCGAGGGAATAAGTGACGCCATGCTCCAGGTTTCAAGAGGAAGGCATTCCGGTCATTCTGACCGAAGATCGCAACACGCTGTCACGGCTTGCAGAGCGATTGCGCCAGCGTGGGCAGGCTGATGTCCGTGTGCTATTGCTCACCGCAGGCTTCACTCCTGGCCGGCTGGAGCAACCGGCCCAAAACGAGTTTCGGCTACCAACCCCGCCTTCTCCGCCAGCATCCCAAGGGTGAAGCAGCAATCCCTCTTGGGCTTGCGGAGGCGTTTGGGGCTGCTCATTCAGCAGGTTGGAAACGTAGATCCAACTGTCCCTTTGCAAGTGCCGGGCGATCCACTTCAGACGCATCATTGTCCTTTCGCCCGCCCCCCGCTCCCGCTGGTGGCCAGACCGGCCCGGTCCCGGTGGCGGCCTGAGTTACGTCCCCGGTTTCCCCGCCGGGGATTTCCTCTGCTCGCTCACACCCGCCCATCCAATGGGTCTTCGCTGTGATGCCGGCCGCGGATGCCGCGCATAATCACCTTGGCCCGCACATCACATCGAAAGGGCAGAGTCGGCTGGAATTACCCTCTCTCAGTCTCAACCGATCGCAAACAGCAAGCTGAGTTTACTTTGGCCAGCGGTATCGGTTATGTGCCCGTGACCTTCACCGGCTTGAAGGACTACCGCGGCTTCGGTCTCTGGGTCGATGGCGCGCGAGTGGATCAAGCTGTGCATGGCAACGATTTCTGGCAGACCGACTACGATCCGGCTCGCAAGTTATGGAGCGTGACCTACAACATGCTCCGGGAGAGCAGCCGCCCCTGCCAGGTGGAATTTCGCCGGGCCACCGGTCGGCAGCCTTAGAACTGAATGCGACATGGGCACCATCTCTGCATGACAGTGATGCTCTTTTCGGCCAGCGCACTCTCGATCTTTGCGATGGCGTTGGTCGGGTCACTCGGCAGACCGGAAACGATCGAGTCAGGCAGGGCGGGCAGTGCTGAAGGCATCAAGACCGTCTTGCCGGTCAGACTCGCGTAAACGCCCAGCGTGTCGGTGCTAGTCAGAAGCGACGCCAGGCAAGCAATGACCGTAAGTGTTAGCTTGGCAACCAAGTTTCGCATGGATTCAATTTTGCCTTCGCATCGTGCTTAAACTTGCGCGACATTAGCGACGGCAGTTAACGGCACCGCAAAGAGAATTCGCTCCCGGCACCACACAGGTTTCGAATGCCGAGACGGCGAGTGCTGCTGGTAGTCGGCAGGACGCTCAGCAGGTTGGATGCGCTGTTGGCCCGTGCTGTGAAAGTCGGGTGGGACGATGCTGTCGAATCACCCCCATTCGTAATCAATACGAGAAGCTGCCTGATATTTGATTTACTTTGGCACTCGACGACGCACGCATGGGGCAGTAAAGTAGAGTCATGCCTTTGAACTGCGCCGAACTCGAAAAGTTCTACGAGGGCCTCGTCGTCCGCGCCCGCCACCGGGGGATTTCCTGCGCCATTACTAGCAGCGGCATGGCGCGTGTGGCGTTCGGGGCGGCGCAGGCAACGAAAGATTGCGACCTGCTGTGTGAGCCGGAGGGGGCCGGGAAGTTCTTAGGCCTGCTGGAGGAGGCGAGTCTGCGCGGTCATCTGCCCAGCTACCGGGGCCATTTCACGCCGCCGCTGGACGCGCGCTGGCTGCGCGGCGGGTGGACCAGCCACTTCGTTTGGGATGCCGCAGGCGCGCGGGCATATCTCACTGATTGGAAATTGCTTTTTGCGCGCCGACATGTACTCAGCGCTGCGCGGGTAGGCCCAGCCAGGCCCAGGGCGGGAGCCCTGGTCGCTGCAGGTGGAGGGGAAACTAACTCAAGGACCAGTCCTAATGGAGATGTTGAGGGGGTTGGTGGCATGGACAACTGCGCGGCAACTGCTGGCATCAGCGTTTGGTGTTGGCGCCCTCGGCGTGCAGTGTCATCATCGGGTCATGCGCGGTGGGATTCAGAAAGAATTGTCTGCCGCCCGATCAGCGACCGGCGCGTGCCGGAACGGACGGGTGATGCCCTTTCGGGTGGCGGACGACCACGCGGGAACAAGGTGGAGTTATGAGTTCGGCCAACAATTCTGGAGAGGCGGAGTTTCCCTTCAACAAGCAGACCGTGTTCAACGCATTGCTCAAGGCTATACCGAGGGTTGATGGAATGAGCGTGCATTCCTCCGATCCGTTGAGCGGGAGGATACTCGTAAAGGCGGGTATGAGTCTTCTGTCCTGGGGAGAGAACATACCGGTCAGTTTGTCCGAGCCTTCGCCGAACAGGACAGTAGTTCGAATCTCCTCGTCTGCAAAAACTGGCATTTCAAGCGCCGGGTTCATGGATGACGATGGATTCTTCACCAGCGGGGACTTCACCTTCGGCAAGCACCGGAAGAACGTGGACCGCATCCTTTCGGAACTGTCTGCTGAGCTGAGTAAGATCAGTCCATCGCTTGAGTTGGAGAAGAAGAAATGTCCGTTTTGCGCCGAACTCATTCAAGCGGAGGCTATCAAATGCCGTTATTGTGGCAGCGACATCAGAACACAGGCACCTCCCGCTGAAGAACAGGCGGAGGCCACACCACCGCCCTTCTTGGGGGAGGTGAGCGGACAGGATGAGAAGCCTCCGAAGGTGGTTGGTAACGAGGTGCATTTCGAGTGTTTCACTTGCGGTCAGTCGATGGTCGCAGACTTGGATGCGGGGGGCCAAGAGGTGCGCTGCCCTGAGTGTGGTGAACATGTTGTGATTCCCCAAGTTGTCCGTGAGGGAGGAGAGAATACCCCAAAGCGGGTGGGAGACGAGGTGTATTTCGAATGCTCCACGTGCAGGCAATCGATCGCTGTGGAAGCGTCTGCCGCAGGGCAGGAGGTGCGGTGCCCCGAGTGCGGGGAGCATCTGGTGATTCCTAAGGTGTAAGTGCGCCCTCGCCCAAGCACTGCCTGGGGGGCGGGGGCGCAGGGGACTTAGCCATCGGCCACAAGGCAGCCGGCTGCAAGCAGTGATTCGTGCCAGGCGGGTTTAGTGGCGGAAGGCGGCGGGCTTTATTGGGCCAGAAAGGAGGGTGGGGTTGGTGCGAACTGAGGCAAGGGCAGAAGGGCAACATCCCTTAAACTGATGTCGAGGTAGGGACACCGGTTGCTCGGGGCCCCCTCACAGATTCCGGCGTGCGATTTGCCCGCACGGGGCTTCCAAGCTAACACGCGGCGTATCGCTCGCAGGAAGGTCTGCCAGTGTTGATCTGTCATTCTTACGGCATCTGGTTGCCTGTGCGTTCTTCTTGTCGTTGAACTCCCCTACCCGCTTGACCCTCGTAGTTAGACCCTTCCATCTAGTTCTTTCGTTCTAAACTCTGGGGATTGTCGGCCCCACACTTGAGGGACTCCACCCTCGGAGCAGCAAGACTCCACCTTGGCGCTCAGGAATTCGCTTTTGACTATACGCGGGGAAATAGCCCGCGGACATCGTCACCTACCGCTCTCGCCTCAATGCCAAGATCAACCGCAACTTCGAGGTCTTCACCGCCACCGACTGCCTGGCCGCCATCACCCAGCATATCCCGGACAAGGGTGCGCAGATGGTCTGCTACTACGGTTGGTACAGCAACAAGATGCGCGGCGTCCGACACCGAGCGCTGCCGTTAGAGTTGGTTCCGCATCGTCCGTTCGTTTCGCCACCACCACTGCTCAAGCTCCCGCCCAAGAAATGGCGCGACCTGATCTTGCGGGTCTGGCATGTGGACCCGTTACGCTGTCCATCTCACTCAATTCATCATTTATCCTTCATCATTCATCCGGGGCTTCAGGTAGTCGTGTGGGTGAATCTGGGAGCTTTCAGAGCTTCGAATCGAGCTAAAACGAGCAGGGGGGCGGGCTTTGTGCTCCATAGCACGCGCCCCCCTGCGGTCGAAGGTACTGGATATCCAATGTCTGGAGTGTGCTCTCTGACTTCAGAGTTCGGGGAGCATGCACGTGAGGATTTTAAGGCGCAGGTACTCTTCGTCACGAAGACCGTAAGCCCGACGCTGGAGCACACGAATCTTGTTGTTGCAACCCTCTACAAAACCCAACGGCACTTTGTTTCGAGGTTCGCAGTAAGCCGCGATACCGTCCCAATGTCTATCAATCATTCGGGCAAATGCCTCGTAAGGTTTCAAACGTTGCCATTTGAGCGCTTGCTTCCAGTTATCGAAGAAGCGGCGAGCCCAAGCCTCACTCTGGTAGGTCCATAACTGTCCGAAGGATTCCTTGAGCAGATAGGCGATGTTAAGACGTTGGTTGGCCTGGAGGAGCTTAGCCAGAGAACGGCGGCCATTGAGCGTAAGATTGGCACGGTTGGAAAGCAGAGTGTATTTCTGTCCTTTGATAAACTGGCGGCTTTTGCCCGTTAGTCGGCCATACTCGGTTTTACGCACTGCGTCCAACGCATCCCCTAAATGGCTCACCACATGAAACTTGTCGAACAGGATTCTCACTTTGGGAACATGCTTCAACGTGCTGATACGAAAGGGTTTCCACATGTCCATGACCGCCAGATAAATGCCGGCGGTTTTCTGGACACCCCACTCCAGGAAAAACAAGTCCAGGCTCTTTTCTGAGTTGTCTATGCCGCCAAACCAAATGGGCCGCCGCCTCAACAAATCACTTGCGACGATACGGTAGTTGTGTCCACGGCCAATGGAGATTTCATCAATGCCAATCACCTTCGGCGCCGGTGTACCCACCCGGCGCAACTGCTCCCGCATGTATTGCTTCTCTAGCTCTTTGACCGTGTCCCAATCCAGATGTAGTTCCTTGGCCACATCCTTGATCGTCGTCGCCCGGCACCGACGTCCCACCAACCACGCAAACCGTTTGGTATAAAAGGGATTATCTGCCAACCAGGTTAGCCTCTCGCGTTTTACCCTGCCGCAACTCCGGCAGCTTACTCGGCGCACGAGCAACTCCAGATAGATGCGATGCTCGCCACAGGACAAGTCTCGCACCAAACAGCACTTCTGGTCGTAGAAGCTGCGGTGCCAACCCCCACAGATTCCACACGCTGTTTGTTTTGGCGTCGGTGCAATGTCAGCACGCGCACCCGGGGATCGCCGAAGACTGCGTAAACCTTACTTGCCGGAAAGAATCCAGGGAATCGGTAGGCATCTCGAAGCTGACGTCGTCGCGACAATTTAGGCATCACTCAAACGTAACCGGTTTTCCCAACTACCGAAACTCGTATTTCGCCCGTCAACAGGGCCTGGAAAGCACTTTCTTGTTCAGAATTCACCCACACGACTACCTGAAGAGCCGTAAATTGATTGAAACCCTAGGTGGGTCTTCATGCACGACTGGCCTGCCACCTACAAATTGTGCCTATTGCACAGGCTTTCCGTGCGATGCGGAGGGAGCAGCATGTGAATGGATAACATCACAGTACGGCTGTGTATCTGGATATTTCTGGCAGTCGTGCAATCCGGCTACATGCACAGGCGAATGGACGACCACTACTAAAACGTGTGTTACCCTCCAACACGAATTTACGGGTGGTATTAATCTCCAGTGTGATTGCCAATGAACTGGCTAAAAAGATTGCCACTTGCTCTGTTAGGACGGGTCTCGGTCCGCGTTGATACAAGTGGTCCTAAGCACCATTATGAATACGACATGTAAGAAATGGAGTGAGCAATTACACCTAATTGTGACGTGCCTGAGGCAATTGCACCCGATATGAGTCAGGTTTGTGGACGGACTAGAAATGTAGTCCTAAAGTGCTTCGGATTCAGCGCCGGTGTGATCTTGGCAGTCGCTGGCATTGCCAAGATTTGGAGCGCTTTTGGAACCTCGAAGGTCCTAGGAGAGTATGATCCTATCGTTGGAGCGAAGTTTCGACTCTTGATGCTAGCGGTGGGAATTCTGGAAACTGCCATCGCGCTGGTTTGCTTCTTCAGGAAGCGGCAAGCTCTCGCGCTGTCATTGGTGGCTTGGATTTCCACCAACTTCATGGTGTATCGCCTCGGGCTGTGGTGGTTGGATTGGCGGCGTCCGTGCGGTTGTCTTGGCAGCCTCACGGACGCCATCCACATTTCGCCCCAAGCTGCGGATAAGATCATGAAGGTTTTGCTGGCCTATCTGCTCGTCGGAAGTTACAGCTTGTTGTTTTGTCAGTGGCGGCAGCAACGGAGGACTCCTAGTGTCGCTGCTCCACGACCGCACTAGTACAGCGCGGCGTAAGTTCGTGAGGCCGTCGGCGTGAAGTTGAGGAACTGGGGGCAATGTTTTGGCGATGCAAGCCGTCTGGAGGGGTTTCTCTTGCCTGAAGGGTTAAGTAGGTCGGCAAGCGTTGGGCTGGAAGATGGACCTTGAGCGCGAGTCCGTTTTGGAACCGCTTGCGTGGTGGGGATAGGGATTTTGTCAGCCGGAGGCGCTGCCTTGCAGCGGCTTGCCCTGGTAGGTCCATTTGAAGGGCTTGGCCATGGTGCGGTTGAAGTAGTCCACAAAG
>Ga0194063_10001680_pt1 | contig 14171 bp, 13 predicted proteins | sample SepL3720m_MetaG_FD_155459 | JGI IMG/M metagenome (GOLD analysis project Ga0194063, IMG submission 155459) | Anoxic zone freshwater microbial communities from boreal shield lake in IISD Experimental Lakes Area, Ontario, Canada - Sep2016-L373-20m | ecosystem: Environmental > Aquatic > Freshwater... | reverse complement strand
CAGTATACCAGAGAGGCTCGAAGTAGGAGTTAGATTTTGGATTTTAGATTATAGTATAAATCTCAATCTCAAATCTCATTGTATTTTGTAATTCTTCTAAAATCCAAAATCCAAAATCTATAATCTACCCGTGCCTACTGGCCAGGGATTCTAAATTGAGCTGGATCGCCACCATCTGCAGGTGGAGTGACAGCTGTCGGCTCGGGGACTACAAATTCTGGTACCGGAGGAGGTGCCATAGTTGAAAAATCAGGCACTGGCGGCGGCATAGGCAGATCTATATCAGGTGTTGGAACCGGTGCCGCCACAGGCGCAACTGGCTGTGATCCTATGGCGGCATCAACGGCTGCCCTAGCCTCATCACTATCCCGTGAACTAATCATATCTGTAGCCGCAACTCCACCAGTAGATGGCGGCAAGTTCGAAGCTTCGCTGACGGTGTCAGAATCACCATTAAATATATCTATCAATTTGGCATCTTGTGGAGGCAATGAATTGCCATTCATTGGAGCGCTAGCCTCGGAACCTACGCCACTTAGATAAGAATGAGTCAAAACTTCACTGTCAATTTGAGGCTCTGGAGTACCAACTGGCGGTGACAATGGTGACTGTTCTTGTTCTGGCGCCAAAGTGCTCTCTATCGTGGCACTAGGCACTACATCAGGCAATATTTCTGGTTTGCTATCTAATATGATTGGTGGAAAATCTGATGTTGGCAGTGTAGATACTGGGTTAGCAGTTTCCGAAACAGCTGGAGCTGGCCCTGCGACAACTGGTGCTTCATTTACAATCGCCTCAGATTCATGAGCAATCACTAGGCTATCTGGAGGCAAAGTCGATGAGGGTTGAACACTGTTCAGATTAACTATTGCACCTTCTGGCATTGCACCTTCAGATGCACTATTTACTGCCCCGGTCACAGGATTAACATCGTGGAATTCTTGTAATTTTGCAGCGATCAGCTGTTGATCAGCTCCGGCTGCCATTAATTGAGCTGCTAACGCCATTATGGCCGAAGACGTTTTGATATTACTAAATCTATCAGTAGCAGAAACTATACCGGTCAGTAACGCCGTGGAAATCTGTTTATCTAGTAATGGCGTATCAGTTTTCAAAGCATCACTTAGCGATGTAACCATTTCGCTTAGACAACTAGCACTATCTTCGTGCCAGTCCATAGTCCCTAGCTGGCTAGATCTGTCACCGGCACTGAATGTAACCACAGTAACATCATGCAATATCTGGCCATGAGCTGCTAATGCCATATCTAGATGTTCTTGGTTTTCTACGCCCAATGCTAGGACTAATTCAACATTATAGTCACCCTGACTAAATTCTAGGTCATTACTAGTAATTGTAGTCCGATAAGGTGTTATGAAAATCTTTACAACATCGCCATCGACTTTGTATCGTAAATGGTCAGCTTTTTCCTTGTCCAGCGCAATTATAAAATCACGCAAACTATCAATTGTATTCTCAAAAATCTTGTCTGGTTCCAGGAAAGTAATAGCCGGAGGTATCGCACCACTGAATATAGCTGTAGCGTGTTTGCCTATTTTGTTCAACATTGCCGTTAGGCCCAATGCAGCTGACAGATCATCAACTGATGGATCACGGCTGACAGTAATCAATATATTAGCCGAACTTTTTATCTTGTCGACAATTTGTTGTTTGATCTTGGCCGGAGCTTCATTCATACATTATTTCCTATTTTTATTTTGCCTAGATTTTGATGTCACTATACCATAAGTGGTTTGGTGTCGTCAACAAAATCCAGCCTACTCTTTACAAACAGATGACTTTGCCCTATAATCACCTACTGATTGTATTTATAATTTTAAAGAGTAAAAGGAAACTAAATGCCAATTATCAAATCCGCTATAAAACGCGCAAAACAAACTATCAAACGACGTGAACGAAACGTCGGTATTAAACGCGAAATCAAAGACGCAACCAAAGCTTTTATGGCTAAACCTAGCGCCAAAACGCTAAGTGCCGCTCAAAGCGAACTAGACACCGCTGTTAAAAAAGGATTGCTAAAGAAAAACACTGTCGCCCGCCGAAAAGCACAACTACACAAAATCGCAAAAACTGCCGGTGTTAAATTAGACTCTGGCAAAAAAGCTGCCGTTAAAGCCGCTACTAAACCAGTAGTTGCAAAAACAGCTGCTAAACCTGCTGTTAAAAAAGCCGTAGCTAAAAAACCAGCTGCAAAAAAATAATTTAGATTAAACAAAAAATGACCCCGTCTGGGGTCATTTTTATATGTTTGCGACTTTTAATAATGCGCTTTCAACTAATACCCACGGCTCGGCTTTGGATACCTTGCTATCATCATCTAATGTCACAAATATATCTACTAGGCGTTTTACTCCCCTAGCACCGACTTTTCTGGCAACTGATGACAGCTTAGACACCACAAATGGATGAATCGCGAAATCTTTGGCAACGTTGTCTGTCCGCTCAGCTGATGAGATAGCTGCTAGTTGGAATACTTGCGCTGATAACAATGCTATCAATCTAAAAGCGTCTTCGGATTGTTCTAACACCCTCAACATACCTTTTAGCCCTGCCCTGTCACCACGTAGTGCCGTTTCAAACAAGTTAAATACGCTTTCAAACGGGTTCAGATCAATCACATCATTGATTACATCAACTGTTATTGCGTCTACTAGCGCCAGTTTCTGTAACGCATGGAACAACTGCCATTGGTCGAAACCCACCCTGTTAACTAGTGCTTGAACACATTTATTATCCATGACTAAGCCCATCTTGTTGGCCTCAGCGTTCACCCATTTTTCAACGCTGACCACGTCACGATCTGAAAAAGGCTGCAATTCGCGTATAGTCGCGGTATTTTTTAATGCTTTGAAAGTAACTGTACGTTTGTCCGGCTTTGGTTCGACCAAAACTAGATGAATATCATCAGAGATTTTGTCCAACCAACTGCCAAACACCGGCCAAATCGATTTGTTCTGTCCCAGTCCACGGATAACCACCACCCTGGCAGTAGCGAATAGACTGACGCCCATCAATATATCTGGCAGATTTTTTAACTGTAATGCCCCACCATCAATTTTCTCCACGCTACCATCAAAACCACTGGCAATTTCACCCAGCGCCCGCTCGATTTCAAATGAATTCTCCCCAATTAGTAGCGTTATCATTAATTACTATTATAACAGGATAACGCTGAGTGGATTTTAGATTATGGATTTTAGATTTTAGAAGAATCACAAACTGCAAACGCCTAATCACACCGTACTAAGGCGATTCTTGAGATTTGAAATTTTGCAACTATACTATAATCCAAAATCTATAATCTACTTGTCCACCTGGCAGGCTGGACATACGTGGGTGCCACGGCCAGCGACGCGGATTTTGACAATTTCGGTGCCACATCGCGGGCACTCTAAACCTTCACGGCGAAACACCCTGGCAAAATCCATATAACTCCCCCGCTTACCTTCGGCATTAACGTAATTACGATTGGTAGAACCACCCTTATCAATCGATAGATTCATGACTGCACGGACTTCGGTATATAGTTTTTTGAACTCGGCGGCAGTAATAGAACCAACTAATCTACTAGGATGTATTTTAGCGCCCCACAGTGACTCATCAGCATAGATATTACCAACGCCTGCAATAACTGATTGATCTAGTAACGCGGCCTTTATCGTTGTCCTGGCACGTCGTTTGAATCTGTCGGCGAACTGGTCGGCAGTAAAATCAGCCTCTAGTGGCTCTGGGCCGACGCGTTTCATAAAATCAATATTTGGGACTTCAACTGTCGGCATCAACCGAACCCAGCCGAATTTGCGCTGATCGTTAAAATACAGATGCGAACCGTCGCTAAATTCAATCGTAACCCGCGTAGATTTATCCGGTAAATTTCCAATCAAACTATCATTAGGATGCCCCGCCCCGAACCGCGAAAAATCTTCAACGAAAACTAGCTGCCCGGTCATTTTTAAATGCACGACCAATGTATAACCAGATGATAGGTCTATCATCAACACCTTGGCACGACGACGAACAGCCGTAACTGACGCGCCAACCAAAAAAGCCTGAACATCGGCAGGACTATTGGGAAAAGATCTCGGATTATCAGACGTGGCAGCGACTACTGCCCTGCCTATAATCAAATTATTTAAACCGCGCCTTACGGTTTCGACTTCGGGTAATTCTGGCATATTACAGCCGATTACCAGATTTGGCTGATAAGGTTTTCTGATTCAGGGATTTGCGCAGTAAACAAACTCATCAACTGATCTAGATCAGCATCCAATGAGCCTTTGGACCCTGAACAGGTCGAAGTCCATAATTGTCGAGTGTCTTTGTCATGAGCAAAGACTTCAAAATTGTATACATACCCCGTGGCACAAACACCTCGCAAGTCGTTTTTATCACCTGTAAATTCTGTGCCTTTGACCAAATTTGCCTTGTACAAAGCAAAAACGAATTGTTCGTAAGCTTTAACGTTATTGCCTAGTGACACTTTGCCAATCTGGTTATTGGCATAGCCTGAATAAGTAGTGATCTGACGGACGCCAGCATTAATTTTGATCTGGTACGATCGGAAAGCCTCATCAGCCACTAATGGCCCGCGAACCGTCAATATAACTTGATGTTCTGGGTCCGAGCTTAGTAATGCTTCTTTGGCAATATCAGACTGAGATATAGTCGTATCGGTGTTGCCCGAGAAAAAGACCGCTCGTGCTAATGACACCAACCCAGCGATAGCAATCGCAACGATAATCAATACCAACGCAATTGGGATAATTTTTGTAGTTTTATAACTTGCCATAGTTATATTATAGTATTCTTTAACCTCCACGTCAATCCTAACAACCCTTCACACATTAGGACAAGCGTACTACCGCGAAAATTTGTATTCGTGAATTATTGGTTTTTTAATTTTTCATTGATATGGCGACGAACTTCCACTAATTCTTCCCTCCAAAACGCTTTGACACTTTCTGGAGTTGTCAATTTATTTAGAACTCGCTCGATTTCAGTTGCTGGCAAATAATTGTCTAGGCCCTGTTCTTCTAATAATCTATCGATGAAATTATTGGTGCCATGCGCGACATCCCATTGATCTTCTATCTTGATTTTAACGCCGTCTTCAGAGAAATAATGCTCAGCATCTATTTCATCCTTGGCATAGTCCATACCTGTAGAAAAATCTTCTAATATCAAAGCAGCCATTTTATCGTGGAAGTGGCTATCCACTATGTTATATTCCTCTTGAAGGTGTTTGCCTATCCCCTCCCATATTTGTAGGGCGTCGCCGTACATATCCATCTTTTTGCTCATTTTTTCCCAATGAATCTGTGGCGCTTCTCCCAATGGAGACAGCTTAGCTATAACTTCACCATAGACGTCTCCTGCTGTATTATCTTTTACAATGTCAACTTTTAAGCCTTTAAAAGGTTCAAAACTGCTATCTGTAATATCCACGCTGACAACACGGTCGTCACCAAGATGTTCCTGAACGATCCCGATAATATAACCTTCCGTTTTTTCATCATTTATGGCAAAAAATATCTTGACTTCGCCCAGATCTTCATCATCAGGCATAGCATAAGCGACATGTTCTATCTCACCGGTATCATGTTTGGCATAAGAGTTGCCATTAAGATCCATACAAAAATCAGTCTGTAAAAACTCTGATATTTTATTCTTTTCAATATCTGATAACTCGGCACGTTCAAAAAACTCTACAAACGCAAAATGACTCTCATTTTTAATAAGACCCAAATACTTATTGGTCTTGTCCTGCGGGACCTCTATCTTTATACCATCACTCTCAAATTTTATTATTTTACCTTTATTTTTCTCATTATTAGTGTCTTCTTTTTGTTCCATGTTTTTCCTTTCCTCAAATTGAGAAATTATTCATTAGTTATTAGGACCATGCCATCAAATGGCATACAAAATCCCTGTTGTGCAATCAAATCAATTTAATAACACGACATGGATTTCATTGCTAGGGAGCTGTTTTTTAGACAGCCCCCTCTTTGAAGGATCGTTGCGCGGACCCAAATACGCGGTTCATCGTAACCCGTGAACTACGGGGATCAATTTTTTGGCAAGTCTAGATCTCGACTTGTCCTCCACAACTATCCGCCATGAAAGAACACCATCTTACCGCAACCATTGCAATCAACTGCAGAACAAGTCCCGCAACCGCTAGTCACCTCTATCTCAAAGTAACCATCTGGTGACGAAGGCATTATTGCAACACCCCTTGATTCCGCCTCTTTCGCAATGTCGTCAGTATATTCGCCCTTAACCCTTTTCACCCTTATAAGAGAAAAATCACTCTCATCTTCAGGATTGAGAGTTGATGCTAAAAGGCGCATATCTTCCATGATCTCAGTGCCCGTTCTACCTAGTTCTATCAATTTTTTCATTTTACTCACCTCCTATGCTGACTTGCCGAGACCAGGGGCCCCGGCGGCTGGTGTACTAAATATTGACTGACTTCTTTCTGAAATCGGTTGCCCGTTCCACCTAAAGCCATTTTTTCTCAGTATCCTGTTCGCCTCAGCTATAAGGCTTTTGTCATTAGTAGTAAAGTTCTTATACTTTCTCTTCATGCAATCCCTCCTCTTTCACCTTGCCTTTGTCCCCAAAGGCTTCACTGATCAGGCAGATACAGATTATTAACCCAACCAAAGATATCCCGAAAAGCCATTTTAATAGCTCACGGTATCTATACGGGAAAATATCCATGCCCTCTGGCGCCAAGTTCTTGATGTACCCGAACTCCACACTGGATCTCTCTACAATAGAGTCCAAGGAGTCTGGATGCTGGACCAATGCATTCCTTGTCTCGACCAGATCAATGTACCACGTCTTTACAGCCGGAACATCTTGCAACCAGCTAGTCTTTTCAACTTCCGCCAGTACTACGCCAAGTTCTGACGCCACTTCTCTGTCAGATATATTCTCTGACTGTGCCCAGACTTCCGCCCTATCTAAATGGCTTCCGATTTTGTCTTGCCAGTTAATACTAGACCCGATAAAAAGCACTGTTGTTACAATAAGTACCAAAGCAAAAATCATCGAAACTACAAACCATACTATCTTTTTCATGTCTTTTTCCTCCTAAGGACGTGCTTATATTTTTATATATATGTAACGCCCCTCAGGACGGAAAACTGAAGTGAAAATTTGATTTAACTTTTTAATACATTTCAAATCAGATCATTACAATAGCGCACATCTATAAAGTTCGTTCAAATTAATGAGCGAACGGATGTGATATTGTATCTTACACGACACGGAGAGTAGCTGGATGAAAAAATCACGGTCCGAGATCTCTTGATCGCTGGTCGGATCGATATTCTTCTAGGAGTTGTGATTGGTTATCGTCATCCATCTCCGCCATCTCAGAGAGATGATCCTCGAACTGTTCTTTGCATCTCCTCCATGACATCCCTGATGACCACTGTCTGGCCAATCTATCGATCTCGTCGCCAGCTAGTCTATCGGCGTCATTGCCACATGCGTTGAGGGCCCTGCGTATTTCTATTGTGTCATCTACCCAGTTATCGAGAATCCCAAAGAGTTCTTCTTTTACTTTTTCTTCCGTCAAATTATACCTTCTATAACGTTTGCTCATAATAATAACCCCTCTCTATTTTGCTAGACTATAAATTGTCTGAAAAGCTATACCCAAGACAACAGTTGATCAACCTATTGATTAAACAACTGTCATCCTGGGGAAAGGAATCATCATATGGCCTGCATATAATCTATGGATAAACCACAAATTAGATGTGCGCTGTAATGATCTGATTTGTAAATGATACATCCACCATTTTTCGGCCTCACGCCTCAAACGATTGATAAACAAATTATCGCATTTCTTTGCATAAAAGTCAATAATGCTATGAATAACGTGTTGTTTAACAGAGGTGGTAATATGTTATATTTTGTCAAAACAGCATTGACAATAACCACTATCTGTGCTAATATCAGACTATGGAAATAGACATATTAAAAAAAGCCGGACTAACAGAAAGCCAAGCCAAAGGTTATATGGCGTTGATAGAACACGGCGCCCTAACACCTGCTGAGCTGGCCGATTACACTGGAGAAGCCCGAACTAACGCCTATGCTATTGCCGAAAAACTAGTCAGCCTAGGCCTAGCCCGCAAGACTGAAGGCTCAAAAACCACCATCGAAGCTGAGAACCCTACCAAAATTCGCTCCCTAATTACCGCCCGCCAGCAACAGCTAAAAACCGTTAGCGACGAACTAACAGGTGTATTGCCGACATTATTATCACGATTCCGCCTAACTAGCGACCAGCCAGGCGTATTAACGGCCGAGGGCACTGATGCGCTGAAACTAGTCTATGACGAGATAATTGCCGCCAAACAGGACGTATTGATATTCCCTAGCGAATACGACCACGATGATCCAGAAACCTCAGCCCTAATAACAAGACAAATCGAACGCCAACGTAAAGCAGGCATAAAATCATTGGCATTAATCCCCTATGACGAATTCGACGCAATGAAAAAAAACGAGGATGGATTGCTAGCTGTCAGAAAACTGCCTCGTGACGTAAGATTTGACGCTCAGATAATCATATTCGGCAACAACGTAGTGTCAACGGTATTTAATCATGGTATAGTCAGCACAATTATATCTAGCCCCGAAACTGCAACTACATTACGCAATGCGTTTTTTACTATCTGGAACAGTTGCGTCGTCGATAACGTCTAGGTTGGCTACAAATTTATACGCCAGATTGAAAAAGTCTTTTTCATCTATATCTATGCCATCAAAAGCCTCGCGAACATGATTGCCATGTAATTTTGCCGGAGCCATGATTGCCTCGCCTTTTGATAATTGTTCACCAATAAACACGCCGACTGGGGACGCCTTTACATTACCCTGCCGGCCACTGCCCAAGTCTAATGCTAGACCAAATTCATCAAAATCTAATCTCAGGCTAAGGCGTAGATTTTTACTTTTCTCCACACTGCTAGGTATCATTTCTTCGGGTATGCGCACAGTAAAGCCAATTCTTTGATTGTTTTTGCCCTCTTGCTCGACAGGACGAATGGTCATAGTAATATTATTATTCGTTTTCAATGTAATATGATCAGCATTCTCATCAGATGAACTATCTTTGTGACCACTAACTGGTGAGCCTATGCCCTGTTTTATCTGTCCTATTGCATAACTCATTATGTCTAATGCGCTAAACGCTTCATACATCTCCGGATATGTAGATTTATCACTAGCTATAATTGCTAATAACTCTGTGGTTCGTTTGATAAAGGCTGTCTCTATCGCGTCAGCCATACCTTCAATTGCCCCATCAAAATACCCAGCAATAACTTCGGCATGTTGTCTGGTTTGATTAATATTCCTATAGACCCGCTGGGATAGCTCACTATCTAGCTTCTCAGATATAGTTATTAGCCTGTCACCAAAATCGTCACCAAATTCCAGTGACAAAAAGGCGTTCATCATCTGCATCTTTTCATCATGATCGTCAAACCTGGCCATTCGTGCGACCAAACGATCATATCTTTCAGTGTCCGCCTCTGCCATAAACCGCACGAACCTAAGCTGAGTCTCTAATGGGATATCCACTAACTTATCCCTCAAAGCAAACTCCACCGTAGATTTTGTACCTGGTTCATGCATAACTTGAATCAAGAACATATCATCTTCGGCAATCCCAAATTCATTGTCTGACTGCCAATCTAATATATTAGCCTTTTTGCCATATTTGTCCGACATAACGTCCAATTTCCCACCCCTACCACTGGCACAAACACCAGGGGCAATCAAGGTCAAGAAATCATCACCATTAAAATCTGGGTACTCTGAATGTAATAATGCCTGGTCCTGTAACATTTTTTGATATGATTCTTCTTGTTTGCGTAACACCATTGATTCTTGAGGCGAAATTGGCTCTTCCCCAAAGGCCATCGGAGCGACAGCATCATGTCCACTAATACTGTCCATCTTTTCAACAGCTACTATCCGAACCAATGGTGATATTTCTTCATCAAACACTATTTGTTCAAAAGCCGATCGTGCCTTACCGACAAACGGCTGAGCCCAATCACCTTTTGCCAATGCACTTTTTGCCAAATTTGCTTCAATATTCAATAAGTTTATTTGCTCTACTGAGCCCTTACTGTCAAAAACATCTACTAGATAATTACCTGAGCCAAAGGCATTATTTAGAACAATTCCTCCCCTTACGGCATAGGCTATAATGCCCCGGGACACAGAACCACGACTTGCCAAAGACAGAATCTCAATTTGGTTACCTACGCCGCCAACATACGATGAGATATTTGGTGAAGACGCAAAATACTGTTCTCGAGTAAAATGGGCCAGGTTAGTTGCGCTTTCCTCTCCTAACTCTCTTTGAGTTTTATTGATAGTCGCAAGTATGGTAGCACAGAATAACCTGTCTGCCTCCATATGTGCCTGTGTCAATAAGCGACCATCTGACCCAAACTTTTCTCTTAACCAAGGCTCAACGAATACACGGTAGTACCTGTCGTTTGCTTTTTGCGATAACTCAACTTGTATTGACCCGTCATCCCAAAGCGTGACTGGCAATGAGATAAGAGCTTTTTCTATAATTTCGCGTTTTTGATCATCTGTTAGAACCTTAAATTTAGTTACACGGTCAACATCACCTTGAATCTGGTCTACATATTCTTTTAGCACCAGGTCATCTTCATGTTCAGGATCATCAGGTTCAGATTTATCTTCATGGTCTTCCCACGAACCACCTTCAGCCTGTTCTGGGTTGTCTAGATCTTCGTTATTTTCTAGTATTTCTTCACTCATTTTTGTTTTTTAATTTCCTAACCTAATCTTGTCACAATCTGTTATCTAGGTCAAGCAAAGCACTAGCTACATGCCTTCCCAGCAAGAACCAATACTAACGTCGACTTTTAGTTTGACTGCTAGTTCTGGGGCGATGCCTTCTAGTGTTTCACGTAACAGATCTGATACCTTATCAACATTTGCAACCGGGCATTCAATCAATATACTGTCGTGGACCTGCAATATCTGGTCACCTAGGCTACCTAGGCGTTTGTCCAATTCTATCATTGCTAGTTTCATTAAATCGGCTTCTGTACCCTGTATCGGCATATTGGCTGCGGCTCGTTCAGCACCTGAACGCACCATGAAATTACTGCTGAGGACATCTGGCGTTGGTCGGCGTCGGCCGAAATACGTTTCGACATACCCATCAGTGCGCGCTTTGTTCAACGTATCATTGATATATTTACGGATAGGTTTACGGACTTCAAAATATTGGTCAATGAATTTCTTTGCCTCAATGAAACTCATATCTGTTGCCGCGCTCAGCCCCTGTGGGCTCATGCCGTATAACACACCAAAATTAATCACTTTGGCATTACGGCGCTGATCTTTGGTAACGGACTCTATTGGTACGCCATATGCATCGGCCGCTGTTTTGGTATGGATATCAATATCACGGTCAAAATCATCTATCATGTCCTGGTCACCCGCCAACACGGCAGCCAATCGCAATTCAAACTGCGAATAATCGGCGCTAACAAACGCATTCCCCTTTTCGGGTACGAACGCACTACGAATCTGCCGGCCCAGGTCGGAACGAATTGGAATATTTTGCAGATTTGGATTCGTACTGCTGAGGCGCCCGGAACTAACAACATCTTGATTAAAAGTCGTGTGAATGCGGTAATTCTCATCCATAAGTCGCGGCAACGCATCAACATAGGTGTTTTTCAACTTTGCGATTTCTCGGGTTTTTTCAATCAATTCGACGATTGGATGCTGGCCGCGCAGTTTGTCCAATTCTTTTTGGCCGGTACTATACCCCGTTTTACCTTTTTTAATCCCCGCCGTTGGTAATTGCAATTTGGTAAATAACACTTCAGATAACTGCAATGGGCTGGCGATATTAAACTCATGCCCAACCATTGTATAAATTTGTTGTTCTAGATCGATGTATTCATCTGCAAACTCCATGCTCATTTTCTTTAAAATGACTGGGTCGATTTTGATACCCTTATGCTCCATTTCAAACAGAATATAAGTTAGCGGGAAATCAAACTCGCGTGCAATCCGCGCTATTTTTGGGTCAGCTTCAAACGCAGCAATCTGCTGATGGTAAATCTGCCAAATCGCAGTTATATTCGTCTGTGGGCTATCAATAATCTCGCCACCAGTCAGCCCAGTCAATGACCTATCACGGCGCAATGGATTGATTAGGAACGATGCCTGATTAATATCATGCAACTCATCAAACCGCACGAATACACCTTGCGCTGCCAGCTGATGGTACAGAACTTTGCTGTCATAACCAATCACTGTTGCCAGTTCCAAAACTCGCCAAACGCTTTTGTCCAAAGTTTTAATATCAGCGTGCATCAACGCCTTGTCATCTAGCGATAACCACAATATATCATCTTCGACATACATCACAACCGGACCATTTATCGCCAACGTTTCTGGCCATTTAACTTCGTTTAATAACTTCGTTTCGGCCTGCGTAGCAATAGTAACTGGCGTTTCAACTCCGTGAATACTCATATGTTTTGGCAAGCGCCTGACCAATGAAGCAAATTCTAGTTTTTGCAATATAGCCGCCACTTTATTCAGGTCAATATCGTTGATATCAGCCACATCCCAATCTAATTCTACTGGGGCTTCATCCCAAATTCGCCCGACTTCATGGCTCATATATGCCATTTCCTTGCCATCGGCTAGTTTTTTGGCAACAGTTGGTTTGATTTTAGCTAGATTTGCATAAACCCCGTCCAGCGTCCCGAATTCTTGCAACAAACTAGTCGCTGTTTTCTCACCAATACCTGCAACACCCGGCAGATTATCCGAAGCATCGCCTTTTAGCGATTTTAGATCTAGAAACTGTTCAACATTGATACCATATTTTTGTTCAAAGTAATTAACATCGAACTCTTCTAAATTCGCCAATCCGTTTTTCAGTGCATAAACTTTTACCATCGGCCCGACAATCTGTAATGCGTCCAAGTCGCTGGTTATCAAACAAGTTTCAACACCTTTGGCGGCCGCCTGTTTAGCAAACGCACCCAATATATCATCGGCCTCGTAATCGTCCAATTCATACAACGGCCAACCAAACGCCTCTAATAGTTCATGCAATATCGGAATTTGGGCGTAAAAATCATCTGGAGCTTTTTTGCGGCCGGCTTTGTATTCTGGGTAAATTTCCTTGCGTTTGCGAATATTCGTCCCCTGTTTGTCCCATGCCACGGCCACATAGTCAGGTTCTAGTTTTTTGATCAATTCAATTGCCAGTGATGCAAAGCCAAACACACCGCCAGTTGGCGTGCCGTCAGACAGCGCCAGATTTGGCATCGCATAATAACCGCGATAGAACACCGATTTTCCGTCAATAACTGCCAACCTTTTTGTCATATCACCAGTATACCGCAATCCCCCACCCAATAGCCAACAGATTAAAGCTTAAGCGCTAATTGACAGATAAGCTAAAGTGTGATAGTATCGATACAAATAATTCAACAAAAATAAAAACATCAAGGAACCTTACAAAAATATGGAAAACGATCCCGATTCAACCACAGCCCCACTCTCTCCAGAAGAAGATAAAAAAGAGTGGTCGGCGTTCAAAAAAAAGATTGCTGCCTTAGCCATAACATTAACCATGATGTTCAGTGCTGGTGCGACAATTGCGGCCAACGAAAAAGGCGTTAAAAGTGAGCTAGAAAATAATGACTCAACAAAGGTAAATGTTGGCCTACATGATATAAAACCCGGACCCGAAACAATCCCTGGGTTTGGTGTCAGCATCCCAACAGGCGAAGATAATGTCGCCGAATCACTAACAGAGCAAAAAGTCATTGAGACCGAAGTACAATTAATGAAATATGCTCGCCTATTTGATGCAGACCCTGCTGCTCTAGAAATAAACGGCCTAGACATGATACCAGGTGTTGCCGACCAAATCATTGCATTACAGGCAAACGGATTCACTATTAATAAAATCTCCGTTATTGGTCATGCGTCTGACGAAGCTATCTCAAAGGGAGATGGTAGTGGTCTTGGTAGAAATGACATTGAAAACGTCCGCCTGGCCGACAAACGCGGGCATGCCGGAGATGACCTACTAGCCG
>Ga0194063_10001679_pt1 | contig 14173 bp, 12 predicted proteins | sample SepL3720m_MetaG_FD_155459 | JGI IMG/M metagenome (GOLD analysis project Ga0194063, IMG submission 155459) | Anoxic zone freshwater microbial communities from boreal shield lake in IISD Experimental Lakes Area, Ontario, Canada - Sep2016-L373-20m | ecosystem: Environmental > Aquatic > Freshwater... | reverse complement strand
AGAGAAGGGAAAGAAACAGGCAGAGGAAAAGTTGGCGGACTTATCCCAAAGGGTGAGTAATTTTATGAAGGATACAGAAGAAAAATTTGATTTTGCAGTAACGGCGGCGGAGAGGTTTAAGAATGGAGATTTTGAGACTAGAACAGAGGTCTTTCGTGCTTTGGGCTCGAACCTAAAATTATTAGATGGGAAAGTGTTGATGACAGAGGATAATTTGAATATCTTTATCCGAAAGGCTAACGCTGATATACGAGCTTACACTGTGAGTCCGCTCGAACCTGAGAAAAGTATTGATGCATACGAGAAAACTGGCTTCGTGTCGCCAGTGATTTCTACTCTGCAGGGGTGGAAAGAATCGAACTTTCGTCATTGGTTTTGGAGACCAAGGTCCGACCACTGAACGACACCCCTAACTGATGGCAAGGGCATTATAGCAAGAGGTGGGCGACAAAGGAAATGACAGGAGAGATGAGTGCTGAGATGGGCGAGGTACCGCCGGCGATGGGCAAAAGCATGAGCACGAGGATAATCGTGCCGTACTGATGCATGATGGAGGCAAACTCGGATGCCAGCTCGCTAGGCAGGAGTCCAGTCAAGATCTTCTCTCCGTCCAGAGGGAAAACAGGAATTAGGTTAAAAATAGCCAGTCCAATATTGGAATAAGCCATGATCATGAGTAGGGAAGAGATAAAGGAGACAGGGATAACTTTGAGGATCAGGCTCAAGATGACGGCAAGTAATAGATTGGAGATCGGTCCAGCCAGGGCGATGAGCATCATATCCCTCTTGGGGTTGCGGAGATTGTAGGCGTCGATCGGGACCGGCTTGGCCCAGCCGAAGCCAATAAAGATGATGGCGAGCGTACCGAGGAGGTCGAGATGGGCCCTCGGGTCCAGAGTCAGACGACCATAACTACGTGGGGTAGGGTCACCGAGCTTGTCTGCTACGTATGCATGCGAAAACTCGTGGATACAGAGGGCGATGACAAAAGTGAGAGCAGTGATCAAGAATTGCATACTCCGCCAGTATACCATTGACTTTTGAGGGAAATATAGTACACTATGGGACATATGAAGAAACTTTTGACCTTGATCGCTTTGTCGTTCCTTTTTGCCCCTGTAGCTTCGGCTCATGAGGGAGCTGTCGACATCACCAGTAATTCGATTTCTTGTAAGGGTGTCTCGATTTACCAAGATGGTAACTACCGTGTATCTGGTCGCTGTGATGGTTTAGTTTACCCATACGAAACTACCTATAATAAATATGTCCTTTGGGGTAAAACTTCTACTGGTGGGCAGATGGTCCGGATTGCTGAGATTGATCGTGGCTATTTCTCTGGCAACATTTCCAGTGCTTTTGAGAGTATGTATATTTCAGCTGAGCAAAATGGCTTGGTCCGCAAGATGAGCGACAAGCTAGTTGCCTCTGGCCAAGTGACTCCTTTCAGTTTTGATAAAAGCAAGGTAACTGCCGCCGCTACTTCTACAACTACGACTGCTACCACTGCCAAAACTACCACCACTGCCGCTACCACTGCGACAACCAGTACAGCAGGTGCAGTAGTTGGCAAAATTGTGACTTCTCTCCTTGTCGTGATCTTGGTAATAGTCGGATTAGCTATTGGAGCTTCGTTACTCTTCCGCTCACGCGGATCTGTGAGTGCGTAAGAGATTATCATGTGTGGAAGAAAGAATCATATTGAGCTTGATACGTATACATGTATGTATTTAGGGACTGATGCTTCATGCAAATTAGGAGAAGAAGGCGATGCAGTTGAGCCTTTTACTTTTACTGATAAAACTTCATCTGCAACGAATATTCTCACTGACAAAAGCAAAAGGCGATGTATTTATGCTTATCAAAAATTGGGACAACCTATGTGTTCCACCTGTATCCTATTTAAGGATAGAGCTATAGCAAATAATCAATAATTTGTGGTAAACTACGTACCTATGGCAAATGCATGTGATCTATGTGGCAAAAAGAGAGATGTGGGACACAACGTGTCGCACGCTAAAAATCGTACCCAGAAGATCCGCAAACCCAATCTCCACACTCACAAGATGCAGATGGGGGAATCCAAACTCAAACTGAAACTTTGTACCAAATGTCTGCGCAGTGTCAAAGCTGCCGCAAAGCCTGCCACCCCAGTTGTCACCGCATAATTTCTCAAATTAACCAATTTTTCCGCTATACTAGGTCTATGCCCAAACTGACAACGCTCCTTGTGACTATTCCCCGCGAAACCGAAGTGACGGCAGAGTCGGCCTCTACCTTCCTCTCGACATTCCCCTCGATCTTGCACAAGACCTTTTTCGACATCTGGATCAAAGGGGAGGAAAAGCCGGTCATAGCTCTAGAAGTGGCCGTGTGGGAGCAGAAGATCCGGTTCCTCGTGACTTGTAGTTCGCACCTGACCCAGTTCATCATCTCCCAGATCCAGTCCACCTATCCGCTGGCCGTAATTGTGCCTATCGCCGACCCTTTAACTACTTTTGCGGCTAAATTAACGGTGGGAGAGCTCAAGCTCAATTTAGCTAGTTTTTACCCTCTAAAAACCTGGGCGGATTTCCGTGATACTGATCCGATCAACTCATATCTGTCTGTCATGTCCAAAGCTGAGGTAGGTGAGGTGATGTGGCTGTCATGGGTGATCGCTTCTCCCCATAGCAACTGGCAAGGAGAAGGTAGAGGAGCCATCGACCGTGGCCGGTCGATGGGTGGCACAAGTACTCAGAATGGTTACCAGGAAAAGAGAGGGACGCTGCCAAATGCACGTGGGATCGAGGAAAAGATTGGGCAGCCTGGATTTAATGTGACCGCCAGGATTGGTGTATCGAACCCGAGTAGACTAGCCGAGCTAGGGGCAGTATTCGGGGTATTTGCTAGGCCAGACGGTAATAGCTGGAAAGTAAGTCAATCTTTATTTGCAAAAACTGCCAAGAAAAAACTGTTAGAACGCAAATCACAAGAAAAACGAGTGATCTCGGTTACGGAGCTCGCGACCGTGTGGCACTTGCCGAGCGACAAGGTGAAGATCCCGATGATCTTGTGGGGCCAAAACGTCTTCTCCGAGCCACCAGAAAACCTGCCGATTGCCGAGGGAGTGTCTGAAGAAGATAGGCAAAAAATCAATTTCTTTGGTCGAGCGGTATTTAAAAATCGCGATTTAATTTTTGGGATCAAAGATGAAGATCGCCGTCGTCACCTCTGGGCTATCGGTAAAACTGGCACAGGCAAATCGACACTCGTGGCAAATATGGCGATTGATGATATGAAAAAGGGTAGAGGGATCGCGATCATCGATCCACACGGAGATCTCTCGGATATCATCCTCAATTATGTCCCAGCCTCGCGGATCAACGATGTCATCTACTTTAACCCAGTAGATCGTGAGCGACCGGTGCGACTGAATATCCTCGAAGTCAAAGATCCAGTGCAGAGAGAGTTGATCGTATCTGGGATAGTAGCCATCTTTAACAAACTTTATGGTCACAGTTGGGGTCCTAGACTCGAGTATATCCTTCGTAACACCCTCCTAGCACTATCAGAAGTACCGGGGATGACCCTCGTCGAGATACCGCGCCTACTGACTGACCGTGATTTCCGTCATGCCACGATGGCGAAAGTAAGTGATCCTGTGATCAAACGATACTTTGAAAACGAATTTGACAAGATGCCAGAGAAGATGTTGCAAGAATCGATCTCGCCGATTTTAAATAAGGTGGGGCAGTTTATCTCGTCCCCACTCATCCGTGCGATCATCGAGCGACCACAGAGCTCGATAGATATCGAGGAGATCATGAATGATGGGAAGATCCTGATCGCCAATCTTTCGCAGGGCAAGATGGGTGAGGACAATGCGGCCCTGATTGGAGCCATGCTCATCACCAAGTTCCAGCTGGCCGCCATGAATAGAGTGGACCGCTCTGAGTCGGAGAGGCGCGACTTTTACCTGTACGTCGATGAGTTCCAGAACTTTGCGACCGAGTCATTTATCAAAATCCTCTCGGAAGCACGTAAATACAAACTCAATCTGACCCTCGCTAACCAGTATATGGCACAGATCCCGATCGAGGTACAAAAGGCGATCCTGGGCAACGCTGGGTCGATCATCTCGTTTACCATCGGAGCGGATGACGCCAGGATCATCATGAAGGAGTTTGGGGAGGTGTTTACGGACAAAGATTTGGTTAATCTAGAGAACTACCAGATCGCCGTGAGACTGATGGTGGACTCGATGTCTGGACGAGCGTTTGTGGCAAGGACACTACCACTACCGGCTAGTCGCAATGAGAATAGGGATAAAGTGATTAGAGTCAGTAGGGAGAGGTGGGGGAGATAGTTATTTTTCTTGAGGTGGATTTGTTGGTGGTGTCGATTGTTTTCGTTTTATACCAAATGCCCAGAGAATTTGGTCTGCGTAAGATAGTTTTTCGTTTAGAAATAATGCCTTTGCTACTCTTGAGCTTGCTGCTATTTTACCCTTTCCCGATTCGATTATTTTTGATTGAGCCTCAGCTAATGCGATTGCATCTTTATCTATATCTTTGTCCATACTTACTCCAAATAATATTTATTAAAATCGCCGAGCGCGATGGCGTTTGGCTTACTAGCTAACTTTAGCATAATTTTGGGTGAGACGCTCTCTAGAGAGATGCGGAGCTCGCCTTTTTTTGTCGGTACATTGCTCCAGACACCTGGCCAGGGAGTGAGGGCGCGCAGGAGATCTAAGAGGATAGTACCTTGATTGTGGTGAGTGAGACGCAAGACTAATAGTTCGTTTTTAGATTCGTCAACTTTGATAGGTTTGCCGGACAAGAGCTTAGAGAGGACACTCCATTCGAGATACCCGGAATCGCGAGTGAGGCGGTGGGTGAAGATCAGGGGGGCAGAGGGGATTGCAAAGTTACGAACCTTGTAATGATTACTTGGATTACAAGGTTCGTAACTTAGGAAAAGCTGAGCACCTTTTTTGAATAGGCGAGGGGTGAGAGTGAGAGTCGTGTCGTCCCCCTGGATTTGCTCCTCGGCTTGGGCGATGATCTGACCGTCGTCGATGCCCGGAGAGATGCGGAAGAGGGTGATCCCAGTCACTTGGTCGCCCATGGCGAGCGCGTACTGGACAGGGGAGACATTGCGATATTGCGGGAGCAGAGATGGGTGGAGATTATAGAGTCGACCGGCGAATTTGGCGATGATGTTTTTGGGGATCAAATGGTCAAAGGAGGCGCAGAGACCAAGAGTTTCTGTCGTGATGAGAGAATGGTCGAAATCTGGGTAGTAGGAAACACGTAAATTGTGCTTAGTAGCCAGCTTTTCGACTTCGGTGCCACCAGATTTTTGATCGGTGACAATAGTAACTTTTTCTAGTTTTGCCGTATCCCGGTTTTCCAGTATGGTCGAAAGCGCGACGGCAGAGTATTGGTCCGAGCCAAAAAAGATGAGTGTGTGCATGAGTGAATTGTACTATGGATTTGAAGGAGGGATTAAACTCATTTTTGCTTCTTCATTAATCAAATTTTTTAATAAATTTTGTTCTGATCTTCCCCAAGTGGCATCGATTTTTGTTTTGATTTCTGCAAAAGGTCTGGTTGGATCAGATGCTCGAATTTCCATAGCTTTAGCGAGTGCTATTTGGCGTAATTGCTGTTGAATGTGTGAAATATTTTCTTCAATTTCTTTTTTAGCATGCGCATATGATAAGTCGCCTCCTGATCTGCTCATTAGATCATGACTGAGTGCGAGGGGGGGTAATTTTTGCCTTATTAGATTTGGTCGAATTGGATTTTTTAACTGATTTTCACTGCTCATAACGGTATTTTCGATTAATTTAGAAAGTTCTTCGGCATTTTGATTGAGTCTTGCGATCCTGTTGATCGCGGCGCGGGCTTCGGTAGGGTTTGGGACTGCGATAATAACGGGATCTGAGGCTGCCTGAGTTTGACGTAAAACAAGTATTCCACCTAAGTCTTGTCCAACTAATTTATCTACTAAAGGTTGTAATATTCTAGTCCCTTTTTTCTTTAGTTGATCGACGTAGGGCGAAGTTCCGGCAGATATGACTGTGCCAGCAGGATTATTTGGGTTACTAATATCGAGGAGGTTGAAATTACGTCTATCTTCTTTAGTACTATTAAGGATTACTCTTTGTACAGCAAGTTGAGTTGGAGTCAATGTCCAGGTTGTGTTTTCGATTGCATCTTGTTGATTTTGAGGAAACATAACTTCAGTAGTTAGCCACGGAGCAATGTAGGTGACGGTAGGTTTTTGATTTTTTAATGCTAGATACCTCATGTCGAAATCTGGTCCGATACGTGCTAACGTAGCGCGATGATCTGCTAGTACTATGTCTGCAGATTGAGCAAATACGGCATTGTATAATTTTTTGTATATTTCACTAGCACTGTATTGACCGACCATAAGCATTAGTTGTTCGACTAAAGCCTCCTCGTCTGGACTCAACTTGGTAAATCGATCAGAGGGTTGTCTATATAGAGTATCTACTTGTTTTCTTGTTGTTTGGTTAATACCGAGCGTTAGTTCTTGTGGACTAGGTAATGATTTGTATTCTGTCCCTAATAATCTATTAAATTGATTCTCTATTTCAGTTACTTGTTTGCGAAGTTTGGCTGGAGTGGGGCGGTCAATCTTCGTCGTGATTTTGTTTTCAATATTGAATTTGTTAGTCAAATCAATAATCCCTTGTTCTCCCATGTCCTTGGCAGAAGGGATGTGTACTGGTTTTCCATTGAATCTGTTTGTAAAATCGACCTGAGTAGATAATAATTTTGCACCGATAAGATGTGCGATAGCTGAAGCAGTAGAAATACTAGCTTCCGTTGGTCCTGGAAGTCCTTTGTGGGGTTCTGACTCAAGGTTCCACGTTTTGGCGATAGCCTTCATTTTTGCACTAACATCGGGGAGCATGACCTCTTCTTGAGCCTTCCAGTTTCGATTAATGGTAGCGTATTGGTTTCCTGATGCTGTAAGAGTTATCCCAGCTCCATTCCCACCACCTTCTTTAAACGCATTTGCCATTTGAAGGTATTGGTTGGTTTTTTCTTTTATAGTTGACATATATGTGTTGTAAGAAATATGAATAATCTATTTCTTACTCTTTGGTTGGAATTCTGTGGGTAGATTAGCGATCACAAGCCCTACTATGGCCTTACCGAGTCTAGTTGCTCCTTTTTTACTGGCAGATGCTACCTTGTCTAGGTTTTTTTCGAGTGGTGTTTGTGAAAGCTTTAGTAGTGCTTCAGGATCCATCTTTTCAGGCAAAGTTAATGCATCTACTAGCAGAGCTTGAGCTCTGCTATAGAAAGTAGCTGGTTGACTAACTTTATTATGAGTAGCCTCTGTTGCGGCGACGCCAGATTCAAAACCTTTTTGTTCAGAGGCTTGTGCAATCGCCATCATAGCTAGTGTCTGCAAATCTACCTGAGAGATTGGTTTAGTCCCTAGTTTTTCGATGATGCTGGGTTGTGGGGTTGTCTTAGGTTCGCCTTCTTTTCTTCCACCTTGATTTTGTTGTCCATCAAAAGCTTTGGCAAGTTCTGAGTAATTTATGGGCATATTTTTACTTCCTGATTTAACTATGTAATTAGTGTGTATGTATTATACATTATGGGTCAATGAATGTGAATGTGTGTTCACTTGCCTTACTTTGGTGACCTCCATAGGTCGGGGCCAAAGTAAGGCAATTTGTTGTGAACGAATCGTATTTGATTGTATTTCAGCGTGGACGCTGGAGGGGCGAGGGCGCATAGCGTCAACGGTGGCAGATATGAGCCTACTGTTGAGTCAAGGCTGACAAGTGCACACACATACCCGTGTCGGTGAGTCCGCGGAAACCGGGGATATTTTGGCTGGGCCACGTTCCCCTGATAGTCACAACGGTCCCGAAAGGGATCGAGGATCCCGTTTTTGGGTCGTTGTCTCCACAGACTCCATTCTGGGGAGTGCGCGTATCTGCGCCAGTACTATCAGTGACTTTGTAGGTCGTTCCTCCAGAAGAGGGGGTAGCGCCTAAGGTGGTGGTGGGTTGGGGAGTTTGGCTGTCCTGGGGAATGGGAGTGGTAGGGGCGACCAGGCTGGGGAGCTCAAAGAGCGGTTGGGCTGTCCCATTGATTGGAGGCGCAGCGGGGGTAAAGTTCATCCCGTTAGCAGCCACTACCAAGGCGACGTTTCCTAGGCGTGGAGCGACCCAGATGATCACTAGGATACCAACAATCCCAAGGATTGTAGCCATTGTGATGAAAAACTTCATCTTTAACCAACCATTGCCAAACGCCGTCATCTGCGCGATGGCATCTTCTTTGGCTGGCCTTATGATCCAGAAGTAGGCTGCGAGGCCTAAAAGGATCACGGGGAGTCCGGCGCAGAGATAGACGAGCCACTGCATGAATGGAGCCACCCCACCGAGAAAGGTGGTGAAACCGTTTATGAGGGTTTGTATAAACAGAGTAATAAACTCTTTTATAGTCATGATATTTTCTCCTGTTAAATTTTTGGAAAACAAACATTTTTCGTACATCACGATTACCAAAGTCAAAGGATGACTATGGGTGCGCGGTCGGCTCGTGAGGGCACTGACCTATAAAAACACCTTCACCTCCTTTCGAAGTGAGATTTTATGGGATTGGACGATCATTCCACGGAGGCTGAGATAAGACCGTTGTGGCCTGTCTACAGAAAGAGTCTCCGGGGGATCTCCAATCCAATATAGTGGGCGAGCTTATGCCATTACTGGCTTTGAGCTCGTTGTAAGCTGGGACCGTAAGTGCCACGTAGCGCTGTGTCTCTGCAGGCCAGGAGGACTTGGGTCCGCTCACTCCACCACTTCCGCTGTTATAACAGCCAAACGCCCTTTCGGGATCGTTGGGCCAGTACAACTTGAAGCAGGTATTCAACCAGGCATAGCCCTTTTCCGCATTGCGATCTGGGTCCTGCATAGCTGAACTAGTCTGTTCCGAGGCGGGCCAATGCGACGTCATAACTTGGAAAAGCCCCTGGGCACCTGCAGAACTACCAGCTGATGGGCGACCACATGACTCGAAAGTCATGATCACGGCGCCAACCAGCGGATCTTCGGTGCCATTTTGCCCGTACTGAGCCGACCATCTTGCGATGTCGGGCGCCCAATACTGGACTGAGGGGGGTAAGCCCTGGCCGATAACCTTGCTGTCTAACACGGGAGTGGTAGTGATCGGAGGACTGAAAGCCTCGATCAAATTAACCCCGCTGACCGTGAGGATCAAGATTAAAATCAAATTTGCCGAAATGACAAACTTGACTAAGCTCCACAGACAGCCAGTTTTTTCGGTAGGAACTTCCATAACATAGCCTTCTTGTGTGCGGATCGTTTTGGCCATGAACCACTTTTGTAAGATTAGGTTCACGACAACCGCGACAACAACAACAAATTGCATTTTGTTGCTGTACGTGGTTGATCCGTTGAGCCAGTTGACAAACCCATGCACGAACATAGCTCGTAATGGAGGTGTCGCCACAACGCTCAAGGCAATGATGGCAAACCACCACCTGAAAGCTTCTTTAAAAACATACTTCCAGGTGTTAACCATGGTGGGGGCGGTGTTACTAACCCACAACATGGTCGTCCCGGCTTTTCCTGGATTGAACCAAAAAAAGATCAAAACCATGAGCACGAGTGCTCCGATTCCGATCAAGATCGTTTTTGGATCCAGGTTGAGCTGAGGTGAGGGATTCGGATCGTCAGTCACAATGATCGTGACTTCTTCCCCGTTCCCGTAGGCCCATCGGCGGATTTCTTCCCAGATCTTTAATCCTTCATCAATGAAGGGTTTGAGTTCTGGATATTTATCCACCAGGTCTGGAGAAATCTCAGGTGACTGACTCTGTTGGCCAAGTTGGTCAACAGAGGCTTTGGTTACCCAAAGTGTCAAAGAGTCTCCTTCAACTTTCCAGTTGAGACGGGTGTCGTAACCGAGACGATTGGTGACCCAAACGTCTTTGTCCTTTGCACACGGATACGCTGGGGTGCCAATGCACACCGTTGCAACCATGTCGCTTGGGACTCCGGCTACGGCAGAGTGAGTGGGGTCGTCGGCCTTGGCTTCAATACCAGCCTTGATGAGCGCGGCGCGCACAGCAGAGGCGGCATTACAGTTACCATCGCCAATTTTCATCCCTGAGGGGACGCCCATTCCCTGATCTTCTTCGTATTTTGCCCACCCAAACTCCTGGTTCAAGCTTAACGTTGTCCCACTGGGGAGCAACCATGAACCTTCGAAGTTTTGGGTGTCCATCGTGAGGAGTTTCTCCAGATTTTTGCCGGCTGTGACGCCTGCGTAAAAACGGCGAATATTCTCCTGGTAAATGGAATCTCGACTTTGGGCTGAGATGGATATGGACAAAGATTCGCCAATGGGCTGAGCTTGAACCGTGCGTGGATCGACTGTGACGTCAATCTTTAGCATCGGATCTTCCCATGCCCATTCGGGGAGAGACTTGATGGTGCGGGGGTCTAAACCAGTCTTCGTCTTACTGAAGTGAAGATGATCGGACGACCCGTAACCACTTTTGTCTTCCCCGATTTCTCCGATATAGCCGATTACTTGACCCTGATCAACGTGATCGTTGACCTGTGAATGGTCGAGATCTTCGGCTAGATGGGAAAAGCCATAATAGTCACCATTGCCACAATCTAGCCAGATTGTGTTCATGAGACTACCCGTACCTTCCCATGGCCAGTCACCCCAATAGATGACTGTACCTGTGCACACGGAATATACGGGATCCCCGTAGATACCTTTGGCATCGAAGCCAGTGTGCTTTTTGAAGAAATCGTATGACGATGGTCCCTCGTACTCTATTCCGACATCGACCAGTGGCCAACGTGGAGAAGTATAAGGTTTGCCTGTTGACCCGTCCTGGGCCTGCACTGCTCCAAGGGGGAGCAGGGTGGATAGTAGCGCAATGAGGAGAATCCCCATTGCGAGTCGTGCTGTTGCACGTTTTTGCATGGGTTTTCTCCTTTTCTTTTTGAAATTGAAACCAGCGCTTAGGCGACGAAATGAATCATCAACTAGGTGCTGGCTCCAAAAACAAGAGAAGGTTGCGACTACAGTTACTGAAATTTATAGGTCGTGTTTGTTTGTATCCAAATATTGGAGATTAAATCTCTTTTATCAAATACTTTCGTTCACTTTTTAAGGTGCACTGCATTCCATCAGTCATGCACCCGCAAAACAGGGCAGACTGCCGAAGCAGTATCTAGGGCTTTTTTACGTAGCTATGGATGCAAAAAAACCTCCGCGCTTTGCGGGGGGTGTTTGCATGTGTAGCTATTGTGTAAAATTATACTCCTTTGAGTCAAGTTATGGGATACTAAATTGCCAATTTATTTGTGGAAATCGTAAAGAATCGAATCATTACCACTTGATCACAGTCGCGGGGTCTTCGATTTGGACGAACTTGTCTTGTTCGTGATTGAGGAGGTAGAGGGGGAGATTGTCTCTCAGAGTGTAATCGGTGAAGAGTACTCCCTCGAGGTGATCGTATTCGTGCATGGCGAGGCGGGCGGGGAAACTGGTCAGAGTCTTGCTAAACTCGACTCCATGTTCGTCGATCGCCTGGATTTTGATCTTCTTGGGGCGCCAGACAGGGCCGTAGAGCCAGGGGATAGAGAGACAACCTTCGAGGGTGGGGCGATCTTTGGTGCCGCCGAGCGTGAGCTCCTCACTCTGATCGAGGATGACTGGATTGAGGTAGATTTTGACTTTTTTCTCGAGGTAGGTGACGAAACCGCGGAGATTGTAGCCGATTTGGGGGAAACTGAGACCGACTCCCTCTGGATTCGTGGCTCCGATCATGGTCTCGACTAGTTCTGTGATCTTCGCCTGGATCTCAGGCGTGATCTTGTCGATTTGCACGGATTTCTTGCGCAAAACTTCGTCGGGTACTGATATAATGTGCTGTGTCATAGGTGTATTTTAACATTAGATATTAGATTGTGGAGAAATGCTATGAGTGAAAATTCAAATAGTTGGCTTGATAGCTTTGTGCAAGCTTTCGCAAGTATACGAAAAAGCAGAGAAGCTATGACAGAGGCTGATTTGAGCGCAAAATTTGGTGATGAGGAATCTCAGAGTGATGATAGTAGACAATCGGTTATAGATTTTCTTAAAGCCAAGGATGTTAGAAAAAAAATTCCTGTTGTCATACCTAGATCTCAAAAACTGAAATATGGTTCAAATGAAGCTATAATTGCGAACTTGCAACAAAGAATTAAAGACCATCCAGAAAGTGCTGAATATATACTGCCGCAGATCGAGAGACTGAAGAATAGTTGACTTCGAAGTGTGTGGTTTATTTGCAGAAATTTTTCGTAGGTGATATGGTGGAGGAAATAGTTGATAAGGAGGTGGAAAATGGAACCTAACAGATTAGATCAGGGCTATGTTAGTGTTGGAAAATCGGTTAGGCAGATTGCTTCTCAACTAGAAATTGATAGAAGTGCTCAATATCCTAAAGAAGTAAAAAAGGTTACACGAATGAAGAATAGAACTCAGATAATCGCAGATTTAATACGTGAAGGTAAGACTATCGTTCAAGCTCAAGAAATATTGTCCAAAATGCATCTTACTTAGCGTATTTCTCAATCTTGTCGCGGAGTTGGGCGGAATAGGTAGCGAGATTAGTTTTGGCTGAGTCTAATAGTCCAGGGATTTTGTCCACTTGTTTAGTTTGTTCGTAGAGGAGCGTGAGGGCGTAGTAGGCCTCCTGATAATTGGGTTTCATAGCGACGGCGGCCTGGAGCTCTTTGACTGCTAGCTCGGGCTTGTCTAGTCTCGTGTAGATGAGTCCGAGGTTGTAGGCGAGCTTGGGGTCGGTGGGGGCGAGGACTCTGGCTTTTTCGAGCTCCTCGGCGGCCTGGATATGATAGCTTGGGTCGATGGTGGCGAGAGTTAAATAGATTTTGGCGCGAGATTTGTAGAAATTGAGATGGTAGGGATTGAGTTTGCGGTTTAGATCGACCTCTTTGAGCGCCAGATCTTTTTGGCCGAGACTCGCATAAGTTTCGCCGAGCTGAGAGCGGAAGAGGTCTAGTCCCGGGCGGATGACGACGGCTTTTTGGAGGAGCTCGACCGAATTCTTGGCTTTGCCCATAGCGTAGAGATAATCGCCGTAGAAAAGGAGAGCAGGATAGATGAGTATTAAGAAAATCCAGACATAAGAGGACAAATTGTAAGAAATGGATTTGATGGGAGACCGATTGATGGTGCTAGGCAAAGTAGCGATCAGGATAGTGACGAGATAAACAGGGATGACAGAGAAACCGAAAAAGTTGGTGACAAAAAAGGAGATGATAGTAGCGCCGAGTACTGGATAGAGCTGGCGGAGTCCATCGTTTTGGTCTTCGCTTACTTTCTTGGATTTGGGAATGTGGGTAAAACTAGTGGCGAAAACAGTGAAGTGGAAATAGAGATAGGCGACCAGGCCGATCAGTCCGGCACCGGCGGCGAGATTGAGATATTCGTTGTGCGCCTTGTTGTAAAGGAAATCCCATTCTGTAGTTAGGTTGTGAGCGGTCGGGCGCTCCCAGTAATAGGTATAAGCGAAAGTTTCTGGGCCAGTGCCGAGAATAGGGTGTCTCAGGATCAGTTTGAGGGCGCCGGTCCAGACGATTTTGCGGATATCACCTGACTCTGTTCCGCCATTTTCGAGGACAGTGCCTGACTGGACGGGAGCTGAGGTGGGAGTATCATTGGCAGTCAAACTCTTGCGAGCGAGCGAGAAAATATCGGGAGTATAGGGTGAGCCGAGCAGGAGCGCCGTGGCGACGATATAGATAGAGTAGTTGGTGAGACTTTTCTTGATACTAGCGAAATTGTATTGGCGGGCGAGCAGATACCAGTATGCCCCAAAGGAAAGAATAAAAGCGAGGAAGCCAGAACGTGAGCGGGTGAAAATGAGGGCGATAAATAAAACGCTAAAAGCAATGATTAAATAAATATTGGGTTTCTTGACTTTGTTTGTAAATGTTAGATAAAGCGTCAAAAAGATATTTGGGACTAAATATGCGGCTAGCCAATTGGGCTGGCCGAGCGTGGAAAAAGGGCGGTGCTGGACGTTCTGGACCCAGAAGTTTTTGTCGATCCCGAGGCGCTCTAAGATGGCATATAGG
>Ga0194063_10001678_pt1 | contig 14174 bp, 6 predicted proteins | sample SepL3720m_MetaG_FD_155459 | JGI IMG/M metagenome (GOLD analysis project Ga0194063, IMG submission 155459) | Anoxic zone freshwater microbial communities from boreal shield lake in IISD Experimental Lakes Area, Ontario, Canada - Sep2016-L373-20m | ecosystem: Environmental > Aquatic > Freshwater >... | reverse complement strand
GCTCTATCTCTTCGACGAGGGGAAAGGCTTGGTTGCGGCGAACAGCGCAAACATCGCGGGCGATAAAAATGGTAACCTGACGCTTCTTTCCAATTCTCCCTACGGCACGTCCCGTGAGCGGCGATGGTGGATATGGAATTCCCCGCTTTTCCAAACTTTCCCGCAGTGGACGCAGGGGCGTTGGCCAGAGAAGGGGGCACTGAGGAACGGGGTTACCGGAACGTGTGTGGTTCGCTCGCAATTCAACGGCACAAAAAGCGGGATCTTCACTTTGGAGTCCTGGGTGCGCGTACACGACGCGTCGTGCGGGCTTTTCAATATTGCGGGAGGCTACAAAGGAGGATGGAAAATCTCCTGCCAGAAGGCGCCATCGATTCCTGGCGGCCAGATCGAATTTCGTTTTGGAACACCTGCGGGTGCGGAGATTGTGACGGCTTCGCCGTTCGAGCCTGGAGTCTGGCATCAGCTCGTCTGTCTCTGGGACGGCAAGATGCTAAAGATTTTTATCGATGGTGTGCAGAAAGCTGAGAAGGCCTGCGCGGGACCCTATATCCCGGTTGCGATGAGGGAGAAGGGTGAGGAAGATCTGCTTGAGACAGAGACCATGGGCCTGCATATCGGCGGCGCGGGAACGGGCACCGCACGATTCGATGTGGACGAGCTCGCGATTTTTGACCGTGCGCTCTCTGCCGACGAGCTCCTCGCACACTACGAAGCCGGAAAACTCACAGCTTCTGTCGGGGAGCAAAAGGCGTCGCTCACAAAATCGCTGGCTGCCGAAAAGGCTTTGAGTTTCATTTCCATGGACATCCCGAAAGGGACCGAGGGCTACTTCCAGCGCGGGGTCAAAATTCCAGCGAAGATCTCGATTCCGGCATCCGCCGGGTTAGACGGGAAATTCACAGCGCATTTTCTCCTTCGGGATGTTCGTAATAGTATCGTCGTCGATGAGACGCGGGAGATCACCGCCTCGCCAGACAAGGAGGCCGCGGCGACAGTCGAGCTGGCCCCCGCGCTCTGCGGGATTTATTTCCTGGATATGTGGCTCGCCGACAGTGGTGGAAACACGGTTAAAAAGCTCCCGGAGGAATATGGCATCGCAATCACGGTTCCTCTGCCGCCGCCGGATAAGATCCCGTTTTCTTCCCCGCTGGCCGCCCACCAAATCAGCGGAGGCTATTTTGAAAACCGATTTTTGGGAATCGGTGTGGACTGCTGGCAAAAAGGCACCGAGGCCTACAAAAAGTTCGGCGAAGTGGATCCGAAGGTTTTTGAGAAGGAGATGGACTTCGAAAGGAAGTCCGGACTCAAGCTGATGTTCTGTTTGCATATTATCATGCCAGCTTGGGCCGAACGCGCTCCGGGAAAAAAGTTCGTCCTGAAGGACATGAATATCTTTGCTGATTACTGCAAGCAGATGGTCCGCCGTTATAAGGACATGGTGGTGGCGTGGGAAATTGAAGACGGACCCAATGAAAGCGGCATGAATATGACGCCTGAAGAGTATGTCGAAATGCTTAAGGTCGCCTACAAGGCGATCAAAGAGGAAGACCCCAAAGCCATCGTTGTGGGGCTCTGCGGCATTGATGTCCTGAACTGGAACGAGGCAGTCTTCAAGGCCGGAGGCGCGAAAGATTTTGATGTCCTCGCCCTTCATAAATTTGTCGAAAACCCAATCCAGTCCCATGTTCAGGAGCGGACGATTGAAAAGTCCATCGAGCAGCTCGTGAAATACCGCGGGGAACGCGTGCCAGTCTGGAATGCGGAGGGCGGCCTGAACCCGGTGACCCGCGTTGATGGGCGGCCCATGACGGAAGACGTTTTCCTGCGCCGATTCGGCGCCAAGATCACTCAGGCTCCCGGACAGCCGCCGGTCATGCCCGGTAACATGGCGGTCCTGCTGGAACATGATGCCGCCTGCTGGCAGGTCCAGGCGATCCTCCTCGATCTTGCCGCCGGCGCCGAAAAGTACTTCATGCTCAACGGGGCCTCACACTATGTCCCGGGCTTCAACGTTTGTGACGGGCAGCCCAGCGAGGTCGGACCGGCTGTCGCCGCTTTAGCTTCCTTGCTGATCCCAAGCCGATCGGTTGACAAGCTGCCGCTTTCCTTCAGCGCGGATGCGGGCGCGATCATCACCCAGGAGGGCGGACGTAGGATCGCCGCGCTCTGCTCGAATGAAACCCCGACGCTTTCATTCCGGGTGAACCGCCCCGGAAAATTCGAAGGAATGGACATGCTCGGCAATCCGCTCACCTGGACGGTCTCCGAAGGGAATATCCTCAACCTCAAAATCGGGAGGGCACCCGTCTATATCTTTGACGTACCAAAAGATTTTGTGCAGCTCCAGTTCCTTAAGGTGAAGGCGCCCTCGGCGTTGCCGGATAACGGCATCCTGGAAGGTGAGCTCACATTGCTCAACCCTCTGGACAAGCCGTTCACTGCAACATTGAAGGGAACGGCTCCGAAGGGTGCCACGATCGAGGTCGCTGACAAAATCGAGCTGAAAGCTGGAGAGAGCAAGTCCGTTCCATTTCGTCTCGACGGGCGGAAGCTCGGCCGTAGCACCTACGAGCTGGCCTTCGAACTGTTCGAGAGGAGCTCGCTGCTTGGGAAACTCAGCCATTCGTTTAATTCAGAAGGGAGCATCAATAAAATTCCAGAAGTGCCAGCCAAGGCCGCGCTTGCTGACGGCACCTGGTGGAAAGCCATTGAGCCGATCGTCTGCAACGAGGAGGACCATGTCGTGCAAGGAAAGCCAATCATCGGGCTTCCAGGAGCGCCACACTGGCTCGGCCCGAAGGATCTCTCCTACACAACCCGGATGGCTTGGCAGGAAGATGGCTCGATCTTCCTCCGCATCGAGGTCGCCGATGACGTCGTCATGCCAGCGCCAAAGGATAAGCTCGGCTCCTGTTTCCAATACGATTGCATCGAGCTCTTCATCGACGAGCGCGGGCAGGACCAACGGAATGATCTCGTGGAAAAAGGGGTTGAGCAGGTGCTGGTGATTCCGAATATCGCAAAGACTGCGGCTCCCTGCGATTTCTGGTATGGTCGGAAAAATCCGACCACACACGCCGAGTTTGTGGGTGGGGCAACTCCAACCGGATACTGGATCGAAGGGAAGCTGACCCCGGAGCCGGGCACCCCGTTCCGGGTCAAGGCCGGCACGCAGTTTGCCTTTGAGGTGATGGTGGACGACCGCGACAGCGAGGAAGTCCCGCGCAAGGTCATCATGGCTCTCCATGGGGGTGCTGCCAATGGGACCTTGCCGTCCAAATGGGGGCGGTATCAGCTGCAACCTTAAAGACGATAACTATTATGATCTACAAGAACAATATCCCGTTCATGCCCAAAGGTATTGAACTCGATCAAACGTGGTTCAGCGGCGGCCGCACGGGTGCCACACTGCTCGGGCACGGGGGGATCGGCGAGATCCTCTACTACGGCAATCAGTTCCAGGGCGGGCACACCTTCTTTCGCTCCGGCATGCCCCAGTCAGCCTGGGCGAAGCTGCTGCGCCTGTGCGTGGTGATTGACGGGACTCCATACTATCCGGAATTTGCCAACACGCGTCTGTACCCGTTCGGCTACACCAGCGAGTGCGCCCTGGCCGATGTCAGTTTCCGCCACGAGCTCATCCTGCTCAACGACGCGGTCGTCCAGCGGATCGCCGTCGTGTCGAACCCAGCCTGTCGGCAGCTCGCCCTCAAGCTCATCCTCCACGGGCACAGCCGGGTGACGCCGGCTCAGCGCGTATGGTCGGACTGGCGGATGGACGAGGCTTTGGGCGCGCTGCGCATCGACGCGAAGGACTGCTTTACGGAAGAGGAATGCCGCCATCAGATCGAGGAGAAGAGCAAAGATCAGCGCCTGGACTTCCCGGTCTCGGACCTTCCCCGAGGTGAGACCCACATCGCCGTGGCGTCCACCCTCGAAACGAAGATGACCTGCACCAACCACGGCTTCAAATACTATCTTGACACGACCCTTTTCACGGGCGAGGCAACCTTCTTCATGGTGTTCAGCCCTTCGGAGGAAGCGCTCGCCACGCGTGTCAGTGCCCTCCGGAGTGATGCCGCCGAAGAGTGCGGACAGGCCATCGCTGCATATAGTGCCCGGCTGGCCAATTCGCCGCGCATCAGCATCCCCGGAGGTGCCGCCGTGCAATCCTGCCTCATGAATCTGCCCGCAGTCATTGACTCGCTGGAGGTCAAGGACATCCCCGGCGGCTTCCGCGCCGCCGCGCACGGCTACTGGATCTGGCTTGATCTGTTTTTCAACGCCACCGCCTTCACGTGCGCCAACGACGCCGGTTCCCTGCGGGACATGCTGCGGCTTTTTCGCTCGTTCGCCGATCCGAAACTCGGCATCCCAAAACTGGTGACGACGACGATGAAGCCGCTGGCCGGGGCGGAATGGGTGGAGCAGTGCCTCTTTATCACCGCGTTCTACCACTATTACTGCCACACCGGCGACCGCGCCTTGCTTGCGGAGCTGTATCCGTTCCTGACGTGGGTGATGGACAAATGCCTCGAGAAGGAGGCGCGCGACAGCGGCCTGATCGAGGGGATCGGCATGCCCGACTTCCCCATGGATATGGACGGCCACGATCTCTGCAGCAGCGGCAACAGCATCGCCTATCAGGCGCTGAGGTCCATCGAGGCGCTCGCGTGCGAGTCGGACGATGCCGCGTCGGCCGAACGCTACAAGCGTCAGGCTGGCAAGTGCCGCGACAGTTTCCTGCGCCACTTTTACGATCCGGACAAGGGCTATTTTGTCGACTCCCTCTCGAGTCGGGACTTCTCCAAGCGGCAGCACTACCCGGTGTTCGCCATCCTTTGGGTCACGCATTTCGCTGCTGATCTGCTCGGCGACCACGCCGGGGAGATCGCCGCATTCCAGGCCAAGAACTTCACCCGCCCGCACGGCATCGGCGGCATGATCCCGCGATGGGACACGGCCTACCCGGCGGACGGAAACCAGCTTATCGCCTACTATCCAAGTTGGTCTGAGGTGTTCTATCGCAACACGATGCGCATGGCCGGCCGCGCGGAGGGGCTGGACAAATGGTTCGACGACGTCGAATGGTTCTGGAAGCAGCACACCCTGCCTGAAGGATTTACGTATGACGCCGAGAACGAAGGGTTCACGGTGGACAATCCGGGCAGCAAGCAGGCCTTTGGCGGCCAGGCGTGGTATGCCGTGTTCTTCAGCGCCATCCTTGGGCTTGCCATAGACGAGCGGGGCTTGCTCTTCTCCCCTACAACGGTGCGCAGGAAAAGCAGCGTCAAAAATCTTGTCGTGCGCGGCAAGAAGATAAATATCACTGTGACCGGGAAATCGAAGTGTCAGGGAATCACACTAAATGGTGAAAGACTCAAAGGTTCGACGATCAGAATCCCTTTTGCCAGCCTAAAGAATAATAATAGCGTCTCTATTTAACTTGGGAGGCATAAGTCCGGGGCTCATGCGGCTATGCTGAGGACTTATCCTAGTTTTAAAAATGTGCGCAGAAGACCTCGGAACAATAATACAAGGGCATTGAAAATGCCACATCCTACTAATAGTTTACTTACAAAATATTTTATGTCATCACTCAGCTTTAACTCGATCACGCCCGTAGCTTCGCACGCTTTAGGGGGACTGCCACAGAACCACTTTTCCAACGGGAGGCTCTACGCCACCGTTGCCGCGCACGGAGGGCTCACCGACCTTTCTTATTGGGGAGCCCAGCATTTGGGGGCGCCGCATTTCTTACGGGGCGCCCCGATTACGGCATGGAACAAGCTGTTTCGTGTCGCCATTGTTCTTGGGGAAAAGCGCTATTATCCTGTCCTGCGCGAAACTCAGCTATTTCCCTTTGGGCTGCGTGGGCTGGGCGAGGTGGAGGGGATTCCTTTCCAGTACGATCTCCTTCTTTTGCCGGATGCCTTGGTCCAGAGAGTCGAGTTTCTGCGGGACTTAGGGAACCAGACGATCGGCCTGGAGATCCTGCATCAAGAGGCGATTACGGCTGTGCAAATTGCTGGCCGCACTTGGAGCGATCTGGCCTTCCACCCGGAATCCAATGCGCTGGTCGCTTCCTGCACCGATTCCAGAGAACCGGAAAAATGCGACGCCTTGGCACAGGAGGGGTTCGATATGTCCACGCTCGACTTGGAAACAACCACCACCTGGGTGGGGGCGAGCTGCGAAGCCCCGCTCTCCGTCCGTCGAGGGTATCATGCGCGGAGCAAGTATTACCTGAAGAGCGCGCTGACTGAAAGAAATCGTCTCGCGTGCTACGTGGTCTTTGCTGGTCAGAAAGAGGATCTGGAACAGCGCATCGTCCGGCTGGCCTCCGACGTTCATGCCGAATGCGACGATTTGCTTCGCGGATACGAATCCCGGTTGGCGGAACGGCCCCGCATCTCCACCGGATCTCCGGTTCTTGACTCGGCGTTTGGCCAATACCCGGCGGTTATCGATTGCATGAAGATCGCCGACAGGCCGGGCGCGGTGCGCGCTACTGCGTCCGGCTACTGGGTGTGGGGATGGGATGGCATGATGCCGCTTTTCTCGAGCACGCTGGCCAATGATCCTGCACACACAGCCGATACCCTGCGGTTTTTCCAACAAACCAGGGATCCTGAAATCGGGATTCCGCACACGTTCACAACCGCTTTTACCGCCTATTCAAAGGGGCCGTTCCCAGCACAGGCCCAATACATTTGCGGACTTTATCTCTACGTCGCGATGACGGGTGACCTCGCGCTGGCGCGTGAGGTTTGGCCCACCTGCCGGTTCATTCTTGATCGCTGCCGGGAAAATGAGGCGTTTGGCACCGGGCTTGTAGCAGGAAACGCGCTCTGGCCGGACTTTCCCGAGGCCATGGAGGAGAATGGCGAAGACATTAGCTCGATGAACAACTCGCTTCTGTACCAAGGCCTGCGCGGGATGGAATACCTTGCGGCTGCCCTTGGCGAGGACGCCTTGGCGGAGGATTGTCGGGATTGGGCGGTCCGGCTGCGGAAAAGCTTTGTCCAGTATCTCTACGATGAGGAGAAGGGGTATTTCATTTCATCCTGTTCGTCGCGGGACTTCAGCCCTCGCAAACATTACTGCGCCCAAGCGGTTTTTTGGCTCACGCCGTTTGCCGCGGAACTGGTTTCGCACGCGCCCAACCGCATCGCGGGATTTATGGACGAGCACCTGCGTTCGGCCAAATGCCTGCTCACTCTGCCGCACTGGGATACCGCCTGGATGGCCGATGGCAACCAGCTCGGGTCCAGCTTCCCCGCAGCAGATTCGTTTTATCTTGGCGTGCATAAACTCGTCGGTGATGACACCGGTCTGAACGCGTGGCTGGGGGACGTGGACTGGTTCTGGCAGCGCCTCACCGCGCCGGAAGCCTTCACTCCCGAGGCGGAAAATGAGCACGAGCTCGGGCCCGATAACACTGGAACAAAGCAGCTCCAAGCGGTGACGACCTGGTATGGCGGAGCCTTTTACGGGCTGGCCGGATTGGATTTTGACCATGAAGGGATCACCATCACTCCCTGGGGCGACAGGCCGCTCAGCATGAGCGGGCTTCGTCTTCGCGGCATCTCGTTGGATTTGGAGATCACAGGCGCCGGAAACTATGTTGGCTCCCTGAAACTTGATAACGCTGCGTTGCCTGCCGGTTCGCACAAAATCCTTTGGTCGCAACTCCAGGGGACACCCGCACGCATCGAACTGGTTCGCTCACAAATGCCCCCCGGCTGTCCTGTTGTCGTCCGCGCCGTTGGCCTCCGAGTGGAGGTGGTCGAAAGCGCGAAGGGAACGCTCTGCGCACGCGTCTCCGGCACGGTCTCTGGAGAAATTATCGTGCAGGCATCCGCCACGGCAATGCTCTCGCTTGATGGCGAGGCCTCCCGGTTCCCGTATGATTCCTCCACGGGGACATTCGCGATCCCGTTCCAGAAAGGCAAGACGCTCGAAATCTTATGCCGCGAGGGACAATCCGCATAGGACGGAGCTCGGTATGGTAACGATGAATCATGAAAAGCAGCGGCGTTTTTCGCTCCGAAAGTTGCTTACTGAAACTCCCTGGACGCAACGATTGCTTGATGCAATTCCTTTTTCCATGTCTTGCGATGGCCAGGAGGTTGAAGATTGGTCGCAGCAGTTCGATTCGGAAAACGTTTGGACATTCCGCAGCGATTCGAGAGGTTTGGAGGTTGAACTTCACGCTCACCCCCGCGCAGGCGGACGTGGCACCGAAGTGCGCGTGCTTCTCAAAAATCATGGTGTGCATGCCTGTGGGCTGTTGTCGAATATCGCCTTTCTGCGCTTTCGCGTTGCCATCGAGTTCGACGATGTGCCGGTGATCCACCATTGCGGCGGAGGGCAGAGCGATGCGACATTCCCCGGTCCTGCCTGGCGCGTGCAGCGCACGGAATTGCCCGATTGGTCTGCATTGCATCTCGAAGGTGCAAAGGGCCGCAGTTCCAACAAAGACCTGCCTCTTTACCTCCTGACTGACGACCAGGAGCGCGACGGTTGCGCCATTGCCATGGGCTATTCGGGCCATGTTCTGACGACGTTTCTGCGCGACATGGACTACCGCTCGGTACTGGTAACCTCGAGGGTGAAGAATCTGAAATTACGGCTGGCCGCCGGTGAATGCATTGCGCTCGGTTCCTGGTTGCTCCTGCCTTACGAAGGGGACGAAATGTCGGGAAAAAATGCCCTGCGACGGGTGCTGCGCGAGGAGATCTGCCCCCGGCTCCCAAGCCGCAGCGGAATGCCTGCGGTCACCTATGTGCATTGGTTCGGCATTGAAGAGAATTATGATCATCAGAGCCTCTTGCGTGAGGCAAGGCTCCAGGCTGCACTCGGAGCGGAGTATTTCGAACTTGATGCTGCCTGGGCCATGCAAGGCACAGAGCAGCACTATGGCGCGGGCAATTGGGAAGTTGAAAATAGAAGCAAGTTCCCAGCTGGCATCTCTGCCTTTGCCGACGATGTGCGCGGTCTTGGATTACGGTTTGGGATGTGGATGGAGCCCGAGAGAGTTGAGCCGGGCACGAAAATGGATCGAGACATGAACCATTTGTTGTTGCGGTGTCCGGGGCAGTCGCTGGCTCTCCTTGACTTTTCCAAACCCGAAGCCGTTGAACGTATCACTCCGATCGTTTGTGATGTCATTGAGCGTTACGGCGTGGAATGGACGCGGCTTGACAGCAATCTCGATCCTGATGCGTTCTGGGCGACGATCCCGGATGAAGGGTTGCGCGGATTGACGCAGTTGCGCCACTTTGAAGGCTTCTACCGTCTGGTTGACGAAATGCGGCGGCGCTTCCCCAACCTGCACATTGAGGGGTGCTCTTCGGGCGGACGCCGGATCGATCTAGAGTCCCTTCGGCGCAGCCATAGCCTGTGGATCAGCGACGATCCGATGTATCAGGCGACCGTGCATAAGAATATTGGTGGCGCGAATCACTTTCTGCCCGCCCACCTTATTAACTCGCAGGCCGCGAAATACCCGATCTTCTTCCAAAAAGTCCGCCCTCCCTCGCAATGTGGCCAGGATGTTTTTAGCGACTTCTGGCTCATGAGCCTGATGGGTGGTCTGTTCGGACTGGGCGGACCCCATACGGCTTACCCACCAGAGACGAACGAGCGGTTCCGGGCGTTGGTGGAAAAATATCTGGAGATCCGTCCTAATCTCGCGGGCGATTTCTATCCCCTGCTTCCCCAGCCTGGCAGCGTGAATGACTGGGATGCCTGGCAATTCCACGACCCTGCCGGCCAGCGCGGGCATGTGGTCGTTTTTCGCATGAAGGGCGTGCAGCGTGCGTGTTCAATTGCATTCCGGGCTCTTGATCCGAAGCTCACGTATGAGTTGTGCGTGCACGGCGGGTCATCTGCATGGCGTGTTAGCGGAGCCGACCTGATGTCCAAGGGATTGGCGTGCTCACTGCCCGACCACTGGTCGGCACAACTCGCCACGTATTACGCGCTTTGAGAAATGAAGAAGCAAAAAGAAACCTAAATGAGGGAAATAATGTGATGTCTGCCCAATACCTGTCTGGTCCCTGGTGGACGAACGACGACGGAATCCATCCCGAGGAAGAACATCCGCCGCAGGAGGCGTTCTTTCGCGCAGAGTTTGCCGGGACTGGTGAGGCACGATTCCAGGTTGCGGCCCAGAACTTTTACCAGTGCTGGCTCAATGGGCGCTGGCTGGGTTACGGGCCGGTGCGCGCTCCGCACGGACGGCCAAAGGCGGCTGCCGGACGATGGCCTCGCTTCCGCCCGGACAAAAAGGAAAATTTATCGACCCGTACACCGGGACGAGTACGGCATTTTCAGTCTCGATTAACGTTTAATTATGATCAAGTATCGTGTTTCCCTGCGGCAGTGCTGGCCATCAGCGCCTGTATGTCGCCTCCCTTGAATGATTCCGAACAATGAAGCCCTCTTATCAAATTCTCACAGCCTTACTTTTCGCGACCATGATTTCTTCTGCCCACACAGCCCCTTCGCCGGATTTTTCCAATTTTGACAAGCGAGCCCGGAACGGAGAATCCCTCTGCGTGACATTCCTCGGAGGGAGCCTCACTTGGGGCGCCCAGGCAACAAGTCCGATGGATACGTCCTACCGCGCGCTTGTTGAAAAGAAGCTGGCAGCGGCATACCCCGGCGCCCATTTTCGGTTTTGGGATGCGGCGATCGGCGGGACCGGCTCGCAGCTTGCTTCTTTCCGGCTCGAACGAGATGTCCTTTCGCAAAAGCCAGACCTCGTCTTTTTAGATTTCACGATCAACGACAACCCGTACATTGCCCCGACTCGCTCACGGCTATCTTCGTATGAATCATTGGTCCGGCGACTCGTGAAGGCTGGGATCCCGGTGGTTCAGGTGATCCTGCCAGCCAAACAGGATGTGCTCGACAAGCCTTCGGCGCGTCCGCTCGATAAGGATCACAAGGAGATCGCCTCGGCCTATTCGCTGCCGGTGGCGGATGCTGTCGCATCGGCAAAGCGGAGCGTGGGAGAGGGAAAATCAACGCCTGACCAGCTTTGGGATTTGCCCGAGGATGGGACGCATCCCGGAGATGCGGGCTATGCGCTCTATGCCGAGGCGGCTTGGAAGGCTTTTCAAGAAGCCATTTCGGAGAAGCGGCAATGCCGGCTCCCTGAGAAGATGCTGCATGACGACACCTACATGACGGTGAACCGGTTCCGCCTCGCTGGCTCCTCGGTTCTGCCGGCCGGATGGAAGGTGGGGAAGCCGCATCGCAACGCCGTTGCGTTTGACTTTGTTTGCTCGCGATGGATGGACGATCTGGTGATTGCCGGAGCTGGGGCTGCCCCCCTGCGGCTGAAGGTTCGGGCGAGCGACATCATGATCTTCGGAGAAATGACAAAGCAATCGGGAAGCTATCAAGTCCGGATTGATGGCAGTGAGGCTAAGAAATGCTCGGCAAAATGCGCCGATGGAAATATGCGGCTCGTTGAGATTATTGCAGAAGGGCTTGATTCTTCGCGGGAGCACGCCATTGAAATCACGCCCCTTCTCGAAGCGGGCGGCGAACTGCGCATCGAGAGCGTCTGTGCGGCGGGCGGCCCGGCGGCGGTTTCTATTGCGCCCCAGCTCGCAACGGCGCAATGAGCATTATGAATAATCCAATACCTAGTGAAAATAACCCGCTGCGAAACCATGAACAAAGCATGGGCATCTGGATCAACGAGCCGATGTTCAGAGATCCCGAACGCATCGACCGTGCCGTCGAATCGCTTGCAGACTCGGGCTTCGGGATCGTCAGGCTCTTTTTGCGGAACAGCAATTTTTCCCATCGCTCACCCGAATTCATCTCGATCGTGGCCCGTGCGGTTCAAACGGCGCATGCGAGAGGTTTGAGGGCCGTGCTCGATTGCGAGCCTCATTTGATCCTCAATAGCGACATGGGAAGACATCGTCCGGACGCCATGTCCTGCAAGCTGGTGAAGGCCGAGGGGTCGGTCTCCGACGGCGGCTGGCTGCTTCGCGTGGATACCCCTCCCGCACAGGGAGTGATTCCTCTTTTTGACGGGATTGAGGCTTCCTATCTTCAAACGGACGGCACCTCTCGCAAGGTCGTGCTCGACTATACGGTTTGTTGTGAAAATCTTGCGTACAAGAATGGGAATATCCATAGGGAATCGTACTACGCCGAGGCCGTTCCTGTTTCGGGTAGCAAAGCGATCGAGCTGCGCGGGGAGCTCCCTGGGGTCTCCGAAGGACGTCTCATCGCCTACATCCGGTTCGATGCGCCTACGCTGCCTGATTTCTGGTCCGAGGGCTTCAAGGAGTATTATAACGACCTGCTCGAGTGCTACCGCGACATCCCGCTTGATGGCGTGGGCTGGGATGAGCCGGCTCAGGACGCAAATTGGAATAGCTATCATTACGGAAAGGGTTTCGCGGCCGCATTTGAGAAGCTGAACGGCTATAAGCTTTCCGACCGCCTAAACCTTTTGGACGAGCCGGAGATTTCCGGTGAGTCGGCAAAAGTTCGCCTCGACTACTACCGGACGCTCAACGAGGGCCTCGCGCAGGCGCAATCTCATCTCAATGCCAAGGCGAGGGAGCTTTTTGGTAAAGACCTGATCTTTGGAACCCATCATACCTGGCAGGGTGAGGGGGGGATCAACGATTATCGCGCGGGGGCGGTCGATTACTTCCGACTCAACGACAACATGGATGCCGGTTATACCGACTGCTGCTGGTGGGATCCGGCATCGGTTGCCTATGCCTACGTCCTCGCTTCCTCGCTGGGAAGACTGACGCCTTCTGGTGAGGCCGAGGCGAATACCTGGCATTTCAAACCTACCGTGACGAATACCCGCATCAACGTGAACCTGATGTCGGTGATGAATATCAACTGGTTCAACATCTGGTATGGTTCCGATGCCGACACCGCGATGCAGGACGGGCATTACACTTGGGCTCCCGGCATCAAGGCGATGCAGGCCCATCAAAAGCTGCAGCGCGCCCTGGGCCACAAAAAGCCGGTTGTCGATGTGGCGATCTGGCACGGCTGGGAAGGCGTTTGCGGGTGGAATACCCCCGGTCTCGCCAATGCGCAAAAGGCTTTCTGTCTTAATACCAGCCAGCTCTTCATCAAGCGCTCCATCGCTGCCGATTTTGTGGACAGCAGGCTTCTGGCGGAAAGCCGGATCGAGGATGGGCTTCTTGTCAATCGGCTCGGTTCCTACCGGGTCCTGGTGGTGCCGTTCGCGATGGTGATGCCGCGCGAGGCGTTTGAGGCCTGCGTCGCCTTTGCAAATGCCGGCGGCAATGTTGTCTTTGTCGGGACGCCAGTCGCCTTTGATGAGGCAGGGGAATCTCTGTCCGCAGCCTTTGCGAATCTGCTTCAAATGCCAGAGATGTCGGCTGCGCATTATATGAGAGGCTTCGAATGCACGTTGCCGAATTTCCGCCCGCAGAGGTTGGAGGTCTGCCGCCGGCTTGCAATCGATCTTCCCAATAAGCTGGTCTCCTGCGAAGGGGAGATCCATGGGGTCAAGGCCGGGAACGTCACTTTCCTTACCGACCTCGATCCGCAAGACCGGCTCATCGAACAGATTCAAGCCGCACGCGATCAGACGGTGGAAGCCCACAGCGACAACCTTCTCTGGAGGCTCTACCGCGACGGATCTGGCGATTCGCTCATCGTGGCATCTGCAGATTGCAGGCCGCTCGGAGGGGTTATCTTCTGGGGGTCGCTCGTCCTGAAAATCCGCGGCGGATCTGCGGGCATCTTCACGATCGACAAGGCTGGCAAACCCTTCCATGAAGGCGATCTTCAATGGGAAACTTTGTGATTTTCCTTAAATAAAGAATTTGAACTACGAAGGTCCTGACTCTTTTGCCTGAATACCGAAATAGAAACTCACGCAGAGGCGCAAAGTCGCAGAGGAAAGAAAGATGTAAAAGCTTGGGTGGTCCCCTTTCGAGTGAATGGGTCTTTTATTACAACTCCCTGCGACTCAGCGCCTCTGCTTGAGCTTCTTCCTCCCCATTTTCCTTTCTAGCACCAGAACCCGCGCTGCGCTGGAGTGTGGAAAGAGGAGTAACTTGGGCTTGCGTGGGAAGGCGCGCCGTGGAAGGTTTTCGTTCTGCCGTAGGGAGTAGGCCGAAAATCCAATGGTGGCGCGA
>Ga0194063_10001677_pt1 | contig 14177 bp, 19 predicted proteins | sample SepL3720m_MetaG_FD_155459 | JGI IMG/M metagenome (GOLD analysis project Ga0194063, IMG submission 155459) | Anoxic zone freshwater microbial communities from boreal shield lake in IISD Experimental Lakes Area, Ontario, Canada - Sep2016-L373-20m | ecosystem: Environmental > Aquatic > Freshwater... | reverse complement strand
CCGCAAACCATTTCATCGGGCAAGTGAACAGTGACAAAAAAATATATCTTTCTCGATATATTATATTGAACAATATATCGAAAGAAGTATGTTTTTCCCGTGAAGCCGCTCTCAATCCAATTCCGAAACCGCCGCGTAGAGATAGGAATCTCGCAGCGGGAGGCCGCCCGGCGCGCTGGAGGGGAACAACCTCTTGTCTCTGGATTTGAACGAGGGAGGGATATCCGCATCTCCACGCTTCAAAAGCTTGCCAGCGCACTGGACTTGGAATTGGTGGCGGTGCCCAGAGAGTATATGGGGGAGGTGGCTTCGGTTATCTCGCGCAAGCCGGTGTCGCCGGTCCCAGCGCCCGAAAAATCGTTGCTGGACCGCTTTCAGGTTTCCGACGGGGAGGAGGTCTAGCCATGGCGAAATCGGGCAACGTCCTTCAGATTTTTCTCAACGAAACAGAAGTTGGGTATCTCACCCGGTATCCCGACAACCGGCACCTGTTTCTTTTTGCCGAGGGATACCGGCTCAGCGGGCCGGGGCGCCCGGTGCTATCGCTCTCCTTTGTGGAACCCGGCGATGAAGAGGAGACTCTGCGGAAGCTTTCACACACGGCATCCACGGCGGTGAGGTTGCCGTCGTTTTTCAGCAATCTTTTGCCTGAAGGCGCGTTGCGGGAGTATTTGGCAAAACGCCTGAAAATCCATTCCAGTGACGAGTTCGCGCTGCTCGCGGCCCTGGGGGAAAATCTTCCAGGAGCGGTGCGCGCCGTCCCAGCCACGGAAGTGCCGGAAGCGGTGCGGCATCACCCTCTTGGCGCGGGGTATGCGATGGCCTCGGGCGAGCCCGCCTTTTTTTCGCTGGGTGGCGCGCAATTGAAATTCTCCATGATGGAGCGCGAAGGGCGCTTCACCCTTTCCAGCGACGGAGAGGAATGGATTGTGAAGCCGCCTCATCCCACTTATCCCAGTGTGCCGGAGAACGAATACTCGATGATGAAACTCGCGGAAGCGGCTGGGGTGGAGATTCCCGAGGTGAAGCTGACGCCCATCAACCAGATCGATCTCGGCGGGTTGCCGGGGCTTTCATTTCAGGCGGATGCCTTGGCTTATGCGATCCGGCGATACGACCGAAGCGCACCAATGCGCGTGCATGCGGAAGACTTCGCCCAAGTGTTCGGAGTCTATCCCGAGCGGGAATACAGCGCGACCAACTACGATTCCATCGGCAACCTGATCTTCGGGATTTTCCCCCGGCGGCACGAGATGCTGGAAGAATTCATCCGGCGGCTGGTGGTGCATGTGCTGATCGGCAACGCCGACGCCCATCTCAAGAACTGGTCGGTCATTTATCCCGATGGTTTGAGCCCCCAACTTTCTCCAGCCTACGATCTGGTCTCCACCATCCAATATACCCCCGACGACCATCTGGCGCTGAACCTTGCGGGCGAGAAGAAATTCAACGCCATCGGGGAAACGCACTTCCGCAAGCTCGCCAAGCACATTGGTGCCGGGGAGGCGTTCGTGGTGGAAACGGCGAGGCAAACTGCGCAAAAGGCGCGGAATACCTGGCCCGATCTGTTGCCGGACCTTCCACTTCCGGAGCCGATGCGCGATAAGCTCAGGGAGCATTGGGCGACGTTGCCTCTCTACCGGATGTAGCGCTTTTTATCCGGGGAGTGTCACGCTATACGGGTGCCCAAGCAGTCCCGTCGTTCTATGGAAAGGAGTGTCCCGGCCGTTGTCCGATATGGTTGAAACGCTTTACCCTTGCGGAGGGTATTTCTGCTCGTTTTGACCCGCTGCGTTCTACATGAAAACAACCGGTCAACTCAGATTTTCCTGCACGGATTTCAACACGGTCAAAACTTCCGGCGAGTATAGCGCCGCCCTTATTTTCGCCCAACGGTATTTCGACCGCGCATATGGCAGGGGCAAGCAGCGGGTTGTCAAAATCGACGGGCCTCTGAACGGAATGGTGGTGGGGATCCCCGGGGCATCATACACTTTTCGGGCGTATGCCGTGCCGGCCAGATATGAGGTCGAATGCAGCGGGCAACGCTCATCGAACATGATGCGCCTGACGATCAAGCGCTGTTACTACGACCCGCCGGCTCTTCCCGAGTGGACATGCGAAGCCTACAAAGAGGCAGCGCGCCGCAAAAACTTTGTCGTCCGTCTTTACGGCATGTCAAATGCGGAGGCGCTGCACCTGCTGAAAATGGAAAACCTTGAAGAGCTGAAGGAGCTGCTGCGTAATGCCTACACGGGCACTGACCTTTATCAGACCATCAAGGAGGAAATCGAGGCGCGTTGACCTGCCCCACTTACAATATGAAACAAGTATTTATTGTCGGGCAGGTTTTTGATTCTGAAAAAAAACAATGGTGCATGCAGGGCGTTTATGACAGCCAGGAAAAAGCCGAGGCGTCATGCGCGCACGACAACTATTTTGTTTGGCCGATTTTTGTAAACGTGCCTGGGCCGCATGGAAGCATCGACCGGGTTGGCTCGTATTATCCGCGCCTAGCAAAGAGCAAGCCACAGCCTGTAATCATCGAGAAGCTGCCGGGTCGCTCGAAACCGAAAAGGAAAAGGGAAGAATAAATGCCGATTGTTTCATCTCCTTCAACACACCACATTGGAGGGCAACAGCCACCACTGTTTTGTCATGGCCAGTCACGTGTGGCCGAGCTTGTCGTTTGGCTGAATACGGAGGCCAATGGGGATTTGAAACCTCCCTTCGCAGTGAGTTGACTAACCCTGTTTGGTGCGGTGCTATGATGTCGGCGGAAAACGCCGGATTGGTTTGGATTCCGGGTCCGCCCGGTATGCGTGCCCCATGAAACACACCGCAAGGCCAGCAGCAATGCTGGCCTTCTTCTTTCGTATCTGGCCACTGGCTCGACTGTCCGGGCGTTTGGCGCAGTTCTACTGGTTCGCTCTGGATCAATCCCGGCCAGTCTTGCGGGGCCGTCCCGAACCACGCTTGGATTTCTTGGCGCGAGGGGCATCCGGTCGTGAGGCTCGTGGAACATCGGAGCATTCGTGCTCATAGAGCGCGGGATCTAAAGGATACACGATGATTGGCTGCCAATGGCAGCCCCTGAGCCAAATCCGGCATGAGCATCTTCTCAATACCCAGGCAACCAACCACAGTGAACGCGAAACGAGCCACCTGGTCGGGTTGTGCGTAACCAGCCTGTTTATCCAGCCTCGCATTACCGCCCCTCCGTGCCTGCATCACGTGCCTGCCGTGGCCCGGCTTGCAAGTACATTTCTGGGCAGTCAACGCCCCAATAATCCGGGACGTCCGCGTAGTTTGGAGCCATGACAACGGTTGGCGCTCTTACTTCCTTTTCGACACCTTCGAGAACTTTGACTTGATGGGCCAGTTGCTCGATTATCGCAACACCGCAAAACCGCAGGGCCTCCGCGAACCCGCCAAACCCCAAATCATTTTGTAATTTTTCGAGCGTCTTCAACGTTGGCTCGAATACAAACGCCCCATCTGGGTTTTTTACAAATCCGAGCTGGCCGGTTTCAATGTATCCGACACGGACATCGGCTCTGATGACTCGGGCATCGCCAGATTGCGGGAGCGACACGTTATTGATTCGGATTTCCTTTGCCGCTCCGTACATGTATTCGAAGCACCACTGGTCTCCTCCGCTGGTTGCGACTGGCAGATGCGAGTCATCGAGGTCGAAGCTCCATCCATTTTGGGACATGTATGCCAGGAACAGCACCAAACGGTCATCATAGATTGTTTGCCAGCTCGTTTGGAGCCATGGGCGGATTTTGGGGCACTTTTTACTGAGCAGTCTTCGCGCGGATTTTAACGCCAAAGATGTCGCACTCTTGGGAGCACGGCCGGAGTTTGTTTTGGCGGTTTTAATACGGGGAAGGCAGACCCAGGCTGGCAAACGCTTGGAAAGGCCAGGAAGCCATGAGCGGCGAACTGGCTTGTGGCAAAAGACGCGGCGCTCTGGCTCATTTCGATTCTGCAGCACCGCGCTGCCATTGCGAAGCCAACACCAAATGCCGGTGAACGGGCACTTGAAGACCAGGCCTTTGACAAAATGCCGGTGCGAGAGTTCAAGGTCTCGCTCGACAATCCGGGCGCTGAAATAGGATATATCTAACTTGTTGGTGATTGTCGGGCTCACCGGGGTCTTTTCAGGTTGTTTGGCTGTGTTTTTCATGGGGAGATATTTAAAGGTTGCGAAGAGGTTGCTGGTTACCGCGACAGCGAAAGCAGCAAACCGGGGCGTGTATCAGTTTTTCGCACTGAGCGGGAGTGATGGTAAGCGGTTTCATTTAGCCCCCTCATTTTCAAACATATCGACCTGGTTTAGCTGGTCTAAAATTGCCCGATGCGCCGCGACAATGCCCGATAGATCTTGCGCGATGCTTTCAAGCGCCGGCTTGCTCAGGTTTTTGATTCCATCCGCACCCATTCCGCACATCCACCGCCCGAACGCGAGCTTGACGGAGTAAGGCGATTGGAACCCGCAGCGCGCTTTCTTGCGGCCCACGATGTGACCCGAGAGGATGGACCGGTGCAACTCTCTGGGGCTCAAAGAAAACTCGACCGCTGCCTGGAGCCACCGTGATTGTTCTTCCGCCGTGAGATTTGACCGGCCGATCACACAATGATGCTCCGGCCTCAGCTCCTTTCGCCGCCGCTCTGAGGAAACCTTTCCGATGGCCAAAGCTTTTCTGGCGGCCGAATACCCGAATCCGAGGATTTGACAAACCTCTGCCGCGATTTCGGGATTCAGGGATTTGGCGAACGAGAGCAAATCGGCCTCGTAGTAGGCCCAAGCCTGCGATGCTTCGGATAGGGCGCGGGCGGCTCGCAGCAGCTCCGCCTTGTTGGCGGCGGTGATTGTCGCGCCCTTTGGCGTGAGCAGCATGCCGCGGATGGCGGGCTGGTCTTGGGTATCAGGGTTTGGGACAACCTCCGTCGCGGCGATTCTCGGGCTCGCCGGGGCCGTTTTGCGTGTATGCGTATTTTTCATGGCTGCCGCCGGCCGAGTTGAACAGCCGCCTGCGCTCCCGCGCGGCAAAAAGGGCGTTGCCGTCATCGCAACGCGTCAAGCACGGTCCGGGACCGCCTCCAATGCTTCTCACCGACCCGCTTTTTGGACTCGCGGCAGGGCGTTGTGTGAAATCTTTTGCTAACTGTGCCAAGGAGAGAATCAAACCGGCGCACGTGGGCGTTGAGCGCCTGCTTGGATTCGCCTATTCTCTCGGCAACCTCGAGTTGGCTGGTTACTCCCAATCGCTCTGCTGCCCCGCAATGCAGGGCCAGCGCCCAGACTGCGGCTTCGATGTTTTGTGATTCGAGGATAAGCAGGACAACGCGAATGATAGCTTCCCCAGCGCCGTATGCCGCTTCACTGTTTTCAATCATCCTTGCTGTTGGCTCTGGCCTGGACACCGCGAGGCGCATCGAGAGCGCGGCATGTTCTGCGCTCCGGTCAGCGCGCTCTGTATCAAATGCGATGGAGAAGTTTCCGGCGTTAGGCTCAACAAAATATTGCAGGCCTTGCGCGACAATCGACTCGTATTCCGGCCGGTCAATGTAAGCCAGCCAGAGGTAGTGTGCGTCGCGCGGTGATTTCCGTGCGATGAACTCATTAAATGCCCCATCATTCAAAAATACGTGGCGCGCTATCTCGGCTCGCGCCTCTGCAAGATATTTTTGGTGGCGGCGCTCGCGATCCTTCATTTTCGCTTTTGCATCAGGCATAGCCTCACAAGTATTGCTGCCTGCAAGGTTCGGAGAGAGAAAAAGGTCACTGTTCGGGGAGATTAGCGTTTTCATGATTGTAGTAATAGGATGCAATCTTATTATTGGCAATAGGCTATTTCTATTTATTCAAATATTTTTTTATTCTGCTAAGGTTATGGCCATTCGCATTATACCTGATTTTTCGTAAAATGACACGATCTGACCATCAAGAATCTCGGACAATTCGCGCAACTCTTAGCAGTGCTGTTATTTTGCCGGCCAAAGAATGCGACAAGAACAAGCGCTAAGCTGCTTTGTATATCTCGGGATATCAGCATTTTTGAAACGTGCTGTTACGCAAAAAACAGCGCTTTGCTTTTAAAGCTGAGCTATCTGGTTAAATTATCCTAAGTTGACCTTGCTCCTTGTGAATGGAAATCAGACGCGCAAAGTTGCTGAGTGCATTGCATCATCTGCGATTGGCAACGGTCTCAGCACTCAACAAAATGACAGGCATACGCACACAGACAATATCGGCTTGGCTCAAAGAGCTTGAAGCGGAAGGGTGGATACACTCGCTTGGCTATGCGAACACAGACCCCGCAACGGGGCTTGCGGGGCAATGGTGGCACCCGAGCCGCAAGAACGTCAAAGGCGTTGTTTGGAAAGATGCATTTCAAGCCAATGTGAAAGTTCTGACGGAAGGCCAGGCGGAGAAGACGCGCACGATCCAATTTGGGAAATCATACATCAAGCGGCACGAGCTTGAAGCCAGCGTCATCATCGCGACCGCGTCCCAGTGCATGCGCGAATGCAAGCTGCCAGGGAAACTGGAAAGCGAAACGTATTTGAGGCAGGTCCGGAAATGGTGTGGCAACCCGCGCAATGCGGAACAACACGCGGCCACCTATTTGGTCAGCGTGCCCGATGCCAGGATATCGGCCGGGGCCTGGTCATTGAGCATCGAATGCGAAAGCACCGTAAAGGGCGTCGAATCGTATCGCCGTTATGTCGAACATGCCGAGCCAGGCGCAGATGTATTGTGGATAGTCAGGCATGACCGGGCTGCGGACCACCTTTTGGCCCTGCTGGATGATGCGGGAAATGGCGCGGCGAAAGGGCACACAGTCACTGTTCAGGACTTGGCATATGAGGCAATAAAAGCGTGTATCACTGCCGCCAGTGCTGAACGGTCCGCGCTATCGTAAAACACCACGTTTGCCGTGCTCGATAAAGCAAGTGTTGAAGGCGCGGCCGCAGAAGAGGGGGGCGGGAATCTTCAAAGTGCGGCAGCCCGATATGCATGGCGCGTTCGGTGTCGCGGGGTCTCCTTCGGCGCATCGGGCTATTTTTCCGGTAATGCGAACGGCCCGGCAGCCTCAATCGCCAGTGAAATCATTCGGTTGTGCCGCGACCATGCAGGAGGCCCGGGCTACGAATATGATCAGTGCACCGGGATTTGGGGATACAGCGGCTCGTATCAATGGCAGCCGGATCCGGAAGAATCCGTCTCCGGACTCGAAATCATGTGCATCCTCCATGCGGGGATGAAGCGCAGCAACCCCGGCATGCCAGATGCGGAAATCGGCATCGACCTCGCGACGGAATACACTGCCGCACTTGAGATACGCCGGGAAGGCCAAGTATCTTCGGTTCCATGGGCGACCCGCTTCTTCTCTGTTTTTTACGCCGCGATGTGGAGGCCGGAAATATTTCCCCGTTCCTCCGGCGATGGGGGTTAAACTCCCTGCCAAAAGGGAAAAAGCTCGCGCGCATGATGGGGACGTTTTCGTTCTTTATCGACGGTTACAATGACGATCCCGAAGAAATATATTCCATTCAAGCCGCCCGGGATTTTTACGCTGCCCTGCACAAGCATTGGCCGTTCTGGTTGTATTTTTGCGACTTGGACAATGAATCCCTCAAAATGATTGTCGCCTGCCTGCTGAAAAATGTAGAGGCCCACAAAATCGTCGGTGCCTCAGACGCGCACCTCCGACTGGATCCCGTGGAGTTGCTCGGATTTATCTCCTCCGGTTTTGCGCCGATGAACGAGATGTGTGACCGTGCCAACATTTCGGAATTCGACATCTGGAGGAGAACGAAGGCGATTTTCGAGTATTTCAACCTCCCGTTCGACGTGCTGCCGCCGGCCTGATCCGTGGGGCGTCACGATGTGCCGGAGCGGAGAGCACCCGGAAAATTGCGCCGTATCTTTGGAAAACCAGACCAATGAAAATCCTTTTCACCGCCGACTTGCATCTGAACATCCATGCGCCCAATCCACGAAGCGGGCGCTCCGCGATGGAGGACTTTTCCGAGGCCACACGCACATGCCTGTGAGGGAACAAATCCTGCACGGCATCCGCTGCCTGAATGTCGGCGCGGACTACGGGCAATTTCGAGGAGTGGTTTACAACACGGCAAACAAGATCATCCGATGGGTCGGCGAAAAACTTCCGGCGTAATACCTCATGCGACTCCTCCTCACATCCGACCTCCACCTGGATGAAACCAAACTTCGGTGGCTCCTGGAATCGGCCCCCGCGCACGATGCGCTGCTCGTGGCCGGAGACCTGCTCGACATCTTTTCCAGCGCCGGCTTCGCGGAGCAGAAATCCAGAATTATCCGCTGGAAATCCTCTGTTCTCGCCCGCGAAAGAGCGCTCGCCTGGTGCAGCGGGAACCACGACTTTTTCCAGGGTGGCCACACCCCGATGTCCGACGCCTCTCCGCTATGGATGCGGGAGAGCCCTGCGACGAAGATGTTCGTCCCCGACGGCGAATCCCGGCTCATTGAAACTCCCGGCGGAAGCTTTGCGGTCACGACCCTCCCCTGGCCGGTCCACGGCGGAGACCTGATGGTTAGCGGCTGCCGCACCAACTTCATCGAATTCACAACAAAATTGCTGCGAAGAGGAAAAATACTGCAGACAGAAGAATCGGTGCCATGGATTGTTCTCTGCCACGAACCGCCGGGCAACACCCCTCTCGCCGCCACCTATGCGGCACGCGAGGCCGACTTGGCCCGCATGATGATCGAAGCGGCCGCTCCGGATTTTTCGAGCCATGGTCACATTCACGAGGGGTTTTGGGCCTGCCAACTCGGGAAAATCCTCTGTTTCAATTCCGGCCAATCTGCCGCCGGAGAGTCGCCGCATTTCGTTCTTCTGGAATGGAGGGCTCGCGGCGATTACACCGCGATCTGGAACGGGGCAGGACGGGTGCGCCGCGCCGAGGCGAAGCCCGGCGGCATGATGGAGCTCCCACCCGAATTCGAGGACAATGGGGAGGATTTCCGCGACGAAAGTAATTAGTCCCCGAACCGTGACACAGCGTCTCGACTCAGCGGAAAGGCACGCTATTCTCGAAACCATCCACTTCACCACATGAGATACCTGCTCGCCATCATCCTTCCCCCGCTCGCCGTGCTTCTGTGCGGAAAGCCGTTTCAGGCGGTTCTCAATTTGATTCTGACGCTCTGCTTCTGGATTCCTGGCGTCGTGCACGCTCTCTTCGTCGTGAACAGCCATCTGGCCGACGAGCGGGCAGAGAAGATGATTGCCGCTGTAAAGCAGGAAACGATGCGGTTTATCAAATAGAATTCCATAAAATCTCCATTCCCTTCGACGTCCTCGCCACCGCTCTCGTTGTCAAAGCCGACGACGAAACTCCGGTTGTCGTCCCAGTGCAGGGCGGCCGCCCGAGGATCGTCCCTTCTTTTATGTGGCGGTGGCTTCCGGACAAGGAAAATTGTTGTAAACAATCGCAACCGAATATTGGCAGTCGCTTTTCATCCGCCCGTAGACACCGGAGAGTCTTTTGGATTCCGCGAGCATCGGGCGGTAATTGGCTGAATTGATGAGGAAGGCATGGTGAATCAGAGTTGGAAATAGGTTTGAATTGCAGTGAGCAAGGTCGAAGGGGGGAGACTGGCACCTACTGTGGCTTTGATCGATTTGAGGATATCCGGCCATTCTGGCGAGCTCTCAGGGAATGCTGCCAGGAAGCTGGCGAGATCAGCAGCGATGGAAGGGTGCAATACTGGCCCAGACGTCGCTGGTATCGTTGCCGCAAGTCGAAAGACATCGCCACGGTGCTTGGTGATATTCTTCGAATCCACGGCTTCTCCTGCATCTCGCGCCTTGGTGAGCCGCAGCCAGGCATACGCCTTCAGGGGAATCAGGGAACTGATGTTGGCAACCCATAAACCGTCCCGCTTATCGTGGTGAGCCTGGATCAACTCGTAGTAAGCGTTGTCGAGCAGAATGGCAGAAAGGCTGTGATGGCCGGGCTCAACGATAACGGGAATGGCTTCCTGCCCGGAGGCGAGTTCAAAGCCTTCAGGGTTCCTGCTGCAAAACTCCAGCTTGGCCGGGAAGTCCTTCCTCGCAGGCTTGGCAAAGCGGTAAAGAATGGGGGCACCTTCGCTTCGTTCACGGATTTCGTATTCTCCCTCCTTTATGAAGGTGTGGATGGCCGCAATGAAGTCTTGGTTTAACACATCATAAGGACGAGGTCTAAATCTTCGGTGGCGCGAAACTCCAATTGCTCAGCGTCGAACCATTCAACGCATGCCGCACCACCAATGAGCGTGAAGAAACCTTCAAACTGGCGGAAGTGGTCGCGGAAGATATCGAGGCCCTTTACCATGGGAAATCCTCCAAAAGTTTGTCCACTTGTTGCTGAACCCGCTCGTCGGGAGAGTCGGCAAGGCTCAGGCAGAGGGAGAGTTCATCCACGCACTCGCCATCGGAAAGCAAGGCGGGGTCGTATGCCCAACTCTCGATTCGGACAGAGGCCTCCTCCGGGCCTCTGCAACCGTGGAAGGTGCCTTTTTCGAGGAGTTGCAGATATGTTTGGTCGTCGAGTGCGAATGTCCGCATTCGATCCGACGAGATAATGGTTTTTTCCCCCAAGGCGCTTATCCCAGCCAGAAGAGCGGGTGCTCCGGGTTTGTCCCATTGAACCCAATGATGGCGGCGAACCGGGCCGAAAAGAAATGGCCGTGCCTGCTCCCAAAGCCGTTTTCGTTCGTATTTGAAATCCAGCACCACAGCCTTTCCCTCTTTCACAGCCTCACAAAGCCCGGCCGCCTCCAGTTCGGTTTTCACCTTCGTAATCATGATCGGCGAGTAACCAATCGTTTTTGCGATTACCTGAAGCGGGATTGCATTCAGGGGCTTCCGCTGAAGGTGAAAAAGAAGCAGGCATTGGGCGGCCGGTGTAAATTTCTTGCGCTGCGAGTGCCGGGGCAGGGGTTGGCGGTCTCTCAGGTCGATCCAAATGGAAGGCAGGAAGGTCTGGCTTTTGGGAACCACAAACGGGATTCGACGTTGGATCATCGGTGTCCGTGCAGACGATGGCAGTGAAGAAATAACGAAGACAACGCCCACCCCAAGCTTCTCCCGGAAGATCGATGCATGTCGCTCGTATTCCCCGACGGAGAAGCTCTCCGGCAGATCTTTCTCAAATGCCAACACGAGTTCTTTTCCAAGAAAACTGGCTCCGAAAATGCCGTATCGCTGGCGCAAATAGAGCGGGAGACTGGAATCCGGGCGCGGGGCGAGATTTATCGGTTCTCCAGTGAGGTCATTCCAATAGTCCAACAACTTGCTCTCAAGGGCGTTCATTCCGGCTACACTACTGCGCGACGCTACACCTGTCGAGTGTAGAGTTGCGTTATGGTGTAGCGTTTCTTTCGCGGGCTGATCCGGTTCCATTTTTGTACACCTCGGCAGTGGTGGAGCGGATGGCGGAGCCAGTGGTCGAGGCGGCCTCGGTGCCGATGTAGGGCAAAGTGCATTTGGCCCGGAGTGAGGCGGCTCGCATGTAGGTCTGTGCGGTTGCGTTCTGCACGGACATGATTGCGAGTCTGATGGAATACCATCAACCGAATCGGCCGATTGAGCGCATGCCCATCTTCCGATTTTAAGCGGAGTATCTTCGAACGCATGTTGGATTATCTGAAATGCGATAACGGGTGGAAGATCGGCCCCGGAGCCGGTTCTTCGATGATTCGGTTTTTCTCGCGGGCATACGCGGAATACCTCGAAGGCCCGAAAAGCGAAGAAAAATTACACGCGGCCGCAGTCGCAGCCGGGAAAAGAATCGGCATTCGCTGCCTTGCCGCAGAACTTCTCTCGACCGATTTCGCAGGCACTCTAACGCTCGACGAAAAATATTCTATCGCGGGCGAGATTGCAAAGGCGGGAATGGTAATCGGCGTCGAACCATCGCTCAAAAAAATCGTGGACGGCATCGGTGAAGCACTGTCTGGGCTCGATGAAATGATGAGGTGGTTTGTGGCACCGGACGTCCCGCTAAATTTGTATTCCGCGCAAAGTGAATACCCTGCAATCGTGATAAAATTCAAGCAAACCCCGGCTCGCGCCAAGGTGCCTATCTCGGAGGTTATCGCATCCATGAAGTCTCGCGGGCAGCGGGACGCGCTCCGGCAACTATCGAGCATCGCGAAAATCCGCCATTGCTACGGTCATAAAATTGCGGGGATCCCAATCCGTCCCGGCGCGATTCTTGTGGGAATGTCCGGCGTCGGTAAGACCTACGTCGCCCGCGCGTTTGCCTCTGCAAGCAACCTCCCATTTTTCGAGTGCACGGTTGGCGGATGGTGTCTTCAAAATGCGAAATCCGAGCCGTCGGCCTGGACACTATCTGCAATCAAAAGCCTGTTGAGTTCTCCGATTCTGATTTTTTTGGACGAGCTGGATAAGATCCAAACGGTGGGTTCGGGGTCGGGTTCTGCGGATAATTGGTGGCGCGGATGCCAAACCGAAATCATGCAGCTTTTGGACCGGACGATGGGCGATATTACGCTCACGGATTCGGAGAGGAAAAACCTCGAGAATTCGTGGGTAATTTGTGCCGGGGCGTTCCAAGAAATTTTCAAGAAGAAGCTCGGCGGCGAGGTTTTTTTGGCGGAAGAATTGGATATTGAAATTACGCGAGCGGATTTGGAAGGTTGCGGCCTACCCGACGAACTCCTGAACCGCTGCGGTGAAATCGTGAATATTTCCATGCCCACCCAGGACGAGGTTTCGGTCGTGCTGAAACAAATCGAGACTGCACTGCAATTCCAGGTTCCCGAGAAGGAGCGCGAGGCTCATGCGAACGCCGCAATCTGCGAACTCAGGGGGTGGCGCGGCCTAGAACAATACGCCCTGCAGTGCGCGCGGCGCGCGATAGCACAGCTTCAAAAGTAAAAATCAAATGTGCAGAACTTGTGCAGGCCGAGTATATTTGAGTTGTAACTCGCTGATATGGGCCTAGTAAGAAAAGCCCGAAAAATGGAATCATCTAATCCGTAGTCAGATGCTCTATCCAATTGAGCTACGGCTGCAAATAACTGAATAATAATATGCCAGTCGAGGATCAAAACCTCTTCCTGACATCCGATTCCAACTGGTTTTCTATACTTTTTCTGAAAAAAAACCAAAGCATGGGATCGGAAATCCAGGGGGAAAAATGGGAGAATAATCCGCTGGTGTCAAGCCTGTATCGGTCTCGTGTCGGTCTCGCCTCCCCGTGCGGCCGAATTCTTTTCGGGGTCACAGATCAATAAAAACCTCAGGTCAAGCCCCGAGGCGGCATTTAAGAGCATGATCTCACGACGCGAAGAAAAGTTGACCTGAGAACCGCGCGTTTCCTCTGGCCCAGTATTGGGGACACACGATCCGCCGCCCACATTTTTCATCACACATTTCGACGGGATGTTGGCGCAATCCCCTGCTTGCCATGAACGCGGGGGAGTGCATCATCCCCGGTGCCATGGGACGTTTGAAAATCGGTGTTTTGGGATCGGGAAAAGGATCGAATTTCCGTGCGATCCTGTCTGAGATCCAAGCTGGGAGGCTCGATGCGGAGGCAGTGCTCGTGATGTCCGACGTCGAGGGGGCAGGCATCCTGGATCTTGCCCGCGGGGCGGGCATTCCTTCGCATGTGATCCGCGAGCCAAAGTTCTGCACGAAGCTTTCGCCCGAGGTCGAGGCGGATGTCGCGATCCGGCTCCAGGAGGCGGAGGTCGAGCTGGTTGTGCTGGCCGGCTACATGCGCATGGTGAAGGCCCCGCTTTTGGAGGAATTTCCGCGAAGGGTGATCAACATTCATCCGTCGCTCCTGCCGGCATTTCCCGGGCTCGAGGCTTGGCGGCAGGCGCTCGATGCGGGCGTCGAAAAGTCCGGCTGCACCGTGCACTTCGTGGATGCCGGCATGGACACCGGCGAGATCATCGCGCAGGCGGAGGTGCCGGTTCTACCCGGCGACACGGCGGAGTCGCTTCATGCGCGGATCCAGGTCGAGGAACATAAAATTTTCCCGAGCGTTGTGGCGCGGTTTGTCTCGGGGGAGTTGCCGTGAGCAGATTCCGGCTGTGGGATCTCAACCCCGAACAGCAGCGCGCCGCCACCCACGAGTCCGGGCCGCTCCTGATC
>Ga0194063_10001676_pt1 | contig 14187 bp, 14 predicted proteins | sample SepL3720m_MetaG_FD_155459 | JGI IMG/M metagenome (GOLD analysis project Ga0194063, IMG submission 155459) | Anoxic zone freshwater microbial communities from boreal shield lake in IISD Experimental Lakes Area, Ontario, Canada - Sep2016-L373-20m | ecosystem: Environmental > Aquatic > Freshwater... | reverse complement strand
AACGGGTTGCAGTCACCGAGGCAACCCCGGGGCGACATTCCGTTTCTGACTCCTTCGCAGCTTCGAGAGTTGGTGGCAGCTACACCGGCTGATTTTCGATTGATCACGGCACTGGCGGCATTCTGTGGACTCAGACGCGGAGAAGTCCTCTCCCTGCGCTTTGATCATGTGAACACCGTCGAGCGGACGCTGCTGATCGAGCATTCCAAGAGAGGTGACGCGATCCACGAGCCCAAGAGCAGGGCATCCATCGCCACCATTCCCTATCCGGCATTTCTGGCTCCGATGATCGAGCACCGACGGTCTTTGGTCGGCGACAAGTCAGGTCTCATCCTGTGTCGCAAAGACGGCAGTCCACTGGCGGATTCATTCGCCAACCGTTTGCTGAAGTCATCTTTGCTCCGTGCCGGTTTGCCGTATGTCACGTATCACCAGCTCAGAGGCTCGTGGGTCTACGGGCACATGCAGGCTGGCACTCCGGTACATGTCATTCAACGTCTCGGCAGGTGGGAGAGCGTCGAGACCCTGCTCAAGTCGTATGGCAGATGGCTTCCGACGGCGGGGGGTGATGCTGCCGATGCGTTGGGTGCCCTAATCGGTCAGATCCAGGAGTAGGGCAAGGTAGGTGAGTCAGTTGCGCGGTCGCTTTTCGGATCGGTCGCACTTGTCTGGTGAGAGTGGCGGCTCTGACGGCGTACCCCTATGGTGTTATGCAGTACGCATATTCGTTGGTTAGCCCCGTCGTCTCAGTCATCGCGAGTGAGAAGGATGTGACCATCGTGTCGTTGATGCTCTGCTTTGAATGTGGAAGAGAGATATCCGAGTATGCCGATGTTTGCCCGGGATGCGGTTACGTCATGAACACCCGTCCAAACGAGAATGCGCCTGATGACCATATCGAGCATTGGCTATGGAAGCACACCGGCTGGAAGTGGCGTGTAATCGGGAGAGAGAATCTATCTCCTGGAAGAGCCTTGGTCTTGACAGATGACATTCTCGAAGCAAGGCCATTGGATGATGGCATAGATGATGATGACTCTTGGGAGACATGCGCTCTTCGAAGATATCTCAACGGGTCGTTCTTTGATGAATTGCCCACAGCGGTCAGACAGCGAGTCGTTCGCATCCATCATGGAAATGACAGGGTCAATGGGGACAGGGTATTCCTGCTTTCGAAGTGGGAGGTAGAGATCTATCTCAAGGGCATAGATAGAGGCGGCAGTGTCGCCACAGATGATGAGGATGACTCTTCAGAGCGGTACGAAGAGCGCCAATCTCCTCTTGAAGCATGGCAAGACGATCCGAGGAAGTACTTACAATCCCTACACCATGAGTGGCAAGAAGAATATGAATCTGTCTGCAAAGATGAGGCATGGTATCAGGAGCATAAGTGGGAGCATAACAGCGATAGAGAGGAGGATCGGAGAAGATTTGAGAGTGATAGATGGGAGAAACTCGGCTGGTGGTTGCGAACCACGGGTGATGGGACAGATGAGGTAAATGCAAGTGTTTACGACATGCGTCGCTTCCAGGCACGCCATCAGTATTCGATTCTCGATGACACTGATGGGCAATCCCGCCCTCACAGCTCTGGGTCTTGGGGGTTTCGGCGCCTTTCGACTTCCAAGTCATCGGGCATGCGCGTTGCATTGTGCGTAGATGTCTCGTCCTGCCTCAACCCCGACTTGGAGGCTGCAGTTATGAAGCCTGATTGGCGGGAAGAGCCGTACAGCGACCCCGAGATGGACGAATCCCCCTTCTGAGGGGAAATGCCTGCTTTCGCAGGGCACTATCCTTCAGCCCGTGACGAGGGTATGCATCGCGTATTGCGCTCAGCTGATGGAGCCTGAATCGCAGACTCGCTCGGGCTGACAAGCGTTTCCACCTGACGCGCAGGAGTCGGCGGCGCACTCGTCGGAGTGGCAGCATATTGTGAGGATCTGTTCTCAAGGCGGTCATCCCTGATCTAGGGATGGCTGCTTCTTCGTTTCTGAACTGAATCAGCGTGTTTCACGACCCGACCACAAGAGGTGGTTCGGGTCTTTTTCGTTTTGGTTTCGGACATAGGGTCTGAGCCAGGCAGGAGGAAGGGAGTTGGTCATCATGACCGACCACTACGGGGTTCTGGGTCTCGAGCCCGGCGCCAAGCAGGACGAGATCGAAACTGCATTCAAGGAGCAGCTGGAGGTGCGCCGTGCCAGCCATCGTGGGACGTCGGATCTTCATGCAGCGTTCGCTGTCGTCGGAGATCGAGCGCTTCGAAAGACCTACGACGCGACAAGGTTCGGCATCGCCACGACCGATCGTCTTGTTCACGCGAAGGCGGTGACGCTCGACTTTGCGAGGGACTCTATCCCTGAGATCGATGTCCAGGAACTTTGTTCGCAAGCGAAGGAAGTCGTGCTGAAGGTGACGGTCTTGGGGAGTGGTGCTCTTGCCAAGGCAGCAGAGACGGCTGCTTCTGTCTCTCGTGCAGTTCAGGTTGCAGCGAGCAGGAGGCTCGAGAGGGAGTCGTAGCAGGTATGCAGACGCTTGTGGACGGGGCTGGACTCTCGGCTCCGTCCACACGTCGTCCTGTCGTGAATTCACCTTTCCAGCGCACGCCGACCGGTTACCCACGACTTGAGGAGGTCACCATGCTCTTCTGCTTGTTCCCGTACTTGATCCTAGGAGCTGCGATTGTCTTCTTAGTCCAGAAAGTACTCGGCAAGAATGACAATCACTGGTTCGGCTAGTCTTGCGGACCGTCAGCGAACTCATCCCATATGGGCTTGCGGGGCATCCGCGCCTCATTCGCCGCAAGCTGCTGCCCCAAGATCATCAGTTCGATAGCTTGCATATGTGGTCTCATGCGGTCAGTTCTCTCACGTAGTTGGGTCAGCCTGGCTTCAAGTTCCTCATCGAGTCGGTCTTGGCGCCCGCTCAGACGATTCAAATAGAGATCCGCCAAGTCGAACTCTCTCTCGGCTTCTGGATTGCGCCCTTCATGCCCAGTTCGCAGTCTCCACGAGTCGTTCAGCCGTGACATGGCTCTCGAACGCTGAAGATTTATGTTGACGAACTCGGAGACGAGACGGTCGAAATCCTCGACTTCAGACAAGACGGTGAGCAGCTTCCATTCTTCTCGGAACCAGACTCCTAGACGTGAGGCGAATTCCGATTCCCAGGGGCAGAGTTCCCCGGCAGAAGTGGGTGGGAAGCCGCTGTCGCCGTCGCAGTATGAGTAGCGGCACCTGCCCCGACCGAGACATCGGATCGGTCCATCTTGGTGAGTCGCGTATTTCGTTGAATTCCAGCGACTCGAGAGATATGACTGCGGTGATTTGCTCACGCTGAATCCGTTCTTACGATTTGACGTTTGGAGCCTTCGCCGCTCCAACCAACGGTTGTTCTGACGGTGAATGATGGAATGGACACGTTGCTGCTCCGATGCAGCGAGTGTCTTCCATGGCGTCGAGCATCTGCTGTTGAAACATCAAGAACCTTTCCGCGCCCACATCCTCTGGCGTCACCTTCCAAAGTGACAGGTGGAACTCCTTGCGTGCGAGCTTGGCTTGTTCTTCCTTGTCCTTCTTCCTCATGCGTGCTCCTGTCGCAGTGGGGGTGCCGCGAGAACCGGTCTCACTACGTAAAGTACCTAGAAAGGGGGCGTTTCGTTCGTTGGACAATGAGGTCATGCTCTATGCTCGAATCAGCAGGGGAGGAGGCACATGCGGCACCATCGCGTCGATATCGAAAACGACAAGACGTACTTCCGGTTGAAGTCCACCGGAGACCTACGTCAGAAGAAGATCACCAGGTATTGGTTCTCCGAGCAATCGACCTATTTCATCCTCGAGCGGAGGCTTGTGAATGGGTCGAGTCTGCCAAATCCAAGTCTTGCTTGGGAGCAGGCTGGTTGGATCGCTGAGTACCAGTGGGACATGCTCATCTTCATGTGGTCAAACGCTGAGATCGGCGTCACGACTGAGACCTACTCGGGTTTGAACGCCGCCTACAAGTGGTGTGCCCTGAACAGGGGGATGCGAGGTCAAGAGGAGAAGGAGAGACGTAAGCAGAATCTGTTTCCAGGTATGGTGCGTGCCGGTCTTATCGAGATCACACGAATCTCTCCAGGGGGCTTGCGGCAGTACAAGGAGTTGAAGCTTTCCCCCGTCAGGAGGGTGAATGGAGAATTCGTTCCCAGCGGTTTGGCAAGGACTCCGGAGAACCTGCGAAAGTCCCGTCGCAAGTGGTTCAAGATGGCGTATCCGCCTATGAGCCTTCCGGGCAAGCGAACACTGCGAGGTGAACGACTCCCCGTCTGGGGTGACTACACACATCGGGACAGACGGACGCTCGTCGCTCTCTACTTCTTCTTTCAGGAGACGACGTGTCGTGCCGTGGATCCCAATCACCTGTGCGTTCGTGGGGACTGGCTGTACGTCAGTCAGGCGTTCTTGCGTGTCTGTGGTTCAGAGCAAAATCCGGTTCCGGTCTACGAGTCACTCGGCGCACTTTGGCGAGCGGGTCTGCTTGGGTTCTCAGCAGCCGTCTTCGACGATGACCCCGATTTCCCGGCTACTCAGCCTCACATCCGTTTCGCTACCAGGAGCTCAATTGCGGATGCTCATGGTGACGCGCTCGTGGGGTTGAAGTACGTGCCCAAAGTGGGCGGTCTGGATGAAGCCGGTGGCTGACACGCGCCCGTTCCTGATCATCGACTCGCCGGACTTCGTCATACGTGCCCGTTCTCGTCATGAAGGAACTAGCGACAGACGACCGGATGCTGCGACAAGTGCTTTTCAGAGTGATCTCGTCTGCAGCTTCGTAGATGTGCCGTCTAAACGGTTTCACTACTGTGCGGTCACCGTCGATGTGCCTGATGATGGTTGCCTTCCTCTGGCAGCGACAATGAAGGCGGTCATTGACGCTCTCAAACCCGCCGGGATCATTCGTGACGATCGTTGTGTCCTTGCAGCACGCATACGGAAGTATCACCTCGACAACGATGCTGACCCTGTGGTGAATGTCGAGGTGCTTCCTCGGGAGAAGGGCGTTGCTTCATTCATCCGGTCGTTCCCGCAGCAGCATGATACGAGGGTCGTGACTCGCGCTGTTACAGCAGCCGTGCCCTATCGAGATCGAAGTGGAGTAGCCGGTCCCGCCAAGTTCACGACCACTTGGGCGACGAACTCCGCTGAATACGAGGCTGTTCTCAGGCAACAGTGGCAGTCACTGCAAGAATCGGGCGCCATCACGTTGTCCGATCCCGGGGACATCTCTTTCACCTTGACGGGAAGACTTATCGTCCACCTTCCTAAGCGACTAACTGAAGATGGCGACAATGCCCTCCTGTATGTAATAGATATGCTGGAATTGGCTCGTCGGGATGCTCTCCTTGAAGCCGCCGGTGGACAGATGCTGGACGAGCTACTAGTGGAGGTCGCGTTTGTACGGGATCTCGATTCCGGCGTCTACGTGACCGCCACCGCCGTCGAGCAGTTCAACCAATACGATGACTCCATCTACTACCTAGGAGAGGGGGAACCTATAGACCCGTTCAATCCGGATTCCCCCTGCTAGGGGACCCCGTTTGACCGGTCAACTGACTTATCGCTGTAGAAACATACTCTGTGTCCTATTGAGGTCCGCCATGTGCGGGCTTCTTCTGTTCAAAAGGAGCAACTATGTCCATCAGGAAGACGGTCAGTAGCCGTGGTCGCGTTCGGTATCCGGTCTATGTGTACGACTCAACGAGACACAAGAACGTCTATCTCGGCACGTTCGACAGGGAGAAGGACGCCCGGATCGCCGAGCAGGAGGCGAAGCGCAGGTTGACGTTGGGGGACCCCGCCAAACCTGCTCCGGTCAGAGAGGAGATCACGTTCGATGCGCTTGCAGGTCGGTGGATCAAGGGGTTGTCATCCGTTCGCCCATCAACTCGCGAAGACTATAGGAAAGCGGTCCGACGCATGAAGCCCTACATCGGTGGCAAGCTGGTGTCCGCCGTCGTGCGCCGTGACATCGATGAGGCGATCTCGTCCTTGTCGGTGGACTACTCTGCCAGCACTACACGAAAGACCATCACGATCGCCAAGATGGTGTTTCGGGTTGCGATCGACTGGGATCTGATCGATCGGATGCCGACCGGCGGGACTCGTCTTCCTCTGCCGAAGTTGAGGAAGAGGACATTTCGTCCGTTGACCCGCGAGCAGGTCAACAAGCTCCTAGACTCAGCGCCCCCGGAGTGGCGCGTCTTCTACCTTTTGTTGGTTACGACTGGTGCCAGGCGTGCAGAAGCATGGGGTTTGACGGTGGCAGACTGCGATCTAGATGCTGGCGTCGTTCACATCAGGCGCCAAATGGTGAAAGGTCGCCTTGAAGAATTGAAGACGGATGCCGGTCAACGGAAGATCCCAGTTCCGAGGGCAACGGTAGACGCTCTCAAGACTCACATTGCCGGGCGCCCCGAAAACCCACATGATCTCGTGTTCTGCACTCCAGATGGCAAGCCCATCGACGCATCCAACTTCTACGCTCGGGTGCATATCCCCACCAGGGTGAAAGCCGGATTGCCGACACTGCGGCTGCATGATCTACGCCATCAGTTCTGTTCGACGATGTTGGCAAGTGGCAGAAGCGTGAAGTACGTCCAGACAGTTGCCGGGCACGCTGACGCCTCAACGACGCTGAACATCTATGGGTGGTTGATTCCAGGGGAGGAAGACGCTGCTGTCGCTGATCTCGAGAAGTGGTTGGGACTCGAGGAAAGGGCGCTGTACGCCGCCTGAACCCCGGATGACATTGCACCGGCGATACCTGACAGAGCGTGTGTCAGTCCTGACCTGCATAATCACAGGGATGAATCATCCCAGTGTCATCAGCATGTCTCGTCGGACTGATACTATTTCGTTCTGGGGAATCTGGTTCATCAAGCCTTATCGCTGCAAACGGGGTCTAGGGGGAGTCGTGTCTTGGGAATCGCTGAAGCCATCATCCAAGTGCCCGAGGATGGCAGGCTGCACGCCCTGTGGGTCTCCCGTGGCTGATGACGGTCCTGCGCCTACGGTAGGGTCAAGCCGAATCTGACCGGCGGAAACAGGTCAAGGCAACACGTTCGAACGTCCCGCATCACGACTGTGGAAGGAAGGCAAATGGCGACCCTCGATGAGTTGCTGACAGAGGCAATCAACAAGGCTACGACAGAGCGTGGCAACATAAACATCCTGATTGCCGGGCGGACCGGCGTAGGGAAGAGCACGCTGATCAATGCGGTCTTTCAGAAGAATCTCGTGGAAACGGGGCACGGACGCCCCGTCACGAAGAACACCCGTGAGATCTCCAAAGATGGAGTTCCACTAACCATTTTTGATACACGAGGACTGGAAATGTCCCAGTTCAAGGAGACGTTGGCGGGGCTTGAGCAGCTAATCAAGGAACGAGGCGGCGACAGGGACTCCAATAGGCACATCCATGTCGCTTGGCTTTGCATTCAGGAAGACGGACGGCGGGTAGAAGATGCCGAACGTGATCTGCACGACATGCTTTCAAATCACAAAGTCCCATTGATTGCCGTCATAACGAAGGCAAGAAGCAACGAAGGATTCGATGATGAAGTCCTTAGGCTATTGCCAGAATCAAGCAATGTGGTTCGTGTTCGTGCGATTGAAGAAGAGCAGGACGATGGGCACACGCTCGCCCCGATGAATCTCGATCGCCTCATAGAGGTAACGTCGGAGGTCGTCCCCGAGGGAAAACGCAGAGCCTTAGCTGCAGCGCAGAAGGCTAATCTCACTTACACGAAGATGCAGGCACATAAGATTGTCGCCGGAGCAGCGACTGCGGCTACTGCAGCTGGCGCAACCCCCATCCCATTCGCTGATGCGGCGGTTCTTGCGCCAATTCAGATTGGCATGATCGCTGGAATCACTTCTGTTTTCGGGCTTGAGCTCTCTGTCGGCACAATGAGCACGTTGGTTACATCTGCGCTCGGTGTGGGTGGCGCCACAATTGTCGGACGAACGATTGTCGTCAATGTTATGAAGTTCTTCCCCGGCGTGGGATCGGTCACCGGCGGTGTGATCTCAGCGGCAACGGCATGCACGATCACTGTTGGTCTCGGAGAAGCGTACATAGCAGTGCTTGCTGAGATCTTCTCAGCCGATCCGGATGCTCGTCCTAGTGCAGCAGACATCGCAGAGAGACTCAAAGCGAAGATGCTCAACAAGTCCAAGCAACTGGAATCGGGTGCCGGTCCCGAGACTGCCTAGGTTTCGCGACGTCGTACCAGAACCTGAGTCAATGGAGGCACGGCTGCACTTGCCAGCCGAGATATGCACCGGGTGGTTCTTGGTGACGACCGATATGGGGGTCCAAATGGCTCGTGACTGGAATGAGCAATTCAAGACGTGGGCGAGACCTCCTGGCAAGACGGAGGAAGACCGCTGTTCAAACGCTGTGTCAGTGGTACGCAATGCGATCAACGCGAGCAGCAAGTTGAAGAGTCGTGGTGTCGATATCCTCGTCCAAGGCTCGTATCAGAACAACACCAATGTAAGACAGGACAGCGACGTTGATGTCGGTGTCGTCTGCACGGACACGTTCTTCCTCAACCCGCTGCCTGACGGGCTCACGAAGGAGAAGCTCGGGCTCGTAGATGCGACATACCACTTCCCTGAATTCAAGAACGATGTGGAAGAGGCGCTCGTGAGCTATTTCGGCGCAGGTGCCGTGAAACGAGGAGACAAGGCAATCGATCTCCACGAGACCACCTACCACGTGGAAGCCGATGTGACCCCCTTCTTTGAGTACCGGCACTATGTGCCGACAGGCAGGTATCTCGAGGGAGTCGAATTGCAGTCGGACAAGGGTGTCAGGCTGATCAACTGGCCTGAACAGCACCACTCGAATGGGGTTGAGAAGAACAACGCTACTGGGACTCGATACAAATCAGTGGTTCGTAGTCTGAAGGCACTGTCGAACGAGATGGTCGCGAACGGGGTAGTTGCGGGGGACATTCCGGGGTTCTTCATAGAGTGTCTTGTCTGGAATGTCCCGAACAACATGTTCCAGTCCGGTGAGTTGGTTGAAGATGTCACCAACTGCGTCGCCGTCATCTACGGGCACACGAAGGCTCCTGAAACGGATGACAACTGGTTCGAGGTGAATGACCTCAAGTTCCTGTTTGGTCCGGAACAGAAGTGGACCATTGAGCAGGCGAACGCGTTTGCCATTGCGGCTTGGGGCTACGCCGACATGGGCAAGCAGTCATGAGGAACCTGAAGGTGGGACCATTTTGGATGCTGATCGCTGCGGTGTCGGTGGTTGCGTTCATCGCCCTGCTCATCCTGCAGGGCATCGATCCAACGAACACCCTCGATATGCTGAAGCTGATTCCGTCCGTGGCAATGGTTGACGGAATTGTGTATGCGGTCTTTGCCCGATGGGTCTGGCGATGGTCGATTCTTCAGGGATGGCTAGTCCCTTTCCCGGATCTTGAGGGCACGTGGAACGGCGAGATTCGGACAAGTTGGACGAATGCCCAAGACGAGGAGCCTGCCCCCATATCCGTCTACCTGACCATCAAGCAGACCTTCGGACGAGTGAGCTGCGTCATGCGGACGGACGAGATGGAGAGCCACAGCTACGCGGAGTCCTTCAGTATCGACGACGACGATCAGGTACGACGGTTGTGCTACACGTATGCAAGTAGACCCAAGCAAGCATTGCGTAGTCGGAGCACGCCACACGACGGCACCGTGCTGTTCAACGTCATTGGCAAGTCAGCGAGTAGGCTTGAGGGGGAGTACTGGACTCAGCGGGGTACAACGGGGACCGTGAATCTGAAGTTCGTTACCCGTGAATTGATTGATTCGATGTCTGGAGGGAAGGCGGGGGAGCAGTGCGAATCGCAGTAGTCGCCAGCACTCAGAGGGTCGTAGCCTTCGAGAGCGAGCTCTTCTACATTGACGGGGAGGTTGTCTCATCTGATTTGCTCAAGGGGCTTGACCAGTCTGGTCAACTTGTCTGGGAGTCTCCGGATCTTCGATCTCTCTTCCTCCGAGCATCCGATGCACCGACTGCTCAACCTCTCACGGCGGCGAATCCCAGAGAAGCGGCTCCCAATAGGGTGGATGCATCCTCGCGACAAGTCACTCCTGCGCAGTCGAGCAATGGAGGCAACGGTCTTCAGTACACAGCAATCGTTCTTGCGGTGTTGTGTGGTCTCTGGACGCTTCTGCATCCATTTATGTTAGGCAGTGCGAATGTCTCAGCAATGCTGCTCGATTTCGTGTTGCAGCCTTTTGCCTGGGTTGCCCTGGGTCTGATGATATGGGGCGACGCTAATGCTCGACGTGTGGGCAGCCCCTTCAGGTCAACATTGCCAATCCTTCTGATATTGGGTGGGTCTCTGGTTGTCAGTCTGCTGTTTGTCGCCGGTGGTGCAGGAACGGCGTTGAAGCCTCAGTCGCAGCCTCAAACTCAGGTGACCGACAACACGCAACCCGAACAACTACCCGAACAGCAATCTGTTCCGAAGGCTGACTTGAGTGATCCGCTCGGTGGAGTGAAACCAGCAAAGGGCAAGGTGTTCCTTGGCTCCACCGCGTCGGAAATCGTCGCTTCTATTGGTGAGCCAACCTTGGCAAATGAGTACACCGGAGAGACTCAGTGGACGTATGTCACCGAGGACGGCATGACGGCGCGCATCAGGCTGGTACTGAAGGACGGACATGTTTCTGAGTACAACGTCGAGTACATGGGTGCCGACAAGCTCAAGAAGTTCGGTGCAGCTGTGAAGAAATCCAGTGGCGAGGTAGCCGTTGGTGACACAGTTGCGGTTGCGCTAGGCAAAATGGGAACTCCTCCAACCGCGAGCATGCCGTACATCGAGAAGAACCAGGGATACACTGGCACCTTCGTCTACTACAGTGACCCCGCCAGCAAGACCCGAGTGCCAATAAGGACCGTTCGGTTCTACAACGGAGTGGTCGAGACAATCGAGTAGACAGTCACGTCTAATGGCGTTCCGGTATCCTTAGGGGGAAGCGCATTGAGCACCGAATCCGTTGTGTGCCCGCACTGTGGCAAGCAGAATCCGGTTCCGGTTCCATTGTCCGCCACTGTGGACACCTGCCAGTGGTGCAATGAGGAGTACGAATTCTCCAAGTACCAACTCGAATTCGATGAGCCGCTGCAGTCCAGTCTCGTGTCCGCACAGGATGCATACGAGGCATGGGTTGGCGCAGGCGATGACTTCTTCAACGTTGATGATGAAGGTCAATTTGAGTCGGACTTCATCGGAGCCCTGGAGCGGCTCTTTGAAGAAATGGAGACGTCGGGTCTCGTGGTGTCTGACTACGAAGACGAGCTCGAGCAGGATTTTCCAGCTGCCTTGGAACGGCAATCCTTTCAAGGTGCACTTGATCGTGGCGAGCCGCCAGTCGATCAGATGCGACCATCTTCAAGCGAACGTGGCGTTGCCTCCCAGAGAGCCAGTCGTGTCATCAGCCGCCGTTGTTCAAAGTGCGAGGCGGTGGTTGCTGCCACGTCTAGCTTCTGCGACAAGTGCGGGGAGCCAATTCCAGCCATGCAAGCCGCTGATCTCATGCCTCTGATCCAGAAGCTTCAAGAACACGTGTCGATGTTGCAGCAGTCGAGTCAGCGGGAGAGCGAATCATCCGTCTTGCCAGCGACTAATCTCCTCTCCCGAAACTTCTTGACTCGCGCATTTGCGGTCTACGGGCACGCCCTTGTTGCAGGAGCGATCATCGGCATTCCTCTCTACTTGCTGACCCTCATCATTCTCGTTGGGATGCGGTAGTACACCGGGCGTGTGGTGGAGTGCGGTCAACTTGAGGAGTACGCGTGCGATCAGTAGCTGTAGAGATGACCAACTGCTACGGGATTCGTCAGCTGAGCCATATCTTTGATGGGGCAGAAGGTCGTGCGTTCCTCGTGTACGCGCCCAACGGGTCCATGAAGACGTCGTTCGCTCGGGCGTTGGCGGATCTCTCCCAAGGTGAGCAACCGAAAGATGCGATCTTTCCGCACAGGGAAACAGTCTGCGCCGTGAAGAACGGAGACGGCAAAGAGTGGGATGCAGCCCATATTCTCGTCGTTGAGCCCTACGACGCTGCCTTCTCTTCAGAGAAGACTAGTGCGCTCATGGCAGACAAGAAGATGAGGGTCGAATACGAGCGGTTGACTTCCGAGATCAACGATCGGGTCGAGTCGCTCTTGAAGCGGCTCGGTCAGTCAGTCGGAATCAGAAACCAGGTGGGCACTGCGCTCGCGAATGCATTTGACCGCTCGCCCAATGATGTTGCGGTTCTTCTCGAGGAGCTTGATCGGACACTGGACGAGGAAGAGGATCCGAATCTCCGCTTCGTTCCCTATGCAACGATCTTCAATTCCAAAGTCGAGTCATTTCTCGCGACACCGTCCGTGAAGAAGGAACTCGCCGAATACGTGGACAGGTACAACGAGTTGCTTGCGAGCTCAACGTACTTTCGTTCCGGTGGTTTCAATCACACCGGAGCCGACAGCGTCCGGAAGTCTCTCGGAGACAGCGGCTTCTTTGATGCACAGCACAAGATCACTCTGGTTGGAAGCGACTCAACGTCGCACGAGATTGAGACCGCAGCTGATTTCGAGCAGACGATACTCGCCGAGAAGCAACAGATTCTCAAGGATCCCGATCTGCTAAAGCGATTCGAAGCGATTGACCAGAAGATCGCCAAGAACGCGGAGCTTCGTCTCTTCCGCGACTGCCTTGAGGGTCATCCCGAAATCCTTCCAGAGCTCGCCGACATGAAGCTGTTCCGAAAGAGGGTCTTGTACTCACATCTGCACGGGATTCGTTCTGATCTGGCGGACTTCGGTACTGAATATCGTGATGCTCGTGTGGCGATTTCGGTTGTCGTACAGCAGGCAAAGGGTCACGAAACCGAGTGGAGAGATGTTGTGACGACGTTCGGTCGTCGTTTCACCCTCCCGTTCACAGTTGCGGTGGCGAACCAGGAAGACGTGATTCTCAAGGACCAGGCACCGTCGTTTGTCTTCAACTACCAAGACGGCGATGACAGATGCGAGCTTGCTGGGAATGCGCTGGAGAAGGTGCTGAGCACTGGCGAGAAGCGGGCTCTGTACCTGCTGAATGTCATGTACGAGATCAAGGCGAGAGAGAAGCTGTCCTCCGAGACGCTTCTGGTCCTGGATGATGTCGCCGACTCGTTCGACTACAAGAATAAATACGCGATCGTGGAGTACCTCAAGTCGATCGTGGACGGTGACAAGTTCGACATCATCATCCTCACCCACAACTTCGACTTCTTCCGAACCGTGCAGGGGCGCCTAGGCGTGAAGCGCAAGAACAACTGTCTTATGGTTTCGAAGTCAGGCGATGGTGTGAAGCTGTTGCCAGCGGCATACGTCAACAATCCGTTCGGCGAGTGGCGGCGAAACTTGCACACCAACCGGAGAATGCTGGTTGCAGCTATTCCTATGGCACGGAACCTTGTTGAGTACTCTGTCGGTAAGGATTCGCCGGACTACATTCTACTGACGTCGTTGCTTCATCAGAAGTCGGACACGGTCTCCATCTCCATGTCAGAGGTGGTCGAGGTTCTCAAAAAGGTGATGCATCTGGAACAAGCGCCGGTGTTCGATTCCGAGAAGGCTATCGACATCATCTTCGGGGAAGCGGATGCGTGTGACGGTTCGAGCGAGGCGATGAACCTGGAGGACAAGGTGGTCCTGTCCATCGGGATCCGGATGCTTGCTGAAGCCATCATGATTCGTCGAATAGATGATCCCGAAAGGACAAGCCCCATGTCTTCGAACCAGACTCGCGAGCTGTTCGACATGTTCAAGTCCGAGTTCCCACATGATATGGAAACGGCTCAGACGCTCGAACAGGTGATGCTCATGACGCCGGAGTCCATCCACCTGAACTCATTCATGTACGAACCCATTCTTGACATGGCGGACTGTCAACTGCGGACCCTCTACGCTGAGATGAAAGACCTGTCAGCTAGCTAGTACCGACCACCACCACCCCTTCCGCCCCCATGGACTTCTCAATCTTGACGTAGCACCCGCGACACATCAGCGAACAAACACGTAGCCTGAGCCGCATTTTGTCTGCTACTCTTAATCCCAAGGTCATAGGTTCGATCCCTATACGGCCCACCATATGCAATC
>Ga0194063_10001675_pt1 | contig 14195 bp, 20 predicted proteins | sample SepL3720m_MetaG_FD_155459 | JGI IMG/M metagenome (GOLD analysis project Ga0194063, IMG submission 155459) | Anoxic zone freshwater microbial communities from boreal shield lake in IISD Experimental Lakes Area, Ontario, Canada - Sep2016-L373-20m | ecosystem: Environmental > Aquatic > Freshwater... | reverse complement strand
GCGCTACAGCACCTACGACTATCTCGGCAGCGTCGAGAGGATCACCATCCACGATGCCGGCGGCGCCAGCAACTTCGGCTGGCTGCTCTATTACGCCGGCGCGCTGCGGGTGTTCCATCTGCATCGGGCCGAGGCGCTGGAGGAGATGGATGGGATGTGCTGCTACTGCTATGCCCTGGAGCAGGTAGAACTGCCGCCGCTGCCGCATGTCACCACCGCCAGCGAGGCGTTCTATGAGTGCACTTCGCTGCGCCAGCTGAACCTGGAAGGGATGGCCTCGCTCAGCAATGCCTCCTATCTGGTGTACGGCTGCAATCTGCTCAAGCAGCTGCGCCTGACGGGCATCACGACACTCACCAGCCTGGAGTGGGCCTGCCAGGAGGCGCCGGAGCTGGAGCGGGTGTGGATTGAGGACGCCGAGGCGCTGCAATCCACCGCCTACCTGTTCTCCAACTGCCGCAGCCTGCGCCAGGTGGTGATCCGCGGCGCCGAGCGAATTGAGCAGATGGGCGGCATGTTCCAGTCCTGCAGCGCCCTGGAGATCGCCCCCGAGCTCCCCACCGCCGAGGTGGTGGACATGCACGAGATGTTCGCCAACTGCACCTCCCTGCGCCAGGTGCCGCACTACGGCACGGGGAATGTGACGACGATGGAGAGCATGTTCTCCGGCTGCCAGGCACTGGAGACGATTCCACCGTTCGATACCCGCAAGGTGACGACGATGCGCTGGATGTTCGCCAGCTGCACCGCCCTCTCCAGGCTGCCAAGGCTGGATCTACGGGCCCTGGAGACGATGGAGGGGATGTTCAACGGCTGCTACGCCCTGATCAGCCTGCCGCTGCTGAACACCGAGGCGGTGCAGAGCATGACCGACACCTTCTCGGGCTGCTACGGACTGATCAACCTGCCGGCGCTCCCGGTGGGCAACGTCAGTAACTTCGCCGGGGTGTTCTCCAATTGCGTCGGCCTGGCCTCGGCACCCCTGCAAGGCATGGCAGCCACAATCTCCTTCTGGGGCTGCGCCCTTTCCAAGTCGGCGATCCTGACGATCTTCCAGAACCTGGCCTACGTGGGCAACGGCCAGAGCATCGACATCGGCTCCAACAGCGGCACCAACGAGCTCAGCCCCGACGACCTGGCTGTCGCCACCTCCAGGGGGTGGACGGTGCTCTATTGAGCGGCGGCCCCTCAAATCAGATGAGCATGAATACAGCCCAAAGGCAGGGAAAAATGCGGGACGAGCAAGAGCGCGTCGCCAAGCTCATAATCAAGAACTACGTGCTCAGCCTGCTGGCCGACTTCTCCCTTGGGACAGGTCTTTTCCCCAGCTTAACCAGGCATATTAATGCAAGCAAAATCCTGACCAGACGCCACCGATCAACTATTATCGCCCGACCAAGATACCCATGAATGAGTGGCTTATTACCTTAGTGACTCGAGCCTTTTATTTCAAGCTGCTGACCGCCTACCCTTTTAGGTATTGATTGGTCCTTGCGTCATAGATGGAATCCTAGCCGCTAGCATGGCTTCGTTCATCGGTGAACGACATTGCAAGGCGAGGTTGATCGAAGTGATCTTTGACGAATTCGACCAGATCCTGCACGATGAGAGCTGGAAGCAAAAGGAGAATAGACACCGTTGACTCAATCGTCCCAACGCCAAAGAAGAAAAATGCGAGGAGCTGGCCAAGTTCAAGGACTCACTAAAAGGTGACAAAATGAAAAGACTAATAATTGCCATATTGCTCTTGATGCCGACAACGGTATTAGCCAAGGCCGTCAACATGGATCTTGATGACGTTGTCTCCTTCAATCCCCAAATCATTTGCGCTGACCTGATGGGGATCCCAAAAGACTCAAGTGACATAGGGTACGATAGATGGCGGCAGTTCGAAAAATGTATTGGATATTTTCACGACGTGGATGGCACTTACCGCTAAGAAAACAAAATCTGTCTAATGCGAAAATCGTAAAAACACCGTTCTGCGTCAGGATCTCAAATTTGTTCGGTTGCACATCCAAGAGCCCCGGTCCGATGATGGCCATAGCAAAGACCAGTACCGAAAGATGGCAGGCTTTACTGCCAGATCACTCGAAGCAGAAGTGACACCACCAACACCTGGGCGACAGCAGCTATCCAACGCTGGATGCCACTGAGGCGTCGCCATAGAATAGCTGAGCTGGAGATGCTCACCCCGGCGTACGCGCAGAGATTGCCGCTCCAGGCGCCAACCTCCGCACTGCCAGGCTGAGCCAGTAGGAGGTGGGCCAGCCCTGCTCCTAGTGCCATTGTGGCGATCACGACGCCAATCAAAACGAGGCTGCGGCGAATGCCAAGCCGTTGACCTGCTGCAGCCCCAAGCCCACCCAGCACAACGGCGGCGGCAAACCGCAGATCAAGCTTCAAAAGCAATTGCGGAGAGGCAACCACCATGGGCAGGAACAGGCCATAGCCAGCGGCCATCGCCAGACCCAGGCAGGTCCCGCCGGCAGCGCTGAACCAGCGCTCACGAATGCCGAGCCGAGCTCTCGGGGCCAGCAACTCCTGGAACAACACGCCTGCGCAGGCGGCGAACAGCAACAGCCCCAAAGTCAGCCATTGCCACTGTTGAAACCAGCTCTGACCAGAAACTGCGGTTGTGGAAGCCAGCAACAACAGGGCACTGCAACCAGCCAATCCCAGCCACAACAATGCATCGCGGCTTTGGGCGCTCGCGAGATGATCACTGAGGGATTCAGCACTGCGCTGAACCGAGAAACCATCCGCGCTCAGGCCTGCTGCCTGCAGACATTTCCGGCAGGCTGTCTCGGCAAAGAAGGCCGTCTCCTCGGTGATCAACTCCTGATGGGCCAGATCGTTGCGCAACTGCCGAATGACGCGCAACAACCCCCGGTCCCCTTTGTACGTCTTCTGAAAGACAGGCTGCCAATAGGACTCCACCAGCTTGATGCAGGCCTGACAGTCCAGGTGGGGCAGTTCGCTTGGCCCCCGCAAGGCTGGCGTGCCGACGACGGCCCGTGTACGGCGATGCTCGAACCAGCGAGGGCCATAGTGCTGCTCCATCTGAGCAACGACATAGGGTCGCAGTCGCTCGCTGAAGCGTTGCAGGATCTGATCCAGCTGCGATCGAGCAGAGGACTGCAACGGCCGAGATACGGAATGGCCCCTGAACGTAGACCAGGCCAGGCCGTTGGGACAGAGCACCTGCGGGTTCCGGTCGTCTATCGCACTAGCCAGGGTGCGGTAGGTGTTGCTGACGCCCAGGCTGTAACAGTCCGATCCGAGCTCTGAGCGAGCCCTTCCAACCCATGAGCATCAAAAAGCTTCTCCCTGCTGCGGCGGCTGGCCTCCTGCTGGGCTTGCTGGCTGTTCCCCTGGCCAGCCGTGCGAATGGCAACAGCGACATCGCTCGCCGCAGCTGGATCGCCACCCTCAACAAGGAACTGAAGGCCGGCATCGACTACGACGCCGTCAAGAACAACCCTCTCACCACCGCGATGTTCGGTGTGGCCGATGTGGCCTGTCTCAATCAGGCCGCTGCCCTGGGGCTGGCCAAATCGATGTTGTCCGCCGCCCAGGCGCGGTATGCCGTGCAGCGCTTTGACGAGAGCTACTGCCTGCTCAAGCACCAGCAGGGGTCCTGATGCGACTGATCTCCCGTCTGCTGGTGGTCTACGGCGCTTCTCATTCGGTACTGTTCGGGGTGGCCATCATCCCCGATTACGGGGCTCTGATCGACGCCGTTCAACATCGCGATCAACACGGTGAGCTGCGGCATCGTCTCAATGTGTTCGCCGAAGGAACCTGGTTCCTGCTGGCGAACCTCATCGCCACCGGTGGGCTGATGATCGCGTCCAAACGTCCTGAGAGCAGCTGATGGCCAAGCTGGTTGTTGGCACAAGAATCACGTGCCGCGATCAGCAAGAGCGTTACCTTAAACACTGGAGTTCGCTCCGTTCATCCCGAGTACCGGCGCCAATCCTCCAGGGGATTGCCGGTCACCAACCTGCCGTCCGTTCCTGCTGGGCAAGGTGGTCAATCCTGGAACCCCGAGGGGTTGATGAGCAGGAACGCTATTCCCGAAACCGATGACAACCGATTTTGCCAGTGGCACGCACACGTCGCGATATTTCGCCGCCCTGCGCCAGCAGCGTGGCCTGCGGCCAGGCCAACTCGCTGCCTTGCTGGGGGCCAGCAACACCTCCAAGGTGGGCAGCCTGATCCGTACCTTCGAACTCGGAGAAGAAATCAGTGAGCATTGGCTACAGCGACTTGTCGCTGAGCTCAAACCCGATCCAGAGGAACTGGCCCGATGCCTCGAGCTGGATCGAATCGAGGCAAAGCGGCAACTTGAGCTGAAACGCGTGGCTTGGGAAATCTGGGCCGATCAGCCGATTCAACCATTCCTAACGATTCGCTACATGGCAGGTGTGTATGGGGCTAAGGAGGTGCCGAGAGCTTTCTGCAACAGCCACGAGCAGGCGGAGGGGTGGGCAGCAGATGAGCTGAAGCGCTTTCGCTGCCAGGGCTTCCTGAACTGGAGCCGCCGTCAGCGCACCTGGTATGACCGGTATGGCCTGAATCCGCAGCGGAGTAACGTGAGGTTCAAGGAGCGTTCGGCCGGTACCTGGATGCAGCTGAGTGGCTCAGCCCAGCGCTTCCTGTTGGGTAGCGATGGTCAGTTTACGACCAAGGGCTATGGGCTGGATCACCCGTAGTTGTCTGGAGCGGACACTTGAGCAGCCCGTCAGTGTCTGAACTTGAGAAAAGACTCAGGCCGTGACCGTATTGCTCGCGAGAGTGGCCAGTATCCGGGTGTCGTAGAGAATGGTGGTGATGCCAACACCCCAAACCAACGACACCATCGATGCTCTGGCCAGGCGCATCTTTCTGGCGGAGCATGTCTGCAGTCGTGACATCCAGCAGCCTGATCCTCGGGAGCCGGTGCTGGAGGTACACACTTGGATGGAACTACACGACTTCGATCAGGCCCCATTAGCCGGAAGCCAAGGCAGACGGGTGATCATGCGCGCCGAGCTGGAAGACCAACCGCCTCAGGCAGCCGTTGAGGCTTATGCCCGAGACACGCCTGATGAACATTGGATCGACGCGAGGAGTTCGCTGCATGACACCCTGACGCAGCTGGCTGAGCGGGACTGGTTGCTGCTGCGCGAAGGCGCCCAGCTGATCGGGATCGTCACCCGCCACGACCTTGCCAGTCCAGTCGTGAGCGCCTACCTGCTGGCCTGTCTACTGGGATTGGAACGGGGACTGCGGCGATTGTATGGCTCGTATTCTCACCAGCCGTTGGCGGAAGTGCCGGTGAGTCACTCCACTGGAGATGCGCCGATAGCCAACATCGCTGCTGCGACGGCAATGACGGAAGTCGTGAGTCCTGTGTCCACCTTCTCCGAGGTGATGCGTCGGGTGATGAAGCAGCAAGATCTGCGTGCCGCCCTTGGATATGGCAGTGGCAAAGCATTCAAGAAGGCCACGAGCCACTTAATCAATCTACGTAATGACCTGGCCCATGGCCGAAGCTTGCTGCACCAAGCTCAACAGCCTGCCCAGGCCTTGGCCATAGTCGCTGGCCTCGAAGACCTATTGGACAAGGTGCGCGATTTGATCGACGATCGCCATCACATCTGGGATGCCTTTGCCGCCACGATGATCGTTGAGGCCAGGAATCCAGATCTAGTTCTGAGCGGTCCTAATGCAGCGACCTTATCAATGCGGCTACCGGTCCATGTGATCACGGCCCAGAATCCTCGCGAGCAGGTACTCAGCCCCAGTGAGAATGAGCGACGGCATCGCTTGTTGCACAGCTACCTGAAAGTTAAAGCACCGAACGCCACTCTTTTGGAAGTGATCGGTCGCTCCTGTCAGGGCGACTGGAAGGAGAACAGCTGGGCCATCTCCGGTCTTGAGCGCCATGAAGTCCTTCGCATCGCTTCACGCTTTCAGCAACGTGCCATCTTTGAGCTCATGCATGAGGAGATGCTAGTGATTGACAACGACGGTGTCGTTCGTCGACAAGTGCCAAGGAGCCGTTGATTTTGTGCGGATGGGGTGTTTGTCAAGCACCCCCTTTAAGCATGCCCTGAGTCAACTCCCACATCATGCCAAGGCATGATGGCAGCGTCTGCGAAATGCAACGACCCTCTTGGGCAGATTCACGACTATATACTACAAATTACTCCATTAATCCTAACTTTACAGGGCTCGCTTGGCGCCTGGTCAACCACAAGCAGAGCCTCTATAGCAGCAACATCAAGCTCGCTACTGACGATCTCTGACGTTGCAGGTCCAATCTCGCAAAGTTGCTCATGCGCCTTGACTGCCTCAGGCAAGGATCTGTAAGGCCCGTAATGCTCGTCATCATCATCTAGGCAAACAGCATAAAGATCATTCAATCGATAAACACGTTCGACTCCGGCTCCAGAACCAGGTCCGCCGGTATCCCAACACAGCGAATAGACGCACTCGCCTTCGTTGATGATCGTGTCAAGTGTCGAAGCCGTGGCAATCATGAAGGTGGATGAGTTGAGGATTTCAATGCTAGCCGCTTACACGGATAAAAGAGTGTGATTGCAGGACGTTTTGTAGGCTACTGAGCCCAACGTGTTGGGTCCAGGCGGAGTGCAGGCTGATGGATGCCTGGAACAGCGTTGACGTCATGCCGCAGTGAGCCTGACTACATCCAGACTGTACTGGCATGCTGTCAGGACGGTCCTACCTGATGATGGTTTGTCCATTCTTCAGTTGAACATCCCCCGGAGGCTCGAAATGAGCCACAATCCCAGGCCGATCAGGATCCACTCGCGGAAAACCACCACAAACCAGATGAGGCCCGCCAATAGCAACATGGCTCCCAAGCCCTGACCGATCTGGCTCCAGTCTTCACGGCTGAGTGCAGATTCCGAGTTGTCGGTTCGCACCGACTGAGGATTGGCCTGGCTCTTGGCCTGGGTCGGCTGCTGAGCAGGTCGCCTGGCTGAGGTGTCGGCGCGGATGAATTCGCCTTTTTCATTGAAGGGCATGCTGCTACCTCACGACGTCCAGCGACAGGGTGGGCAGTCCTGGCCGTAGCCCACTTGGATTGAGCTGGTGACCTGCAGCGGGTGGGAGAAGATCTCGGCCCGTTCGCCGCCCAGGCGCGGATCGTTGCTATTGCAGACCAAGGTGAACTGGCTCAGCTTGCCGAGCAGCCGGCGCACATGCTGTGGGTTGTCCCGGTTGAGCAGGTCGATGGCGAGTTTGAGGCCAATCTGAGTGACGAAGGCGATGTCGATGCCAATTCCTGGCTGGAAGTCGAGCTTCTCGAGCTCCGCTTCGGTGGTGTAGAAGCGGCGCTTGGGTTCCGGCTGGGTGCCGATCGTTTGCGCCACTCCCTCAAAGGCACAGCCGTAACAGGGCATCGGCTCGCCTGGATGGCTATAGAAAATTTCGCCAGCGAAGGCCCTCTCCCACAGACCGATGGACAGAAACGGCAACTGCAGGAGCGCCGCCAGGCGAGCCGCCTGGCGATCGGCACGACGGCTGTCGGCGCAGGCCAGCATCAAGGTGTCTCCCTTCTGCTGCTGAGGGTTCGCACCTTCCACAAATGCTGCGATTCGTGCGGGATCCAGTCGCTCGATCCGCATGCTCTGCACCTCCACCTCGGCCCTGGGATTGATCTGGTGGATGCGCTCGGCCACGGCCTCGACCTTGCGGCGGCCCACATCGGCCAGGCCGCATTGGTGTCGGCAGAGGTTCTCGATCGCCAGCAGCTCAGGATCGATCAGCAGGAAACGACCCACACCGCTGCGGGCCAGCTCCAGGGCTGCCAGGCTGCCCACCGAGCCGCAGCCACAGATGATCACCCCGGCCTGTCGCATCCGGGTGGTCTCGAGAAGCCCCGTATTCCGGGAGAACAGGTCTTGCTCCAGGCTGTAGGGAATTCCCTGACAGCGAGTCCCGTTCAGCTCAAAAATGAGTTGATCGCCGTCGCGCTGCACCAGGAGGACGCCATCGCTGCTGGGGCATTCCTGGGCATCAATTGGCTTGGACCGCTCCAGCCAGCCGACCAGCGCGACCCGAGGCTGGTGGCGGCTCTGCTGTTCATCTCCGACAATCACGATGGACTGGGTGTCGGCATGGCGATAGCCATAGAGGGCGCTGCCGTCAGGAAGCTGGGCCAGCTCGTTGGGATAGATAACGGTGAAGGTGGTATCAACCAACGGACGCCTCCTTGAGAATGTGTATCAGGCGATCACTTTGAAAGGGGAAGGACTCCAGCGATCCCTGGGAACGGATCAGAGCTTCACCAGAAGCCCCGGAGTGCAGGACGAAGCTGAGCTCTCGCCTCCCCCGGCGCGCAACAAGTGCCAGGACGATCTCGGCGCCGCAGGGACGGATGGCATAGGAAAAATGCCTTTGGCCCTCAAGCAAACTCAGCAGCTCCTCCATGGCCATGACCACAGAAGGTGTCAGCGGACCGGCCTGCAAGAGAACAGTAGAGTCGATCGCCAGCAAGCGCTGGAGCAGATGCTGCTGACGTTGGTCCTCAAGGACATCAGGCTGGAGGCAGCTACTCGTTTTAAGCTCGAACAACTCAGCAGGGATCAGCTGATCGTTGCATTGATGCGGTAAGCGCCGATAGGTCAGGTCCTCCGGTACGTGATAGGCCGTGATCCTAAACGAAGGATCCAGATTGACCAGACAAGAAATGGCCCCATCGACAGACTGGCTGGCATAGCGTTGGTTCGTGGTGTCATCCTCGGCCGAAAAGGAGTCAAAGCTGCCGGGATGGCGATGCCAGAGCCCGATCAGCCTTAGCGGACGCTGATAGCGGGCAGCCGTTTTGCGCGCCAGGTGGTTCACATAAGCCGTGTCGTATTCAAAGGTGAGCGGTGTGAAGTTAGCGCCCGGCCCCGGATCAATCACCTCGATCACATGCCAAAGGCCATCGCTGTGGTGACCCAGCAGGATGCCGCCCGTTTCGTTGGGGTGCTGTTCCAATGTTTCAGCCACGATCCCGGCAAGGGCGCGCTGGGAGAAGATCACCTGCGCGGAACCGGCATCGATGTCCATCATTTGACGCATGGGATCAGATCCGGTGACCGGCAAATTCACTGGTACTCAGTGTCCCCAGCATCCAGAGCTCAAAGGCGGCAATCCACTTGGCAGCCCAGGCCAGACTGCTGGCGGCTGTGCTGCTGCGCTTTCTGGCACTAAGGAAGGAGTCCGGCTCCACCGTGCAGATGCTCAGCTCGCCGGTACCCGAATGGCGGAGCGTGTGGGGAATGGATTGGCCGAGCTGGCGCTCAAGGGCCTGCAGATCGGGCTCAATCGGGAACACACTGATCGATCCGCCATAGGTCTCGTTGTGAGGGTGGTCATGGTCATAGGTGACCTGCAGATGCCAGAGGCGATCACTGCCCGGCACACCACTGGCCAGCGACCCAAGCCATGACATCCGCCCATCGGCAAGGCGATCGGGACGGAACTGGGGGAAGAAGTGGTTCATCGCCTCCATTTCGCCTTGAAACAATTGCGGGTCGCGTTCGTACCAGTAGAGGGAAGTTGCGGCGAGCTTGCCCTCCGGCACGGTGATCGCCGCCAAGCCCGTGCCCTTGGCATCGATCGGTTGGATGGCGCCCTGCTGGGTGACCATCACCGCCTCACCGCGCAGCAGCTGGGCAGCCAGCTGCTTGCGGCGTTCAGCGGCAGCGTCATCGATGGGCTGGCTCATGGGTGGTGATGTCGAATGAACCCATGGTCAAACCACTGACCTCATCAGCCAGAGCACTTAGTGCGATGGACGACGACAGACCAGAAGCTGAACCCGTCCCTCGCACAAGGGATAGGTGTTACCCAACTCGATCTGGCCACACTGGCTGCAGTGGCCAATCATCCCCCGCGAACCACCATGACCCGGATCAACATCGAATACCAGGATCAGTTCGGACACTGGCATCACTACCAGACCATGCACCACGAAGCCAATGCCTTCCGCACCGCCCAGCAGCGTGCACGCAGCACCGGTAAGCGCTACCGGCTGATGGATGGGAACCGCCATGTTCTGGACATCATCGAGCCTTGAGCTAATAATCAGCTGGATAAAGGCAAATGTTTGCCGCAATGCCCGATCACTACCTTGCCAATCGATGCATCCCAGAGAAAGTGGATCCGCAGCGTGCGATTGATCGAATCCTTGACACCAATCTTGAGATGCTGCAACATCAACACCTCCTGGTTATTGTAGTCAAAGCAGCGGGCACGACGCGCTGTGGGGCTGTTTTCAATTCCCTGGGATTCGCGAGCAGCAAAGGCTGTTGGTCCGAACACCTGAATGCCGGCAACATCGGGCTGGCCGGCCAATCGGGCCTGGCGATAGGTGGTGGCAAGACGCCAGAGCAACACGAACAGGCGATCACCCGGCTCGAATCCACTGGCCTCATCCGCCGATTTCCAGGCCGACTCCAGCAGAATCAGGCTATCGGGACAGAGATCCTCAACTAATTCCAGCACTCGGCGCGGCTTCAGCCCGGCTGCTGTGTCCTGTAATCCTGCCAACAGGCGATCGCTGAGTTCGGCATCGGCGTTGTGGCTGACAGCGGTTGAACGAGAAGGCGGACCATTCAGGCCGATGCCACTGGATTCACTCAGTTCATAGAAATAGTCAAGTTCCTCCTGCTGCTGGGCGAGGGAGGTTTCCAGTTCCTCTCGATTCAGCGCCAGTCCTTCATTCTCCTTGAGGGCCAGCTCCAGCTCCTGCTGGGCGATGGAGAGATCAAGGGCAATTTTGTCAGCCTCCTCCCGGGCCTGATCTTTCTGATCCTCGGCCCGTTCGGTGCGTTTCAGTTGCTGCCGGCGACTGCTTTCCAGCTCTCGCCGCAGGCGGGCTTCATCTGCGCGGGTGGTCGCCAAGCGCTGGCTGATTTCCTCCTGCTTTTCCTCCAGTTCCTTGAGGCGATCCTGGCGCTCCTGCACCCGGGTGCTCTCGCTGGGGACACCGAAATGAGAGCGGATCAGCCGCTCCACCTCGTCCGGCTTCTCCGGAGCTTTGCCACTGGCCTCCGTGAGGCTCAGATACCAGGGATAGTGACGGCCATCCTGGGCGGGGTAGTAGCTGTAACCGCACTTGCTGACGTCGTAACTCGCCGAGAGAAGCTGCTGCAGCTCACGAAAGGCGGTCTCGGTGCCACTGATTACCAGGCGTAGTTTGTCGGCGCCGGAGGTGCGATCAAAATCCCAGGCAAAGGAGCTGTTAACGCCCAGTTCCTTGAGGCGGCGACTGGCACGTTCAATCGGAATCGAGATCTGGAGGCGAAAAGCATCCCGCAGCGATGTGGTGGTGAGACCGGTGACCACAGCATCCAGGCCAGCGGCGGCCTCGGGCACCTCAGCGGCGATCAGGGCGGCCATGTCCTTGGGGATGTAGCCGATCCACTGCTCCTTCCAGAACACCTTGACGGCGTTGGGATCCCACTGGTTCTCCGGCTCGTGTTGCAGGGTGAGCGGATCCCCGATGGCGATGCCGATGCCCATCTTCTCGGGGGCATGGTCGAGCTTGTAGGCCAGAAAGGTCTGCAGGATCTCGCCACTGCTCTGCTGCTGCCGCCTTTGGCGAGCGGCCTTGCGCTCGGCGCTGCTGGCCTCATCGAGGTGCTGGAGGCGCTGGAAGAGGTTGCCTTTGGGCGCCATGGGGCGCGGTTCATGGTGGGGCCAGCCTATTGGGGGGTAGCTCGAATCAGTACGTTGCTGGCTGGGCAGATGCGACCAAGCGGGCTGCGGGGGCACGGAGGCCCTGAGGACGTAGCAGACAGCTACAGTTGTCTCCTCGCTCTTGTGCGTCATGGCCAAATCCACCTCCCCGGTGCGTTTGCAAGACGAGCTCATGCGCAGTGCCGCCCTTGCCGGAGTCCGGCAGCACCGAAGCGCCGCCCAGCAGATCGAATACTGGGCTTCCTTAGGGCGTGAAGTGGCAGCGCTGTTGGATCCGGACCGACTGCTCGCGGTGCAGGCGGGTCTGGCGCGCTTGCATGTTGAGCCTGTCACGGTGCCTTCGCTGATCCCAGAGCAGGTGTTCGCTGCCCTCGAGGCCGAGCGCAGCAGCGGCGTCCTGGCGCAATCCGTCAGTTCTGCGCCGGTGCGGTACCAGGCCTGCAGCAGTCGACCCGGCTACCTGGAACGGCTCGACAGGGACGGTAGTTGCCGCATGGGTCGTTTCGTCAATGGTGAGTTTCTGCCCTGCGAGGACGCCGATCGTTGAGTGAAGCACCACAGCTCTGGATGCTCGTGGGTGGCAATGGGGCCGGTAAGAGCACCTTTTACCGGATGGCCCTAGAGCCTCTGGGTCTGCCATTTGTGAACGCCGATCTGCTGGCGCGTGTCGCCTTCCCGGACGATCCGGAGGCTCACAGCTATGACGCCTCCATGCTGGCCGAGGGGCTTCGCCATCAGCTGTTGAAAGATCGCCTGAGCTTCTGCTTCGAAACTGTCTTTTCCCATCCCACGAAGATCGATTTCGTTGCCCATGCCAAGGCGCTGGGTTACCAGATCATCATGGTGTTCATCCATCTGGAATCAGTGGATCTCAACCAGGCCCGCGTCGCGATGCGCGTGAGTGAGGGTGGGCATGACGTTCCATCCGAAAAGGTGATCAGCCGCATCCCGCGTCTGCTGCGGCATGTGCAGGCCTCCATTCCGCTGGTGGATGTGCTGCGCGTCTATGACAACTCCTCAGCGCTGAATCCTTTCCAACCTGTGCTCACCATCAGGACGGGAGTGCTGCAGATACATCAGGAACGATTGCCCACCTGGGCCTCTAGCTTGATCGCCGAGCCTGATGGCTGAGACAGCCTCATCGCTGGAGCGGCTGGTTGGGTCCGACGTGCAGATGTCAGGGGTTGGGGCTCTGAGCGGGCGTATCTGCCTGTGGTTCGTGAATCACGCCGCTCCTTTGGGCGGCTCCGTGCGATTGAGTTGACCGCTCGGTGCTGCGCAATCCTATCGACGAAGCTAGCTTGTTGAGCTTAGATGATCAGAAACTCACGGGTTACCGCGTGACGAGATGTGTTGTGGCTTTTTCTAAATTAATGAGCAGTGCCACTCTCAGGATTCTCTATGCAAGGCGTGGGCGAGCCATTCCGGCCAAGTTGATGCGGTCACTCCAGAAGGGATGACAGGGGGATTCCATCCCCAAAGCGTTCCCAGTTCACCGAGATCTAGAGGATCAAGATGAAAACCACTGGACTCAATGGAGAAGTGCTTGTCGCCGATCGAAATACTCAAGATTCCATCTTGATAGTCTACGGGCTCATCATCCGATCCGTCATGAATGGTGAACCAGAAAGAGAACAGTGGGGAGCGCTTTCCTCTCCTGTAAAGACTGTTCTTTTTGAAGTAAATTTGTTCATCTGAACAAGTGACCAACTCCTCCCTGTGCTCCGGCTTGCCCATGCTGAAGTCGTCACCCCCGGAGTTCAAGGGGGAGTCGACTATCCCGCTAATATCCGCATCGCCGATCAGCCTCAGCAGACAGGCTAGAGATTCGCAGTTCTCTTGCTGGATCAGATTTGCGCACTCAAGCTCAAGTTGGACGCTAGTAGCCATATGGTCAACCAGCGTCACATCCAGTTCGACTGGATCTGGAATCAGGCCCATCACATCGGCAGGGTTGATCACGACCGTACGCTGAAAGTGCCAGTCTTCCTTGGCTGTGACGTCAACAAACGTCTCTGCTTGCTGCAGTGCTTCCGACAGCTTTGACTTGGTGGCAAGGAGAAGCTGGGACGGGGGTTGGTTGCCGTAGGACAACAGCATGGCCAGCAGACCCTTGAGAGGAAAATCTTGCCATGCCCCTGGTTCAGCGAATTGGAGAAACTCCAATGTCGGGTTATTCAACACATCGGATGGGAATTCAGCAGATAGCACGCTAAGCAAAGCTAAGTCAGAATTGGGATTGCTGGAAAGAGCTGCTCGAATCTGCGTTCGTTCGTTCTTGCGCTTGCGTTCGCTGAGCTGGCGTAAGCGACTCAGGTGTGTCGTTGGATCGCTGGCCTCGGCTAGAAGTTCGTCAAGAGATCGGGCCATTGGTTTTTCTCGTCGAGTGTTTGATGCTCTCATCAGGCCTTGCGCTGTGCGGGCTCACCCACCCAACACAACTCTTCCCGCCCCCGCAATCCCCTGGCTGCGTTCGGGATCGCAAG